>Ga0137334_1000036_pt1 | contig 33695 bp, 38 predicted proteins | sample EasRivERMLT262_2_FD_104776 | JGI IMG/M metagenome (GOLD analysis project Ga0137334, IMG submission 104776) | Soil microbial communities from meander-bound floodplain in the East River, Colorado, USA - East River MetaG ERMLT262_2 | ecosystem: Environmental > Terrestrial > Soil > Floodplain ...
GCTTGTGGTGGCTGCGCGCGGGCGCGCGCACGCGCTGGATCACCCCCGACGACGACAACTTTGGCTTCGCCGGCTGGGCTGAGCGCAACGCCGAGGAGCTGTTCAAACTCGGTGAGGGCCATCACTTCGGTGAGTGGTGGGGCAACGGTATCCAGCGCAAGTACGGGCTGGCCGAGAAACGCTTCAGCCTGTTCAACGTGTATCGGCGGACCGCCCCCGAGGCCCGGCCCGCGTGCTGCCACGTCGTGCCGACCCTCTACACCGGCCCCAACGAGGAGTACGAAATCCACCGCGCGCTCGACGCCTTGTCGATGGAAGGCAGCGTAGCGGCGCCGGGGTTCTATGACCCCGAAGGCATCGTCATCTTCCACACCGCCACCGGCGCGCTGTTCAAGAAGACGCTCGTCAAGGACGAGGCCCCCAAGAGCCGCGTCGCCCAGCCCCTCGCGCGTGCAGCATGAACCGCCCCCTTGGCCCGCCGATCCGGCGCGAGAAGGAAGGCCCGCCCGACAAGTGGGTCAAGACCGACAACCCGCTCATCGAGCGCAACCTGAAGACTGGCAACCTGCGCACGATCGACATGGAGCCCCCACCACCCGTGCTGTCGCCCATCGACTGGTACGGCATCTACGGGGGCATGCACCAGTCCGAGGACGAGCAGGGCGACAACTAGCCATACTCGATCCCCAGCTCAGCCGCCAGCGCCCGGTCCTTCTTGCCGACCGGGACGCCGTTGCGCATGTCGCGCGTGCGCTGGCGCTGGTTGGCCACTGCCTTCTCCAGCGTCGAGTAGTTGATTCGGTTGTCGGGGTGGCGTTGGTTGAACTCCTGCACCGCCTGTCGCAGCTCCGCCACGTCGTCGCCGTTCATGCGCGCGTGCGCGTACTCGGCGATCAGCTTGGCGCGGGCGTCGTTGCGGTTGCCGCGCGCCTCGAAGAAGGCCCGGCGTTGCTCCTGCACCCGCGCGATGTCGGTGGGTTGGAACCCGAGCGCCTTGATGACGGTCTCGGCTGCGCTGATCTCGTCGGCGGCCAGGATGGTGTTGCCGCGCGAGTCGAGCGTGCCGTGGAGCTGGTAGCCCAGCGCCTTCGCCGGGTCGGACAGCGCCTTGGGCGCAGCGAACCCGGTGGCCTTGAGCCAGTCACCGTCGCTGGCGGCCTTGACCGCCTCGGCCCAGTTGGCGGCCATGCCCAGCGCGGGGCCGCCGGCCAGCAGGCCGAAGTATTCCTTGACGATCTCGCGGCCTTCCTTGCTGTCGTCGGCGTAGGGTGCGATCGAGGCGACGTTACCCATGCCGACCTTGCTCGACACGTCCACGCCCATAGCGGCGGGGATGCCCTTCATCACGGCGCGCGCCCCGGTCTCGCCGAGTGCGGACTTGACGCCTTGGTAGAGGGCTTCCTTGAGGTCCTGCTCGTCGTCGTCATCGGTGAAGCCGGCGTACAGCATGCCGATCACGACCGCCAGGACACCCGGCACCGGCATGCCGGCCAGGCCGGCGGTGGCGAGTTGCATCCCGGCGAGATAGGCCACGGACTTCCGAGCCTCCGAGTTGCCCCTCAAGCCATCAGCGATGTTTTTATACAGCAGGTAGAGCATGCCCTGCTGGTAGGCGCGGAACTGGAACATCACCCGGCCCCAGCCGCCGAAGCTGTTGGGGTGCAGGTGGCGCGCGCGGTTGGCCGCGGCGTAGTTCAGGTGCGTGTCCGCCACGAGCGTGTCGGCGTAGGTCATCGCCTCCAAGTGCTGCGAGCCCTTGGCGCGCTCGGCGCGGTAGCCGGCGAGCGCGGTGGCGACGCGGTTCATCATCTCGAGCTGCTGCGCCGGGTAGCTGGCCATCTGCGCCGCGCCCGACAACATGTTCTCGGTCTGCGCGGTGCTGGTGGCGCCGAGGTCGTGCGTGATGGTGATGTCGATCCGGCCGTGGTCCATCAGCTCCTGCAGCATCTTGGCCTCGTCGCCATTGATGACCCCGTCCTTGACCCCGAGCTGCGGGTCGAGGTGGTACTTCATCCGCTTGTCGGCGTCGAAGCTGCTCTTGAGCAACCGTACAGCGTCCGTAGATGCCCTTGAGAGCATCTTGCCGGTGGCGGCGACGCCGTGGCGCCCAGCCATGATCGGCGCCGAGATGACCCACGGTTGGGTGATCTGCGTCACCATGAACGACGGCGACATGCCGAGGTAGGTCAGGTACGTCGCGTTGGCCACCAAGTTCAGCGCCTTGCTGTCCTCCGGCGCGGCCAGGTTCTGCCCGATGCGCAGGGCTAGCTCGTTGCCGATGAGTTGCGAGTCCTCGTCGCCCTCGTGCTCGAAGCGCAGGTCGTTGAGGTGGCGGTGCAGCTTGTCGCCGTACTCCAGGCGGGAGATGGAGTGCGCCGCGCGCAGCGAGCTGAGCGCGTAGGCGCGCTGGGCCTCGTCGGCGCGCACGCCACTGACGTTCATCCGCTTGAGCTGGCGCTTGAGCGCCGAGTTCTCGGGCTGCAGGCGCAGGTACAGTTCGCGCATCGCGCCGCGCACCTTGGCCGCGTCGGTGCCGGTCAGCGAGGCGGACATCTTGTCCTCCAGGTTGCGCATGAACGCCGGCGTGACGCCGTCCATCGAGCGCAGGAACTGGTCCTTCATCGCCCGCGTGACCGTGGTGCCCTTGTCACCGAAGTGGGCGCGCAGGCGCTCCTCGTTGGCCTGGGCCAGCGCGCGCGTCTCATAGAACTCGACGCCGTAGTTCTCGCCGTCGGCCTTGAGCAGCATCAGCGCGTTCTGCTGGTCGGTGTGCAGCTTGCGCGCCGCCTTGAGCGGGGCCATCAGCTTGTCGCGCGCGGCGACGTTGTCGGCCAGCTCCTGCGCGAGCGAGGTTTTGGTGGCCTCGACCGTCGAGTTGGCCAGGCGCGTCTTCAACACCTTGATGGCGGCGTCGGCCGCGGCGATCGGCGCGTAGGTTTCCTCGGCCAGCAGCGTCTGCACGGTGTCGTTGGCTTGCTGCACCGCGACCTCGGCGGCCTGGTACTTCGCCGTCTTGTACGACACGATGTGGTCGCCGAAGCGCATCTTCGGGAAGTACGGACCCGCGAGCGCCTTGAACGCGTCGCGGTGCTCGTCGAGGTGGCGCCACAGGCCGGTGAGCATCTTGCTGTCGAGCGCGGTCTTGACGTTGGCCTTGGCGAACGCCGTGCGCTCGGCGCGCTTGACCGCAGCCGCGGCGTCGACCATCTCGCGCGACGGTCCAGCCTGGCCGGGCTCGGTGTAGAAGGAGCTGACGATGCCCTTGCGCAGGCCGGCGATCTGCTGCTCGCGCTGCTCGGCCTTGTCGCGCACCACGGCGTGGAACAGCGATTTGTAGGCCATCGGCAGCGCGCGGAACTGACGCGACAGGCGGTCGTGCTCGGCGACGGTCGCCGCGTCCTTGGCGTCGAGGTGATGGTTGCCGTCGGCGTCGATGTCGCGGTCGGGCCACATGGTGGCTCCGGTAGCGTCGAGCAGAAGCTGGTTGAAGGAGTTGTCGACCGCAGGGCCGTGGCGCTTACGCAGCGCGCTCCACTGCGTCGAGTGGCGGTCGCTCTCGGCGATGACTTGCGTGGCGCGGCCGTCCATCTTGCGCATGGCGTCGGAGAACGCCTTCACCAGCGGCAGGCCCTTCCAGCGGTCGGCCATCTGCTCGGTCGACAGGAAACCCAGCAGGCTCGGGTGCGTGCGCCACACCTTGTCGCCGGCGAGCGTCTTGAGCCAGCCGACGATGCCGCCCGTGTTGGTGATGGGCGGCGGGAGGGTCAGTCGATCCGCGGTTCCGACGGCCCTGCGGCCAGTGTCAGCTCGTCCGGTATTTTGCCGTCCGCCAGGGCCTTGCGCATCAGTTGGGTTTGCCGCTCCAACGTCATCCCGGCTGTGAGGTGCGGAACCTCGTTGAACTTCACCATGAACTTCTCTAACAGGTCCCCGCGGGCCTGCTCCGCGGGCGTACGTGTTGGGAACGGAAACGGCAGCGACATCTGTACCTCCTAGGATTGAAGCGGCTTGCGATAGTGTACTGGCATTGGCCAGGGCGCGAGCGTGGGCGTAGCCCAACGGCAGGTCGGCCTTGAGCATCTCCGGGGACGCGGCGTAGAACTCCAGCAGCTTGGGCGTCAGCTCTTTGGTGGCGATGTCGGCGACCCGGTCGAGCGTCTCCATCGACAGCGAGCCGAGGTTGAAGTCTCGCTTGGCGAGCTTATCCAAAACATCGACGACGTTGAGCAGCGCCTGGTTGAAGTTGCGGTACTTGACCGAGTCGAAGGCGTACGCCTTCAGGGCTTCCTTGAGCACCGGGCCGTAGCCGATGGACACCTTGCCGTTCTTCTCGTACGTGACGGCCATCAACGTTGGACTGTTGGGGTGGCCCGACGCTTCGCGCTGACCCACCAACGGGCCGGCAGCGGAGTCCACCAGGTGCCCCATCTCGTGCGCAACGAACTGCGTCACCACCAGGTTCGTTGCGGGGTCGGTTCCGCCCAGGTGGTTCTTGTTGAAGACCACCGTCTTCTCGCGCGGCAGGTGGGCGGCGCCCCAGTCAAGTTGCTTTTCCGTCGGAGTGAAGACCCCGACGCGCAGCAGCAGCTTGGACGCGGTGGAGTAGAACGGCGCCAGGGCCGACTGCGACAGGTTCTCCATCGCCGAGGCCAGCGTCGCGCGCTCGGTCGGGTTGGGAGGGCCGTACTCGTACGTGGCGCGCTCGTACACTGCGGTCGTCGGGCCTTTCAGAGTTGCAAGCGCGGGGAACCGGATCGGAACCATCGCCGCGCGCGGACCCGCCATCGTGGCGGGAGTAACCGGGTTGCGCAGGCCGTTGATGGCCCCGGTGGCGCCTTCCAGGTGGAAGATGTCCGCCGTCGCGTAACGCACGCCCGATGCACGCAGCTCGCTCAGCTCGGCGTGAATCTTGCGCAGGCGCGACTCGGGCGTGGCGCTCGTGTAGGAGGCGTCGAACGTGTCCTGCTGCGCCGAGCCCAGGTCCTTCCACGCCACGCGCTTGTCGGTGCCGACGGCGTTGTTGAACTTGGTCCACACCTTAGCTAGCTGCTCGCTGCGCGCGGGGCTGATGTTGTTGTCGGCGCTGGTCTTGCCTTCGCCGTACGGGTTGTCGGAGATGTTGAGGCCAGCGAACTCGCCGCCGTCGGTCTGCCCCTGCTCCAGGTTGGCCTCGTCGACCAGGTCGCCGGCGGCGTTGACATCCTCGGAGGCGAACTTGGCGCCGACGCCCTCGCCTTCCGGGGTGACTTCCGGGGTGACTTCCGGGGTGGGGGTGGGTGCGACCGCGGCTTCGGCTGGTCCCGCCGCTTCGGCGGGGGCTTTGGCGGCGTCGACACCCGCTTCGAGGCGGTCGCGCTTGGCTTCCTCCATCATGGCGTTGAAGCCTGGCTTGGCGTCGCGGGCCTTGATCTTGCCGGTGGCGGCGCGCGCGGGGCGGCCCGCCAGCCACTCGTGGATTGCCGAGTCGGTGACGCCGAGGTCTTCCGCGATCTTGGCGTGCGATCGACCCAGGACGTGGTACTGCACGTAGGCGTCCGCGACGGCCTTGGGCAGTCCGTTCTCCTTGGCCAGCGCGTCGGCCAGGTCGGGCACGGAGCCGTACTTCTCGGCCTCGGGAGGGGCGACCGGCAGCGGCTTGGCCTTGGCGGCGTCTTCCTTGTTCAGCGCGGAGAGGATCGTCTCCTTGTGCGAGCGGGCCTCGTGGGCGATCCGGGTCGCGGCCTCGACATAGGCGTGGTTGGCGTCGTCGAAGTCGTGGGTTTCCTGTAGCGCCTTGACGCGGTCCTCGAGCCTCTGGATGTCTTTGGGCGTGAATTTGGCGTGCGAGACGCAGCCGGCGGCCTTGTTGGCGAACTTCTGAGACATCACCGGGCCTTGTAGGAATCGCAGTGGTGGCCGTAAGGGTCAAACTGGTCGAGCAGCCGGCTGCAAATCCAGCCTGCTAGTTTGCGGCGCCACAGCGCCTCAGACGGATCGAGAATGTAGCGCGACAGTCGGCCGGTCAGCAGCAAGTCCTTCGGGGGTTTGAGGAACACCACGGTGCCGACGACGACGTTGAGCAGGAAATCGAACACCAGCGCCACGGCGGCCAGCACGTACGCGTGCGCCTTGGCGATCGGGTACAGGTCGTGTCGAAAGCGCGCGATGTTCATCACCGCGAGGTACATGACCCAGGTCAGGAACGCAAGCGCGTAGCCCGCGGATGCACCCAACAGGAAGTTGTAGAACACGTCAAGCGTAGGCATCGAACACTCCTTGAGCTACCAGGCAGGCGATCATCACAAACACGTCTTCGTCGTCGTTCGCAGGCTGCACAGGCGCCGCGACAACTTCGATCGGCGGAGCCAGCGTTGGAATCTCCAGCGCACTAACGACGTTAGTGTGCGCATTGTACGCTGGCTTGGCCTTCTTGCGCTGCGCTGCCGTGCCGCCCGGCCCGAAGATCATCGGGTTGACGTAGGCGTCGCCGCCAGTGGGCGCCAACGTGCCGACCGTTCCGAGGCCGGCAACGCCGGTCAGGGCTACGGTGATGTCGGACGCGACGAACGTGAGGTCGCCTACGGCGCCGAGGCCGGAGACGCCGGTCAGGGCTAGGGTGAGGTCGGGCGAGACGAACGTGAGGTCGCCTACAGCGCCGGAAGCCGCCACCTGGGCCAGCACGATCGCCGCAGCGGGGCTCAGCGTGCCGACGGCGCCGGTGCCAGAGACCTGGGTCAGGGCGGCGAAGTATTCGACCAGTGCGCTGAGTGTGCCCACCTCGCCAGTGCCAGAGACCTGGGTCAGCGCCCTGTCGGTCGCCGGGGCCAGCGTGCCGACCTCGCCAACGCCTGCGACGCCGGTCAGCGCCACGGTCATGTCGCCTCCGACAACAGCGGTCAGTGCGCCAACGACTCCAGTGCCTTCCACCTCGGTCAGGCCGATCGTCAAGCTGGGGGTCAGGGTTCCGGTTGCGCCGACACCCGCCACCCCCGTGAGCTGGAGGATCAGCTCGGGCACCAGTGCTCCGCCGGCGCCGGCGCCCGAGACCTGGGTGAGGGCCTTGTCGGTCGCCGGGGCCAGCGTGCCCACTGCGCCGGTGCCCGAGACCTGGGTGAGGGCCTTGTCGGTCGCCGGAGCCAGCGTGCCCACTGCGCCAGCGCCCGAGACCTGGGCCAGCGCCTTATCGGTCGCCGGGGCCAGTGTGCCCACGGCGCCGGTGCCCGAGACCTGGGTCAGCTCAGCGCCGTAGGAAACTAAAGGGGCCAGTGTGCCGACGGCGCCAGTGCCCGAGACCTGGGTCAGGGCCTTGTCGATCGCCGGGGCCAGTGCGCCGACGGCGCCGGTGCCCGAGACTTGGGTGAGGGCCTTGTCGGTCGCCGGGGCCAGTGCGCCCACTGCGCCGGTGCCTGCGACCTGGGTCAGGGCAGCGGAGTATTCGACCAGTGCGCTGAGCGTGCCCACTGCGCCAGTGCCCGAGACCTGGGTCAGCGCCTTGTCGGTCGCCGGGGCCAGTACGCCGGTCGCGCCGGTGCCCGCGACCTGGGTCAGCGCAGCTCCCGCGCCATCAGCAGCGTCGCTCGCCCCGACATACGACGAGCCGACCCAAGATGCGCCAGAGCCGACGACCAGTCCTCCGCCCGTGCCGGCGGCGATTGCTTCTCGGAAGATCGCCAATGTGGCACTGACGCCCCAATGTGTTGTTCCGTGTGTCCAGTCACCGGCATCGGTCAAGCCGGAGCTAGTGATGCGGTAGATAGCCGAGCCGTTGTCGTCGGTGGCGGTCTCGTTCTCGTAGACGAGCGTGAAGTTGCCGTCCGCGGTAAACGCCGTTGCGCCAGTGGCGTCGAGCTGCAACGCCGCGCAGAACAGGGCGGCATGCTGCGCTGTGGCCGGGCCGGTAGACGAAGACGACGTGGTGTTCGTCGGTAGTAACTGCCCGGCGTGCGCGACGAAGCGCTCCGCGTCCCACGAGCCGTTGAATGCCTCGGCGGCGATGAGAAGGTACGACGCCGATGGCGCGCCTGCGGTCTGCACGGTCAGCGTACCGCTCGTCGTGACGATCGCGGACCAAATCGCGCTGTCGCTGTAGAACTCGCCGTCCCAGCCCCCGTCTTGCCGGTGCATTACGAACGGTGTCAGCGCCGCCGTTCCTGCTAACTGGGTGCAATCCGACTGCTGGTAACGATCGTTGGACGTGCTGAAGCGCATGCCCCATACGACGACCAGTTGCCCGGCCGTGACCGAGCCCATCGAGCGCGAGACGCTCGTCGTGTTGTTGCCGTTGTTGCCGCCGGCCAGGGCGGCTGCGGTAATTGTCATGGCGGTGCCCCCGCCAGCGTCAGGCGACGCGCTTGATGTGCAGCGACGAGCCCGTCATGACCGTGGTAGTGACTGCGGTCTCCGAGGCGTGGAATAGCTGCAGGTTACCCGCCACCGTCACGACCATCTTGCCCTTGATGCTGAACATGAGGTCGGCGTTGATCGTGTCCACGTCGGTCATCGGACCGAGCGTCGTGTTCTTCGCCCGCGTCGCCATGACGGCGAAGACGTTGCCGGTGGTCGCGTTCAGCTCCTGGTCGATGACGCCTGTCGCTGCGGTCACGCCGCCGCTCGGCCACAATAGCCAGTACATGAACGAGGTCACGGTGCCGGTGTGCGTGACGGCGAACTTCAGCGACGTTGTCGCCGTGCCCGACTGCGCGCGCACCACGTACTCGAAATCGTAGGTGCCGGGCTCAACCCGGATGGTCAGCCCAGCGACCTCGGCCACCGTCGTCGTTGCATTGCCGTCGTCGGCCGTCAGGCGCACCGAGAACGGTTTGAACGGCGCCAGCATCCGCAGGTCGGTAATCTGGTTCGTGGCGATCGTCGTGTCGCTCGCCGGCACATAGACCACCGCGAGCACCACGTCGTTGGCGCTGCGCGCGGGAGGTTTGGGCGCCGCAGCGGCAGTGCCGGTGCGAATCTGCTTGGCGCCGGTCGAGTCGGCGACGATCAGGTCGAGCCGCGGGTTGCTGCCGTCGGCCGTGGTCACCGTCACGTTGCCGGCAGCCACGGTCAACGCCTGGCCGTTGCTGACGACGAGGCCGTCGGCGACCGCCACCGTCATGTCGGGCGAGCCCTGCGCCGTCACGGCGCAGCCCGCGCTCACGAAATCAGTGTCGCTGGAACCGGCAGCCAGGACCTCCAGGTACTCCTGAAACAGGATCGACTGGATGTCGTTGGCGCCCTCGCCTTTGTCCGGGATCGTCCACGCCACGACGGGGCTCGCTTAGGTGATCTGCAGCAACGCCGTGCCGACGGCGTTGGCCGGCATCGTGAGCGTGAAGTTGCCGGCGGTGACGGTCTGCGAGCCGAAGGTGTGCACGCTGACCGCCTTGTCGTTTTGCGTGTCGTTGTAGATGAAGCAGCAGTCGAACGCGGTAGCGAGCGTCACCGTGGTCCAGGCGAACGACGCCGTGGGCGTGGTGTACGCCGAGTCAGCGTTCGAGGCGGGGGCGTTCCAGGCCCCGATGGCGACGCCGCCCGCGGTGTAGCCCGTGCCCGAGACCTCGTTGGTCGCTGAGTAAACGGTGGTCGACTTGTTGAGCGTCGCCGTGGCCAGGTACAGCGCGGCCTTGAACGAGTCCGCGGTCGGAGCCGTCAGGCTGGTGCGCGAGACCAGAGTCGGCGAGCCGAACTGGTGTTCGCCGTTGAACAACTCCTTCTTGAAGGAGGTTGCCATCGCTTGGGTGTTGGACACTTTGAACTCCTTAAAGAGAGGCGACGACGCCCGCGGCGCTGACGCCTTGGCAGTCGTAGACGTGAGCGGATTCCTTGACCACGTCGCCCGAGGCGTCGAGGTAGCGTTCGCAGAACTTGATGTAGTGCGGGATTTGCACATCCCACGCCGTCTGGTAGGTCAGGCCGGCGATCGGCATGTTGCCGTTCTTGGTCCAGATCAGCGGTTCAGCGGCTTGGTTGGTCATGTTCACAGTTCCTCGATGTTGATTGAAAGGTCGCCCCCGGCCCGGTTGATCGAGAGCGCCCAGGTGCGCTGCCCGTTCGACACGGTGCCGTGCTCGAGCAGCCCCGCCGCGTTCTTCGTGAAGTTCATGCTCAGTGAGCGCGGGCGCAACGTCTCGGCAGTCGGCCTGGATGTTAGCACATTTGTCAATGTGGAGGCTAACTTCTCGTCGCGTGCAGCTAACACGTTAGCTAGCTCGACGAGAGCCGCCGACACCAGGGCGGTCGGATCGGGCGCGGCGACAGGCTTCTTGGGGCGCATCGGCACCCCGGACAAGCTGTGACTGTGGCCAGTCAGGCGGTCGAGTTCAGACATTGCCGATGCACCTCGCCAGTTGCTCGAACTTGGACGCCCGGTCGTCGGCTTCTTCGAGTGCTGCCTTGGCGTCCTTCACCGTGCGCCGCAGCGGCTTGCCGCCCTCGGGGCGCTCCACCTCGACCGACACCGAGCGGCCGGCGTAGGGTGTGTAGTCCACGACCTTGGGCTCGGCTTTACTGGCCGGAGCCGATACTTCCGCTTCAGGCGCTTCGCTTACCTTGGCAGCGGGGGCCGGAGCGGGGGCCGGCGTCTCCGCAGCGGGAGCCTTGACCTTCTTGACCTTCGCAGGGGCAGTCACCGGGGCAGTCACCGGGGCAGTCACCGGGGCTGCAGGTGCAGCCGGCTCTGCTACAGGTGCAGCAGCTTTTGCTACGGGGGGAGCTGCGGCTGCGGCTGCGGCGACGGGCTTCGGGTTCTTGATCTCCTCGACTTCCTTGCGGATGTGGTTGAGACCCTTCTTGTCCTCGGTCTGCAACGCTTCCTTCATGGCGCCGATGTACGTGGCAGCTTGCGCGGGGGTCAGCGTCCCGGCGTCTTCGAGCGCCGCGATGTCGTAGTGCAGCACGATGTCCTGCGGCTTGAGCTGAATCTGCGGAGCACCGTTCTCGTCGGGCTCCACCAGGTCTTCGTACGCCTTGGCCTTGCGGCCGGCGAACTCTCGCGCGGCCTGGTCGATGGCGGCCTTGCGCGCGATGGCGTTGGTGTCGATGGGAGGAGCCGCGGGCGCATCCGCTTGCGGGGGGCCGACGGCCCCGGCTGCGGCGTACGGCTCGGTCGGCTCGACATCCCCTTGCGGCTCACCAGCTAGCGGTTGCGCCGCTTGTGGCTCACCGACCGGCGCCGGAGACTGGACGGCAGCGACGGGGGTCGACGGGTTCAGGATGTCAGTGGACGCTCCTGGGGTGTCGTCTACAGGAGCTGGAGCACGGCGCGGCGAGCGCAGGCCGGTCACGCCGCCGATGGCGCCGCCCACGACGAAGCCGCCGATGGCGGACTCGAGCCGGCGGTCGTTGGCCTTCGGGTTGATGTAGCTCTCGTTGGGGTCGACCGACATGCGGGCGACTTGTTCCAGTTCGTGCTGGGCTAACTCGCCCACCGACTCCTCGACGCCGGTGCGCAGGGCGTCCTTGCCGCTGCGCTGCAGGGCGTTGCCGGTCATGCGGCGCCCGGTGCCCGTGACGGCGTTGAGGACGCGCCCGGTGCCCCCCGTGAACGCGTCGATGCCCGCTTGCGGAACCGCCAGGCCGACGGCAGTCAGCAGGTTGGTCTCGCCGGTGCCCTGCTCGCGCTGCGCGTCCAGGTTCGAGCCCGAGTAGGCCGCGGTCCCCGCGCCCCAGGCGCCCAGGACGCCGCCGACGGGGCCGCCGACGAGGGTGCCCGCCACGCCGCCCGCCACGGTGGTTCCCACCTGCGGAGCCATGTTGATGAGCTGGCCGGCAACGTAGTCGCCCGCGTCGCGCAGGCCGTGCACGCCGCCAGTTCCGGTCTCGGGGTCGTCGGTCCAGCGGCTGATCGCCCCCAGGTCCGCAGCGCGCTGCTGCGCGTAGCCGGCGGCAGCCTGGTTGGTCTCGCGGCCCTTGCGCGCCCAGGCGCCGACACTGGGCAGGCCGCTCTTGTCGGCCACGTCTTCGGCCAGGCCGTACAGGCTGCCCTGGAAGGTGTCGACCGCGGCCGACATGCGCGAGGCGTTCTTGCCCCGGCCGGCGCCTTCATAGCCGACGGCCTTGGCGAACTTGTCGCGGTCCGGGTAGTACGCCTTGTAGGTCTCGTGCATCCCGTCGACGATGTCCTCGTCGCTCAGGTTGTCGAGCCCACCTGCGGCCTCGCGGAGCTGCTTGATGCTCAGCATGGCGGGTTACTGCCGCGTGACGAGGCCCGACGCGGAGTGCACCGGCGGGGTGACCTTGGCTTTGGCTTTGGCCTTGCCGCCGGCCTCGTTCAGGCTCTGCAGGCGCTTGACCAACGCGTCGTCGTCGGTCTGCGCCCTGCCGAACTCCCGGTCGACCGCCATGCGGGCCTGGGCTTCGTCGCCGTTGTAGACCTCCATCGCGGACTTGAGCGCGGCGAAATACTTGGCCGGGTCGACCGGCGGGCGCTCGTTGATGCTCGGAATCTTGACGCCGAGCCCGGCACCGCGCGTCTGCGCGTTGTTGTGCTCCTGCGCGTAGATGTCGGCGGCGCGCTTCTTCTGTTCCGCCGCCGTGACAGTCTTGCCGGTCGCAGGGTCGGTGTATGCGCTGAACTCGCTCTCGGGCAGTGCCTTGGCGCGCTCGAAGCCCTGGCGCAGGCCGGCGGCCTCGCCAGCGATCCGCTCCTGGTCTTCCTCGCGGTCCAGCTTGGCGTTGAGCCGAGCCGAGGTCGCGTTCTCGCGGCTGGCGCGGGCGACGTTGGCGTCGGCGATGCGGGCTGCCGTGGCGTCCTGGTTGGCTTGGTGGCGCGCGGTGTTGTTGGCGGTGTTGACCTGGAAGGCCATGCCCATCTCTTTGGCGACCGCCGCGGCGAGCCCGCTGTGCACGGCCGTGATGTCATCCATGCCCGTCAGGTCGCCATGCTGCAGCTTGGCTTCGCCGACGACCATCCTGGCCAGCTCGGCGCGCGACAGCTTGGTGCGCTGCAGGGCGCCGCCGTCATCGAGGTACGCCAGCATCGTGTAGCCGCCCTTGCCGGGCTCCATCGTGCGGATCGACTTGCTGTTCTGGATGACGTGCGAGTACAGCGGCTGGAGCTGCTCGTCGGAGGCTTCCATCACGCCTTTGGCCTGCGCTCCGTAGCCGATGTTGCGGATGTGGCCGGCGAGCGCCTTCTGCGCGGTGTTGTACGACTGGCCGCGGTCGAGATGCCGGTTGGCCTTGCCGAGGCGGACTGCCTGCTGCAAACTGGCGATCTGTGGATCGGTCGAGAACTCGGGCACGCCGGCACCGGGGGCGTTGGGCGCCGAGCCCTGCGTCGGCAAGCCAGCGGGAGGGGCTACGTCGCGCGAGCCGATGGGTGCCGCGGGGACGCCGGAGCCCTGCGCCGGTGCGTCGGCCACGGCCGCGTCCACCTCGGCGCGGTCGGCCTGGCCCTGGTCGAACACCGTCTGCTGGTTCTCGAACTGCTTCTTGACGCGCGCGTCGGCTTCCTCCTGGCGAGCGCGCTGGCGCGCCTCCTCCTTGCCCTCGAAGTACGCGCCCCCGAGGCCGAGGCCCATCTGGTAGTAGTCGGTTGCCATTGGGGGCTCCTACAGCGCGCCGTAGAACACAGCGTCGTACGTGTTGTCGATGGCGTTCTTCGCCACCGCGGCGGGGTTGACCTTCTCGACCTCGTCGGCCATCACGCCCATCACCGTCGGTCCGCCGCTCTTGTAGCGGTAGGTGTAGACCGGGATGCCGTCGTCGGTTGCGCCGACGCGCTTGATGTCGGTCTTCAGCCGGCGGTCACTCATACCCCAGCCCTTCGCGCCTGCAGTGGCCAGGCCAGCCATGAAGTCGAAGCCCGGCGACTTGGCCGACTCGATCGCGTTAGCGCGGAAACTCTGCGACGCCTGGCCGTAGAGGTTGCCGGCGCTGCTAGCACCTTGGTTGTAGGTGCCCATCGAGGAGTTCATGCCGCTGAGCCCCGAGCCGGCTAGGCCGACCGAGCCGGCACCGAACGACCCGGCCATGCCGCCCGTCGCCGTGGCGTTGCCGAACGCGGTCTGCCCGGCGCCCGCGGCCATCGCCACCATCGACTCGGCCTTGTTGCGCGCGTCGATGCGCGCGCGGGTCTGCGCGCCGGCGGAGTCGGCGGCCTTCTGCGTGGCCATGTCGCCCATCGCCGCAGCGAAGGCACCCGAGCCCGGGTTGATGCCGTAGCGCGCAGCAGCGCGCGTCATGTTCCCTTGCGCTGCCCCGTAGGCTTGCTCGACGTCGGCGTTGGCCATGCCCGCCATCTCGTTGCCGACTTGGCCCGAGCTGTACTTGTCGGCCAGGCCGAACAGCTCGTCCTGGTACTTCTCCGACAGCTTGCTGCGGTCGAACTGGTGCTGCGAGATGCCGCGGTAGAACGAGGCGTCCTCCTCGGCCAGGTCAGCCTGCCTCTGCGCGCGGGTGTTCTGGTCGCGGGCGATCTGCATCGCCTCGGGCAGGAACGCCTGCTGCTGAGCCCACTGCTCCTCTGCGATCTTGGCCTGAGACGCCGCGGCGGTGTTAGCCGCGGTCATGTCAGGCGCCTTGGGTCCCCATCCGATCGGCCGTCCCGTCCCTTCTGCCTAGGTGCCTAGTTGTTGATCGTGGCCGCTTCCCCACAGAGAAGCCTCTGCGGTCTTGCGAGCGGCTACGGCCGTAGCGAAGCAGTCGTGCTTTCCGAGTTGGAGCTGAATCTTGTCCGCCCCGCCTCCGATGTACGCAGCCCACTTGCCTGTACTAGCGTGCCAGGAAACCCCGGTAACCCCGGAGGTGTTAGTGGTGTGCATCTTCTGGTTCCGCATGTTGTGCAGCCGCGACACGTCTCGCAGGTTTCCGAGCCGGTCGTTCAGCTTGTCGCCGTCGATGTGGTCGACTTCGTACAGCGGCCATTCACCGAAAACCATCAACCACGCCAGGCGCGCGCAGCGGTACTTCGTGCCGTCGACCCGAATCTTGCGATACCCGCGATCGGTGACGCCGCCCGCAACCGCGCCGGCCTGAATCTTCGGGCGCGCGACCCGCCACGCGAACACGCCCGTGTCGAAGTCGTAGTCGAGCAGTTCGCGGGCGCGCGCAGCGGTAATCACGCGGCCCCCGTGCGGTGCTCGGCCGCGAATTGGCCGAAGCTGTGGTCTTTGGTCATGCCGCGCCAGAAGCCGGGAGCCTGGCTGTCCGCCCACTCGCGCCCGCCGACGAGGCGCGCGCAGTGCAGGAAGAACTCGATCAGGTTCCAGCGCAGGACGTGCGCCAGCAGCATGTCGGGGATGTCGCCCGACTTGGCCAGCTCGTTGGAAGCCCGCCACGAGCACAGGCCGTTGGCGAGGCTCGCCGTCAGCTCAGTCTGGAACGCCTGGTAGAAGGCGTTGGACGGCACCGCGACCGCCATCAGCCATATGGCGTCGTGCAGCGTGTCCTCGGGAGACTTGTCGGTCGGGTCGCCGTCGACCAGGTGGTCGTAGGCGTTGGCCCAATCGAAGACGGCCATGCACAGGTCCACCGCCGGTTGGTGGCCCTTGAGCAGGTGAGTGAGCAGCGCGCGCATTACTTCGGCTCGACCTTCTTCTTGGCCTTCGCCTCGGCTTTGTCGGCCTTCGGGGCGTTGTCGGGCGTGGCGGTCAGCACCGCGATGGACTCCTTGACGATCAGCTCGTCGAGCACGGCCGCCGCGCCGGGCAGCAGGGCCACCTTCATGTCGCGGGAAACCTCCGCCAGGCGGTGGTGTTTGCGGCCGTCGTACAGGTCGACGTAGCCGCAGCTCAAGTAGCCGCCGAGGCCGATGAGGTCATCGAGAGTCATGGAGTGGTCCTTTACTGACTTGGGTATTGTACGCTAACACGTTAGGCAGCGGCGCCCGCTTCGACCGGGGGCGGGGCCGGAATCTTGGCCGTGGCGCGCTGAAGCTCGATCTCCAGGCGGGCGCATTCGTCGCGGAGCTGCTGGTTGATACCGGCGAGCTGCTCGCACTGCTCCTCAGCGGCGCGCAGCTTGTTGATGGTCCAGGCCGCGGTGTGGATCAGATCGTTGACGGTCATTTGAAGCTCCTTGGGTTGACGTCGTCCCAATCCAGGGACGCGTAGTTGAAACCGAACTCGTTGACACCGCCGCCGGCCAGGTAGCCGTTGACGATGATGGGAGACCCGCCGGTGATCGGTAGGTATAGCTGGGTGCTTGGGTGAGCATCCACTAACATGATGGTGTTGCGCTTCCAGCCGTCGAGGTGCGCGAACTCGACGCCCTCCGTCCCGGTCCGCATGGTGGAGTTGTCGCGCAGGCCGCCGATGTCGCCCGAGGCAACCTCCGCGCGCCACTGGTCCGGGTTGGCCGACCACCACCACTGCGCACCGGCGATGCGCGTCCAGTGGGCGTGCTCCTCGGACCAGGTGTGGCCGTCGGCGAACGCCAGCATACGCCGGTTGCCGAGCACCGGGCGGTGCACGTCGACGACGACCTCGGGGCCGTACGGACCCCACACCCGGTCGCCGATCTTGACCGACTCGATCGGAAGCCACGCGCCGTCGGCCATGAGTACCAGGGCACCAGCCGGGAAGCAGGTTGGCGGGGCGCCCCCGGACGTGAACTGCACGACCTGCCAGGCCGAGCCGTCGGCGACGTACATGTACCCGTTGGAGTCGATGTAGATGCTGCCGATCGACTTGTTGGACGGCGCCGACTGCTGGGTGAGGAACAGCGGCGCCTTGGTCGAGTTGCCACCCAGTGTAGCCCCGTAGCCGGTGTCCGACCCCGCCTCGATGCCGCCCCCGGCCCCGTAGTTGTAGGCGCTCACGGCCTTGCTGGTGGACGAGGAGTTGTTGAACCGCCCCCCGGCCCCGTTGGTGGAGCCGCCGGAGATGCCGTCGTTGCTGTAGGACACCCCGGCCACCCCGGCGGCGCCGTACGATTCGCCGCGCACCGCGATGCGGGTCATGCCGCTGGAGCTGGAGCCGAAGTTGCCGATGACGGTGTCGCTGCCGACGGTCGTGATCCCGATCGACGCCAGCTCCTCGTAGGTGCCGTCCCCGCGGTTGCCGCGGAAGCGCATCTCGTTGATGCTGTTTTCAATGACCATCGACTGCTGGCCGGTGCCGTTGTTGATCGTCGGCATGATGGTGGCGCCGGAGCTGTGCGCGAGCGTCGCGTTGCCCCCCGAGCTGGGCACGCCGGTCAGCGTCGTCGACGTCTTGCCGGTGTAGGTGATGATGTCACGGTCGTTCGACGTGTCGTAGATGATCGCGGTGCCGCCCGACGCGTGGAAATCCGCCGTGTTCTGGACATTGAGCGTGGTGTCGTTGGCCGCCGGTGCGGTCGTCAGGTACGTGCCTTTGGTCGCCAAAGTGCCTGCCGTGACGTTGATGCCGCGGATGGCGCCGGCGTTGATGACATCCGCGTTGAGCGAGCCGATGTGCGCGGCAGCGATGGCTGCGTTGGCAATGTACGTCGACGCGTTACCCGCGTTGATGACGTTGGTCGATGTCAGCGGCGGCGCGCTCCAGCCGCTCGGGGAATCTCCTTGCTCAACCTGTATGTTGGCGAAAACCAGGTCCGTGCCGGAGGTAAGCGTGTACGGCGAGGAGACGGTGAAGTAGCCTTGCACATCAATGGTGTTGCCGCCGAAGTTGATGAGCATCACGTACCGCTGGTACGATGTGTTAAGGACTGGATTCTGTATCCAGGTCTGAACCGCGGGGGGATTGTTCCACGCCGCTGACATATTAAGCCCGGCCGCGTTGGCAGAGATGGCGGCGTAGAAGCTGATAATGTAGTTGGTGGCTGCTTTCCACCCCCCAAAGCAGGCAGCGGCGTCGTTGAAGCAGAACCCGAAGGTGTTGCTCACCGCCGCGTTGGCGTGGATGCGCCATCCTTTACCGCCGACGGCGCCGACAGAGTCTATCGAGTAGGTGACCGAGACGCCGCCGTTGTTGTAGATGTAGAAGTTCGTCGGGATGTTGCCGGGGGTCACCATGAAATCGCTGTTGGCGCACAAGTTGCCGCTGCCGAAGGCCCCGAGCGTGCCTAGCCCCGGAAGCGTAACGGCCCCGCCGCCCGCGCCCGATAGCCCGCCCGCCGCACTCAAGGAGACGTTAGTGTTGACCAGCCCCGCCGCGGCGTTCGCCACCGCCAGGGGGTTGCCCGCGGCGAGGATGATGTTGCCCGAGCCGTCGCGCACCGTCAGGTTGCGCGTCAGCGTGTTATCCGACGACAGCGCCGTGGTGCTGATCTCGCCCGCGGTGATGGTGTTGGCGGTGATCCTGTTCGCGTGCAGAGAGCCCACGTCGATGCGCGCGGCGTCGAGATAGCCGGCGGTGATCTTGACCGCGCTCAGATTCGCCACCATCGCGTCGTCGATGACGGCGGTGCCGATGATGCCCGAGCCCGCCGTGATGGCGTTGGCTGCGATCTTGCCGGCGATGATGGCGCCGTCGACGATAAGGCTGGCGTCAGCTTTTTCGTCGATGCGGACATCCTGCGCCTCTAACCAGCCGCTCGAGGGCAGGTAGTTGAGCAGCACCATCGGCGAAGCGAACGGCGTCGTGGCGGTCCACTCGGCCGAATACTTGGCCCAGCTCGTGCCGACCGTCTGAGCCTCGGTGTTGCCGCCGCTCAGGATGATCTCGCTGTACGCGCTGACCTCGGAGGTGCTCCCGTCGATGCGCAGGTACAAAGTTCCATTAGCCGTAGCGTCTCGTCGCGCGTAGCACGAGACGCGGTACTTGCGGCCGATGACCACGGGAATACGTCGGGCACCGCGGGCGCTGGCACGGGACCCCGAGGGGCTTCGCATCGAAGTCGAACCCGAGACGCCGTCCGACAGCGATTGTTGGTCGGGGACCCCGCCCCAATTGGATGTCGTCCACACCGCCGTGTCTTTGTAGTTGGGGTCGGGCCACAGGGACCCCGCGACGCCGGTCACCAACAGCTTACTCGTCGTGACCGCTTGCGCCTCGATCTTGCCGGCGGTGATCGAGTTAGCCTGCAGCTCGTTGGCACCGACCGCGTTGGCTGCGATCTTGCCGGCGATGATGGCGCCGGCCTGGATCAGGTTAGCCGAGATGCGCTGCTCGGCGTAGCCGCCGAGCCCAGCCAGGTTGCCGTCGAGCATGACGCCGGTGTACTCGGCGCCGGGGCCGAGTTGTCCGGGCTTGGTGAGAATCTCGATGCCGCGGCCTTCGCCGATACCCGGGATGCCGATCAGGAGGTACGGCATGCGGACGAGCGCGCCGAAGGACGTAGACAGCGCCGAGGTGCCGCCGTGGTTCTTCATCTCGGCGACGAGGTTGGGACCGTCGCCGCTACCGAAATCGTTGGCGTCGTACGACGTGAAGACGACGATGGTGTCGCTGCCCCACTCTCCCGCGGAGCGCGTCGAGTTGGCGTTGGTGCGCAGCTCGACGAGCGCGTTCTTCAACGCGGTGCGGTCGGCGTCGGAGGCGTACACGTCGTAGACCTGGTTGGCGGCCAGCGTGCCCCCGCCCGTGCCGTCGCGTCGGAACGTCAAGTTCGCGTGGGTCGAGCGCTTGAGCACCGACAGCGTGGTGCCGAGGCCCGTCGAGCTGTAGTCGAGCCGACCGCCGACGTTGAGGTAGTTGGGCAGCACCGCCAAGTCGCCGCCCGAGCCGCGCACTTTGATGATGTCCATCACCGTGCCGTCGGAGAACTCCAGCTTGTCGAGCGTGACCGCGTCGATGCCGATCTTGGCGGCGGTGACCGCGCCGTCCAGTAGATCGGCGGAGACGAGCGCCTCGAGCGTAGCGGGGGTGCCCGCGACGGCGTTGAACGCCCCGAGCGCGCCGCCGACGGCGACCGCACGCACCCAGTAGTAGTACGTGACGCCAACCGTGCCCGAGGCGTCGGTGTAGACGTTGGCGGTCGAGACGCCGTTGAGCGTAGCCGCGCCGATGGCGTCGGACGTGTGCCGCCACACCTCGACGTAGGCGTGGTTGGCGTAGTCGAGCATGGTCCAGCGCAGGATCACGTTCTTGAACGCGCCGGCCGCCACCAGGTCAGTGATTGTCGGCGGGATCGTCAATATCGGCCGGGGGTCGATATAGCCCGAGCCCAGCGACAAAGACGCCGCCTCATTGCCGACGTAGCGTTGGCCGCCGACGTTGATCGACAGCGCGCCCTCGTTCATCAGGTCACGCAGCGTGATGTTCTTGTCGAGGACGCTCGCGCTTACCCCCTCGCGCGCGTCGAGAATCTGCTTCATCGCCGCCACCGTCTTGCGCAGCGCCGCGATGTCCTCCCGCGGGGTCGGGACGGCCGGTAGCGTGACGCCCGCTTCTAGGTTGAGCGTGCCCGCCTTCTTTTCCTCGGCCAACGCGCGGCTGATCGCGTTAATCGCCGACGTGCGCCAGTCAGTTGCCATCGCGCGCCAACTGTCGGGGCACCTGCGCAACCTCCACCGAGCGCACTTTCGAGGTGCCGGAGAGCTGGTAGTAGTAGCGCATCGAGCGATAGTCCGCCGGCAGGCGGAACGGTTGATTGCTCGCCACCGCCTCGGTGTGCTTGAGCGCGCCGTCGGCGTACAGCTTGAACGTCACCGGGTAGCCCGCGGCGTCGACGCGCGCGCAGCCCATATTCGTCTCGTACGGCAAGCGGAACACGCCAGAGGTCCAGGTGTAGGTCAGCGCGGTGCCGGCGTCCCACTTCTTGAGCACGTTGCTCACCACGAGGTACAGTGCGTCGCGCCCCTTGTCGCGGAAGCCCGCGGTGGCGTAGACATCGGTCAGCGTGAACGTCGGCTTGTCGCCGAACGCGAAGATCATCCCGCCGGTGACCGCGCCGGTGTCGTAGAAGGCGAGGTAGTTGCTGTCGCTCTCGAAGGCCGTAATCGAGGCCGGCACGTACGCCTGCCACTCGGTGCGCGTCATCAGGCTGGCGGTGATGTTCTCGACGCCCGATGCGCTAGCGCGCATGAGGCCGTCCGGCGAGGCGAAGATCACTCCGCCTAGCATCGGCACAATCGACCGCTTGGCGACGCAGCTCTGCGCCACCGGCAGCTTCTCCGAGGATATGCTGCCTGGGTCGGTGCCGGTGAAGATGTAAATGCCCTGCGTCGTGCCGACGAACAGCGACTGGTCGAAGGCCGCGATGCCGACGATCGGCGCGTCGGTCGAGCGCTGGTAGCGCGTCGGCCAGGCGTACGGCGCATAAGGCTCGCTGAAGCACACGGTGTTGCCGGTGAAGCCCGCGAGCACACCGTTGGCCATCGCGCACAGGCCGATCATGGCGTCGGGCGGCTCCAGCCACCCGGTGGTGGCGAGCGTGTCGCCGAGCACGGCGGTCAGCTTGGTGTCGTTGTAGGTCGTCGTGGCGATGGCGACGTCGCCCTCGGTGTTGACGAGCTGGAACTTCGTCGACAGCGAGCCCGCGGCCGAGCGGTAGATGCGCTTGCCGGTGATGTTGTACGACCCGCCCGGGGCCGTCGGGATCGAAGTCAGGTTGACGGTCTGCCCCGGCTTCCAACTCACCGAGGTGCTGGCCGGGCTCGGCGGGCCTTCCTCACCCCACGCGCTGACGTAGGTCACAACGTAGGTCACCGTCTCCGCAGGATCGGCGGCATCGGTCGGGCTACCACTGACCGAGGCGCTGAGCGCCGCCGACGGCGCCGGGATGCCCATGCGGTACGAGCTGGTCGGGTACGGCGGCGAGCCCGTCACCATCGCGGCAGTGCCCTTCTTCGGGTAGGTGCCGTCGGTCCAGTACGTTTTCTCCTCGGTGTCGTTGTCGATCGGCCCCTTGACCACGTCGACGTCGGTCGTGAACTGGAACCAGTACAGAACCTCCGAAGCGCTCAACTGGCCGAAACGGTAGATCGACTTCACCGTGCCGCCCGAGAACGTCACGCCGGCACCGGGCGTGCCGAGCCCCAGGTACGGGTCGAGGTCGCCGCCGATCAGCTTGGTGTTGAGCGCGTACTGGGCGTCGCCCTCCGGCAGCAGGTCGGGCGACACCGACGGGCGCATCCCGCCGAAGGTGTTGTTGCCGATCTTCATGCTACGCAAACGGGCGGGGACGCACGCGCAGGTTGTGCGGCTGCTTGCCGTACATAGCGTGGCGGCCGGCGGCGGAAACCCCTGCGGCGAAGCGGCGCGCGTGCCCCGCCGCCAGCGGCGACGTGAACGACTGGCCAGGCATCGCCATCAGCTCGGCGAGGGCGCCAGAAGCGATGTCGGAGACGTACTCGTCGAACAGCACGTCCTCTACCGAGAGCGCGGCGCGCGTGGGCGTGAACGACGCCTTGATCGTCAGGCCGTTGGTGAGCGCCTCATCGGGCACCGGCGCCAAACTGATGGTGGTCGAGTAAGGCGTCTTCTGGAACCACGCCACTGGCGTTCCCGAGACCAGTGTCGCATCGCCGATCGTCGCGCCCGTGAGCGCAGTCGGGTCGGTTACCTCGCTGGTCGGCGCCGATTCCAGCGGCGTGCCCTGCCAAGCGGCCCCCAACACGCGCGCCAGCACCATGTCGGTGGGCACGGTGACGGTGTAGTCCTGCGTGGCGGCGACGATATTCTGCGAGCTGATGCGCTGCACAATATCGGTCTGCTTGCAGAACTCGACGCAGGCGTTGTTGAGGGCCTGCAGCGCGAGCGGCTCCGAACACCCCGTCACCGCTGGGAGGACGTAGGGTAGGAACAGCGTGAGGGCCTTGGCCACATCAACCCTTGACCATATTGGCGGGCTGCAACGACACGTCGACCGCTTTCTTGGTCGTCATCGCGGAGTCGAACGCCGCCTTGTGCAGCATCGCCCGGTCGGCGTTGCCGACCTCGGCCAGGTCTTTGCTGTACGCGCGGTACAGCACGCCGTCGAGCAGCGCGCCGGCCCACACGTCGTCGATTGTGATGACGGTGGCCAGAGTCGCCATTTCCGTCGGCGCCACAGAGTACAGTGCCTCGATCACGTTGCTGGCGACCGACGGCGGATAGACGTAGAACACATGCGGCGCGCGCGGGTCGTAGATGTAATGCTTGAGGTCGGTGACGGTGCTCTGCGAGTGCCATGCCGGCACCTGCGAGTCGAGGATTTCCTGCGGCACCTTGCGCATCGCGTTGCCCGGCGAGGCCCCGCCGACGCCCATGTTGCGGATGACCTTCAACAGCGCGGCTCCGCCCGCGGGCAGCGACTGTTTGGTTCCGGCCACCAGTGTGATGTTGGCCGTGGTCGCGCACAGATCGGGGTAGATCGCGCAGATGTCGCGCTGGGCCTCGTTCAACCACCCGAGCAGCTCGGATGCCGGCCAACGCACGTTGGTCGTGTCCTGCAGGATGATTTCGGCCCGGTCGACAATCGCCGAGGCTAGGATGGTTCCCATAGATCAGCTCTCCAGAAACAAAAAATGCGCCGAGGGTTGTCCCCCGGCGCATTGTACCGCACTAACACGTTAGCCTGCGAGGGCTTCCGTGCCGGTATTAGGCGCTGACGACGCAGAGCCAGTTGGTGACGGCCGAACCGTCATTCAGCGGCATGAACACCGCCGACTTGGCGGCAGCCACCGAGCGGACGGCGTCCACAGCGGCGTTGTCGATCTTGCCGCCGACGGCCGGGAACACGGTCGCAGCGACCGTACCGACCTTGACGTAGATCGGCGAGCCGATCGGGTGCGCGGCCGGCAGGATGAAGCCGGTCTGCGCTGTTTCCGAGGTCAGCAGGTTGGTCGCTTCGACGATGGCCGCGGCGCCCGACTGCGTGGTGCCGACACCGACGACGGTGGCGTGGCCACCGTCAGCACGACCGAGTTTGAAGGAAGGCATGTGTATCTCCAGTGAAAGTTGAGGTTGCGCTGTCGTGACCCCCGGCGTTAACCGGGGGGTTCACGTTCAGGACACGACGAGCAGGGCCAGCGCCTCGGGCTTCACCACTTTGTGGCCGAAGACGTTGAGGCCGCGGACCAGGTCGCCGAAGTCGGTCGGGTTGCGCAGCGTCTCGGTCTTCGCCATTTGGCTGGCGAAGGCGATGGCCGTGGTCTGACCGGCGATGATGGCGCGCCGACGGGCCGCGTTGGTGGTCGCAGAGATGGTGGCTTCAGCGCCGTCACCCGAGGTCCACACCGTCGCGTTGGCCGCAGCGTACGGGAGCTGGTTCGACACGTAGATGTCGAAGCGGTCGATGCGACCGATCAGGCCGTTGCGCACCGGCGACGTGGCGTCACCCGTGAGGTAGGCTTGAGCGATGTTCGACTGCAGGAGCAGCGTACGCGTGAGCGGGTCGATCAGCAGGTAACGACCCGAGTCCGGGACGTTCTGCTCGTCGAGCACCGACGCCAGTTCCAGCACCTTCTGCAGCACGTTGGCGCTGGTCAGCGCGATCGGCGTGCCGGTCGTGCCGAGCGCGAACAGGCCCGAACGCACACCGGCGGTGGCGCCCTGGTTGGCAGCCGCGGCGTTGGCGAACGTGCGGTAGATGCAGGTCGAGTCCATCACGACGCGCATTTGCTGGCCAGCGTCGTCACTGAACAGGCTCATCAGCGCGGGCTTCGCCTGGTAGTCCAGAACGTCGCTCACCTGGAAGGCGAACGACTTGGCGCGGTCGACGACCATTTCGATCGTGTTGGGCACCGGCGTCTGGTAGTTCAGGTTGCCGCCAACAACATAGTCCGCGATCGAAATGCTCGGGATGTTGTTGATGATGACTTTGTCGCCCAGGTTGGCGATGTCGCCTTCCCAGTTCTTGTTGCAGATCGACGCGAACGTCGACGAGGCGTAGAACTTGGCGTTCAGCTTGGCCGACCAAATGGTCGGGATGAACGTGCCCGAGTACGCGGGCGTCGTGTTGAAGCCGGAAGCGACAGGGATAACTGCGCCGGCGGTGATCGTGGTCATGTCACAAACTCCAGATTGAGGAGCCGTGGCTAGCCACGATCACGCTAACACGTTAGCGCACGCGGCCCTCCGCCACAGCGAGGTTGATTTGCGCCTCGATGGAGTCGGCTTCGGCTTCACGGCCCTTGTACGCACCTCGGGACACGTCGCGGTAGAAAGCGGTGATCGCCTTCTCGGACAGAATCGATTTCGAGGCCGCAGTGGGCGTGACGACGGTGCCGGCACCTTCGGGGGTAACTTGGTCCCGCAGAGACTCGGGCTTGGGCGCGACCGGAAGTGTGGCCACGAACGCCTTGAAGACGTTCGATACGCGCTGGGCGTCCAAGGCGCTGAAGGCGTGGTCGAGGGCTTTCTGGCGCGGGACGCCGTAGACCTCGTCCACTTGTCCCAACCAACTGAGCCATCGATCGTCGACGTTGATCGCTTGCCAGTCCGGCACCAACTTGCCCAGCAGTGTGTAGAACTGCTGCTCGAGCGATGCGGCTGTCTGCTCCGTGACGCCGGTGACCTTACCTTCGAGGGCGTCGAGGCGGCGTACAACTTCCGCGACGACTTCCTGTGCTTTACTGGATGCCAGGCGCGAGACCATTTCGAGCATGTCCGCACCGAATGTCTCTACGTCCTTCGGGTCCGCAGGGGGCGGCGTGGTCGGGGCGGCCTTGGCCTCGGTCAACCCTCGGAGCTGTTGCGCCAGCTCGTTGAGCCGACGGTCGCTTTCCTGGGCCTGCCTGCGCAGGGGAACCACTTCGGCGTTGTACTTGCCCTGGAGGGTCTTGTACTTCTGCTCGAACGATTCCTCGGTCGGGGCCGGAGGCTGCGCCGGTGCGGCGGCCTGCGGGGGTGCACTGGCGGCGGGTGCAGGAGGGGTCTGGAGGACCAAGTCAGCGGCGCTCTTTACTGCGGGGTGCGCCTGGGCGACCCCCGCGCGCGCTGCTTGGTCCTGCGCTTCGAGGGCCTCGGCCGCTCGGAGCTGATCCTGAACTCGTGTCGGTAGTGCTTGATTACTCATTGTTGCTCCTGCGCCCTAAAGGGTGTGCGGGTTGAACTAATGCACTAACACCATGTTAGCACACTTTTGGAAGTCAGCGCGAAAGTTTGTGCGCGCTAACTAGCAATTCGATCATCTTTTCGATGAAGTCGGCTTTGCCCTGCGCGCGCCGCATCGCGGTGGCGTCGGGGGAGTGGACGAGAAATTTCACGGCCTTGCCATGTTGCCCCTCAAGCCAATCCTTGAGTCCTGGGTTGTTGGCGTGGACGCGCGCGAACAGCTCGACCTCTTGGATCGGCGTCATACGACCACCGCGTCGAGCATCTCGGGGGTCACCGTGTTGCGCGCCACTTCTCCAAACTTGGAGTGGTAGGTCAGCGCGGCGACCTGGCGGTCGGCGATCCAGCCGCCCCGGGCAGCGTAGGCATCGCGCGCGGCCAGCGTCGGATGCTGATGCACCGTCATGCCGCTGTGCTCCTTCTCCTCGACGTGGTGGCGGTGACCCGTGTGCGCGTAGCGTTTCGTTGTGTTACCCCACAGCTTCGGGAACTGGGCCGCGAACAGCAGGGGTAGCTGGTCGTTCTTCTTCAGGTGGCCGTGGTGAAAAGCCAACATCGTCTCGCCGTGCTGGTAGGCGTAGTACGGCAGCTCGGAGTCGATCACCTGCACCCGGGGCTCGTTCTCGTACAGCGCCTTGAACATCTGGCGCAGCCACACCGAGCTGGCCATGTCGTGGTTGCCCTCGGCGATCAACAGCACGACCTGCTCGTGCTTGAGCAGCGCCAGGTCGACGACGCGGCGCAGCACGCGGATCGCGGTGGCGACCATCTTGCTGAACCGGCCGTCGGCGTCGAGGACGTGGCCGTGCAGCGGCGTCACCGGCGTCATCGAGTCGTAGTGCATGAAGTCGCCGAGCTGGTTGACGAGCGCCACCCGGGCGGGTGGGGCGGCGTTGACCATGTGCTCGAAGCACCCGACCAAGGTAGCCTCGGCGATATGCAGGTCCCAGTCGGCGCCGGTCTCCTTACGCCACGACAGCGCGCCGATGTGGGTGTCGGTCAGCGTGAACAGGTTGAGCAGCGTCTCCTGCGTCTGCGCTGGGGCGGCTGTCGGCAGTACGCGCGGCAGCTCCTCGGCCATCGCCGCGACGGCGGCTTGCATCGCCGCGCGGCGCTTGGCGTCGTCGAGCGTGCTCTTGACCCACTGGCCGGCGGGTTTACCGTCCTTGTCGTAGTAGGTCGAAACGCCTTTGACGACGTACGCGTCGGGCACCGCGTGCACCATGTCGTGCTCGGGAGACACGCCCTTCATCGCCGCGGCGTCGCGCAGCCGCTGGAGGTTGCGGGAGACGTTCGATGGGTTGATGCCGAGGGCTTTCGCCGCCTCCAGTCCGCTGCCGTGCTTCTCGATCGCCGCCAGGACTTCCAGTTGGCGGGCGGTGGCGAACTGCTTCAGCGCGTTGTAGTCGGTCATTCGTGGGTTTTGAGGACGAGGTTGACGAGGGCGTTGATGACGCGGTGCTCGGCGCTCTGGAGCGCTTGGTCGGTGATGCCGTACTCGGTCTGGTTGACCAGCTCGCACAGCATGACGTGCAGCATCTCGTGCAGCGCCGTCGCTTCGAGCGCGAGCGGCGTGACCGGGGTGGCGCCGAAGTCAGTGCCTACTTTGTAGGAGACGAGGCGGTCGGCGTGGTGGATCACCACCTCGGCCATGTTCTTGGACTTCTTGCGGCTGCGCACGATGCGCCAGTCGTGCAGGCCCAGGCGCTCGCGCCAGGCCGCCATGTAGCCGTCGAACTCCTTAACCTGCTCAGGCGTCAGCGGCGCAACGGGGGCGAGTTTCTCGCTCACACTCGCCCCCGAAGGTACGCGGCGGCTCGTTCGAGCAGCGCCGGGTCGTCCCGCATGTGGCCTAAAGCGTTGTTGCAGTTGCCGCAGAGGAGCTTCCGCACAGCGCCGGACTTGTGGTCGTGGTCTACGAACAGCACGCCTTTGGGTGACTCCTCTGGCGGATTCGTGCAGATGGCGCAGCCGCCAGACTGCTGCGCAAGCATCTCTGCATAGCGCTCCGGCGTCAGGCCGTATTTCTTCAGGTGATTCTTCCGCCTCACAGTCGCCATACTCTTGGGGTTCGCGACCCTCCAATTTTTCGAGCGGATACGTTGCGCGGCCTTGTACGCTTCAGTGCTGCGGTATGCCTTGTTGCACGCATTGCACTCGGCGCGCCGGCCGTAGACCTTGTGCGTGTAGAAGGCGTCCAGAGCCTTCTCCTCGCCGCACTTAGAACACGACTTCGTCTCCGTCACGATGCGCTGCCTTTGAGTTTGTCGAAGGAGCGCAGCCCCGCCATGCCAAGAAGACCCATCAGAAGTGGTAGCATCTCGGACATATCGGCCGGCTTGAGAACGACCGGATGGCCTAGAGCGGCGCACACGAAAGTGACTGCGGGCAAGGCCACCCAGTTCCAGCCCACGCCCATACCGCAGCACCAACCCACGAACGGCCGCCAGCCGCTGGTGAACACGCTCGGGCTCGCGGCCTCGGCCTTGTTGATCTCGAGCTGGCCCTGGATCAAGGCGAGCGACGCCGCGAGCTGCGCCTTCTCGATCTCGGTCTTGTCGGGCCAGATGGTCTGGACGACCGTCTTCGCCAGGTCGGCGACGGCGGTGACGGGATCAGCGACGATTGCCATGTCGGGCTCCTAGTTGTCCTGCGCGAGGTAGCGCAGGTCTTGCGCACCGCGGCGAGTCCAGCCGCGGCCGAAGGTGTCGAACGTCTTCAACTTGCACCAGAACTCGAGCCGCTCGGCCAGGTACAGCAGGTGCACGTCGTGAATGTCGGCCATGGCCAGCGCCGCCTGGCCGAGCGGCCCGAAGTGGCCATCGTCGGCGACGCCGAGCGCGCGCTGCAGGAACCGGACCGCGTTGTCCATGCCGTGGTTGATCGCGGCGTCGAGCACCTGGAACACGAGCGCCGAGTCCTCGATCTTCGAGGCCACCGGGTCCCAAAAGTCCGACTTGTATAGCTGCTTGGCGCCGTCGCGGGTCAGGGCCTTGATGTTGACGTTGGGGTAGGACCGCTTGGAGATGCCCCACTGCGTCTCACCGCCCGGGTCAGCGGGGTTGTTGACGTAGCCGCCTTCATGCCCGAGCACGCGCTCGATCGCGGCGTCGAAGGTAATCATGTGCCAGGGCCTTCGTAGGTGCGGACGAGCAGGTCCCAGTTCGCGTAGATCAGGCCGAGCAGGCTGAGCGTCCACGCCTTGGAGGCGAGGCGCATCGCGTGCACGGTCGTGATGGCAGCGAAGTCGTCCTGGCTCATGCTTGCGCCAGCCAGATCGCGGCGCCGCCGGAGAACGTCGCCAGCGCGTCGAACTTCTCGGCGGCGTGCGTGACCGGCTTGCCGCGCGCAGCCTGCACGCGGGCCACGGCGTAGTCGACCAGCTCCTTGCCGACGCCGAACGCGGCCGAGGCCGCTAGGCCCAGGTCCTTCGGGCGCAGCCCGTGCAGGTCGAGCCCGAACATCCCGGCCGTAGCGACCGCCGTCTGCGTCACGAGTGAGACCGCGGCGCCGTACAGCGCGTGGTTTGCCTTGTCGGCTGGCATTTGCGGCAAGTTCATGTAGGTCTCCAGTTGAGCGCTCGGGCAGGGATTGGAGTGACGTCGCCGTCGTCCCATTCGATGACCACGAGAGCGCCGCGGGCGGCCCAGCAGCCCTGGAACATCACGGTCCCATCCTTGGCTAACAGGTAAGCCTCATGGCCGCTGTTCTTGCACGGCGTGTCGTCGAGCACGAGCGTCTCGCCGCTGTCGGCTTTGATACGCCCAACCGGGGCGGCGTGCGCCCGGCAGCTTACCGCGAGCAGCGCAAGGCCGACAACCAAGGCCAGGCCGAGGTCTTTGACAAACTCCGACAGGTTGCGCATGGTCAACTCCGTCTTGACTTGAGGTCGCGTCTCCACTTCCACACGAGGTGCGCGGTCTGGAGCAGCACGAACACGATACCTGCGAGGGCCGCCCAGTCGGGCAGCGACAGGCCGGTCACTTGGGCGCCAACGAGCGCCGCGGAGGGCACGGCCCTCACGGCGTCAGCAGCGATCTGATGTTGGTCGACCACGACTCACTCCCCGGGTCACTTCTTGGTTTTCTTGGCCGGGAACTTCTTCTGGTAAGCGTCGAAGCGCTCCTCCTTCTTGGAGCCCTCCTTGCCTTTGCCAGCGGTCTCTTTGTCCTTCTTGGACTTCTCGAACGGTTTGAACGCCATGACGGGCTCCTTAGTTGAGGACCACGAAGTCGAACTTGGTCGTCGCCGTCGCCGCCGCGTTGGCCGTGACGGTGAACGAGCCTGCCGCTGGCGTGACCCGGATCGATGTCGCCGTCGCGTCGCCGCCGGCCAGTGCCACCAGCACGGTGGAGTTGGCGGTACAGATCGAGCTGGTCACGACCACGGTTGCGCCGGCCGCGGCGAATGCCGCGCGCCCGCGCGGGCTGGCGTTGGTGACGTTGCCGGGAGTGCCCGACGAGTCAACGAATGCCACCGCCGGGGCGGCTTGGGTCGGGTAGCGCGCGTCCTGACGCGCGATCACGTCGTCGGCGAAACCCGCGGCCATGCCGCTGTTGACGAGGGCGCCTTTGAGGCTGGTGTCTTGGGTGGGCACGTTATGCTCCCGGTTGAGGTTGCGGAGAGAACTGGTCGGTGATGGGCGCGCCGGCGGCGCCGCCCTCGGCCATCAGCGCCTGGCCCGAGCCCGCTACTGCGGGGCCTTTGGGGCTAGGAGCCACGTTGGCGCCAGGGGGCTCGCCGCCCTGCGCGGCCATAGCCTGCTGCATCTGCACCATGCGCTGGCGGTCCTTGAGGACGGCCACCGGGGGCACGATCTTGCTCGGGTTGAGGTCGAGCGTGGAGGCCGCTGCGCGCAGCACCTCGGCGCGCCCCTCGAGCCCCATGATCTGCATGTCGGTCGGGTTGTTGGTCGCCAGCAGGAACTCGCCGCGGCGCTGCTGCGCGGCTTCCTTGGTGGCCAGCGACGCCGCGCCGCGCGCGATGATGCACAGGTCGCCCTTCAGGTCGGGGTCGGGGCTGTAGCGCATGTTGTAGTAGTACAGGCGCTCCAGCATCGGCGTGAAGATGCGGCTGTCGACGCCGGCCACGATCGACTTGATGATCTTGCTGGCGTTGCCGAGCATCATGCTCATGCCCGAGGCGGTGCGCCCTGCCCCGCCCGCGCTCTCGGCGCCGACGGTGTAGCGGGGGATGCCGGTGTACTCGTCGGCAAGCGAGCTGAACTTCTCGAACACGCTCATCAGCTCGGCGGCGTTGCTCGTCGGCTGGAAGAACTTGATCGCCGGCTGGGTCGAGTTCATCGGGTCGGACGTGGTAGTCCAAATCTTCCACGGGTACATCGAGCTGACCTCGGCGCCGGGCGGCAGGCGGTCGACGTTGATGTCGACCTGCGGCCCCGAGCTGATGCCGAGGTTGGCCGCCAGTGAACGCGTCGTCGCGTTGCACATGTCGGCGCAGTCCTTCATCAGGTCGTAGACGCTGTTGCCCCAAATCGAGCCCGGCACGCGCTCGTACGACGTGGCGTAGTAGGGCCGGCGCGCGAGCGGGTCGGAGTTGAGCACGGCCTTGATGACGTGCGGGCCGATGACCCACGCCTCGACCTCGTATTCCTTGGCCGCGTCGGGCACTTGCGCGGCGGTCATGCCCCAGTCGCGCAGAATCTGCCCGGACACCGAACCCCAATACTGCAGGGTGTCGATGAGGCCGGTGTTGATGGTGGCGTCGAGGGTGAGTTTGCCCTCGGCGGTGGCCCTCTGGCTCTCGATCGGAGACCACGAGTCGTTGAACCCGCCGGTGCCGTACAACTCCAGCACCTTTCGGATCGCATTCTCGGAGTAGCCTTCGACGCCGATCATGGCCGACAGCCTGTCGCGCGACAGCCGGTGCTTGCGGATCATCGGCCCATCGTTGACGCCGCGCGCCCACGGCGCCGGATACATATCGAACGGGTCGACGCGCTCCCACTCCAGCTTCAGGTCCTTGGTGACGACGGGCTGGCCCTGCGGCCCCCACGCCAGCTTGGGCTTGTTGCGGATGATCGGGCCGGCGATGAACGCCGTCTTAAACGTCGTCAGGTCGGTCAGGAACTCGTCGAACGCCTCGGGGAACCCGCCTTCGAGGAGCTGGTCCTCCATCTTGTCCTCGGCCACCTTGGCGTGGGCGACAGCGGCCTCGCGCAGGCGCTCGCTCAGCTCGACCTTGGCGGTCTGCAGGCGCTGGCGAACGGCTTCGAGCGTGGGCTCCAGGCCGGCGTTGATGGCCTGCTCGACCTCCGCCGTGACGGCCTGGAAAATCTTCTGCACCTCGGCCGGCGGCAGGTCGGGAACCGGGGTCGGCTCCAGCGTCCACGGCTTCTCGGTGCCGGCGCCGACGAGCCCGTCGCGCAGCAGCGACTCGGCTTGGCGCATCTTGACGCTGGGCAGCATCATGTAGATGAGCGGCTGGCCGGCGGCCTCGATCTTGGCCTTCTTGTCGGCGGTGTACTCGCCGCGCCGCGCGTACAGGGCTTCGAGCATGTCCTGCTCGACCTGCAGCTTGGCAGTCTGCGCGCGCGTGAAGGCGGCCTTGACGTGGGCCGCCAGGCCGGTGATGACGGGCTGCGCCTGCTCGGCGCTGAATGCCTTATCTAGCTGGGCCTGCATCGACGACACGGACTGCACCGCGACGGCTCCGCCGAGCGAGCCAACGCCCATCGGCTGCGCGGGGGCGCTGCCAGGGGTGGGTAGTCCGAAGCCGGCCATTCGCGGCGGCTCAGTACATCGCCACCATGAGGGTGGCGGTCGTCACCGCGCTGTTCACGCGTTTGGCGCGAACTGGCAGGTACTGGCCCGCGACGCAGGTGAACTGCGCCGTGCTGTCGTCCAGGAAGACCACGACCACGATGCCGGCGCCGCCGACCCAAATGCCGGAGCACTCCTGAAAGTTCACGGAGTCAGACTTGGTGATCGCTACGGCGCGCTGCGCCAGAAAGTCTGCCATGTTGCGGGGTCTCCTGAAGGGCGAGAAATTGAGCTAACACGTTAGTGTAGCACGTCAAACGTACGGGAAGTTCACCTTCACAACCGCCGGAGCCGCGCGGCGGTACATCCCCGCTGCGGGGTTGACCTGCTGGTTGTAGTGCAGCGACAGGTATTGCAGCGCGTCACAGTTCGCCACCAGCAGCCCTGCGGCGAAGAACATCGGGCACTCCTCCACTTCGAGGCCATACACCGTTTCGCTTCGCGGCAGCGACCTTACAGCCGCACGCCCTGGAGCAGCTCGCAACCCGGCTGTATTTGTCGACTCGGAACGTCGTACCGCACCAGACACAGCTTCGATCCACTGCGTCTTTGCCGGACTTCTTGCGGGCCATTCCTTGGCACGAGGCAGAACAAAACCCCCGCTTGACCGACTGCGCGAAAGCCTCGTACACCTCGCCGCAGTGCGCACACGCGAACCGGGACTTGGATTGCCCGGCCCACATTCGCTTGGCGTGCTCCCGATGCCACGCCCGCCCTTCGTCTGATTGATGCCACGCCCGAGCAGCCTCCCGAGCGCGCTCCAGGTAGCTGTCCAGCACCTCTGGAGCCGCGCCGCGCCGCAGGAGTGCGTGGTAGCGCAGGTGTGCTTTGGCGCTGAGCAGCTCCAGGTTCGCCGGGGTGTTGTTTTCTCTGTTGTGGTCGACGTGGTGGATGTGGTGCCGGCCCGGGATAGTGCCGTTGTGGAACGCCCACATGGCTCGGTGCAAGTACACCCCCCCTTCCGAGTGGTCGGCCTTGTAGTAGCCGGAAGGCTTTCGGTAGTAGCGACGCCCGTCGAACTCGATGACGGGGTGGATCGCGGGGCGCACGGCGTCTCCAAGTAGACTAACACGTTAGTGTACTCCAATTCGTCTACCGA
>Ga0137334_1000037_pt1 | contig 33371 bp, 53 predicted proteins | sample EasRivERMLT262_2_FD_104776 | JGI IMG/M metagenome (GOLD analysis project Ga0137334, IMG submission 104776) | Soil microbial communities from meander-bound floodplain in the East River, Colorado, USA - East River MetaG ERMLT262_2 | ecosystem: Environmental > Terrestrial > Soil > Floodplain ...
CTACCTTTGCGTTGTCGGCGCCAAGAACTATACCTCTCCAGTTGGTGAACACTAGATTGGACTCTACAAGCCATCTCTCCATAGGGGTGTCGTTATAGCTGTTGGTTATGTCGTACCCGAACGAAGTTGACGGCTGGATCAGGATGGACTCTCTGTCGGTCGTTGCCGTATTGTCCTGGATATTACAGGATATATCCCCGCCGCTAACACCAAAGACCTTGATGCCTGTGGGGTTGTCATCCAGGATATTATCCTCTATGATGATGCCAAGCGAGTTCTGGTACTGGGTCAGCTTATCAGAGTCATCGACGTTGATAAGGACGGCCAACCCAATACTGCCCGCATAAGCCGTAGGATGCTCGAAGATGTTCTGCGCGATGTTGAGATTCTGGAATTCCATATTCTCATCGCCGGCATAAACAATCGCCACCTCGCCCCAGTCGTCAAAGTGGTTGCCGATGATGAAGTGCGACTTGCACCCTAAGGCGTAGATGTGATACGTAGCTGCCCCAGTGAACAGACAGTCCAAGAACCACACGTTCTGACACTGCCTTAACGTGACGGCTATGTTGCTTGTCTGGGTAAACTTCACACGCTCGAACACAACGTTCTCGCAGTTAATCAGAGTGGACGCTGTGTTAATGGTCATGTCCCGAACGTACAGATTTGACTTGTCCTCGCAGTACAGCCCGGCAGAGATCGAACTGGGGCCATGGCCACTATACTGCGTGTTGCTGCCAACCTTGAGCCCAGTATGGCCCAGTCTGTCCGTGGCCGCATTCTGGGTATTGTTGGCCGGTAGAACCACATGCCCTCCGCCACTGCCTTCCACAGTAGTGAACAACTTGTCTACCGAGGTCCACGTGCTGCGGTCGGCAAGGTTGTACCGCTTGTTGAACACGGGTAGACCCGTCACAGCATACAAGCCCTGCATGTCTATGTCGCCGTGGGCGCGAAAGGGCCAGGCGAAGTCGTTAGTGGTCATGGAGGCATTGAAGGCGTTGGTGATGGAGGTCATAAACGCCGTCATCTGTGTCACCGTAGGGATGTCCCTGGGCGCGAAGGAAGGAAGGTTTGTAATAGGCATTAGTTCTCCTTCTCTTCGCCGCCGATTAGAGCATCGACCTCGAACCCAACAACAACTAGATCTTGATCAGCAGTAGCATCCAAGTCTTGTTCAAGCTCGATGGTGAACTCAAGCCACCGGCCCCTGGTATCGAGCGGCACGGTGATGATACCAATGCGCTCGGAATCCCCGAGAGCAGATTCGCCGAGGGCAAACGTTGTGGTGAGCAGAGGTTCCTTGTATACGTTGGTGTTCATTGTCTGGGAATCAGTGGCAGCTTGACCGTCCACATTCCAGGAAACTTTAACTCTCCAGCCATCGCGCGGCAGAATGAACAGCCGCAGGTATCTCCACTGCTTCACCTTGCGGATAAAGCTGGGGTCCAGCGACCTGCCATCCAGTCGCGCGGACTTGATGCGCATTGGAAAGTCAGTGTTGCTGAAGTCGGCCTTGAGCACGCTGTCCATCGAGACTACTTCGCCCTGGTTGGTTGAGACCATAAGCACCGATACCCCGGTGCCGCCGATCGTTGCCCCATCCATGCTGATGCATTCCAGATCCGAGCCGCCCGAAACCTCTTCGCCGGCCCATGGCCCAGTCCACATCTTGGTATCGTGGTTGAACTCGTAGATGCTGGCGAGCACCGGATCTCCCTGGCGCTGCACGGAGACATAAGTTTTCGCCAGCGACGGGATGTGCACTACCCTAGACCGCCTGTTGCGGATGATGCGCTTCTGGTCCAGCGTAGGGTTTGTCTGCCACAGTCCGCGGATGCCGGAAGAGATACTGGCCGACGAGATGTCGCCGAATTCCTGGACCGTGCTGAGACTGTGCAGGCCATCGTTGCTTAGGAACATAACGTCGCGCCCCACGGCATCGTGTGCCTCGGGGCCAACGCAGCCGACGTTCGCGGACACTAGTTGCAGCACCCCGTCGTTGACAGGATCGCCGCCAGAGCGCCAGATCCAGGTGGACGATTCTGTCCAGATGATCAGCAGCCCATAGAAGTCGCCGCGCATGGCCGTGATGCGTTTACCTTTGGGGTCTGGAATCGGAAACGCGGACGAGTCATCGCCCACTTGGTTAATGCCAGTGGTCCAGTCATCGAGGTCGTTGGCGCCGCTGAAGTAGACGTTAAGAGGTTCTTCGGCCTTGGTGCAGTACACGCGAGCTTGGTGCGAGGAGGCGGCGATGATGTTCTTAGGCATGGAGGGTGGCACTGTGATAGGGGGCTCGATGCCCTCCCAGCGCAAGGCCACGCCAGACGAGCCGCAGATCAACAACTCTGACAGCCAGGGCACCATGATCACATCACCATATGGCGGTGGCACAAGCGATCGGAAGAAGCCCTGGTGCCCCTGATCTTGGTAGATCATTGACCTGGTGACAGCCACCAAGTGCGGGGTGCTGGGATTCGGCGAGTGCCAGTCCTTCAGGGCCTGTACTGGAGCACCATTCAAGGTGCCGGATCCGGACCTGTACTGGAGCAAGTCCACCAGGATGCGAAAGATGCCAAGGGTGTTAGTCTCCGCGCGCAGTTGCACTTGATTCGCGGACAGGGAGAAGTTGCTGTCGTTGCCAAACGTGATGCTAGCCACCGAGGTATCGTCGATCAGGATCTGCGCGGCTGTGGCCGACGTGATGCGCACCTGGATAGCATGCCAGGCGCCGTCGTCGATGGCCGTGGTGGTGGCTGCCGCGTATGCGGCGCCGGTGTAGTAGTAAATTCCGTTGCCAACGAATACCAGCGTGAGCACGTTGGCATGGCTGCTGCGCATGCTGACGGAGAAGCCTCTAGCCTCAGCAGTGCCGTCGTTATCCGGCAGCGCGCCCACAGCCTTGACATGAAACAACACAGTGCAGCGGTTGGACTCGCCGGCCTCGATGGTGCCATCACTGGGCTGCGTTTGTCGCGCGTAGGTGTGCACCTTGTCTGCGGTCAACGTCTTGGTCCACATCACCAGCATGCCATCCTCGATGGCCGAGTTGATGTCGCTGGCATTGCCGGCGCTGGAGAAGCTGAACGAGCCCATATCCTCGAACGTCTCCTGGTACTGCAAGCCCTCTGGGTCCGGCATGTACAAGGTCTGGCCCCATTGCTTGGCACCAGGGCGCTTGAAGAGTCTGCCGGCGTTGTCGCTGGTGACATTCCGAGCTTCCCACAAAGCGGTCTCTGGCATGGTTGCCTGACCGCCCTGATTCCACAGGCCAGAGCCCCAAGGCACCGCCCCGATGGTGACGCGATTCGGTTCCTTCATGCTAAGTCCTTAGGGGAGGTCGTGAAAGTTTGCTCTATCGAAGTACGAGCCCCAATCTGTCCGAAGGCCGCGTCGCCCCCACTTGGTGCGCTGACTGCGGATGCGCTCGACGGAGATAGTGAGGCGTGTGCGCTTGGTGCCGATCTCGGATTTGGAGACGGCATTCTGCTGCTGCTGCAAGAACTCCACCAGCAGTATCTGCGCTCGTTGGTCATCCTCTGGCCCGCGCAGGATCAGAAACTCGATGCCAGCAGCGATCAACTCTTCCTTGCCGGGCGGGAACAGGATGCGTTGGGTGTCGCCTTCAATCACGGGGTGCAGTTTCTGGTACGGGAATCGTACCAACTTGGCCTCATCTGGGAACTGATCAAAGATGGCGACGCGGTGCTCGCTCTCGTCATCCACATCCCACAGCGTGACGGCCGTAGGATCGCCGGTGCTGTACGGCATACGTGCGCGCCTGCGATCGGCAATGACATCTGGATCCACTACCACGATATCGGCCGCTGAGTTGTCGTCATAGCGCGTCCAGACTTCACTGGCCGGCCGGTCAAAGTCTGCGGGTAGGTCGAAGCGGTCCTGGACGATCTGGTAGTGGTAGTCGTCCACGGTAGTGCCGCCGTCTGACGTCGTGCCCATGAAGGCTCTGTCCAGCGTGAGCGCGGTGGCCGATGTCACAGTGGCAACTCTGTAAACTACTGGGTGGCCATTGATGACGATGGCCCTGCCGACCATAGACAAGGCCCAGACGGGGTTAGCGGTGCCAGTAACATCTGGGTCATCCTGGCCCGACACTGACACGCTGCCATTGGTAAGGCGCATGAGGCCGGTCGTGTACGCGTCGATGAGTTCAATTTCCCCTTCGGCGCGCAGAAACTTCCAGTCGTCAATGGAGGACATGGCACGCAGCACCCGGTTGAGCGCCCGCACCATCTTGCGGCTATCCTTGTCCAGCAACTCGGCGTTCTCCACCGTAGTTACCTGCACCCACCCAAGCTGATCACAAACGTCCTTCAAGACGTCTAGAGCTTTTCGTCCAATCATGTCACTTACTTCCGTAGAGGGTAACCTTAAGAGGATTCATCAGGCTGGTGTTGGCAACCTCGATGGTGTTAATGTTCGTCAAGCCTACCAGCAAGCAACCTCCTGCCAGGATTGTCACAGCCTGGTTGTCCAACTCGAAGTTGGCATCATGGTCCGGCATGAGCATGATCGTCGTCAGTCCGGTAAGGTCCAGCCCTGGAATGGCAGCCATCGCCGTGTTGGTGGCTACCAGGATGAACCCTATTGCTACGTGAGAGACTGAATCCACGGCATCTTCGTTGACCTGCACTATGTGGTCGTACTTGAACTCCAAGTTCTTGTGCAGCTTGATCGACGCTCGCACACCTGCGGATGGGTCGCCGTGTCTGGGGTCACCATAGAACGCTGGCGTGTTCGGCCCAATTGGCACTGCTGGCAAGTTGCCACCAGATGGAATGTACACTGGGCGCGAGGAGACCTTGAGGCCAGTAAGCGTGACGGCAACAGATGGCTCATCGCTATCGTTGCTGAGGATCGTGACGGTGCCAGTGTCCTGTGCCACGCCGCTGGTGGGCGTGTAAGTAACTGTGATCACCAGAGATGCGCCGGCTGCAATGGATGCCGATGAGGCGCTTAACTCGAAGGCCGTGTTATTGACAGTGATGCTGGTGACTAGCAGCGTATCAGTGCCTGTGTTCTGGATCGTGAACGACCCCGTGAACTCATCATCTAGCGCCGACGTGATCGACAACGACGTGGGCGTGACGTTGATCTCGGGCGCTGTGGCGCCTGTGGGGTTGTCGGAGATGGCTCCTGGCACGCCGCCGCTCTGGGACATGGTGCGGTAGGTGCCGGTGCTGACGATGCGGAAATCGCCGGGCAGCGTCATACTGTAGCTGCTGCCCTCGAAGTCCCATGTCTTCGGCGTGGCGTAATCGTTGAAGGGGTCGGTGCCAACCGTGATGGCCTGATCTGTGGCCCACTGATCGGTGCCCTCGGGCGAGTCGCTGTTGTCCGGATCCCAAGGGCGCTGATACCAGCCGGCTGCCGCGATGGTGGGCGAACTCGGGTAGTACAACATATTGTACCCGATGACGCGCGTGTACAGCGTGGAGTCGCCAGTAGCGCTGCCAGCCGCCCATGTGAATGTCTTACCGGCAGTCCATAGCAAGTAGGCAACGTTGCTGTGAAAATGCTTTACTGCGCTGGTGACTGGGGCAATGTCCAGGCTGCTGAATACCGGATTGAATGCCAACACGGCATCCGTGAATACTAGGGTGTTATTGTAGAATCTGTGGTCGGTGTTAGCTCCGTCATTGGTGCCAAGACTGTACACCGCTTTAGCGGCCGACCATGCCCCATTGAACACAAACACGTTATGGTGGCACGTGTGCTGTCCACGATGGTGTATCTGTATCAGGTTGCCTGTGCCACCAGCAGCGCCAGCATTGAGCACGTAGTTGTACGCGAATTCGCCGGCGTCGCCGCCGTCAGATACAACGGACGTCGGGTCGTTCCAGATCTGGCCGTGAAATAACTGGGATTCTAGAAACTGGCAGTAGCGTACCCGTATGGTTGCGTCTGGCACCACAGTGCGGGTCAGGAAGATCTTGGTCGAGTTGGCGGATGCGCCGGCAGCCCAGTCGATCTTCAGGCCCTGGATAGTGATGTATCTGGGGTCGGTGGCGGAACTGCCATTGACCGTAAGGAACGTCTGCGGGTTGACGTCGTCCGTGAACTTCACTGTGGCGAAGGCAGCCGCGCCCAGGCTGGTGGTTCCCTGGATGATGAGGCCAGGATCCGTGATGTGGTCGGTGCCATTGAAGGCATCCTCTAACTCGGCCCAAATCCCGGTGCCCGTCATCTGGTGGTCGCCGGAGTTCACCATGTTGATCGTGTCGCCCTTGGCAACACCCTTGGTGTAGGGCGGCGTCAGGAGGGCGGGCAATGTCTGCACGGCGGCCGCAAAGGAGGCGCCAGTGTTGGCGTCATTGCCGGCTACGGGGTCACACCAGAACGTTGCCAAGTTACACCTTCTTCAAAACGACGATCACCCGCTTGGCGTCGCCATCTGCCTTGTGAATTGAGTAGCCATACTTTTCGCGCAAGGTGGCCGTGATCTCCTCCACCTTCTCAAACGAGAAGAGGTCAACGTGCTCCGGCACTTCTTCTGGCCCCATGCAGTTGTCTGGAACCGAGACGATGAGCCTCTTGCCTGACCCCATAACTAGGTCGAACAGATGCTGGGCATCCTCAGGCTGCAAGTGCTCTATGACCTCGACGGCAATAATTGTCTGTGCGTCTCCCAAGTCATCCGTGGCGAGGGCGTGGACGGCCTTCTGGTACGCGTTTAAGAACCTAGAATTGCACTGATCGACCGCGATGCTGGAATGATCGTACCCTACCCACTCTGCGGCCTTCTGGGCCGTCAATAGAGAGCCCAGGATGCCGGGTCCGCACCCCACCTCGACGATGCGATCGTGGACCTCGATTAGATTCAACAGGTTAGACAGAAGCTCCGGGGAGTTCCGGATCCTCTTTGCGCCCTCGATTCCGTAGACCGTATCCCAGTAACCCTCGCCGGCATATTGCTTGCCCCGGCGCTTGGGGAGACTGTCTGGCGGCAGGTACAGAACCCGCTCAGCTATGACGTCATAATGACCACATTCCACGCGCCCGTCCGCCATGACCTTCCAGCCGGCACGCCGAATAAGGTCACAGAACCGGATATCGTGGCCCCAGAGCGCATTGCGCACATACAGGGGGTCTGCTTCGCCGGGCAGGAGGTTGACCTTGCAGTCGGCCCACACGGGCTCGTCTGGCACGATCTTCTCGGCATCCTTGATGGCCTGCGCCCGCACCAGCATGAAGCCGGCACCCAGGCCCCAGACCTCCTGTGGCATGGCTGTCGGCCCCACCGAAATGCTCCAGTCCGCGCCATCGCCCATTTCGCGGTAGACAACGGGCTCCACTGGCATGCTGCGGGTGCAGTACACGCCGCTAAGCAGACCGACTTCGGGGTGCTGCTCCATGTAGTTGAACAGCGTGTACAGGCCGAGAGGCGGGGGAATCGTATCATCATCCCAGTAAAGGATGTAGCCATCATCGGCAATCTTTGCGAGCGAGTCTTTCGTCATAATCTGGCGAGCTTCGCCCGACTTGAGGCCCCAATGCGTCGTGTAGATGACGCTGGTGTTCAGGGGCATTACCAGGTTGTGCTGGGCTGCCACCCATTGAACGGGGACCATTGCTTGAACTAAGATGCTGGGACCTGTCCACGACTGCCCGTCGGGAGTCTCGAACTGCTGGGCATAGCCCTTACCTCCAACTGGAACGCAGATGGAGATGCGCGGTAGCTCCGCGTCCTTGATGTTATTTCGCCGAACCCAAGACAGAGACGGCACGCCGCTCATGGTTTTGTGCAGTAGTTGTCGCATGTCCCCTCCCAGAGACTGGAGGGGCGAGCCGAAGCCCGCCCCACCCATATAAAATTAGAGAATCGTGGCCTCGCCACCAGCCGCAGCAGCTTCAGTCTGTCCACGGGTGTTTCGGAGAGAACCTTCGCCAGTCGTAACCCAGACGCACGAGGCGTCGTCGGTGACGTAGACGGAGTCGTGCAGGATAACGTGACCCTGCGTGAGGCTAGCTTTGAACTCGAAGATCTGGTCCTGCGGGGTCGCATTGTTTGCAGAGATCGAGTAGAACACACAATTCTTGAACATCAGGAAGCGGTCGATAGCCGTAGCATCTTCCAAGACCACATGCTCATAGGCTGCATCGCCGATGAATGCAACGATCAAGCAATCCTCAAGAATATTGCGTGTGGCTGCACCATCTACCCAGACTTCACCCTCAGATGTAGCATCACGAGTAATGGTGTCCAGGCCGATGGTACACCGACGAAGAATATTCTCGGAGCAGCCATCGAGCTTAAGGCTAGTAGCGCCGGCAGTAACCATAGTGGCATGACCCATGCCAGCGATATGGCAATCTTCAACCACATTGCGCGTGCCCGTAATCTGCATCGCTACAAGGCTGGTCGCATCTGCAACGCCGTGGAAGATGGATACGTTCTTGAGAACGCAACCATCCGCCGAGAGCTTCACCAGAGGCGACACGCCGGTAGCCGTCGAAAGCTGGGCGATACGCGCACGATTGCTGAACGGGGAGTGAGCGCCGACGCCGATGAGATGCACCAGGTCTTTGCTCCAATCCAGAGTGGCCGACTGGTAATCGGTCGTATCGGCAGCCGTGTTGCTCTGGCCGTAGAGCAGAACGATGTCGTTCTGGTTCGCCGAAGCAAGTGACAGCGCCTTCGCCAGCGTGGCAACGGCCTCTTCCGGAGTTCGGCCCGACTGGCCATCAGCGCCCGTACCAGGCATGACATGCCAGACGTTGCCTTGAGTGATGAGGCTGGCGCCGATAATGACGTTGGCGCGCACCACATCGAAATTCGTAACACCCATGATGTTTGTCCTTGCGCCCGCAATCTATGGGCCTTGCGGCTTCCTCCGCCCGGACGGGACGGGTCAAAATGCGGGTCGAGTGAGAGAAGGGGCGGAGGCCCTAGAGCCCCCGCCCACGATTAAACGGAAAATTGATGAGGGCAAAGCCCTTTTACAACAGCGGCGCCATTATTATTAGGCTCCTTGTGCGGCCACAAGACCGCGCCAATCAGCGGCTCCCACGCTCATGCGGAAAGTCATCTTGCTTTTCATATTTCCGGTTTCAAAATCTAAAACGTGATCGCTCACGGGCTCCTTGCGCCAGTAACAGAGAATCTTGGAGACCGAAGGACTGGTCTGAACAAACCAGTCATCATCGCCCGTGAGGTACTTCGACATGACAGTACGCAGGCCGACGAGGCCAACTGCGTTGATGTCGTTGTTCGCCGAACCAGGCTTTTGCTGGCTCTGCATCACAACGGCTGCCGTGAAGCGCAACTCGGACGGGATGATCAGCATTTCAGGCGTCAAGTCCACCGGGAGGCCCCGATGATCCAGCGTGCTGTCCATGAGAATCAGAGCCGATTCGAGGGAAGATGCAGCAAGATCGGCAGCGATCAAGTTGTCATGCGTCCCACCAGCGGGGCTGGTATGGGAATCGCTCGCCAACGCCACACCGTCAGGCGTGGTTTCAGTGCCGAATGCGTTGTTGTAAACATCCCACGCGATCTGCTCAATCGAGGACTGCGCCGAGCGGCCCAGAGCTGGGGAGGCATTGGAGATCACGTTGTCGAGATCGTCTTCCATGCCTTCCTCAGTAACCTGAAAGCCCTTGGCATAGGTCAAGTGCGTGAAGCGCTTGTCGTATGCCTGCATGAGCGCGTCGTAATCAATCTGGCCGCCGTCCGCGTCCTTCTGCGAGAAGAGACCGAATCCGGTATAGCCAGTCGTTTCCTCAGCCAAGCGTTGGCTGGAGCGGACATCGAAAACCTGAGTGTACGTCAACGCCGGGGCGTCGAGGTTTTCAAACAGGACTTCGTCAATAAAGGCCAGACGACTGAAGAAGAGGTCGCTAGCCGTCAAACGAGACATCATTGTGCTAGTTCACCTACTCCTTAACCAGCGTCGGCTTCATTGAGCCGCAGCAAGAATTTCTTGTTGAGTTTGACAACGAGCTTAACGTTTGCGCCATACGCGTCGCCGATTTCCTTCTTGCGATTGATCACATGAAGGATGCGGCAAACAGACGTACTAGCGACAACGCCAGCCGAGTTACCATCGAGTTCGGAGATAGAACGACCAGTCGTGGCATTGCCCGCATTGGGAGCCACAACTGCGAAGTTAAGGCCGAGGGCGTCACTGTTAGAGTCCACGGTCGCATCATCAGACTGAATCTCGTAGAGTTGCTGAGGATCCGTGTAGACAAGAACTGAGGTCTTCGATGCGCCAGCAGCCTTAGGTTCTGCGGCCACGCCAATAACCTGGAGACCCAGGCCAGTCGTGATGAGAACCGAGCTAGTGTACATCTGAACCTTGCCGACCGCGCCACCGCTGAGAAAGAGCAGAGCACCTTCGTACAGGACAGTGGTCACGCAGGGCAGTGATTCGACCATCGGAGCAGATCCGTTCTGGTTGCGCAGAGGACGCAGTCCAGACGGAAAGTCCCTATTAGCCAAAGAAAATCACTCCTCGTCAGAAGCCTCCTCGAACATGTTGCGGCCGGGAGTCTTGATGGCCGGATCGTTAACCGTACCATGAGCCGCCTTGCGGTAATCCTCCAGCCGTTTCGGGCTGACGAATCCGCGCGCAGTGCGAGTCTCCTGGAATGGGTTAGCATCTTCGGTCAGTCCAGCATCCGTGGTGGCTGCAAACTGTCCAATGGGATTCTGCGATTTGGTTTTGTGAGCCCCAATGCGGAGTTGGGATTTGCGGACCCGGTCATTCTGGCGTTTCTGCCAGATGCCCTTGTCGATCCAGCAAAGGATAACATCGCCGCGACGCACACAATCGTCCGTCTGGGCGCTGCCAATCATCCGCTGAGGCGGTTCTGCGACATAACGATGTAGTTCCCGACCGATGGCATCGTCATACCGAATGACGTTCCAGCCCTTCATCGAACGCATCTCTCGGTAGGAGATACTTATCCAACGAAGTTTCTTTCCGGGCGGGTCCCGAAGAATCTTGAGAGCATTCCGCGTATCGAATGGATCGCGAATGACCTCGGCACGAGCGACCTCATCTTCCGTTGACTGCGACGCGAGACGGTCGGCAGGCAGCGCGGTCGAATCTGCTACGGTTGGCTTGCTAGCCTCTTGCAACTGGTCCTGAAGCTTCAACGCTTCCTTAGTCAGCTTTGCCAGTTTGGCCTCAAGTTCGGCCATAGTCTCACCCTGTGCCTCAGGCTGTGCTGGGGCTTGAGGCTGGACATCTTCTGGCATGTTCATCTTCGGCATTACTTACCACCAATTTTCTTACCGCGATAGAACTGAGAATTCTCGTCGTATCTCTTGTTACGTTCCTTGATGTTCTCAAGATTGAACTTCTTGCGAACCATCCTGCCTTGGGCATCCCTCTTCAAAGGCATGGCGTACTGGAGCTTTTCCGCAATGCGTTTAAGCTCGTCGTCGTCAAGCCCCAGTGCGGGAGCATCAGGCACAGAAGCATTGTTGCCCTCGGGAGCGCCGCTGAAACCTCTGGCCGTGCGCGAAACCTCAACGCCCATTTGGCGGGCGATGCGGTTGGCGACGTCGAAGGCGTCAGTCGGAAACTCGCCGAACTGGTCACGTTGCTTTTTAAGTTCCGTAGAGACACGCTTGGAAAACTCGGAGTTACCATCGCGAAGAGCAGGGAATGCCTGCTTGGCGTTAGCTTCCGATTCAGAACGCGTGCGGGTTAAGTCACCCTCACGCTGCTTTTGAGCAAACAACTCCGAGGTCTTGCGCTCAAGGCGCCGATCCTGGATAAGTCCCTCAATGACTTGGCGTTGGTACGGGCTCAGGGCGCCAGATGCCAAAGCTTGCTGCAATTGCTCGTCCGTATACTCGGCCAGGCCAGGGGAGGGTGCACCGTAAGGTGACACCGTAGGCGGCGCTTGCGGAGAAACTGGGGCTTGCTGGCGATTCAAGATCGCTTCACTAAGCTTGCCAATTCCATCCTGGAGCGAAGCAATCTGTTCCGCGAGCTTGTCGTGCTTGCGAACCAGTTCACCCCTAACATTTTCGAGCGTTCGACCTTTTCCATCTGGCTCATTACTGCCCGAATTACCCTCGGGAGAAAGGGGATTGCCATCTGGATCTAACCCTGACGAGGGGTCAAGTACGTCCGACATGGATTCTCCGATCATTACGTTGATCTGTACGAATTAAACACTGCCGTCGCGACGTCGGCTACTAGCGAGCGAACTTCTTGCGTCTCTTCACATCCTGCTTTGCCAGGCCTTCAGCATTCATAGCGTTATCGTAACGCTGCTTGGCAGCCTGGACACGAGGCGAATTCTTAGGCAGAGTCTGCATCTGCCATTTCTTTCTGCTGGGCATTATGCCTCCATATATTTCTTGTATACGGTGTGCAGGTGCGCCAGTATTTGCTTGCCTTCTTCGGCCGCCATGGCCTCATCGTGCGCTCTTGTTGGCTCTCCAACCACCGTATACTGGTACACGTTGCTTGTGTGCTGGCTAATGGATTGCGTGATAGACTTCACCATTGCAGCATGTAACTCTTCTACGTCCCTCATTGCACACCTCCCTCAAATTGACCCATTCCCACGTCCATCATCTCGCTGCCAACGCTCTGCTCACCGCCACCTGCGGATATAGCCTGCACCTGTGCCTGTTGCTGGGCTCGCTGGTACATCTGCTTGTGGGCCTGGTAGTGCTGAGCGATAAACGATACGGCGACTTCGTCAAGCTGCTCGAAGGCAGGGTTTGCCACGAAGGCGTCGATGTCAGCCATGTGCTGGAGATGATCATCGGAGTTGAGCGGCGGCACCATCTGGTGCAGGCGCATGGCCGTGATCTCCTGCTTCTGGTCCATCGGCGGATGCGACTCCGGCCCCATTCCAGGAAGGTCCGGGAGGATTCGTTCAACCGACGTGCCATCGCTGTGGGCATCCAGGAAGTCGCGCAGTAACTCGCGGAACTTGACAGGATCGCTCTGGTACAGTGGATTGGTGCTGGCAACTTGGTAGCGGATCTGCGACAGGGTTCTCTGAACCTCGGGATTCGTGTTCACCGTATTGCCCCGGAAGCGGAACTGGAATCGCCCGCGCATGAGGCGGCGCGACATCAGTTCGGGGCGCTTCTTACGGTCCCCGCCCGTAGCCCAGAAGTATTTCTCGTCCGGCATGAACACAGAGTACAGGCCGAACAACTGCTGCATAAGTTCCTGGAACCCTTCTTTCTGGGCCAGGGAGACAATAATGTCCACCTTCAAGTTGCCCTCGCTGATCAGCGCCAGCGTGCCTCGCGCAGTGCGCGGTGCATTGGGGGTGTTGGTGGATCCGCCCGTTAGAGGCGACACGCCGACACGGTCGGCCATGCTGAGAGCCACATCCATGATCGCCATATCCCGCAGCGGATCAACACCCCAGGATGGGAATACGATGCCGGATGGGTCTGGCGATGGGATCATGTCGCCGGGATGCAGATGCGTGACGGCATCCGGATCCTGTGGCAAAGACATGGGCCGATAGAAACCAATAGGATTGTTGACCAGCGTCATGCGATCGTTGATCTGGTTGATCGTGATGTTCGCCTGGATGTTGATAGGGGCCAGGTGGAACGCCAGGCCGGGGACATAGTACCTGTCCGTGGGAGCCTGGTAATGGATGCTGGAGAAGGGGCGACGTCCGTGCGGATGCAAGGTGTCCAAGTACGTAATGTGCAGGATCTTCTGTAGGTCCGGCGACACCTGGATAACGTACTCCTCGGGCATGCCATCCTGGTCAAGGTCCATCGTTCGGTAGACCTCATACATGGCGATTTCCACGCTCTCGGTGGCGGACTTAGAATCGCGCGTTCCTTCGACGTCATCCTTGTGCCGCGCCATCCGCTCGTTCTCGATTACCGGCTTCTTATCCTCGGTGCCAGTAGCAACGGCCTCCAGATGAACAAGATCCTCTGGCGAAACTGACCAAGCATCGAATCTGGCAGGATGTGCCTCGTGCTTGATCTTATCTATCGACATATAGTGGATGTGCGTTATGCGCCGGGCAGACTGAAGATCGCGAGTACGGTGTGGCACAACGAGATTTTCTGCCTCAACGACATCAACATGAGGGTTGTCTTCAACCAGGATAGGTCTATAGACTAGCAATTCAACTTCGTCGATAAACTGGGATTTGTCTGTGAAAACAACTCTGACGTTCTCAATGATTCGTCTGTCTTCGATGAGGGTGACATGGATTCCATCTTCTGCTTCCTCCACTGGCATCCAGCCCTGCGGGCCGAAAAGCTCATCCAGGACATCGACGCCTGTCTTCTCTTGCATCTCTTGCTGCACCACGACGCCGGTGGACATAGAGTCACCACGACGCATGTGGGTCTTGACGCGGTGAATCTCGCACGTGCGGCGCCACTTAGTAACCCAGCCGGTCTTGACCTGGGACACGCCGTCCAGCAGCATGTTGCGGAACCAGCCGTGTGTGGTCAGGTAGAAGCGCGGGATATCGTAGTCGATGGCCCAGTTGATGAAGTGCTCCTGGAGCCGGGTATCCTCTGGGTCGAAGTCTTCTGGCACGCGATCGACAACGACGTGCGGCCACACGTTCCAGAACGCATTGTTGAGCTTGGGCACCAAGCGCTCTAGGTTCTCATGCAGAACCGGAAGATGGATGTCGGTAGCGCCCTCGAAGTGGATATCCGGGCGGGTTACGTTTCCGTAGTAGAGGGCTCTGGCTTCCAGTCTCTGCGACTCCCAATCCGAGCGGTTGGCGAGATCTGAGCGCACTTGCTGGCAGAGCTTGATTCCCTCTTCCTTGCGCCATTGCTCTGTCGTCTCAAAGATTACCATACTAGCCTCAGTTCGTTCCGACGTAGTGGATAGTGCAGGTAGCCGTTGTGCTCTCATTCACGACGATGACCGTGACGGCGGAGCAAGAGAAGGCGGCAAAGACCGAGTTGCTGCCAACCAAGGGCGTGCCCGTGGCCTGGCTGTTCAACTTGACCTTGCAGGCTGCATCCGCCTGAATAAGCAGATTGCGGAAGGCTGCGATGTTGCCCTTGTTCAGCGTCTGCGACGTGTTGGTGGCGATGGTGATCGCCTCGCCGACGTGCGAGGTGTAGGTATCGGCAGCGGGGGCGAAAATTTGGTCATAGAGCGTGGCCCCAGAGTTCTTCTGGAGCTTCACCCTGGCGCTAGGGGTGACTTGAATTATGTCCGCCATTTGATCTTCTTCTTTCCGGCTGCGATCTTAGTGGTTGTCCAACTCTTTTGCCGCAAGGGCTTGAGTTCGAGAGGAGTGCCACCTATGTCGTCGTCATCCCGTTTGTTGTGAGATTGATTGAATGCCTTGCTTTTAAGCATGGAATACGTAAGGCGCATCTGGTAGATGTAACGAATACAGTCTAGGAAATCATCATTCGATTTAACTACTTCTTGTTTTTCGCCTTTTGTTCCTTGCATTCTGGAACTTCCCCATCGTTCCCATACATAATTCAGAAAATTCTGCTTTACCTCCGGACAGGTGTTGAAAACCACCAATCCAGGTTTATGCCAATCGGTTCGTATTCTAAGAGCTTCGCGGATGGAATTAATGCCGGCATCCTTGTTTCGCTTGTAGGCATCCACGCAGTATAAGCCGCGCTCCGCGAATTGCTCCGCCACGGACTCCCCAGATGTGCGCTCGGTTTCGTTGGCAGAGGTATCAATGATGCGGAGGGCAATATCCTCGGCTTTTTCTGTTGGGATCCATCTGCGGCCATTAAATTCGTATCCCTCCAGCGTATAGATGCGGTTGCACACATCATCTACAGTTCTAAGACGCCGGTCGAATATTGAGCGGTATATGTAGATGATGTTGTCCGGAGAGACGGCCGCCCACAGAACCGCCACAGGCTTCCTGGGATGTGGGTCGATTACGACCACTCTTGGCCAGTATGACGGGATCTTGAAGGCCGGCACATAGAAGGGTGGCGATGGGCGCCAGTCCGGAAAAACAAGCCCGGCGAGATGGAGCGGAATCCCGAATTCGCGGGCTTGGCGCTCATCTTCAGGCAAGTCGTCCAGGAAGGACTGGATGGCACGTCGTGAGAGGGTGCCACCATTGTCGATGCAGTTATCCCAGATGCTGTAGTAGAAAACGCAGATACGGCCGTTGGCATCATTAGCTTTGTCCACCAGCGTCTGGTTGATCCAGGGCTCGGCCAGGGGCGTCATTGTCAGCCAGCAGGTCCCATTGAAGTCGATGAGACCGCGTCGAATGCCGTTGAACTTCCTTTGCGGCGGGGGCTCGTCAAACCACGCCCAATGGCCGTTAGGGCCTTCAAAGGCCCGGTCGTCCTGGTCGTAGCTAAGGATGTGTATGACGGAGCCATTTGCGAAGTCATACCTAACTGGAACACCACGCTGATTGCGCTGCACACTCTTAATAGCCCCAGCAGGCGCCCACTCAGTAATCTTGGGATGAATCGTCTGGACAACGTTAACCTCGAAATTCTCACAGATGATTCTTCCTACGTTAGGTACTGGAATAGGGTCGCCATCAGAAAGGCGAACCAGATGGTGAGGGTCATCAGAAGGCAGCCACGAGCGAACTCCAAGTGCATGCGAGATCGCTTCCACCGCTCCACTAGTTGTCTTTCCTGAGCGGTTTCCTCCCATGACGACTCGAATTTCGGCGGTATCGGCGGCATGAAAATCCCGCTGCTGTCCGATAGGCTTGTAGAATCGTACACGGTTGGAATTAACGGCGTCTTTGAGCGACCGGACCTTATAGAAGAGGTCTTTGAGTCGTTCATAATCCACCTTCGATAAGTCTTTTATCTCCACGGCTGACACACACCAGTATTTTATATAGGGCCGCTAGGTCATCCACAGATCCGGGAGGAATGAACATAGGGATCACGGATTTCTTATGGTCCATTTCGGCGGGATCGGCGAATCCGACTACGATGTTGATTGGCACATCGGCCTTGAGGCCGGTCTGGTACCATGTGCGCAGGGTGTCGAGCACGAAGTATCCGACAGCAAGGGGGCGATCATCCAGCCGCACATCCTCGATGGGCATTGTGCGCGCCCTGTCGCCGGCAGTGAGGGCCAGGAAGCCGACTCTGTTAGGAGACGTCATCGCGGCCACCTGGATTATCTAGATCGGAGATATTCCGGATTTCCGGACTTTCAACGAGCTTCGCACCCAGGGTGTCTTCGACTTCTCTAACCTTCTCCATTAAACCGGAATCGCCAAACCTGACCCCAAGCACCATCGTAAGCGACTTGAGGTCGTTCTTGACAAGGCCCACCAGAGCTTCGAGATTTTCTGGCAGGGCGTTGATGTCGCCAGCCTCGATCTTGTCGTTCTGTTCATGCTCCATGAGGCGCTTGTCCAGTACCGCGATTTTGTCCGTTATGATGCCCGTGGCTGTCGCCTTCTGCATGTAGGAGGCATCTTCTGGCGGCGCCAGATCGTCCACCAGTTCCAGGACCCTGTCGGTCATTTTGCTGGCGATCTTGGACATGGCCTCGCGGCGCTTCTCGCGAATCACCTCGGGGTCCTCTTTGCCAAGAACTTTGTAGACGGTGCTCATGTTGACACCGAAGGTGCGCGCGACGAGGGCCTTGTTGGGCTCCATTGCGTACATCTGACGGATTCCTTCGGCCACATGGTCCGGGAGTTTCTGCCCTTGGTAGTTTCCTTTGCGAGGCGTTACCATGTTATAGTCCGTGTAGGAAGGAGTAGATCTTGATGTACAAAATAAATGTCAAAGCAAGAATGTGCAGGATTAGACCTGTTAGGACGACTGCTCCCGCTATCCCATACAATACGTCCCACTTGTCTCGGATGGGACGCATGGGTGTTACCTTTATGGAGCTTCGCTAAGATATTCTAGATATGAACCGGCATAAACTATAGTAGCATTGGCATCAGACGTATTTTGCGCCCACTGAAAATTGACTGTGCCACCGGATACCCCAACTCGCAGGAAGTAGTAGATCCAGAGCATGTTGATCTCTCCGGCTGAGATGAGGATCGCATTGCCAGTAGGAGTCTCATCCCCCTGCACGTTGGCAAAGGCTGTGGCACCAGTATCAAGTTTCCACGCACCCATGATGTGGGCAGTAGTGGTCCCAGAGTGCGTGATAGCAAATTGAAAATCTGGGGTTGCGCTGGCGGAGCCAAAGATAATAAGCATGCGCGCGATATAATTCGTATTGGCTGCGGTAGCAAAAAGCAAATCTGCATCATTATTTAATGAGTCATCTGTAGTTAGACTCTGGTCAACAGTCTTAACCACTGTGGACCAGCGATTATTCCCGGCGCCAGGAGAAGCCCAAGCTAAACCTGGGGTAGCCGCAGCACTAGCTGTTAATACGTACCCGTCTGTACCTACTGCCACCCGCACACTATTGGTACCATCATGGCTGATCACATCACCCTTAGTCGTCAGCGGATCCAGCGCATTGAAGGCTGCCGTCTGCGCCGTTTGCCCAGTCCCGCCCTTGGAGATCGCCAGTGTGCCCGCCAAGTTGTCCAGTGTCAGGATGTCTTCAAGATTCTCAATCGTCAACTTCTTCTTGGCGAAGCTGGCGGCCGAATCCTCGATGAGGAGAATGTCCGCGCCTGTGGCTGGATCCTTGGCCGCCACGGCGTTTATCTCGCCGTCCACGTTGTCGTGGATGGCTGTAGTATCCGAACCCGCGCCGCCCTCGATGTAGTTGTCCGTGTGGATCGTACCTGCGGCTGCGGCGGCCCAATTAACGTGTTCGGCAGCCAAGAAGTTGAGAAGCGCGTCGTGGTCGATCTGGGCCTCATTGACCCCGATCGTCACATCGCCGGCCTCTAGATCTGGCTGGTCCACTGTGATGCCGCTGCCGGCCAGGATGTCGTTGATGGTGCCAGAGGAGGAGGCGGCAGTATCATCGGCCGCAGTTTGCTCGATGTAGACGGGGGTGCCATCGGCCTGGAATGCGAGGAGGCGGGCGGCGGAGTCGCCGAGAGCAATCTTGAGCGGATCTAGCTCCAGATTTACGGAGATAGTCCGGCCGCTGGCATCCAGGGCTCTACCTTTGAGAAAGGTTTTCTTGGACATTTAATCTCCGGGAAGAAGTGGCCGGGTGTGGTGCTGCATTGGGGCTTAAGACGTCAATCGCCCTCGGGTGCCTGTGTCCAGGCCGCACCTACGCCAACCGAAGACCCCCAAGACACGGGGACCCGGCCCGCGAAGCGAGTATCAGTCGCGCCGCGTTTAGAAGGGGGCAGCAGGCGGGAGAACGGCAGGGGAATGCCGCAGGGAGGACCCGCTGCCCCACAACGGATTAATCAAACCAACCTAGGAAGAGATGCCCGGTAAGAATGGCCCACCCAATCGCAAGCACTGGTTTGAGCAAATCAATTTGCCAGGCGGCACGAAATCCCTCACTGAGTGTGGGAAAAGATGTGGCTGCACCAAGGACCTCAAAAGCGATCCCTATGCCCAACCAAGCAAGCCAGTGCATTAGTAACCCAGCGGCTCGCCGATGACGGCATAGATACGATAGTTGGCAGCAGCCATTGCGCCGTTGGTCATTGATGCGGGATTTTTGTAGCGCGCAATCACCCAGATCTTCTCGTAACCGGACACTTCTGGGGTATAATTTCCTAATTGACCAACCATCGTGGCTACAGCCCCTAAACGACGACCGACCGGGAAAACAAACTGCCACTGCTCACCGGCCACGCGAGCGTTGCCTGTGAAGGGCCATGTGTTCAACTGGCATTCGTTCAAAGCACCTGGACCACCATCGCCAATTGGATATTGCGTTGCATTGATCTGTGCGCTACCATGGGTAAGAAGGCCGGATCTGATGAAGCCGCCTTTTTCGAAGGTATCCTCAAGAGTATTCCCGGCTTCACCAACTGGATGCGCGAACGGGCTATTGGTCTCGGCGGCAAGGCTACTGCCGCGCAGACGACCAGTGGCCCAAACTGCGAGTCCGCCGTTACCCTGTAGAGAGTTGGCATCGGTGGCCGTCCAGCGCCCAGCAAACACGATGTCGAGAAAACATTCACGTGGGCCAAGCACAATGGGTCCGAGTAAATCGGCCGGCGTAATAGGCTCTGCGGACATGTCTGTTACATTATCATCTACGAGAGTATTGTCATTCTCCCATTTTATGATCTCATCGGCGGTAAGAGTGGGCCACGCTAAGGCATCGCCCGAAAAAAGCGTCTGGACGCGAGTGATACGTCTGAGCATGGGGACATTCTCCTAGTAGTTTTTGACTAAAGTGAACCCATATGGCATAGTGGGCTCATTCTTCTCTAACAATGCTTCTCGCAAAATCGGCGAACCTGTCTTTTCCAGGCCAAGATTGCCAATGGTGATCGTATAACCTATAGCTAAACGAGCATCCAATGCAGCAATAAAAGTCTCGACGGTCCCGATGATGCTGATAAAAACAAATCGTGTCATTACTGGGCCACCCTATCAATGAGCCCAAGGTCCAGAGCTTCCTGGGCCGAGAGGAAAGAGTCGAAGAGGAACTGGCGGCGAAACTTGGCCGCCGAGAATTTGGGATGCTTTTCGCGGATGCGCGCGAGAAGTGTGTCTTCCATGAGCTTGTTGAGGCGGCTCAACTCCTTCGCCCACTGGAGATAATCCATCGAGTGACCTTCGTATGACCAGATGCCGTAGTGCACCATCATCGTCGCATTCGGTGTCATTATGCGTTCGTCGGCCGCTTGAATTACCCAAGCGCCCATACTCATAATATTGCCCATGCCAATGATAGAAACTTGGTTTTTACATAGGCTTATAGCGTCATAAATCGCTAAACCCTGATACTCATCCCCGCCTATAGTATTTAATCGGATTCTAATTGGGCCTTCTGATCTATCCAGTATGTCTAGTCCTTTGATCGCATACTCAGCCATTTTATAATCGACACCATTATCTACGCCCTCTGTGCCGATTGATCCAATATATAGGGTTCGTGTTGAGGCATCTAGTCCATAATCGAAGAAAGTTCCAATCGAGTCAGACTTTCTTGCCATTATTTTGCCTTTGTTTTGTGCGTATGCGATGACAGTTGGCACAAACTAATTCACATTTAGCTAATTCATTTGCTATACGTTCAGGTGATAAATAGAGAGAAGCACTTATAGCAAACTTTTTCTCTCCGCGGATATGGTCGAAGTCCATGCATTCTGGTGGAAACTTTCCGTTGCAATCAGCACATGGGCTAGATTTCAGATATACCATACGTTGTTGATGCTGCACATACATTTTAGCTTTGTAACGACGGGTAGCGGCTCGATACCGCTCAGGATTTTCCTTATATCTGGCTTTAGCATAAACTTTACGACTTTTAGCCTTTGCCACAGCATTACCGCCTGCGGCCAGAAAACTTGGGAGTCGGACTTCCGCCGCGCCATATCACGCCGCCTCCGCCACCGATTTGGCGTTCCATGTAGACCAATTCTTCTGGACAATCCGTAGGACATGCCATCTTGCCATGCTCTGGGCACGCATGAAAACAATCTGGGCAAAGTCGCACAGCGGATGCGCTCATCGACTCGAAGTCCGTCAGTGTGTGCCCATTAGGGCACTTGTAGTCGTATGTAGGACACATTACTTCCCCTTTTTCTTCTTGCTCTTCCCTGCCTTAGACATAGCGATCGCAACCGCCTGGTTCTTTGGCCTCCCTGAACGGACCAATTCGGCGATGTTGTCCGAAATGGCCTTCTTAGACTTGCCCTTTTTCAGCGGCATTAGTTTACTTCCATCTCGATTACGCCGAGAGTGTCACCTGGCGATGGACAGGGCACCTGGAAATAAGCGCCGGAGTCGAGTTCCCAGTAGAAGCACTCCACGGAATCCCCTGCGGCATGGCCCATCGAGGCGTCCACCTTAGCGGTCTTGGCATTGGCACGGTCGATCTCGGACATCGGAAAGACAGCTTTCCAGACATGTCCGCAGCCATCTTCGCCAATCGCCTCATTCGGCGTCAGCGGCCGGTACTGGGCGATGCAGGGAATCTCGACAGTCTCCGCGTGCACGAAGTTAAGGCCGGCGGTGAAGACTATTGCCACCACGAGGGCCGCGAAGAACAGCATTTTCAGGAAGGATTTCATTGGTCTCCCAGCACCTCGCCCTCATCAGGACACCGAGGCATCTTGACCATCACGTTCAAAGAATCATCTAGAATGTAACATTCACCATCTTGCCGCACCCACAAGTTGCCACATCCGTCTTTCCCTATATCCGATTGCGGCGTTGCCTTCTGGTAAGTCGCGATGCAGGGCTCTGGCAGCAGCACCGGGGTGATTTCGCCCAGAATGCCGGCGCAACCCGTGAAAACAAGGGCGGCGATGGACCAGGCGTATACAACTTGCTTCGTCACTTGAGCTTTCTCCCCGTCTGATTTTTCATATTTCTTGCAATTCGAGCCTCGATACCTGCCCCGTATGCCCGCTCAGCCCGCTCCAGGGGTGTGCCGCGCAAACTGGGATCGCGCATTTCGCGCACTTTCTGGGCCACCTTGCCAACTGTGTAGGTCTGGACGCCACTTGCATCGAGCGGGTCCAGCAAGGGCCGGAATTCGGCCAGCACGCCGCCAGGCGGATTGTTCAAGGGCGATTGCGCGATGCGCTGGGTGAGGGCAGTCTTGCGCGGATCCAGATTTGGCTGCGGAAGTGCCGCATTTGCAAGCTGCACAAGAGGTTCCAGGCCAATTAGCGTGGAAATTGTCTCCGCGAGGCGCATACTGAGGGGTTTTCCTGGCATTGGCTTGAATTTCGGCGGCATGGAGGGCCTTTTACTGGGGTGGGGCGAGGGTGGGCAGAGTAGAAATGATGCGATCTCTTACCCTACAATACCAGATTACCGGATTTCGCAGCACTTGTCAAGCGAAATCGTACATGGGGGAAAGATATTACATTCCTGGTACATATCCTGCCATGGGCGTACTGGGGCGGGGGTGGGGAGCGCGGAATTGCTAGCAATAAAGCACACTGTGCCAAGGGCGAGGGGGCTGTGGGCTAGTGGCATTCGGCTAGATAGCTAGCAATAACCTTTGGACAGCGGGAGCCCGCCTCCCAGCATTGGTCTGGGTTGGGTAACGCGCGCGCGAGGTCCCCGTGGGGTCTAAAATTTCCGATGATGGCGGGGGCTATCCACTAGCCCCCAGCCGCCATGCCAAAGCACCCTCTCGCAACCTATTGTCAACATGCTAGTTAGCTCGTGCCTCGCTAATGCACCCGCGCCATTATGCGCCCACATGTGGCATCATACTAGACACTAGCACCCTATACGCTACATGCTAGTGTACTGGGTGCTAGCAGACGCTCGAAGAGCGGCAGTGACTAGTAGTTAGGCTGTTTTTAGATTATGCTAGTGTCACATGGTAGCAGCAGGTAGCTAGCACCTAGCAGTAAGCACACAGTAGCTAGCACCTAGCACCCTAGCATTAGTACACTAGTACATAGTACATAGCAGACATGTACATAGATCTAATGCATAGTGCACTAGTATGCTGGGCATTGTGCCGCGTATTGCTAGCCATTATGTCCCCAGCACCCGCTCCAAGCCCTTGCCAGCGTGGCATGCCGCGTGCTATGCTGTGGGCATGCTGGCGCGATGCCGGCGCAAGCCAACAGGAGACCAAACGATGCCACGATTCATTGTAGAATGCCGCACAGCCTACGGGCGCACAATCTACGCGGTGCTGGATATGCACAAAGGCATGCCCAAGCTTGACGGCATGATTGATGCAAGCCGCGCACGTACAGTGGCGCGATGTGACACGCGCGAGGATGCATTCACGGTGTCGATGGCGCTGGAATCACTTGCCAGCTTGGAGACAAAATGAGCATCCATTGTGACCCATTCTGGCATCAGGAAGACAACTGCCGCGATTGCCAGCCCAAGCCAGCCCAGCAAGATCCTGCACCCGCACACAAATGCCTGCTGCGGGACACTATAGCAGAATGTGCGGCGGGCTTGACGACCGTCTGGTGTGCTGCTATCATAGCAGGATGGGTAGTGGGAGCAGCCTTAGTGGTGTACGTTGCGATGGTGCTGTTATGACAACACAGCCAACATGCCAAGCAGACGATTGCCAGCATGGCGCGGATTACCGCGACGACAGCGGCCTGCTAATGTGCGCGCGGCATGCCAGCGTGCGCTGTGCGTGCGGGCGATGGATGCCCGAGATATACGCGGCCTATGGCACGGCATGCGACATATGCGCGCCAATACCGTCAAGCTATGATGTGCGTGTATGGGGTGCACAAATGCGAAGGGATATCTAGCATGGAATTCCAGTCCATGAAACAAGCAATCGCCTACGTGCAAGGCATCTCAGAGCCCAGCAAGATGCCCGGCTACGCGTATGGCATCCCTGCACGTGCGTGTGTTATGGGCTCCATCCTTGTGAAAATCAAGGGTAGCGTGTGCTCAAACTGCTACGCGCTCAAGGGTAACTACATGTTTCCGTGCGTGCAGGATGCTCAGGCGCGCCGCTTGGCGACTATCACCTTGCCGGGCTGGGCCGACGCGTGGGTGTATATCCTGGCGCATTCGCGCAGCAAGCGTGCACGGTGGATGCGATGGCATGACAGTGGCGACTTGCAAAGCGCGGCACATTTTGCGTGTATCGTGGACGTGGCCACACGCACGCCTAACACGCAACATTGGTTGCCCACGCGCGAATACGCCATGATTGCCCAATACTTGCGAAATGGTGGCACAATTCCTGCTAATCTCGTGGTGCGCCAATCCGCGCACATGGTCGGGCGCAAAGCCCCAGAATCCGCGCACCCGCAAGTCACTGGTAGCACAGTAGATGGACCCGGCATGCAATGCCCAGCGCCAACGCAAGGTAACACATGTGGGGATTGCCGCGCATGTTGGGATCCGAGCGTGCGCGTTGTCACTTACACGGAGCATTAACCAATGGCCTGGAGAATTCCGGATAACGAGACGCGACAAGTCTATCAAGTAGGCTGGAGTCTATCAGCTTGCATGCCGGACCCAAACGGCATTGTACTGCGCGACCACAAGGCGTTGCGCGCATACGTGGATAAAGTGACAGCGCATCCTATATTCAAGGGAACCACTATACACCTTGCGCCAGCGTCCAGCAGAATGGGTGGTGCTAAGGGTGGATGGGTTATGAAACGCGCATTGCCAACGCCGTCGCATAAAAAATGGGAAAATAAGGCGCGCAGTGGTGTATTGACGTGGGAGCAAGCAAAAGATGGATACCACGCAGAGCACGCGGCATGGTCTGCGTTGCCCTGGACCCGTTGGTATCACATCAGGGTGCCGGCGTACATGCGCACATTCTGGTATGTCACGCACGAATTGGCACATGTCTTGCATTTCATCGAGAATGAGAATCTGCGCCATGGTGGACATGGGCACGATTTTCGCAACACGTGGGTGCGCATCTTGGACGCACATCATCCGGACCTCGCCGCCATGCTGCGCGCCAACTTTGACGAGAAGGGATTGAGCCATGCGGACGCTAACTAATCTCACTGGTATGATGATTGCATGTGCCATGACGATCTGTCTGGCGCATGCGATGGTGCCAGGAATCATGCGGAATATTTCGGACATTCTGTCGCACGCCAAGTAATAAAGGGGACAATATGTCCCGCAACGGGCTGGAGCCCCAATGATCTACATGCAAATCTACGGCAATGGCCCGGTCTGGTGGCATGCCAAGGCTACGATGCCCGGCGTGCTCAATCCGTCCGGAACACAAGTTGTCTGGACAGTGGACGCGCCAGGGTGCGGCGATCCACATAGCGCGCTGCAATCCGCACTCAATCGGCTGGCCAGCAAGGTGCAGGCTAGTAAACCCTTCCCAAGGTGGTAACAGCAATGGCACTAAGAAACGTGAACGTTCTCAACTCGCACAAGGCATGCAGGGACGTAGTTAAGGGCGAAGGCATCGGCCGCGACCTTGCCATTCATCGCGAGTGCTTCCCTGATGGCAACACAGGCAATCTTAAGGCCAGCGGCAAGCAGTGGGTTGTATCCCTGCGCGTGTCTGGCTGGGCATTGGTGACGGGGATCCCCACGCGCCAGCAAGCGCGCAGCATCGCGCAAGCGTTGTGCAGCCCAGTGGCGGAGCTTCGCTTCGTGTGTGAGGCTGCCAGGGACGAGTTGAGGTGGAATGCATTTTGCCGTGTGGTAACTCCAATGACTGGGAGTCGGGGTGACCTCGGCGACGTGTACACTGCGGATATTCCTGGCCTAATAGAGGCTTGGACAATTGATCACTTGCTACAATCGAGATAAAAAGGAAAGCGGGCGGACCCTCTCACACCAGACTGTGTACCAGGCATGAAACTGGCATGCGGTTGTGAGCAGTGACCGCGATCCGGCCTGAAGTGCCGCCCGCACATCGTAGGCTCCTGGGGCCGGTTGCATGTTCGCGAGCAGCGCCAGGCCTCAGGGCCACAACCTGAAGGAGGCTGCCATTATGGCAGGGAACATCAAAAGCGTACTAATGGCCATTGCTGTAATGGCATTTGGTATTGTCGCCGGGAGATTAGCTGCGCAAGCCATGGCGCCGAAAGGCGAGCACGTGCCTGCGCGCGTCGAACACGCGCACACACAGGAATGCTGGGATTACTAGCATGCAGTCTAACTTCGTGGAAACAAGAGACCCGCGCTGCCACCACTGCGGCATCGTACTCCTGGGACCGCTCGGCCTGGCACGCCCTGGTCGCAAGGGCGGCGAGACCAGCAACCTGCGCCGCATATGGTGCCTGTCCTGCACCAGCGCGCCAGGCGGCGAGTGCAAATACTGCAAGCGCAGTGTGTTGGACAAAGTGGGATGCTGGACCGTGCAAACCACGCTGGACCACGCCGCCATGCGTCTGGAATGGGGCTCCGATTGCTGCCCTATGTGCGCGCAGCATGGCAAGGTGACCCGTCTGGAAATTCTGCGCTGGGCGAAAAACTCGGTGACGTTGGGGTGCTACTACTGCGGCACCACGCAAGAGAGGATCTGGCATCCGGGAGTGTGGCCGAAATGAACGAGGAACAGGAGCAAATGAACAAACTCCGGCTTTTTGTGGCCGGGGGTAAGGACAAAGACTGGGAATGGCCGGCCGAGTGGGGTCCGGATCTACGTGCACCTAGTGCACCTAGTGCACGTAGTGCACCTAGTGCACGTAGTGCACGTGTGACAGTTCGATTGCTCAAAACCGTCTACACTGCGCTACAAAATCTGGCACATTCCAGACGGGAATCGGTACCAAAGACGATTGAGTTTCTACTAAAGCATTATGAACAAAGCAGTTAGCAGGTTTTCACGGCCCTGGCGCGGCAGCATGCTAGTATATAGGGTATAGGGTACTGTAGTATTACAGTAAGAAATAAGTAATAAGTATATAGAAGTAATTACCCTATAGTACTTCGAACTAGTGGTAAGCATACTGTACACTGTATACTAGCATCTGATCTCTTCGGGGTGCCCCAGGAAGAAAATAGGCGAATAATCGCCCGGATTCCAGACAGTAGGAGTGATACGATGGATGAAACATACTTCGTGCTGGACAAAGCTGGCACGGTTATTGCAAGCACGGAAACCTTACAGGCTGCCGTGGACATGGCATACCCTGCGAGGGGGCGTGTCGCGACCGGCTTCTTCGATGGCGGCGTTTTCGTGGAGACGGAGTGGTTTGTGGACTACACGCGCGCCGTGTAAATTTTCGCTTGACAAAGCGTTATGGGCCTGGTAATCTAGTATTGTAGGGGGAAAGAGGAGAACATGAAACACGAGCATAATAGGCGCTTAAACACTGCCCTCGCGTCCATGGTAGGCAAAGTGCCACAGTGGATACCGCCGCCGGGAGAGCGTGAGCGAGTTCATTTTGGCAGAACCAAGATGATGACAAGATACGACGCAACTCTTAGGCCGGACCACCAAGATGCGGAGGAGGCCTCTTGGCTTGCTGTAGCACAAGAGCAAGGAACCGCGCCCCTACATTGGCCCAACGAAACAATCGTGTATCGGCACGCCAAGCGTCAGCTTATGGATTGGATTCTGGCCGCCATGGACGAGGAAACTTGCGCACGCACTTTTGAGGCCGCAGCCTTAACTGGCGACGACGCCGAGGATGACCTGCTTCCAGACAGTGAGTCTGTAGGCTTGCCGAAGCCATTTTACAGCGTACGATGGGTGCGGGTCCCGGACGAGATTTTCGCGCAGTACGCGCCCCTGTCACAGCGGAGGCCAGCATGATCGCCGTAGCAGTCTCTATCAACATCGCCAGTGCTCTGATCGTAATCGCCTGCGTCGTCGTCGGCGCTCGGGCGGACAGGGCGCGTCCGGTGCCGGCGCGGCCCAACTTGGACCGCAAGCGCGAGGCCCGAAACGGATGGTACAAGTGACTTTGGTATGGTGCATCATTTTCGTGCTCGTTGTTGTGGCGGCATGGAAGGCAGCAAAATGAGGGTAGGGACCAAGTGCCAGGAGTGCGAGCAAACGCATCCGTATTCGGGGCGCGGGCGGGTGGCTGGTAAACGGTGTATTTACCATGATCCAGACACGCGAGTTGATGCGCGGCTGAAGGTACATCGCGGCCTGCCCAACGACTGCCCCGGCTGTCTCGGGCACGACACCATCGAGCGCCGCAAGTACGGCAAGGGTGATGGCACGTGGAAGCTAACGTGTGGGCAATGCCAAGCGGAATACTTCTGGAATGAAGGAAAAGAAGGAATACCAAAGTAGGGAGACATCAATGGATGATAGAATCAAGCCAGGGGCCAACCTGCAATGGGCCGACCTGCAAGGGGCCGACCTGCAAGGGGCCGACCTGCAATGGGCCGACCTGCAAGGGGCCGACCTGCAAGGGGCCGACCTGCAAGGGGCCAACCTGCAAGGGGCCGACCTGCAAGGGGCCGACCTGCAAGGGGCCAAGCTTCCGCCCGCACCCATGGTTTTATTGGCTTATTGGAGAACCTTGTCTGAACGTCTCGTGGCACAGTTGATGTTGTACGATGCTGTAAACGCAGACAACGTGAAGAAATTCACCGTTTGGGCCAAGGGTGGACCGTGCCCTATGCAAGTAGATAACTACGGCAGGGCAGCCAATTTCACAGAGTCGAAGGAAATATGGCTCAAGTACTGCCTGGGTAAGAAAACCGCATGGACGGCGAGGAAGTTAGCGGATGCGGTGTTGCGAGAGTGTTGCAAAGGGTGGGAGCAAAAGCCGTGAGCGACGCCTTTCTCACCTGCTACGCCGAGGGGTGCCATATCATCCGCTGGGAGAGTCCCGGAGTGTCGAAATTCGAGCCGTGCGCAAAGCATCGGAGGGAACATGGGGCTGCGGGAACTGGCGGCGCGGGATGCGCGCAAGAGGGGATTCAAGGAACCCCGGAAGCGCGTACAGCCGAAGCCATTGAAGGATCGTAGCGTCTGCCGATGTGGCAGCCGCGTGCAGGGCAGCAAGATCGCCGGGCCGATGTGCTCGCGCCAAGGGTGTCCAGTGAAGGAGTGCAAGAAGTGAAACGAATCTACCGCATCGTGGCGATGGAGAACAGCTTGTCGTACGGAAAACTTGCAGTGATGGTTGATGAGGGATATGCCTTCGAATCCATCGTGCTGTGCTGTAAGACATTACGGAAAATGGTTGGCCCGTTAAGGGTTGGAACAAGGGTTGTGGCTCAAATGGATCCGGAAGCGGTTGAAACACTTTTCTGCCTTAGAGGGGAAACCCTTGCTATTTTCGGGCAACCTAGTATTCCATTAAGCATTCCACAATCCGACCTAATCAAACGCATGTTTGGCGAGAACAATTTCGCTGTGCGCAAGGCACGGCGCGGGGAGAAGGAATAGTATGGGCTGGCCCAAAGGCAAAAAGCGGGGGATATCACCTATGAAAGGATATCGCCGAGGCAAAATTCTGGCGGTGGATCCGCGTCAACTGGCGGCGATTCTTGCGGATGATCAGATTTCTCCGGAGAAGCGATTTGCCGCCGCCATGGAGGCGCTGCTGCCAGCAATGGAGGGAAGCAGCAACGTTACAGTGCGCGATGTGGGCGCGTTCATGCGCTTGTTCTGGGATCACGACATGGAGAAAACCCTGATCTACACGCCAGGATGGAAACCTTGAGATGGCTGGTGCAAATCATCATCATGGTGGCAGGATCACTGTATGCCGTTGCGGCTTTAGCCTTCTTGTGCCAGAGGAATTGGCGAATGGCCGGTGTTTGGCTTGCTTACGCGGCGGCAAACTTCCTGTTGGCGGGAGTAAGGTGATGGTGCTTAACCAGAAGTTTCATTGCAAGTTGTGTGGCCATAATACACGCATGGATCCAGTAATCGAGCGCATCGAGTGCGACTGCGGCACGTATATCGCGGCCGATTACTTGATGCAATACCCAGGATCTAGGCCAATTGGATGGGCTCCCCTGGGGCCGATCACGTCACCCCGCCTTCTGGGATGGGTAAATTCGCCATTCTCACTTAACCTAAGTTTGCACGAACTGCCGCCGACCACTTGCCCATACTGCACGAAGGACTTGTCCTGGATGGGGCTTAATCAGGTGCACGGCCCGAAGTGGGAAGGCAATCTCGACGCGCAGTGGACTCAGTGCCCGTACTGTAGGCAAGTGGTGTGGCATTGTGGCATGTGCGCGGCGCGCAAGGACAAGCCGGCACCAAGAACTTATGAAGACATGGAGAGTGGAGAATGATTCGAATCAAACCGGGAGTTGACCTCTCCGGAATCCGGTCTGAACTAGTGCTTGCACTGGGAGTGGCCTCTGCCGTATACACCACGTTCGGTAAGAATTTGACGATCACGTCGGCGCGCGACAGCAAGCACAAGGCAGGATCCAAGCACTACGTTGGGCTGGCGGCAGACCTACGTACAAGCGCTGCCGGCATCGACGCGGTAACGGCAGGAAGAATCCAGGCAGAACTGAAAGAAGCGCTGGGTGCCCAGTTCGACGTGGTGGTTGAGGGCGACCACATCCATTTGGAATTCGATCCGAAGGAGGCCTTGTGACCCTGGAGCGAATCATCATCGCCGGCCTGGTGCTTGTCATCCTGGCACTGGTATACGTCGTGGACCGGCAGCGGGCGCGACGCATCAGCACCCAGACGGCAATGAGCCTGTACCTGAGCAAAGCCACCGCCGACCGGAACCATATGGTTCGGATCCCGGCCGACTTTGTGCAGGACGTGTTCGACTTGTCCGACGTGCGCATCATCCCGGAATTCAAGACGGGGCGCAAGCCGTACCCCAAGCATCCTGCGCTCATGCGCCTTAGAAATCGTGGGGTGCCAAGTGAAAGTGCATGATGTGCGCCTGCTATCGGGCGGTCACGAGTTTAGTATCGCGGAGGATGAGGGCGAGATTAAGTTCATCATCCTTAACTACAGCCTGCATCTGACGCTGGATGAATTCGAAGAAATGGCAGAACGGGTTCGAGACTTCGAGCCGGAGGAACAAGACAATGCATCCTGAAAATGATAGAGACCCTCAAGATCCCGAGGCTGGCGATCTTCTGGGAGAGGAATTGGGCGTCGAGCCTGAGCAGGTCAAGTTGCCTCCTGGTATCTACAAGGGGATCACGTTGTTCGAGTTGGAAGACGGCTCCTTCGGGTTCCTTCCTCTCACCAAGAACACGACGCTCATGGATGCCGCCAGCTTGGCGATCCGGATCCAGACTGGGATCCAGGCCGACATGGTTGTGCAGAAGCTGCTGGCGACCCAGAAGATGATGCAGCAGCAAGCAAAGCCGAAGATGCCGGGCATCATCATCCCGACGTTGCATCGGAATAAGTAATGACAGGGCGGACGCATACGGCATTCACGGTCCAACTCCTCCTGCGCCTAGCGTTGCAGGAGATGCGGATGCAGGGACCAACCGGCGTTGATCGGCTGGTTGACGAGAAAGAGGGTAGTGCTCTCTACACGGCGCTGCATTGTGTGTTCCAGACTGCGTCTCGCATACTGGCGAAGGAGATGGCGCGTGAAGCCTCGAAGCCTTGAGGATTTCGGCGGCGAGTTTCGCATGTCGGGCACGCAGCTTAACTACAAGCGGTGCCCGATGTGCGGCGATATGCGGTTCAAGGTGTACGTGAATGCGGTCAATGGTATGTGGGACTGCAAGTCCGGATCATGCCACGCCAGCGGGCGGATCGGCATCGAGATGACACAGGATTCTCTGCGCGAGAAGTTGCGCGGGCGCAAGCGTGTGGTGCCGAAGTGGGAAGCCATCGACATGCCGGAGTATAAAGGGTTAACCGAGAATGCGCGCAACTTCATATACGCGAAGTGGCAGGTTAGCCATCCAGACAAGTTTCTTCTGCGGCTTGGCACAGGGGACCTGGAAGGCAGGATCTTGATCCCATATCCTGCGGTAGATGGCACCATAATCTACTTGAATTCAAGGGCTTATGGAGATAACTTGTATCCCAAGTACAAGTGCTTGCCAGGTACCAAACCGCTGTACGTGCCAGGGCGCTTTTTAGGGTGCGACCGGGGGGTACGGCGAATTGCGCTTGTTGAAGGCCCATTTGACGCGATGTCGGTTGTGGAACGTGTGCCATGGGTTGAGGCTATAGCACTTGGTGGTAAGCAGATTTCTGAGGCTCAGTTATATGAGTTGGTAAGCAGATATGAAAACATTCCAATTACCATCTTGCTGGACCAAGATGCCCTGAGTGATGCCATGAAGTTGAAGCATCGCATCGACCCATACTTGGTGCAATCTGCACGCATTTCGTTGGTCAGTGCTAAGGACCCAGCAGAGACCACAACCGAAGAACTTAGGGAAGTGTTATCTTGAGGGCTGCATTTGTGCTTGGCGGCGTGTCTCGCAACGCAGTAGAGCGGGGTGAGACAATAAGTAACTCGGACCTCGCGGCGATGGAGGCGATTAGCAACAAGGCCGGCGTGGATGCCGACGTGTTCCTGGCCTGCGAGGCTAAGACATCGTGGGGCAAGAAGCCCGGCATCCGTGCTGTGCGTGCCGAGCGCGATCGTCTGCGTGCCCAGATCCTAGCAATGGAGCCAGAGATCATCGTGTGTTTTGGCGGCGTGGCCGTAAAGGCCGTGTTTAACAAGGCTTTAAAGGTCGGGGAACTGCGGCATCGCCGGCATACACTGGAGGAGTGGCCGTGCCCAGTGTGGGTGTCATACTCCCTGGAAGAAGTTGCCATGAAGCAGGGCCTCTTGAAATTCATGGGCATCGACTTGCTGCGCGGGTGCAAGGGCGAGTTGGATGTCAAGCTGCGCCCCTATCGTGTGCTCATGCCGCGCACGCCAGAGTGGGATGTGATGCCGGAAGAGTTGGACTTTTCCGAAGGTTGGTGCAGCATGGACTTGGAGACCTATCCAGGCACCGACCCACATCATCCCGACGCGCGCATTCGCATGATGTCCATCTCGACCGACGGCAAGACTGGCAC
>Ga0137334_1000040_pt1 | contig 30548 bp, 32 predicted proteins | sample EasRivERMLT262_2_FD_104776 | JGI IMG/M metagenome (GOLD analysis project Ga0137334, IMG submission 104776) | Soil microbial communities from meander-bound floodplain in the East River, Colorado, USA - East River MetaG ERMLT262_2 | ecosystem: Environmental > Terrestrial > Soil > Floodplain ...
ATGAACGGAGGTAACAATATCTCCAACAACATCAAATTTTCTATAAGGTGTTTGAGTACCTATGCCGACACCTAGAGGAGTTAGAGTCAATGCTTGCACATTTCCGGTTCCCGGGTCAGCAGAAAGTGCCTGTGCTCCATTGTTTATCCAAAAGCTCATTGAGTTATTATTAGAACCAGTAGTACCTGTGTGGGTGGTGGAAATATAATGTCTGTATCCACCGCTTCCACCATATTCAAATGCCACGTCAGCAGTGGTTTGATTGGCAGATAATGTACCTTCGGGCTCGGCAACTGTAGCGGCACCTCTACCGATTTGAAGATTAAGTGCGGAGTTAGGCGCAAGACCTGTGTTGGTATTTACACCCTTCACTTGAAGACTTTGAACACCAGAAATGCTACCAGCAGTATCTATTAGAGGCGTAGTTTCAACTAATGTTTTTCCTGAGCCTCCATCAAATACAGCTATCGCCCTATCGGTGGAACTAGCTGGACCGAACACATCACCATTAGTTGTAACTGTACTTCCACTTCCCGCAACCCCTATTCCGAATAAACCAGAATTAATCCAGGTAACATTAGGCCCCTCTGAAAGGTTATTTGTCTGTGCCAGGAAGAAAACCAAGCCCACAAACTTAACCCCTACCGCTAAGGAAGGATTGGTTACATAACTATTCCTGCTACTTTCCTCCGCCGCTATTATAGCAGCTTCGGTAGCGGCATATTGCTGCCCATGCTGGACGAACACCCGGCAATTAGGCGCCAGAAAGATTTTTGAATAACTCCAAGTAGCACCCGGAAGCGCGGTTAGCGTTCCATTTAAGTCGTAGTTATATGTGTCTAGTAAAGTCTGATTGGTTGAAATGGTAGAGTTCTGATCGTAATAATTAAAATTAGTAATCGTTTGAACCGGGCAATTTTTAATATTGGGTTGCTCGGTTCCTGGGGCTATACCGTCCCAATAGATTGATCCTGCTGTAGTTAAAAAGGTATTATCGTTATTTCCAGTAAATTCTATTTTGTCTTTTAAAAGCCCCAATATTAACGAAAGGGAACGGTTGGTATTTCCATGATCTGAAGTAGCACCATTCCTGGGGACCACCGTATTTGTAGGCGCAAATATTGTTGCTAATACAATGGAGCTCTTTGCGGAATTGGGTGAATCTAACCCTGTCGAAGCTGTAACCGCGCCCGCGCTACTAACAGAAATTGTATTATAGCCGGTAGGATTTGGAAGGGGTGTAGGAATATTGGTAGCACCCCAAGCTACGTTTGTAATGGTTGAATAAGGGGTGCCCCCATTCGTTACTATAAACCCGGTGCCTGCGGTTATGGCAAAATTAGGTGCCGAATAAGTTACTACCCCGCCCGAAGTAGCGCTAGTGGTATAGTCCGCTGGCGACATGAATTGCATTCTGCCTGCCGCTACGTCCGTTGCCGGTGTAGCCGCCGCTATAAAGTTTCCATTAGCTGTATAAATGGCGCCGTCCGAAGTTCTTATTAGGTCGCCTGTAAAATATTGTTTGGCTGGGGTGAAAGGAATAAAATGGGAAGGGGAAACCATTTCCCAATTACCCGCAAGCCTATCCGCAGTAAAGCTAGCGGTAGCTGTATGGGCAATTAGCGCCCGGAAAATGTCGTTATTGTCTAAAGGGGAAACCACTACTTGCCCTAATTTATAAGGGGAAGAAGCTACCCAATTAGTTAAGGAACCATTTGGCACCCATGAAAGCTGCCCGAAAGCGTCTGTTTGTAAAATTTGGGTGTCTGCCGGGGCATTAGGCGGAAAGGTTAAAGTAATGTTTCCTGCCTGGGTAGGGCTTGGAAGAATTGAAAGGGAAGAAGTATTAGCTACATTATTAAATATTAGTCGGTCAGTTTGTAAACTAAGGGAACCCGCCGGCTTGGTTATAAGTAGCCCTGCCGTAGCACCGTCTAGGGTAAGCCCGCCAGCGGGGTCAAAGGTGGCGCCCGAAGCGTCCTTTGCCAGCTTTCCTGTAGTGCCGTCAAATAACATAGGGTGGGCGTCTATGGAAACTGCCGGCCCAAGTATATCGCCGGTGGCAGTTATCGAACTTCCACTACCACTTATTCCCATTCCAAACAACCCGCTATTAACCCATTGGGTGGTAACGTTACTGGCGAAGTTGGCATTTGCTTTTTGGAAATAAACTATACCGACAAATTTCACTATGCCTTGCAATTGAGGATTGGGAATATAGGAATCAATATTTACATCTTGAAGGGCAATGATTTCATTTTTAGTTGGAGCAGTATCCTGCCCGTACTGCAAAATGATATTGCAATTAGGCGCCAGATAGATTTTAAAGTAAGTCCAGTTAGTGCCGGGAATAGCTGTCAAAGTACCGCCCACATCATATTGAGCATTAGGAATAGTTGTGGTCACACCTAAATCGGAATCTCTATCATATAGACGAAATGAAGTTACTGGCTGGGCAGGACATTGTTTTACGTTAGGTGTCTCAGTTCCTTTTCCAATACCATCAAAGAATAAACTTCCCGATGTAGTTAAAAATGTTTGGTTGGCATTACCGGTAAAGATAACTCCATTTCGAACTATTCCAATCATAATGGATAAAGTTCTCATGGTATTTCCATGGTCAACTCCCGCATTTCCCCTTGGTAAAATTTCATTTGTAGGGGCAAATACGATTGCTAGAACAATATTTTGCTTACTTGCTAATGCGCTACTTATTCCAGATACAGCAGAGACAACTCCTGTATTGCTTACTTGAATAGTATTGTAGCCAGTAGGATTGGGCATGGTAATAGTAGCAGCATTCCACATTATGGTATTTATTTGAGAGAAAGGAGTTCCTCCGTTGGTAACAATAATCCCGCTACCCGCTGCCACATTATAGTTAGGTGCCGCATAAGTAACGTCTCCACCTCGAAGGGGAGCGGTCGTAAAATCATTAGGAGATCTCCATTCCATGTCTCGGTTAGCGGCATCCACAACCGGATCAGCATTAGCTATGAAATCTATCCTTGCTCGAAATATTTGCTCATCGAAGGTTTTGATTAAATCCCCTGCGAAATATTGGGTGCCGGGGGTGAATACTTTATAATAATTCGGCGATATCTTTTCCCAATTGCCTGCAAGCCTATCGGTATTAAAAGTCGCAGCGGAGGTGTGATCGACCAAAGCTCTAAATACATCATTGGCTTCAGAAGTAACCACGACGGTATCCCCCGTTTTATAGACGGTTGTAGGGGTCCAATTACTTAAGGATGCAGCACCTCCACCGATAGCTTTCCAGATTAGATTAGTAGAATCCCATGCCATGTAGCTATTTAAGTCAGTGTCGAAGACGACGGTAGCTGACGGAATTGGAGGCAGAATGGCCAGCCGTTGGGCAGACGTCATTTTTGGCCCGATGAGGCTCCCTTTTGTAGTGCTATTCATTTGTAAAATTAATTTTGAATCAAGGGCGGATACGTCTCCCACCTGTAAATTGGAAAAATAGTTTGTTTGTGCAATTGAAAATGTACTGAAGAGTAAAAAGATATATTTAAATAAAAACATTTTCACCTCGATGGGTAGGAAAATTTAAAAGGGCAGTATTTTTATATTCTGGGGGGAGTTTTTTATAGAACTCGTAATATTTTTCTAAGTAGGCATAGGCTGCATCCAATTCGTGATCGAATCGACCAAGATTAAAAACTTTTTTATCTTTTACAATTTGGGATAACCAATTTTTTTCCAATTTTCTGACTCCTCGATATTTAGAAGAAGTTCCTTTCATTTTTCTTCTATTAAGACATTGATCCTGTTTTGTAGCCCAACCAATATTTCCTATTTCATAATGTCCATCATTGTCGAGTCTATCTAAAGAGTGCTCAGGACTAGGGGGTAGCCCTAAAGTTAAATAATATTTAAATGCTTCTCTATTAGTACTAAATCTAAATTCTATTCCTCTCCCGCCCCAATCTTCATAACGAGTGGCATTTTTATTTCTACATCGCGTTTTTTGATTATTAATTTTCGCTAAAAGACTTCTTTCATAATCATTTTTAGTGAGGTTTTTTATACATCCACAAGATTTTATTTTCCCACCTTGAACGCTATCCATTCTTATGATTTTAAGGATTCCGCATTCACATTCAAAATTATAAAATGCTTTTTTTCCATTTCTATAAGCTAAAGAAATGGTCATCAATTTTCCAAATTTTTGTCCCGAATAATCCTTTGCTATCATTATATATTCTCCCTAGTTTGAATGAAAATCTTGGAGAAATTTACATCAAAGTTACCACCCATTAAAGGGCTGCTGTAGTTAAGGACTAAAGCATTATTATCTCCGGTATCTGTTGCGACCGAAAAAGTTATGTTGTCGGGTGTCGGATTGCCCCAATAGACCTTCTCTGACTCCGCCTTACTCCAATTTGTTCCGTCGTAAAGCAGTGTTAATTTCACTTTAAAATAAGATGCCGCGACTGTATCCGTCCTACGCATTGTAACAGCATCCACCATTACCATTCGATATTGTGCGGGATAAAAAATTATAGAATTTAGCCGGACGTTCACTGCCCCATTTAAAAGAGGTTCGAAGGATGTCCGATCCGACATATTTTCCCAGAGATTGTTGCGGTAATCGTCGTAGAAGTTGGCGGTCGAAGTTTGGGTTCCTGTGGATCGATATATTTTGTCATCAACAAAAACGAAAGAATCGGTACTATAAAAGTTGGCAGGAAGCCAGCCAGCGACCCCTCCTTGTTTGCCTCCGGTAGCTGTCCCTGAACGGTAATTGATAACGGAAGGTAAAACAATTTGCCAAGCAGTTCTGTCATCAAGTCCTCTGGTATTATTATCAATTAAACTGACATAAAGGCTTCCCTTGCGGTCACTTACTACGTCCCCTTTCATATAGGTTTTTCCAGGCATGAAACCGCCTGCAAAACGAAAGGATTCTCCGTTTTTTCCTGGATCGCCCTTTTCACCCGAAGGACCGGTTAAGCCCATCGGGCCTCTTATTCCCTCTTTTCCGCGTTGGCCCCTGGGGCCACGTATGTTTCCATGACGAGCAATTTTTCCGTCGGTAGTGTGGATAGTGAGTGCGACCTGGTGATCAGATTCTTCGATAATAACTTTTTCAATTCCTGTTCCAGTATTTCCTTTTGGGCCTGGAAGACCACGACTTCCAATTTCTCCTCTATTCCCTGGCTCACCCTTATCCCCCTTCGGACCTACTTTTATTAACTCATCTTTTTTCTGTTCAATAGCTAATGTTATTAAATCTTTAATCTGAACCGCATTTAATTTTGCCTCTTTAAGATCCCTAACGGTTTTTATTATATCTAATAAATTATTTTCCACTTTTTTTACCTTTAATAATTTTAGGGATTAATATTGGCCTTTCTAATTCGGGTTCTTCTTGAACTAATTCAGCAAGATTTTTTTCAATTAGATTTAATGCCTCGGAATCGTTTAAGGAGATTACATCTCCGTAAGTTCCATTAAATGCTCCACCGAAAGATGCTTTCAAACGTATTTTAATAAAACCTCCGACATAAGTGCGGAAAAAAGGGGGAGACAAGCTCCCCCGATGTTTAACTATTATGGATGCTTTAAACCAGCTATTGCTAGAGGGTAGGTCAATAACACGTCACTTCTGCGAGTTAGCAGAAAGCCCGTCAAACCTAATTCCGCATATCGCTCATTCAAAATCTGAAGCGAAGTATTCATTCTGTCCCCAATCCATACTCCATATCTAAAATCTCCGTATAGAACGGAAACTTTAGTAGTGGCAGGTACCGGCATGTATGGAGAAATATAAATTGGATTTCCATAAAGCATGTCAGATGCATCGGCAGATAAACTTACTCGGAGCAAAAATTGCCCGTTGAGGTCCTTCATTCCAGCTAAAATTTTGTAAGTCGTATCATGCATTAACCATGATGAATTTGCTCGGTAAGGAGGCGCAACAAAATGTTTCAGGTTTAAAAGATCAACGTCAGTAATTGTTGCAGCTCCAGCGGCAGGGGTTGTAAGTAAAGCCGGGTCATTTAAAATTCCTAGAATTGGAGATGCAGGACCAATCCCAGTTCCATTTAGGAAGGCATTTCCTTCAAGGGTTGCCATTGCTCTGGAAAATGATTCAGATAAAAATTCCATCAGATTGACGGCATTATCCTGCATAAGCTCTAAACTCACCTGCGTAAGTTTTGTCATTTTATATGCTGATAATCTTTTTAATACGAAACTTGGATCTGTTCCACCAGCCGCAGTCGCTTCCGGAGTAAATACAGCAGTTCCAAAATTAGTTGAGATCGGGATATCCAATGTGCTGGTAGTGGTGATGACTTTGGCGAGTTGCCTAAGAACATCCTGTTGAAATAATCCATTTTGAATCATTCCTTCTAAAAGTATGGGAACCAAAACCCCACCAGCGGAGGGAGTTCCAACGGTTAAAATGTTTTTAAACTCAGGAGTAAGCTCCTGGTAACCTTGCTTTAAATAAGCAATAAACGCTTTATTATAAAGCTCAGAATTTCTTTTATCATAAGGAGAAATGGCAACTTCCGGCTCGAAGAATTTAGCTTTTGGCTTTTCTTCCTCTTCAATCTTGGAAATGGTGTCCATTCGCTTTAGGGTTCCGTTGATATCGGTAACCCGGTTCATAATCTTGTCGAATTGTTCTTTATCAATGTCGGATAAGTTTTCTTTTTCGTGGACTGCTCTGGCATCATTGATGAGTTTTATTTTCTCATCGATTAATTCTTTTTGGTTCATATAAAATCCTTTTTATATCAAAAATGTTTAACGAGCTTTCGCTGCGTGTATTATAAATATTCTGCTAATTCAATTCTTCTCCGTAAAAATTCTTTTTGCAAAGATGCCCGTTTTAAATCTTCTTCCGCGCGCGCGCGGGCGAGGGTATCTTCATTGGTAACTTTCTTTAATATGTCGGGGGTATTTTTATATATGCTTAGGTCGAATGCGGATTTTATTTGGGCGGTTTCATGCTCTAAGATTGCCGCAAAATTTAATTCGACCGCTTCCGCGCTCGTTAGCCATGTTTCTTTAACCATCATATCTTCAATTATAATAGGATCTATTTTTGTCTTTTCCGCATAGATGGAAATAAGCTGACCATCGATTTTTTCTAAAGTGCTTGCCATATCTCTCATTTCCTGAGCATTGGCATAGGTCAAAGCAATCGCTTTATGAATCATCATCATGGAATTTTCATGCATTAAAATATTATCACCCGCCATTGCGATGATTGAACTTATGCTCGCAGCTAAGCCGAGCACCTCGGTAGTCACCTTTGCGGGGTGGGATTTTAGAGCATTATAAATTCCAAGTCCCGAAAAAACCGATCCTCCTGGACTATTAATGGCGACGTGAATTCTATCTACTTTCATGGCCCTTATCTGGGATATTAATTCCGCTGGTGTTGGTTGAGAAAAATATTCGTCAATCGCATCTAAAATTTCTATATGGCCAACGAGTTCTCCCTCTTTTGATTCCTTGGCAGAAATCTTAAACCATTCTTTAGATTTGGCTTTTAGATAATTTGGATGGTTAAACATTTTATTATATCTCCTTAAATAATTTAATCTGTTCTTCGGCAATAATTCTATTTAATTGTGCTGTCTCCGCTTGTTGCTGGGTATTCTGCTCCGTTTGTTTTTGAAGCGTGTCGACTGAAGTCATATTTTGTTGGATGTAGAGTTGATCTGCCGCCTCGGAATCTTTGGCATCTTTTCCAAGATAAGTTCTACACTCGTTCGGCGAAAAAATTCCTCCCTGGGATAAGCGTGCTAGCGCTTGGGATGTTGATTCCAAACCGCCGGTTAAAACAGAGGAAAACTCGAATGCCAATTCATAATTCATAACATCCCTTTCTTTTAATAAATCTCTTGCACACGCTTGAGCGAAACATTGGAAAAGGGGCTTCAAACAGAAATTTAAGAAGTGGAGTGTAAGCATTTCGACCGATTGATATGATGTCTCTTTTGTAAAACCTATGACTGCCGGAGGTACTCCAAAATATCTACATATATCTGCTAGGGATGCATTTTTGTTTTCGATAAGCTGCAAACTTACGTTGTCATTCATGGTGATAGGTTTAAATTCCGCACCAGAATCTAAGAACATCACTTTTTGTGTATTAGCAGCACCGGAATAAGTTGTTTTAAATAATTCCATTATTCTTTTGGCCGTTTCAGTATTAACCGGAGTCGGCATTTGAATTACTCCGCCAGGTCTAGTAGAATTTGGACCAAACGATGATTCTTGATGTTTGGATAATACCTGGTCGATTCCAATGGCCTTACTTCCATAAGCAATCGGAGAAAGAGGATTAATAACCCCTTTGGAAAATCCTCTGATATGTAAAATTTCTTTTCTGGTATAGGTTTGGCCGGTTAATTTTAATCCTATCTCACCAATGTAATAAATAAGATCATCATGTTTCTCGTTCCAGACAACACTCACTAAACCAGGATCAATCGGAGTGATGGAAATTGGTCGGTCATAGATATCTCTTTGAACAAAGGCATAGGCAACAGAATGAAGAACCAAAGAGGAAGTAATTTGGCTCTTGAACTCGAATCCCGATTGCAACGGATTTGGTCGGAAGTTTAAAAGGTAATATAATGGGTGACTCGGATCAAATTCGCGATCATCAATCCAATTAGTTTTATAAATTCGCAGAGGTAATGAGGCGACAACTTCGGAGATTGTTTTCACACAAGCAAAAACAACTGACTGACGTAAAGCTGATTCTGCTGTAACATGCTCACCAGAAAGTGAGTAAATTGGTAAATTACTGAAATTAATATTTGTAGTATTCTGAGGAACAAATACTTGTTTTATGCGTTCTAAAATACCCATGAACGTAGTTTAATGGATAAATAGGATTAGTTAAATAGGAAAAAGAATTGTTATAGATGACTTTGGATAAAATTTAAAAGTTCCTTCTTTATCTGAAAAGAGAACATCTCGGTCCACCCAGTGGCAAATTCGAAGATGGGATCATTAAAATTCTGAAATTTTCTCTTTATTTCAGTTTCAATATTCAATGCGTCCAAGCCTTTCTGAAAATAGAACTCATTTATTTTTTTAGTAGTAATCTTTTTTCCTAGGTTATTCCCATGCTGTATGATTTTTTGAATCCTAATAAAAGAGTCATTTCTTGTGATTCCTACTTTTATAATTCTCTTTCCTTCATGTTTGATTTCATAAATATATAGAGATGCAGGTTTGTCCGGGTGGAATCCAGTTTTTGCACATTTTGGGCATCCAGATCCGTCCATGATATGTCCAGGGCGGACATTCCATTTAAATCCACAATCTTGACACCCGTGGAAAATCTTTTTCATTACCGTATCTAAAGGCTCTAATCTAATAACATCAAATCTACCTAATTCAATTAAAATTGAATCATATTCCTCATTAGTGATTCTTTGCTTGGTTCCTTGGGTAATTCTTCCGCAAGGAGGGCAACCACGCCCGCCTAAAATCCCATCAGGGCTGGAAGGAAATATATTTCCGCAAACACATCCATGTTGGATTTTAATTGTGGATCCTTTTGATGCCTCCAAAGGAAATACAGAAGTTATGCCTTTTTCTTTTCTTTTTTCCGCATATCTTGACTCAGTTAAAAATAAATTATCCGCACAACTGGGACACCCAGAAAATTGAAGCACCGTATCTGGCATTACGAGGCGTTCAAAACCACAAATTATACAAAGATGATTAATCTTGGTTTTGACACCGGCAAAAGGCTCCAATGGAAAATTCCTGTTATTTGCTTCCAGCAATTCTTCAAAGTAAGTTAGGTCGTTAAATCTTTTACCCATTATTTAACCCTCTTCCTAATCCTCACCCTCAGCCCCAAAACATTCCCAATTATCAGAACCACAAGCGTCCACTCATACCAATGGGAGGGGATTTTGCTTGCATATAAAAAGCAGAAGGCAGCGAGGCTAATTATATTCGGGAGCATATATTTTTCAATGGTCATAGGAATTTTTTAGCATAGCCTCTTAGAACAATCCTAATCATTTGCTGGTAGGATTTGTTCTTCCCTTTGGCGAAGTTCTTAAATAATTTAAGGGTGGTTTCGTCTAATGCCATTGTCACCTTTTTAGTGTTATCCGCCCAAAATAATTCATCTGGTGGAGGCAGAAAGTCATCTACCCTGGTTAGCCTTCCTTTCATTTCATCTTTTGCTTTTTTCATATATTCTCTCCTCTTTTCTATATTTGCTGGCACCAAAAATTCTAATATGTGAACCCCTTAAAACAAATCTAACCGATATAATTTTTCCATCAACATTTCCGATGCAAAAAAACCTTTTCTCCCCTTTTATTACCTTGGCAGAAAGAATTGTCCTTTCGCGATCAAAAAATGCAAGCCTTGCTGTCTCAAAATCAATCCCATGCTTTTTTATATTATCGGATTCTCTTTTTATATCCCAAACAAAAATTTCTAAGGTCAAGTTTTGCATGGATTTATATTGCCCAAAGTATGGGAAAAGCGCAATATAGTCAAGTAAAAGTGTCTAAAAGTTAGGCAGAACCGGTCATATAGGCGATGAAAGCGGGGTCTTCATAGCAGGATTTGGCATTATTCCTGGTCAACTCCCAAATTCTCGCCGCCATAATCGCTGCGACTACTCCGTCTATTCTTCCGTATGATTTTGACTTAGTTGGCTTCCTTGCCCCGGTTGGGTCTATATCTACAACGGCGTTCGATATGTTCCAGGTCATTACCGGATTCCCATTATGGATAATTCTTTTTTCTAAAAGGAGTTGTTCAAATATTTCCACGCAAGGGTTCATGTCTTTCCAGCCTTGTCCTATAGGAGATAAGGGCAAATCAAACCCCAAAACTTTTAAGGCGCTTAAAATTTCATTTATTCTCCAGCGATCGAACCCGATTCCCTGGATTTTAAATCTTAGTGATAAATCAGCGATCCTCTGAGCGACCCAATCGTAAGAAATTACCGGGCCAGGTATACATTCTAAAAATCCCCTTCGCTGCCAATCCTCATAAGGGACGCGGTCTGATAAACTTGCTTCCCTTAATCCTTGTAATGGTTTCCAGAAAAAAGGAACCAAATGGAATTTAGGTATCTCATCATCAGTTGGAAAAACTAGGACTAGAGAAGTTAAGTCAGATTTTGCCGAGAGGTCTAATCCTCCATAACAAATCCTTCCCTCTAAATCTTCCAAATTAAAATGCCCTTGGTTGGATACCCAAAGCCCCCTGGAAAATAAAGGGGAATGAGCTTCCACCATTTGATTTCCAAATAGCTGACGAAAGGATGGCTCCATTGCCGGAAGTTGCTTGGCCTCATTCGCTTTCTTTTGCATTTCTTCTCTGGATCTTATTACCCCAATCCCAGGATTACTTTTTATCCAATTGGATTCATCATAAACATCCTCGTCTTTTCCTATCTCATAAATAAATGCTTTAAATCCTGGATCGATAATTTCACCGGAGTTTACATTTCTACCATAAGCAATCTTCTCGCTGAAAATATGTATATCGGAAGCGGCCTGCGTACTAAGAACCCAGACCATTGATTCCCGTCTAGCACCGAATCCCGTTGTCACCGCTGAATAAACTTCCCTTGCTTTTTCCGCTGGGAATGAACCAATCTCATCAAAGAAAACGCAACTAGGATTGGATCCCATTATAGATGCCGCTTCCGCGGATTCGATTCTGATGAACCCGCCTGAATCCTTATGCTTAATAATTTTTCTTGAATCCATTATATTAAAATCATGGCAAAGCTCACTATCCATTAAAATCATTTGTTGAACTGCTCTGAAAAGATTTCCCGCCTGGTCCCTGGTATATGCCAAAATTAATATTTCCTGGTTCATTTTAATTAAGTCTGGCAACCAAATATGGCAAAGGGCAATGGCGGCACATAAGCTTGTTTTCCCGTTCTTACGGGCGATTGTTAAAATAGCTTCATGGACTACTCTTTCGTTTTTTTCATTTAAGGGTCCATAGACATCCCTTATCATCTGCCTTTGAAATTCCATAAGTCTAATAGGAGTACCGACTGAATCTCCGGATGGGGAAACTAAAGTTTCTATAAATTTAATCATTTTCTCTGGGAGAGATAATTTAATTTTCTTTTTTGCCATTTAGAATAAATCTTTTCTTTTTGATTCAGGCTTAACTAAAAAATTACTATGGGTTTCATCTATTCGGCTACTAGGGCAGATCATTAGTTTAGTAGCAAGCAGTCCCATGGCGGTTTGTTGTGACTTGAGAACGTCAATCCATTTTGATTTCTGCTCTATCCCTTTTATGTCTTTATAAACCCATTTAGTAGTCTTCAATTTATCCAGGGCTATAATAACATTTACATAAGCCTCGCAATAAGTATGAAGCAAGGCGCAGTCCGATTCCACAAAATGATTTGCCGGAAGGGAATTAACAATTGAATCCCAGACCTCTTTAGCAGATTCTGATATCTCAGCCGGAGGGGTTATACGCTCGGCGGATTTTAATCGAAGGGAATGAATATCGGCCGATCCACGACCCCGCTCACCCATACTTTTTAAATTTAATTTTTAAAGGAATATCTTCGTCTTCTTCTTCAATGGGAATGTCCCGCCAGCCGCAAAGGTTCTTTAGGGAAAAGATTAGCATGGTAGCATTGCCGCCATTGAGTGCCATATCTAGCGCTTTCTGGACAAGCGATCTGCGAATGCCCGCCATCTTTTTCTCCCTAAGCTCCGCAAAGGTGCAGTCATGTTTTTCTCTCACTCGTCTGGCAATAGTATCTTCGGATATTGGATTTTCTTCCGATGACATAAACTCCGAGGCATCCGCGAGAGTGGGTTTGGTTTTTAAATATTTATAAAATATTTCCCAATCGAAATCTTTAAGATTCCTGCCCATTTTATTTTCTGGTTTGGTTTTATCTAGCATAAATTTATTGTCTTATAGGATAGGATTTAAGTCAACCAGAGTGGAGTAGGGGATTTTTTCTCCCTCCCTTTCCAAATAAATATTATCGGATTGGTGGGTGAAATCGGAATACCGTTTTATTGTTATATCAACATAACGTGGATCGATTTCTAAAGCATAGCATTTGCGCTTTATCTTTTCGCAAGCAATAAGGGTGGTGCCGGAACCTAAAAAGAAATCAATTATTTTTTGTCCTTCTTTGGAAGAATTAGAAATGGCTTCCTCGGCCAAGAACACAGGCTTTTGACTAGGATGTAAATTTTTTGATTTATCATATCCTCCAAAATCCCAGACAGTAGTTTTGGTTCTATCCTCCGTAAAAAAGGGACTTCCCTTAATTGCGAATAAACAAGGCTCATGCGCCCATTGGTATTTTCCTCTGCCTAGTAACATAGGTTTTTTCCAAATTATAGTTTGATTAGCGGACCAATCGGAGCTTTCAATCGCCGAATAAAAATCAAAAGTTTTTTTATCAGCGAACCAGATATATGCAGAACAATTTTCCGAAGTCGCCGTATCCAAATTAATAAAGGTTTTAATTAAAAAAGGTAAAAAGTTATCTAATAAATTATCGTTTGCGATTTTCCCTAAAGATTCTTTCCTTGGCTTGGGTCTATTATCAACATCATAATCCACGCCATAAGGCGGGTCCGTAAAAACCATATCCGCTTTTTCTTCCCCCATCAACCTCTCAACATTTTCCTCAACGGTACAATCCCCGCACATTATTTTATGATTCGATTTAAAAATTAGCTTTGCCATCAGATTAAATCCCCATAAGGAATAATCTTTCCTTCTCTTTCCAGGAATATATTTTCCTTCTGTTTAGTGAACTCGGAATATCGTGTAACAATTACATCAATGTAATGCGGGTCTATTTCCATGCCATAACATTTGCGATTGGTTTTCTCGCAAGCGATGAGGGTGGAACCAGAACCAAGAAAAAAATCTATTACCGTCATTCCCTTATCGGTAGTCTGAATTATCGCTGGCTCGATAACCTCAATAGGCTTTTGAGTAGGATGAATCATTGAAAGACCCTTTAAGCGATTCTGTCTCCAAACTGAATTTATTCTTTTATTTAATTTCCTTCTTCCGATTATCGAATGGACCGCCATTTCATTTGAACCGAATGAACAGGCCAAATCGCCCATACCAGGAGCATCCCCTTTGTCCCAAACGATATTCCCCTTAACCTCAGAAAATTCTTCTAAGTAATTTCGGAATGCCTCGAAAGAATCCCATCTGCACCAAACAAATAAATGTCCTTCTTCGTTAAAGAACTTAGGAATTAATTCAATTGCTTTTTTAGCGGTGGAAAAATCTTCATCACCAATAATTTTTTTATCCGTTCTGTTTTCCAAAACATCCTGATTCTTGCTGTCCCATCCATTGGACTTATATGCCATTCCATAAGGGGGGTCAAAAAAAACCATATCCGCCTTCTCATCCCCCATTAGCATCTTAACATTTTCTTCCATCGTGCAATCGGCATTCATAATTTTATGTTTTGATTTTAGGATTAGCCTAGGCAAGCATCACACTCCATCTTATCAATGCTTGCGGGAAATTGTTTCTTGCATTTCTCGCATTCGTAGTATGCGCCTAAATGCCAAATATCCCCTAGCTTAGAAATAGTCGGGGCATCGACTGGCACGTCGTCTTCGCCCTCAATGGTTCCAGGATTCTCATCGAAGTACTCTTTTTCGAAATCTCCAAAGTCTAGTGAATCAAATTCAAAGGACTCTTTCATTTCCGGAATATCGATTTCCATATCCTGCATATATTCATACAAACCATCGCCGGTAAGTTTTCCGTATTGAGAAGATATCGCCAGGAGGATTCGCTTAGCGGATTTAATATCCGGTGCTTCGATATCAACCTTGGGAAAAGATTCAGGCATTAATATTCCTTCCTCTTTCATTTTTAAAAGGGTTCGAAGTCTCTGGTGACCGTCGATGCATCTGCCTTCCCAGATCATAAAGGGCGATACCATTCCATGGGTGAGAATTTGATTTTTTAATTTTCTATAATTGGCGTCGGATAAATCTTTAAGCCCACCTTGGAGGGGGATTATCTGATTAAGGGGCATCATTCCGGAACCGGTGCAGGCTATTTTTACTTCCATAAATGACCCCAATTTTCTCTCTTCCCTATTCTTATAATCTGGGTGATAGAAAGATTATATTTGCTAGAAAGTTCTTTTGCTTCAATCCCTTTATCATATTCAATGGCTATTTTTTTTGCAGTAGCTTTATCGATTTTGGAAACCGCCGATTCCCGGTTTAATTCTCTATAAGAATGGAGACGATTTTCTCTATGGGTCGCCCATTCCAAATTCTCCAATCGATTATCATTTCGGATTCCATTTTTATGGTTAACTTCGGGTTTATTTTCTGGGTTAGGAACGAATGCTTCCGCAACTAATCTGCTAACCTTTTTTTGTTTCATCCCCTTCCCCTTAATTGAGAGGGACACGGTAAGATAACCAAGTGGACTCTTTCCGGGTTTAAGTATCCGACTAGAAATTTTATTTCTTTTTTGTTTTCTTTGTAAGCTGATAACTCTGCCATCCTTACAAATTAAATATCCAGGAAATCCCTCTATAGATTTTGTAAAACAAAGGTCTTTGCTTTCATATTCCATAAAATATCTAATCCTTTTTAATAAAACTCGTCAAATTGCCAATATAGTTTTGTTCAGCTACGCGGTTCGATTCAACACAACATGACTCGCTTTGCCAAGGCGCCCATCCGGTCGGGGGGCGCGGGGTAACCCCACCCCTTCCCCCTAGCTAACTCAGCGATATCATTGATGAATATAATATATAATTTATTATTTATTTTTTATTATTTAACCATGGATGATCAATATCTATTGGATAACCATCATCATCTACTGAGCGTAGCCTTGTGCGTCCTGTATCTACACTAGTCTTCTGACTATGATGCACTATGCATAATGTGGTGTAGTTCCTCTCATCCCACATATCTCCACCCTTGGATACTGGTATGCGGTGGTCTACTTCTAATCGCTCACGTGTACCACATACTACACACGCGTTATGTTTATGTAGATGTTTAGCACGTGCCTTCCTCCATCTATGTGACCTATAAGCTATCTCATAGGGCTTTAGAATACGTTTCTTGGTAGGGGGTAGGTCACTCATCAGGTTTATCCCTTTTAGTGAGAATATAGGCATTAACCATTATCAGGCAAATAATTGCTAACCATACCCAGGTTTCTAGGTCTTCTTCGTACATGACTACCTCCGTGGAGGTTTATTGTATCATGTCGTAATTTTGCGTCTTGATTTTTATTATTATTTTGGCAAACTATAAAGACCCTGTGCTAGGGCGAGCATGAAGCCCGACCGATTTCAGCGATAGACAGGGAGAGATTTCGGTTAAGTTTATGCATGGATGTGAAGGGGCCGGGGTAATACTCAACTTTCAGTCTGTTCCGCAGGATTGGGGGCGAATACAGCCAGTACGGTGTATCCGCATGGAGTGGTGAAATTCCGCAATCTCCTTCCTTGCCTTTGCCTACCGCCCGCTTTAATTGCTTGGGGGGTAGGGGGGCTTCTGTCCATGGAAGTTTCTGCTAACCAAAGTAATCACATTGTGTCATTGTTAAATAGATATTTTTCAAGTCTTTTCCGATCATCATCAGTATTTCTAAATTCCCATCTAGGATTATCTAATAGTTTAGTTTCGATTGTTCTTAAGTCTAGTGGCCTACATTCTGGACATCCGAAAGACCAAGTAGTTCCTTTAATATTTAATATAGTTCCGCGAATATTTTGGAAATCATCTTCTAATCTCTTAAATGAAAATCTCCCTGTTCCCAGGCAAGTAGAGCAAGATTTAAAAAGGCCGGCGGCAGTTCCCGGCAAAGGGATTTGGTTAGTTTGCACATTTTCAGTTTTAATCTCAATGTTATGATCTTTTAAGAACTTCTTTTCCCAGTCCGTTGTTGCCATGCCACGTCGCACCTTTTCTTTTATCTCTTCTAAGGTTTTCTGTTGACGCTCACTTAATTGTTTCATTATTACTCCTGGTCAATGATTTTAAAGAAAGTCTTATGGACTTTTCACATAAAAAAGTCAAATATAAACGAAATTATTTAAAAGGAATTATATGATTAATATTAAAAAGGGTGTTATCCATAAAACATTTCCAGTCGATGCTAAATTATGGGCGAGACTTAAGAAAGAAGCGAAAGAAAAAGGAATGAAATTATATACCTTCATTCATATTATAATTGAGCAGGGATTAGATGATGGCGGAAAATAAAGATAAAATGTATACATTCAAAACGACTGATATAAAAGGTCGTAAATATGTAATGGTAAATGAGAGGCTCCGATTCTTTAAGGAGCAATATCCGACTTGGACCATCTTTACCGAGATACTTGAGAAATCCCCAGACGAGGTTTTGATGAGAGCGATTATAAAAGATCAGGACGATAAATTCAGGGCAGAGGGACTTGCCCATGAAATGCGCTCATCAAGTATTGTAAATAAAACATCATATATAGAAAACTGCCAGACTTCCGCGATTGGTAGGGCATTAGGCTTTCTCGGCATTGGCATCACCGATTCAATTGCTACTGCCGAGGAAGTTTTAAATGCAATTTCCGCCCAAGAATCTATTAATGAGGAACCTAAACTTCTCCTAGCTGAGATTAGAAAAAAACTGAAGCAGATAACGGATCAATCCTTCGCTGAGAAATGTGAAAAATATATTGAAAAAAATAATGACTTAAAAGTATTAAAACAAGTTCTTGAAAAAGTTCAAGATAAACTAAAGGGAGAAATGGATGTTTAACTTATCAAGCGTTGCCGAGTATTCCGCCGGTGGAGTATTGCCCGCCGGAGATTACACCGCAAATATTTTAGATGCTGAATTGACCAAGAGTAAATCTGGTAGCCCAATGATAAAAGTTACCTTTGATTTGAGTGGAATTAAAATTTATGATTATTTGATTTTGGATCCATCAAACCAAAGAGGATTTAATATTGGGCTTTCAAAAGCTAAGTCGATTCTTCTGGCAGTTGGTTCTTCCCAAATGAATTTTATGAACGAATTAGATTTGGCGGACGCAATGGTGGGAGATTTAATCTTATCCTTAGATATTAAGCACGAGGATTATATGGGGGATAAAAAGGAAAAGAATATAATAAAGAAATTCTCTGCTCTCCCTAAAGCGACTAGACCGCAACGACCCACTAGGGGTGTTAAATTCGATACGAATGAAATTCCATTTTAGATTAAAGGAAAAAATGATGAGAAAAATAGAGCTATCTCAAGGTAGTTTAGAATGGCATGAGCATCGGGCTAAGTATTTAGGCGCTTCCGAAATCTCGGCCGTTCTAGGGGTTTCCCCTTGGGAAAAACCCAAAGACTTATTTCTTAAAAAGATTGGATATGTAAAAGAGAATATCTCATCAGATAAGCAAAAGCTTTTCGATAAGGGCCACACAAAAGAAATAATCGCCAGGGAAAAATACGAACTCCAAACGCTTAAAAAGTTTCATCCGATGGTTATTCTAAATGATGGTTACCCCTACCTGAGTGCCTCACTAGACGGGCTTTCAGACGATGGCGAGTTGATAGAGATTAAATATTTAGGACTTGAAGATTATTTAAATGTAGTCTTAGGAATTAAAATCCCAGATAAATACATCCCCCAAGTCCAATGCCAGATGCTTTTAGCAGGGGTCGATAAAATGACCTTCATTGGAATAAATGAATCAGACGAAATCGCCACCATGACAGTTGAAAAGGATTCTTTATTTATTTGCGATATGATAAGTAAGGCGGATATTTTTTGGGGCAAAGTTTTAACGAAAAATTGGGAATAAAATGGAAGAACGGGTAAAAGATTTAATCGCTAGAATCGAACAGATTGAATCCGATGAAGAAGGCTCTGGGATTGAATTGGGTAAATTATATTCTCGTATGAAAGAACTACACTGGGTGTGGAATACTAGAATCAAACAATGGGTTTATGACGAAAACTCAGAGGAAGAGGAATGAATATAACTCTAATTTGGCTAAAGAAAATAAATCAATTATTCAGACGCCAATATAAATTTAAAGAAATAAATAATGTGATGATGCTAAAAAAGAAGGGAATATGAGCCTCTACTGGTCGATAATGCTTTTTAATCTTCGGGTTTCCACCTGTGTCCACAATTTTCCGGCGATGATCTACCCATTCACAATGGAAGAAAAACAAAATATTTGTATCGCCTGGACTTTGGAGCGTGAACGTGATCGTCAACGATAATTTTTTCCAGAAGATTAAACGCCTCTGCCAAGATGAAAATATTCATTCATATACTTTATCAGTAAGGTTCTTAGACACAGCCGAAGATATTTATTTGGCTTTTAACGGGAATGATTCCTCGCTTGTCTACCAGCTAAAATGTTTAGAGAGAAAGATTGACCGGGAGGCGGAGATGAAGGATGCGAATTGAAATGGTAATTTTCATTATTTGGTTAAGCTGTTTTATAATATGGCTAATTGGAATTTATTTTATTGCTAAAAAATAAAGGATGCGAATTAATGGAAATTAAAGAATTTAGATTACTGCTCGCTAACGAAATCGCCATGTTTATAAATTCAGAAAAAGAAAAATTCGGTGATTTTGCGGATTTTAACCTAATGGGCGGAGGATTAACTTTCACCGATTTTTATAAATACCTCGCCAAAAAGATTGAACAGGAAGGAGTTAAAGATTAATTGCGATTATTGTGGCGGGGTTATGCTGGAAATAGACGGGGAGTGGACTTGTATATATTGTTTTGATTTGGAGGAAATGGAATAGATGAAATTTAAAATCGGACAAATTTTTTACCACCCAATACATGATGAATTATTTTTAGTCACCGATGTGGATACTACATATAACAGAGCAAAACTTGAGCATGGTGCTGATATTTATATTTCAAACTTTTTTCCAGATTTAGTTTATATCGGCGAATTGTAAAGTATTGTAAAAGATTGTAAAAAACCCCTCGGCACTTAAATTCGGGAGGATCTATTTACCGAGGGGAAAAACCTTTCGGTTTTATTTCAATTATTCTGCTGGCGGTTCTTCGGCGGGAGCTTCAACTTGATCCACTCCGCCTGATAGGGTTACTGTAGCGGCAAGAGGAATAATCTCCCCTCCGCCAGAGAATTCTACCATGTTGAGAGCATTGGCAAGATTCCAGGCATCGCATACCGCCTGTACCGAAAGCAATCCGTCAAATATAAGGGCTATAGAATTTCCAATTACCCCTTCATTTGCGGCGGTAAAAACGTTTACTCCCAAGGTAGCGGTAGCTTTAACCCCTTCAACCAATGGTGGCGGCAATGGGATAGAAAGCTCGGTTTCGGAGACGATAATGGTTAAAATTACTCCATCATGTCCCTTGAAATTAAGCGTCGTATTTCCGTCTAGATCCTTACCGGAAGTGGCAAGCAGATTGGAAAATCCGACCTCGTATTCAGTGTTCAGAAAAACGTACAATTTACTAATTGCGTCCATAAAATCTCCTTTATAAGGGGTTAATTTAGTCTAGATTGTATCGGAAAATATGCTAGAAAAATGAAAATTATAAGGGTAAGGAATTAGGTATGGAAGTAAATAAAAATAATGGTTTTAAGGCTGGTTCTGAGAATTATAGTTATTCCCATGGGAAATCATATTCGAAGATTTACTACACTTGGTCCGCCATGAAAAGAAGGTGCCTAGATGAAAAAAATCCCAGATGGCATCAATATGGTGCAAGGGGCATTACTATATGCGAACGATGGTTAAAATTTGAGAACTTTTTTGAGGATATGGGCGATCCGCCTACAAAAAAACACTCCATTGATAGAATTGATAATGACTTAGGCTATTTCAAAGAAAATTGCAGATGGGCAACTTTGAGCCAACAGAATTCTAATAGAAGATTTAGGATACCCTCAACCGGTTGCCAGGGGATATTGCGTCCCCATAAAAGTTTTATTGTTAAAATTCGGAAGAAGCATTTTGGAAGTTTTAAAAATTTGGAAGATGCCAAAGTAATTTCAAATGATATTTTATCTATTTTAAAGATATTTCAATTATTGAAAAGAGTTTAGCGCGAAACGGCTTCTAATATCCTCGGGATCAGGCTCCTTATATTGCTGCTTAGTAAATTGTGATCATATAAATAAAGGATTAGGAGTGATCCCATTCTAGCACGAATCATCTCCGGGTCTTTAGCGTCGATTACAGACAATAATTCCGGGGTTAGTGATTCTTTTAGGGGGAAGTATTCTGCCGCTTGGGAGAGGAACTTAAACGCTTCTGGGAAGCCATTTAGAATCCCTATCGTATAGGTTATTGCTCTAATCTTAGTCGGAAGGTCCATGAAACGGTAATGTTCCCAAAAATCCCGCTTGTGAATCGCTATCGCCTCAACCTCAGTTAGATTTCTTAGATCGATGTGCGAGTGAGTGCGGGCGGATATCCCCCATTTAGAGAAGTAATTCGTTAGGCGGTCCTGGGCGTATTGATCCCCAGAATGCATCATGACCATTTTGATTAATTCCATTTGATTCATTTCTTAATCTTTTTTCTCATCAGCTTTTTAACTTCCGCCAAAGGCTTTCCGGTAATATAGGAAAAAGAGCTTGCCGTAGCATTGAAGGTAGCGGGCGGCATAGCTGGGCAAGCTAAGCCTGATGTATATAAACAGTAGTCCTGTAAATTATTATAAAGCTGGGATTCCTGATAAACCGCAGAGGTAGATTCAGCCGCAGCTTTTTGGGTATTATAAGCGGATTCTTTTACCGGATCGAGTTCAAGCGCTGACCACGAACAAGTTACGGCGGTATCGGTAGCCGTCCGAGTTTGTCCCATTGGGCATTGAATGGAATCGCATTGGGGAACTACTGGCGGTAAGGGTTCGGTGGGCGAAGGGTCGGCAGGAGGTTCGGGTGGAATAATAGTACATTCGGTGACCGTTGATTTTTGAGCTGAGCTAAATGTCTGGCACATAAAGCCTGCAGGTATTTGGTAGCAGGGTTCTGTGGAACACATAGCGGAAATGGTAACCGTTGCTTCATTGGGTGTGATTAGCTTATTTAAAGAAAGTTGAATACAATTATCAATCTGATTTTTAGGGGCGTAATTTGCCCATAAACTTAAAGGTAATAGCAAAAGCAATAATTTCATATTCTAAACTCCGGTGGGTATTCGTTATGCAAAATGAAATGATACATTAAATATTCCTGATGGGCTTCCTCAAAGGAATCAAAATAACCTAAATGTATTTTTTGTTTATCTTTTGAAATTTGGGATTGCCAACGTCCCCCTTTAAGGGACACGCCTTTTGCCCCAGACGTATTATTTTTAGATTTATTTTTATTAGCTGCTTGGGTTGAATCATCTGCCCATCTAATATTTCCAATTTCATAATTTCCATCAGGGTCTATTCTATCAAGTTCAAATTTATCAGGGCATTTCCCAATTGCATTTAATACTTCATCTATATCTTTTAGATTAAATTTTATATTTTTATAGGAATCTCTTTTCTTGCATCTTCGTCTTGCGGCTAAAAAAGAATAAAGCTCCCTAGTTCCTGTTTGTCCATGAGTGATAAGCCTATCTTTCTGGTAGCAGCTACAAGATTTAACCCTACCAGAAGTAATGTCTTTGGTTTTAGAACTAAAATTATTCCTAACGGTTCCGCATTCACAAATATAATTGCATCTGCTTCCTTTTATTTCTGTAATTGTAATTCTATTAAATTTTTTATTTATCATTGAAACCCCTGGCACATTAAAAAAAATCCGCTATCGGTAACGACACCGGATGACGAATTATAGCATAAAACTCTGGCGGAAGCCGTAGTGATAGGCGTGGCGGCATAAACCGGGCAATAGGCAGATGACCCATTATAATTAGCTACTGAAACGCATTGCGGTGGTTGTGAAAAAATAGAACTAATAAAGTTAATGGTAACATCGCCACCAGCAGTCCTGTTTACCGACTGAATGAACGTATTACAACTACTACTCGCCATCGCCGCCGTTCCATTATTGGTAATGTAGCAACTCTCCGTCCGCCAAATCTTCCCGCTGCTATTTATGACCTGGGGCGGAAGCGCGGCTATGATGGATTGGTTGTAGGGGGAGGAGAGGTCGGGGTACCAGTAAACATCAAAAATAGAAGAAATATTTGCGATATTAATTGAAATATCACAAGTGCCAGTATTTGAAGCAGAAAAACATCGCAGTCTAATATCATCATTAACGGCCAATCCTACATTACTTGATGACCAGATACCCGATGAAAAAGTAAGCGTTTGTCCTATGGCAATACCAGTTGTTTGATTGTAATAACGGAGATAAGCATCTCCGGTTAAAGTAATCTTAGCAGACTTAAAATTTATGGCAAATATACCATTTGTCTGGGCCTTTGTAATAGAGAACCCTAAATAACTGGTGAAAGTGTTTAACAAAAATCCGGTACTATTAGGAACGCCAGAACATCCTGAGCCAGTAAAGTCTGTACCTGTTACTGCGCTTCCTGTTATAGTGTTATAATTGCAGGTACTATTAATCTTTGTACCATATCTCCCCGCCGGTAGGTTTGGGCTTGCTACCAATGAAGCAAGGGAAGGAAGGGGGGTGGCGGTGATGTTGACGATGTAAGTGTTTACAGTTCCTGCATTTCTAAACATGTTTAATACGCAAGTATCTCCTGGGTACAGTTCAATTGTTGGCGCGGAAGTTGTCGATGTTATGCCTGCACCGGCATTATATGTATTTATGGGTGTACTAATTTTTCTTGATACACCTGAAATTATACACGTGATATCTCCATTTAACTGAATGGAAGTTAGGTTATTAGAAATCATCTCTACGTTAAAACTTAATCTCGATGGTTTTAAAATTGATAGAGTAGTTCCTGCATAAGTGAATATTGTCTTATCATTTTTAGAAGCCTGTGGAGCTGGGAAAGGAAATTGCGCATTTATATCCGCGCCCAAGGTATAAAAATACCACTGACTCCCCTCTACCACCGACAACCTATCCGCACTAAAAAGCCCCAAATAAAAGCTATCCAAATTAACCGCCGCTGCATTGGTAGCGGTGGTTTGAAACACCCTAACTTTTAAAGTCCTTTGGTTAACTGTGGCACTTGAAGGCGGACACCCAAACTGCAAATGAATAGTTTGGTTATTAGTGGAAGCCGCTATTACCTGGGTAACGACTGTGGTGCCGTCTGCGTTTATAACCGAAGCTGAAAGGTTGCCGTCTGTGGGGGAAACTAAGACTTGCCCCATACAGTTCTGCCCATTAAAACCGGGCTTAAGTAAATAAGGAACGGTTTCTGCGAAGTCATTTATGGCGGTAGTGTCTAGGGTTAAAGACTTAAGCCCCATTAAAGGGGTGGCGGTATTAAGGGTGCCAATTCCCGCGAAGCCAGTTAGACCTTCTTCTAAGTCGCCATTATATTGGGATAAAATATTTTCAGAATTATTAACTAGCCTTTGAATATTTCCAAATTCGTCTTTTGTTTTAAATTGGGAATTAGTATTAAATAAACCCTTTTCCCCTGGGGAAGCTGTAAAGGTGGGGTCAACCGCTTGCACTTTGAAATTTTCAATTCCAGCATTCTCACAAGGGACCGATCCTGGAACGCAAGCTGAGTGGGCATATTTGATAAAACATAAAAGAAATAAAATTATTCTCATTAAGTGTTCCTCGTTATTTCGATCCATCTATTTGCAGTCGCCTGATACTCAAGTTCTAATTTATAATAATTCCCCAAAGTACCAAGTCCAAACAAAATGGAACCTCCGGCAACATCAGCATAATTTAGAGTGACTGTATTTATATCGCTTGATCCTTGGAGTAAAACTCTCCCACGATCTGGGAATCCGATAGGGGTTATAAAGGCGGCATCTGCTAATGTTATAGGAGCAGCAGCAGTTAAAATTATTGATTGATAACCAACTGGTAATAAATTAATTTGTCCGGCAGCTATCACCGTCTGGTCATTGACAGCGCTTCCGCCTCCACCCCCACCGCCTGAGCTTGCGGAAGTCCCTACGAGATAAAATCTCTCCCCAACTTTATCATATTGAAAAGAAGCTAAAGTTCCAGGGTATAAAGTGAAAGGAATTCCGTTGTTATACAAACCGAACTGTGTGGCTACGCCATCGGGAAAAACTATATTATTAGCGCCGTTGTTTAAAATATTTAGAACTAAAGCGTCGCCGAATAAAGTAGCGTCCCCAAAAGGGGTTAAAGATAAGGTAACATTCGCACCGGAATTTATAGGTCGCCATTGGAAAAACTTATCTGGAAGGGCGGTGATTGATCCGGCAGCGATTACGGTTTGAACGGGGTAGGGAATGAATTTTCCTGCTCCGCCTCCGGCCCCTCCACTTGGCAGCCATCTATTTCTAAGGGAATCAAAAATAAACTGGGCGGTTTTTCCAGGATCAAGTTCTATTGGATCTGCGGTAATAAGTCCTGATGCACTTGCGTTTGAATCGACAAAAGTTATTTTGAAAGTCCCTGCGTTTTCTATAGCGATTACGGTGCCTCCGGTCCATAGGGGGGCGGGGATGCTGAATGGAATATTTCCGATCGTAATGTCGGTAGCGGAGGTTATAGGGCGAAATTGAAGGGCGATTAAGTTGCTATTGGATATGGAGCCTAAATCGGCTATCAGTTCATTGGCGAATTGGGTATAACCGCCCCCGCCTAATAAAGTCCATGCTGTGCCATTATAACCCACGAAATTATTTTTAGTGGTGTCGAATGCTAGGCGTCCTTGGGTGGCAAGGAGGTTGGTCTGAGGTGCCGGATCTGGATTAATTATGAGGTCAATACCATCGTTGGTAGATTGAAGCATGAGAGTGGTTTCGGTGGAGTCGTAGATTTCGCGGACCCTCACATTTCCTTGACGGGTGTTAACGCTAAGCACCGATTGCCCTCCCACGCTCCCAGATCCGGTCGCAGGATCAAAGGTTGTGAGTATGAGCCAAACTTGCCCGGTATAAAACTTTAGAACGTAAGAATTAGCAATTGCAGTATCTAACCAAAATGTTCCGGCAAGCGCCACAGGAGGGGCTGCAGGTCCGCTTTGTGCAGAGAATACCGCTTGCTCGGTGTCATTTAAAATTTGTGCCAAGAAGCTACCCGACACGACATTTGGGTTAATGGGATAGTGCGTCAATGGTAATTGTGGCATATTTAATTTTCCTTAAGGTAATGATAATAAAGTATATCCAAAAAGGAAAATAGGGAATGGGCAGAATTAAAGAAATGATCGGAAAGAAATTTGGTCGATTAACTGTTGTCGAAAGATATCTGGGTGAGGCCATTAATACCAATATTCGATATTTTTGTAAATGCGATTGTGGTGGAGAGAGGATAACTTCTGGATCTAGTTTAAGAAGTGGAAATTGTGAATCATGCGGATGTTTAAATAGAGAGCATATGAAAAATGTCCATAAAAAAATTACCAAACATGGATTTTCTGGCACTAGAACCCATGAAGCCTATAGGCATGCCAAATATAGATGCGGAAGGATAGGGGATTATAAAACCACCAAATTTCTTTTTTCTTCCATCGAGGAATTGATAGAAGATATTGGTATTTGTCCAGAAGGAATGCTCTTGGACCGGAAAGATCCTTATGGGGATTATGCCCCCGGTAAAGTAAGGTGGGTGGACGCATCTTTATCTTCAAGCAATAAAAGACTTTTAAAAAGAAATACTTCAGGTGCCCAGGGAGTTAATTGGTGTAAAAGACATGGAAAATGGAGAGCTAAAATTTCCATGAATAAAAAACATATTGTCTTAGGATATTTTGATGATTTTTTGGAGGCACATCAAGAATATCTCAGATTCTATTTCTTAAAATATAATGAATATCCAAATGAATTTATGGTCTAGGCCAGAATCTGCGTAAATCTTCGTCCTATTCCCAAAATTTGACCATCAGCAGTTCGGGTAACAGGAGTATCGGTGCTGTCGAAAAAGCTGAGATCGAATCCAGTTGTCGTTTTATTGGTTAACGTAAAGTAATCTCCTTGTCGTAAGTCCTGAGCATTAATCGTGATCGCAGGAAGATCATAGAACTGAGGGGTATAATTGAATCGGCGAGTTCCAGTTACAATCTCATCATGGAAGGTTCTTTGGGTGTAGGGGATGGCCGCTGAAACTTTTCCCGAAGTCACCACGGGAGTTATATTTAGGCGATCACTTAATCGCTCTAAAACTATTCTAAACTCGATGAGGCGCGAGGTGATTTCGCCAACATAAAGGCGCGACCAGCTACTCCAAACAACAGCGCCTTGGGCGATTGGATCTATGCTTGCCATATCCACCCAAGAACTTATAAAAAATGTTTGGTTAGTTAATCTAACCTCCAAATAATATTTAGCTTCATCCTCTTTGACATCATTCATGGTCGCTCTATTCGCCATCGGATCCCAGGAAGGATCACTTAAAAAAACATTTAATTCCAGTCCATATCCCTGTAAAAAACTTGAGATACGACAAGTATATATTTCTCCTAAATCTAAAAGATTATTAAAATAATAATATCCAATATTGACTGTAGCATTTGGGCTTGTTCTTAAAAGCTGTAATTCATTGGAGACAATAATTGTCGATGCGAGCGTATCTGGCCACAGGCTCACCTCCGGAGAATATGTAAAAATATCTTCGGTTAAAATAATATCCGGGCTCGAAGCGATTGCCCTTATCTCTTTCGCAGAAACATTTCCTGATGTGTCCATCGACTTAACAGCATATTGTCCAGGTCGAAAAGAAACTTTCGCAGAGGTTGCAAGCGAAGGAACCTTATCGATGAAAAAAGAAAATTCATTAAAAGAAATATTTGTATCGAAGGTTGGATTATATTTAATAATGAAAGCGCCTAGATCCGGGATCCCTAATGGAAAATCCCAGGTGAGTAAGAGTGTATCCGATTGAGTATTTAAACTTAAATTAATTGGCGATTCGGGTAAAATCTGATCTCCCTTTAATATAATCGAATATGTATCCAAACTCTCGACTGGCAAATGGTTTCCATTGTTTCCTATCAGGGAAAATCTATAAGAAAATTCCAAGTCCTTAACAATGTTTTTAAAGTTTTCCGAAGCTGGTTCTTCAAGGAAGAACTCAAGGGCAGATCCCGCAATAGTTTGTACTAATTCCCATTCTAAAAGTTCATTGAGCCAATAGATGGCAGTAGCATTCCAAACTGTTCCCGGCGGGACAAAAATATTTATATTTATTTTGGAGATAGCCTGGGTATTACGATAAATTATCTCTTCGGAAAGTAGGGCGTTGTCGATTTTAGGCGGAGTAGATTCCAGCACACCGGGGGGCGTGATTTGTGCATCATAGGGCGGTATTAATCCCTGGTCAGCGCTAAATATCGCCGGAGCATATTCCACCAACGTCACCGATGCCTTCATATCATCGGATGGAACAATATTTTCCACCAAGCATTTAATCGAAGTTCTAGTGAATATCCCAAAGACAAATAAATCCCCGACATTCATCCCTGAAGAGTTGGGAACTGTAACGGATAATCCATTGGGGGCAACGCTTGTTAGTTGTCCGGATATAATTGTTCCTGCTCTAGTCCTAACTTCAAATCCAGGAGTGCCGCCAGGGTTATCGATGGGCGAATCAAAGTAAATAGTTGCTCCGGTTATTCTAATTATCCGAACCGGATACCCCCCAACTTTCATAACGGTAGATTGGAAATCTACTAGGTCGCCTTTAAGCATAACCAGGTTTTCAAAGTCCATTTCAATATTTATTTTTTCTTGTCTAAGCCTGGTCTGAGCAAGCCAATACCTTCCTAATCTCCAAGCATAAGAAGGAGTGTTACAACCGAAAGTATCGATAGACTCAAAAATAGTAGAATTTCCAGCGTTGTAGCCATCTTCAGTATTATAAACTAACTGTTCCGAAATATTCCAATCCGATTCTGGGTCAACAAATTTTACCTTGAGGGCGTGGGGTAATTTTATATAACTACGTGAACTGGAAAAGTTATTATAATTTCTCTCGGTTAAGACTTGCACCGGGATAGTTTTTTGCTGATCTATTATCACTCCGTACTTTCCACCGATAACAGAAAAGGTTGCCCGACCAGCGGAGCAGACCTGGTTAATCAGTTGCATGACGGTGGTATCAAAATCAAGGACAAAATTACATACGGCTTGTTTTTCGGTTATATCATCGACCGGATTCCCATTAAATTCAAAATCAAAAGTCCTTAAGGTGTTACAATATTTCGCCCATTCAACAATGGAAGGTATATGGATTCTATCTTTTAGTATGGGATTTCCATTTACCGGACCAGTTAAAATATCAACAAATATCCAGGCGGGGTTGTTATGGTCGGGGTTTCCATTTTCATCTATTCCGGTGTCTACCCAAGCGGTCCCGTCCCATTTTTGTAATATGGAATGACCAATAATAGAAACATTATCTAGGGTTCCCGATAGCTGCTCATTCGCTTTGATTTTCATTTCCAAAAAGGTATGAGGGACGGGAGTTACAATCGGTGCTTTATATTTAACCGATTTAATCTGGGCGAGATACATTTCATTTAAATGCTTTAATCCCCCCGCCCCCGAAGTAGATATCTTTGTAACTCTAATAGGATAAATTGCGGGGAGAAGCCCCCCAACTATAAGAGTTACATAAACTGGATTTTGTTTATTGGCAGTTATGGTAATTACACCGGAATTTTGGAAGGTGGTATCCATGTGGTCCGTACCTGATACCCACCTCCAACCGATGATGCCTCTATAAGCATATTCACCGAGATAAATATCGCTAGAGATAGGCTTGTCTATAGTTATACGGGTTCCATCATTTCCTATAACTTTATATATTGACCCCCCGATATTTAAAGCTGATCCATTAGGGGGCATGGCGCTTGCCCGAATCTGGGTGCTTCCTTTTTGAATATAGAAAAGTTCCCTAGTTACACCATATTGGTGACTCCAATAACTTGTATAATAACTGGTTCCATTTACCTTATTATAATATAAAGAGATTGATTGATTTATGCTGCCAGCGCTTGCCGAAGTACCCAGGTCAAACCTGGGGGCGTCTGAATAGGGATGCCAAACTAAAGCGGCATCCTGATACTCTACCGTTATATTTACCGTTTCATTTAAAATATTTCCGTTTGAATCTAAAGAGAAAAGCCCCTGAGGAAACGCGATATCGACCTGGAACTCTTGTGTGTCTGGCTTGGTATTTCTTATTACATTCCCACCTGTAGGGATTAAAACTTGAAAGGATTCCGTTTCATAATCGTTTAAATAAATCTGAAACTTCTCTGCCGGATGATAAATGATATTATAATTGACCTCGGAAAAATTAGATATAGGGGTTGATCCGATATAGATTTCAAGAGTGTCCTTATCAACCTTGCCCACACCTAAATCAAAGACGGTATAGAAATCGTTGTTGTTGGCGTTCCACTGGGTATAAGGTTTGGCAGCTATAGTGGGAAGCATCTTATGTCTGCCGTATAACTTAAGAACGGGACCGAAAG
>Ga0137334_1000041_pt1 | contig 30081 bp, 35 predicted proteins | sample EasRivERMLT262_2_FD_104776 | JGI IMG/M metagenome (GOLD analysis project Ga0137334, IMG submission 104776) | Soil microbial communities from meander-bound floodplain in the East River, Colorado, USA - East River MetaG ERMLT262_2 | ecosystem: Environmental > Terrestrial > Soil > Floodplain ...
AACACTTGGTATATATAGAGATAAGATATCAATGTTAAGTACATCCCCTTTTAAAGGGAGGGGCCGTGGGAACCACAAGACAGGTGGGATTCCAACAGCAGGGTAGGCACCTACGTCGGTACAAGTGCATGGGGGGTAGCATCCTTTGCCCAATCGGGCACGGTGCGTTTTGGAGGGGCGATGGACAGCGTCCGAGCACCGAAGCGCGACCCCTGCGAATCCTTTGCCCAATCGGGGAATCGGTGGTATTCTTGGTCCCATGGTCGATCGACACCCCAAGCTCGTAGCCCCCCAGAGCCCGCAACCTGCACGCTATCCGGACCAGTTCCCCGACCAGCACTGGCAGGACGCCGGCACTAGCGATGACTCCGCCGTCGAGGAGAAGATCGTCCGCTACCTGATCTCTGGCAGAATTCCCTCGCCGCGGTTCACCGCATCGGACGTGGTGAGGCCCCTGCACAACTTCACGATCAGCCGCATCAAGGACGTCCTCCCCACCCTGCTCTCGATGGTGCAGCGGGGACTCCTGATCGGTGAAGGCCCGGGATACCCATGGAAAGGCCACCGCGCCTACCACGTGTCCCACGATCTGGCATCCCGTACGACCGCGATCATGCACGGCTGCAGGGAACCGAACTACTGCCGCGCAGCGCCCGTCATCATCCGCCCCCGCGACGGCGCGCTACCCTCGCCCGAGTACTGCGGCATCGGCGACGCCGATCTGCTTGCCCACCACGGCACCACCGACCCCGCCGCCGCCGTCGAGGCCCTCGGCGTCGGTGCCGACGTCCCCTGGGGCGTCTTCCGCTGTGGTGACGGCACCGAGTGGCTCTTCCGGAACGGCCCAGGCATCCGGCCGTTCCTCGAGCGCAACCCCGTCACCGGCGCGCTCACCCGCCACGACGATCCGGAGGTCCACGTCCACGTTTGGAACGCCGTTCACGAAGAGTACCTCTGGGACGAGTCCGCCCCCGACCTCGACCGCGCGCGTCGCGTGCTCCTCGACTGGATCACCCCGAAGATCCCGTCGTGACCACCATCCACCCACCAGTTCCGCTGCTCTGGGCCCTCACAGATCCCGTGAGCACCATCCCCCCGCCGGTGCCGCTGCTCTGGGCCATCTCCGTCACCGTCCCCTTCGACGCCGGCTGGTCCAAGAACCGTGTCTGGCTCGCCCGCGCTGGAACCCACGCCCGCCGCCTCAACCCCACCGCCCGCGCCCACCGGGACCACCTCGCTATTTCGCTTAGGCGAAAGCTGGCGGGCCCTGTGTACCGCGACGGTCGAGTCCATCCCGTCCGCCAAAACGCCCTGTGGATCGCCCTGCACGCCCACAAGCGCGATCACGCCATGGATGCCCTCAACTGCCTGGACCTCGTCGCGGACGCCGTACAGCGCGCCACAGGCCTCGACGACCGGTGGTACCAACTCGGCGGGCTCACCTGGTCCATCGACCCCCAGAACCCACGGCTCGACGTGACCATCGGCCAGCAGGACCTGCCCGACGCCGCCGCGTGCTCCGCCTGCGGCGAGATCCTCCCCCTCGGCCAGTTCCGCCGGCCGCCGGTGCGCCAGGGCGTATGCAAGGACTGCCGGCGACCCCGCCGCCGCGGTGGTGCCAGGACCTCGCGGCCACCACCCGAGCCCGCACCGAGCCATGCGCATTCCGATCCTGATTCACGCCCACCTGCCCCGCACCGGCGGCACCGCGCTCTGGGACGCGATCACCCAGGCCCTCGGGCCCCACGTGCTCCGGGTGGACGAGTTCGGACCCGACACCCCCCAGATCGTCCAGCGCGAGCTCGAGGCCGACCCCACCCTGCTCGCCGTGTCATCCCACGGCATCCGCGGCTGGCTCCCCGATCGCATCGCCGGCCGCGAGGTCATCCTCGTCACCGCGCTCCGCGAGCCCGCCAGGCAGGTCGTCTCGTGGGTCACCTACCTGCGCCAGGACTACCCCCGCATCTCGCGCGCGACCCGCGCCCAGCTCGGAATCGATGGCCTCGACGGCCTCCCCCTCGACGCGTTCGTCGCGCGCCTCGTCGACTCGTTCAAGGAGCCAGTGCGCTCCTGCCGCGGGCTGTGGTTCCTTCCCGTCGCCCACTTCGGCTACCAGAACCCCGCCTACCGCGACGACGGGGCCGCCGCTGCGACCATCGAGCACCTGCGCCGGTTCACCGTGGGCGGCCTCGCCGAGGACCTGCCTGGCCTCGCCTACCGCGTCTCGGCGCGGATCGACCAGCAGATCCCGCGGCCCCGGGTCGTCAACTGCCAACGCAACGACGACGAAGCCGCGGCGATCGCCAGCGATCCGCGGCTGCGCGAGTTCCTCGAGACCGGCATCGAAGCCGATCGGATCGTCTATCGATGGTCACTTGGCTTTTCTTCGCTGCACGGGTAGCTTCCCCGCCATGGCACAACGTCGAAAAAGCCCGTTTTCCGTCTCGCAGCGCGAGCAGCAGGACGCCGAGGACGACAAGTCCTTCATGCACGCGCAGCGCGAGATCGACGCCGAGGACACGAAGCAGGGCGTCGCCGCCAAGCTCATCAAGGCGACCCACGGGCTCGCGCAGGAGCTCGAGAAGCGTCTGCGCACCGCGCGCATGGCGACGTCGACACCCGAGGCGATCCGCCACGACCTCGAGCGCGTGATCGAGCTCGCCGCCGACGTCACCGAGTCAGCGCAGGAATCGCTCAAGGCCCTGGGTCGGTAGGCGCATGGACATCCAGACGATCACGATGCCAGCGCACGAAGCGCGTGAGCACCTGCGCCAGTACCGCCGGCAGCTGCACCGGCGCGCTGACGCCGAGTACGAAGCTGCGGCGAAGGGATACGAGAAGCTCGCCGAGGGCAAGGTGCTGCTCGACGTCGGCAGCGCGATCCGAAGCGCGCCCGTCGACGAGAAGGGCCGACCGAAGCTCGCGATCGCGCGCAGCGATCGCCGGCAGGTTCGTTACCAGCAAGAGCACTCGCTGACCGCGGTCTTCGACTCCTCCGACGAGCGCGCCACGCATGGCCGAGCGTCGCTGCGGGTTGAGGTGCGCATGCTGCAGCTCCCGCCGCCGAATGCGAGCGGCTACCGCCACGTCGAGGGGTACGCGCTCGTGCCGATGGTGCCCGCCGGCGTGCGCACCGAGGTGAGGAACCGCCAGCTCCGCACGTGCTTCACGCTGTGGGAGGTCGAAGCCTGGGCCGATCGATCGTTCCGCGCCATGCCCGACCCCGACCCCTACTTGCTCGAGCACGTCGGCGGCGACCTGTACGCAGTGCTCGCGTCGTGGGATCTGACCCCCCTCGAGCGCGCGATCATGGCGGGGCGGGCGGCGCGGTGACGAAGCGCCGCCGCGCTCCCGATGCCTGGCCGGCGAGCGAAATCGTCCGCCGCCGCGTCGAGGACCTCGCCCCTCGTGCGACCAACCCCCGCACGCACTCCGACAGCCAGATCGCCAAGATCGCCGCGTCGATCAAGGAGTGGGGCTGGACCACACCGATCCTGATCGACGAGAAGGACGGCGTGCTCGCCGGTCACGGGCGCCTCGCCGCCGCGAAGCTGCTCGGCATCGCCGACGTCCCGTGCGTGGTGGCGCGCGGCTGGACCGACGCGCAGAAACGCGCCTACGTGATCGCCGACAACCAGCTCACGCTCGCATCGACCTGGGACGATGACCTGCTGCGCGTCGAGCTGGGTGAACTCGGCGCGCTCGACTTCAACCTCGACCTGCTCGGGTTCGGCGCCGCCGAGCTAGGCGGCATCCTCGGTGGCGAAGAGGCGAAGCAGGACGATGTGCCAGCGGTCCCGAAGAAGGCCGTCAGCCAGACCGGCGACCTGTGGCTGTGCGGCGAACACCGACTCTTGTGCGGCGACTTGCGGAGTGCTGACGTCGATGTCCTTCTCGGCGGTCAGCACGCGGATCTGTGCGTTGCGGACCCGCCGTACAACGTCGGTTTCAAGTACGCGAGCCACGACGATTCGATGCAGGCATCCGACTACGCCGAGTTTGTGAGGGCCTTCATGGTCTTAGCTGAAGAGCGGTCAGCAATGCAGATCATTACCCCGGGGGAGGGGAACCAGAGCCTTTACGATCCGATCGGCTGGATGGTTTGGCACAAGGGATTCGCCCTGACTGGCGGGTCCTTCTACAAAGCCGTGGTGGCTGAGCCTGTGTTGTTGTTCGGAAGGAAGCCGAAAGGAAAGTTCTACGGCACGAATAACATTGCCGTCTCGACGGATCGGGAGCCCGGCTTGCTCGATGGCCATCCTTGCCCGAAGCCTGTCGGCCTGTTCGCGGCTCTCATCGAGCCGATGACCAGCAAAGGGGACTCCGTCTTCGACCCTTTCCTCGGATCCGGCACCACGTTGATCGCCGCCGAGCAGCTCGGCCGCCGGTGCTTCGGCATCGAGATCGAGCCGCGTTACGTCGACGTGATCGTCCAACGTTGGCAGAACCTCACCGGTAAAGCCGCCACCCTCGAAGCGTCAGGCGATACATTTGACGCCGTGGCAGCCGAGCGTCATGGACGCAAGGGCCGCAAGAAGAAGTGACCGCAGCCGTCGGGCATGGCCCCGGCGAAGGACGAGCGCATGGCCGAACGTCGAACGAAGAAGAAGGCGAAACGCACGGCAAAAGAGAAGTCTGCTGCCATGCAGAAGAAGCTCGCCAACCTGCAAAAGCCGTTTGTTCCTTCCGCTGAACAGCGCCAGCAGGTCGAGTTGATGGTCGGTCTCGGGCTGACCTACGAAGAGATCGCGGTGTTGACGATCAACCCCAGCACCAACAAGGGAATCAGTACGGCGACACTCCAGCAGCACTTCGCCGACCAACTCGCTACTGGGCGCGCCAAGGTGAAGAGCATCGTGACGCAGTCGCTGGTCAAGCGCGCGATCGATCCGTCGCACGCCAACGGCGCCGCGTCGGCGATGTTCATTCTGAAATGTCAGTACGGATGGAAGGAGCGGCACGAGGTGCAGCTCGAGATCAAGAGCGGCGTGCTGATCGCGCCGGCGACGCTGTCGCCGCAGCAGTGGATCGAGGCGCAGAGCAAGGCGGATGCGGAGAAGGAAGCCGGCGATGAGTGATTCTCTGTACTCGATCATGCGACGCCTGATCCTGCCTCTTCTGCTCGCCACTGCTGCCCCGGCTCAACAGCTCTGGCCCTACAACGTGGAGTTTCACCCGACGGCAGTCGTGCAGCCGATCCTGTATCGGCAGACGGTGACTCCTCCGGGCCAATACGTCCCCGCTGTCGCCGTCCAGTTCGTCCCCGCGGTCGCGTCGCCGTTCGTGTCGCTCCACCCGAACGGTCTACCGGTGACGCTCGTCCTGCGCGAGCTGCTGGTGGGCCAGCCACCTGGCTGGACTGGAATGTGCCGCGGGTTCGCGATGGGCACGCGCATCGTGGACCTGTGGAGCGGCCCGTCGCCTCTCGTTGTACTGCCGTGGACCGGCTACGGCGTCGATCACTGGAAGCAATTGGCGAACGTGATGCCCTGGACGTGCTCCCTCACCATGGATCACGGCACGTGGCAGGGAGCGTGCTGGGGCAACGCGACTGTGCCGGAGTGGGCGGTTGCTGTTTTTGAGGTGCGATGAAGAACGTGGACCTACGAACCAGAGAAGGCCAGGAGGCGGATGTTCTCCGTGAGGTCAGGGAGAATGGCGGCTTCTCGGTATTCTGGGCCACCGAGACGGAGAAGCGGGCACATGCCATCGAACGACTACAAGCGCGTGGGGTTATCGTGCGAGCCCCACTTGTAGTGGGTCGGCCACCCGAGCAGTTCCCGTTCGCGCGCTACCGGATAGTTGTCGTGTCCGAGGTGCGGTGGTGATGGACGGTCCACAAAGAACCCATTGGGACGGTTGCTGGCGAACGCACGGCCACAGCGAGTGCGCGAAGGCGAAGGTCGAAGCCCTCGAAGCACAGCTGGCGGCAACGAAGGAGCGGCTCATCTGCGCCGAGGTCATCGCAGCGCAGACGAGCAAGATCGACGACGAGCGGCAAGCCATCAAGCTACGACTGCGCGAGTGCGAAGCTGATTCTGCTACTGCAACTACTGAACTTGTGCGACAGGTACAAGACGAGAGAGTGCGGGCGGAGAAGGCCGAGGCCATCATCGCGCAGCACAATCTCTGCCACGACTTGCACGGCAAGGTCGGCGCGCGCGAGTTCTCGGAAGGCTGTATCGAGGAACAGCGGAAGATCTACGGGCATGCGCCACTCGCAGATTGTCTTGTCGAGCTTGAGAAGCGGGTTGATCTCTTAGAGAAACGCTGCAGCAATCCCTACCCGCCGAAGTTCGGCGAGGTGCGCTGATGGCGCGCCCGCTTGAGGAAGCCACGCCGGGGTTCGTGCCGATGGGACGGCCGCTGAGGTAGCTGGTGAGCTGCGCTCGCATCCTCGTCGGTGACGTGCTCGCGCGGCTACGCGACATGCCCGACGAGTCTGTGCACTGCGCGGTGACTTCGCCGCCGTACTGGGGACTTCGCGACTACGGCATGGACGGCCAGATCGGTCTCGAAGCCACACCCGACGAATGGTGCGCGCGGCTGGTCGAGGTGTTCCTCGAGGTCCGGCGCGTGCTGCGCAAGGACGGCACGCTGTGGCTGAACGTCGGGGATTCGTTCGCGAGCCTCGTTGCAGCCCGCATGGGCCGCGACTTCATCGGCGTCGAGCTGAACGCCGATTACGCGGCAATGGCGAAGCGGCGCATCCGTGATGCGCTGCCGCTGTTCACGGCGGTCTCGCTTGAGCCGTGACGACCACCACCACCATCGACCCCAGCCCCATCGACGTCGCCGCGTTCGACGCTGCTCTGCTCGAGGCGCGCCAGCTCGAGGTCACGCCGCCCGAGCGCTACGTCGACGGCCGGCTCGTCGTCTGGTCGCCGCAGCCAGGATCGCAGGTCTGGTTCCTGCAGTGCCCGATCTTCGAGGTGCTGCTGCACGGGACACGCGGTGGCGGGAAGTCCGACGCGCTCCTCATGTCGTTCGCGCAGTACGTCGCGCGCGGGCACGGGCCAGCCTGGCGTGGCGTGATCTTCCGCCAGACCTACCCGCAGCTCGCCGACCTGGTGGCGAAGTCCGAGCGGTGGTTCCGCATGATCTTCCCCGGCGCCGAGTTCAACCGCGCGCGCATGGAGTGGGCGTGGCCAGGCGGCGAGGTGCTGATGTTCCGCCACCTGGCGCGGCCAGAGGACTACTGGTGCGTCGACGAAGGCGACGTGCTCACGGCTCGCGGATGGGTGCCGATCGAGGACGTGGAGATCGGTGAATCGGTGCTCACCTGCGACCCCCAAACTCGCCGGCTGGAGTGGCTGCCGGTTGCTTCCAGAACGCAGCACGAACACAACGGTCCGATCCTGCGCTACCGAGGCCGTGGCTGCTACATGTCGTTCACCGAGGGTCACAAGCTCGTAACCGCGCAAGGCGCTTTGGTGCGCTATCGCGATCTTCCGCGTGAGGCCGAGATAATGTTCGGTGGCTGGGGAATCGAACGACCAGGGATCGAGAGCTTCGAGCTACCGGGAAAGTCGGCAACTCTCGATAAGAGCCCGGCGCGACTGAGCGGCGACGATTTTTGCGAGTTGATGGGATGGTGGGTCGCCGAAGGATGGGCCGCGCGATCGTCCTCCAAGAACGCGCGCAAGCATGTCTGCGGGATCGCGCAGAAGAACCAACGAGGGCGAGACATGATCCGTGCCTTGCTCGACCGGATCGGATTCCGCTACCAGGAGACGCCCGGCGGGTTCATCTGGCGATCCCGCCGCTGGTGCCGCTGGCTGCGCCAGTTCGGCGGGAGTGCCGAGAAGCACGTTCCGAAGGAGATCCTTGAGAAGGCGAGCAGCGGGCAGCTTCGGATCTTCCTCGATGCATTCCTCGATGGCGACGGCACGTGGCAGGGAGAGAGGGCGTACGCGTTCACCTCATCGAGGAAGCTTGCCGACGACCTGACGACGATCGGAGTCCTGCTCGGCTACGCGCCCCACGTTTTCGAGCGGCAACGAGAAGGTCGGTCGTCGCCATCTCTGCAGGTCGCCTTCAATCCGAGGACGGCGAGGCGGATCTACACCGACAACCGCGAGCGCAAGATCCGCAAACTGAGCAACAAAACGCAGGTGACGCGAGAGCATCACTCCGGGCTCGTCTATTGCCTCGGGTTCGAGCGCAACCACACGTTCTTTCTTCGGCAACGTGGCTCGGTCTGGCTCAGCGGGAATTCGTACCACGGCCACGAGCTTCCTTTCATCGGCTGGGAGGAGCTCACGACGTGGCCGAACGACGAGTGCTACCGGCTCATGTTCTCGTGCTGTCGCTCTTCGATTCACGGCGTGCCGCGCATGATCCGCAGCACGACCAACCCGTACGGGGTCGGGCACAACTGGGTCAAGGAACGGTTCCGGCTGCATGGGCGATGGCGGAAGACCATCGTGATCACCGACGCGGTCGACATCGAGAAACGGCCTGAGCCGCCGCGGACCGCGATTCACTCGCACGTCGACGAAAACCGGATCCTTCTCGCCGCCGACCCGAAGTACAAAACCAACATCACCGCGGCCGCGCGCAACGAGTCGATGGCGAAGGCCTGGCTCGATGGATCATGGGATGTCGTCGCCGGAGGCATGTTCTCGGACGTGTGGAGCGACCGCAACGTGGTGCCGGCGTTCGCGATCCCCGCCACCTGGCGCATGGATCGCGCGTTCGACTGGGGCAGCTCGCGACCGTTCTCGGTCGGGTGGTACGCGAAAAGCGACGGATCCGATCTGGTGTTCCCCGACGGTCGAGTGATGTCGACCGTGCGCGGCGACCTGTTCCGTGTGCAGGAGTGGTACGGCTGGACCGGACACGCCAACGAGGGCTTGCGCATCCTCGCCGTCGACGTGGCGAAGGGTATCGTCGAGCGCGAGCTCGCGTGGGGTTGGCGCAACCGGCAGCAGTGCCTCGTGCACTCGGGCATCGCCGACGCGGCGATCTTTGCGGTCGAGAACGGCAACAGCATCGCGACCGACATGGCGAAGCCGGTGCGCATCGGTAACGACATGTACCAGGGGCTTCGGTGGACACCCTCGGACAAGCGACCCGGTTCGCGCAAGGTCGGGTGGGAGCTGATGCGCAAGATGATCCGCAACGCGCGCGGGGAGGGTGGGCGCCCGCGCGAGGCACCGGGGTTGTTCGTGGTGGGTTCCCGGTGCACGCAGTTCCTGCGCACTGTTCTCTCGTTGCCAAGGGACGAAGACGACCTAGACGACGTCGACACCGAGGCCGAGGACCACTGCCTCGATGGTGCGACGCTGGTTGCGACGCATCGGGGACCGCAGCGCATCGACCGGATGCAGGAGACGGGCACTGTCTTGACGCCGGTCGGTTGGAGCAAGTACGAACGCTGTGGGCGGAGGCAAAGCGGAGCAGAATGTGTTGAGATCGACATCGATGGCCGTCGGTTGATCTGCACGCCAGACCACGCGCTGCTCGGGCCTGACGGTTGGCACGATGCTACCCAATCCGTGGATGAGCTGAGTTATGCTCTGCCACCATGGATGTCGTCGTCATCTCGGACACGATTCAGGAATTTGAGGGGATCAGGTACTACCGATGCGGGCCCTACTTTCAGCGAAAGGGGTCGAGGCTCCACAGATCGGTTTGGCAACACCACCGCGGGCCGATCCCTCTCGGGCATGCTGTGCATCACGAAGACGGAGACCGCGCGAACAACCAGATCGGGAATCTGCGACTCATGCCACTTTCCGATCACGCTGCCCACCATCGCGCTGACAGGGACCTTGCTCCGCCGAGTGCGGAGGCACTACGGCGAGCAGCTCGCTGGCATGGCTCGCAAGCTGGTCGTGAGTGGCATCGACAGCAGTACGCGAAGAATTGCCGTGACGCGATCCTGCAACGTGTGCGCACGACCTGTGCGTACTGTTCCGTCAAGTTCGATGGCTTGCGAGGACGGTCGATCTACTGCTCGAACACTTGCAAGGCGTCAGCTCGACGAGCCTCGGGAGTGGACGACGAAGACCGCTACTGCCGTGCTTGTGGCAAAGCTTTTCGGATCAACCGGTACCAGAAGACATCGCACTGTTCGCGCAGCTGTGCTCGCGCGAGCACGTAGCGTGCGCAGCGCTGGCAAGCGCGACGTCTACTGTCTCAAGGTTCCCGGTGTCGGGGCCTTCGTGTTGGGAAACGGCCTTGTCGTGGCCAATTGCGGCGACGAAGTCCGCTATCGGGTCCGTGGCGTCGGCACCGAGGTCCGCAGCGGGACTACCACGGGGATCATCTGACCTCGCCGGCGGGGTGGGGTAACCTGCAGGCATGGTCGAGAAGCCGCCGTACACCGTGCGCGAGAAGATCCTTCTCGCGATGGCCTACTTTCTGATGGGCGCGTTCGTCACCGTCTGCCTGCTGCTCGTGGCGACGTCGGTCGGCCTCTGGCCGTTCGGCCTCTAGCCGTTGCGGATCCCCATCGTGCCCGTGGCACTCCGCGGGCCCGTCACCTTGACCAGCTCGGCGATCTCCTTGTCGATCTCGGTGACGCGCTTCTGATCGTTGCGGGCCCGTGCCACGTCGATCTCGAGGCACAGCTTCGTGATCTGCTGCTCTGCTTGTTCCGGGGTCATGATGCCGGAACGGTAAAGACGGCGGCGGACAGGTCAACCGTCTGGCCGATCGTGATCGCGACGCTGTTGAGGATGACGTCGGCGCCAGCCGTGCCGACCGATCCTTGCCAGCAGGTCGCGTTGGCCCGGTCTCTGACTCGGCAAACCGCTGCAGTGCCCGATGCTGGCGCGCTGGTCTCGCCGGTGATCGCTGCGGCTGTCGCTACTCCCACCGCAGCCGCGCCGAAGGCTGGGTTGCTGAACTCCAGCTCGGCCAGGAGCGTCGCGAACCCCGCTGAGTAGATCTGGATGTCCCCGGTGGGGTCGGTGGCGCCGACGTCCACCTGGTCCACGTACCCGTTGCAGGCTGCGTTCCTGCAGGCCGTGCTGATGTTGTTCAGTGCCATGACGCATCAGCATGAGGGAGAACCTGGGCGTTTCGCAAGCCGTTGACGCTATCCTTCCGCCTCGTGGCACTCGACAGCAAGCATCCGCTCTACATCGAACGACTCCCGGACTGGCAGCAGATGGAGCACACCCACGCTGGGGAACGCGTGGTGAAGGCGCAAGGATTCCTCTACCTGAAGCCGACCTCGGGGATGGTGCAGGATGGGGTGATGGTCGGCCACACCACCAAGGGATGGTCGAACTACGAAGCCTACCGCCAGCGCGCGCGGTGCCCGGACCTGGTGCGCGAGACCGTCGAGGCGCTGATCGGGGTGATGTGGCGCAAGCCGCCCGTGATCGAGGTCCCCGCCGTGCTGGCTCCGATGATCGAGGAGGCGACGCCCGAGAACGAGTCGCTGCAGCAGCTGCTGCGCCGACTCAACGAGCATCAGCTATGGATGGGCCGGTGCGGGTTGTTCGGCGACGTGATCGATCGAGGGGCGAGGGCCGGGCAACCCTACATCGCGCTGTACGAGGCGCAGGATACGATCAACTGGGACGCTGGTCGGCGCGACGGGATCGAGGTGCAGAACCTGAACCTCGTCGTGATCGACGAGTCGGGACCGGAGCGCGTGCGCGGCTTCGAGTGGGAGAACGTGTCAAAGTGGCGCGTGCTGATGCTCATGACTCCGCGTGCGATGGCTGACGAGCAGCAGGAAGAGATAGATCCTGGATCCGACGACGAGGACGGCGCGATGGATCCCGTGATCGAGCTCGCCGACGGCGAAGGGATCTACACCGCGGGGGTCTTCCGCGAGAGTGACGCCGACTTCGATCCGACCCTGATGATTTCGCCGATGATCCGCGGCGTGCAGCTCGACGAGATCCCGTTCGTGTTCGTCAACTCGAAGGACATCGCCGCGGAGCCCGACATGCCGCCGCTGCTCGCGCTCAGCAACGCCGTGCTGGCGATCTACCGCGGCGAGGCCGACTACCGTCAGGCGTTGCACATGCTCTGCCAGGACACGCTGGTGGTCATCGGGTCGACGGACGAGAACCCCCAGCAGCGCATCGGCTCCGGGGCCAAGATCGATCTACCGACGGGCGCCGACGCCAAGTTCATCGGGATCGATTCCTCGGGCGTGCCCGAGATGCGCGAGTCGCTGCAGAACGACTACGAGCGCGCCGACGCGCAGACCGGCAAGATGCTCGACACCACGAGCCGCGAGAAGGAGTCGGGCGAAGCGCTGAAGATCCGAGTCGCTGCCAAGACCGCGACGCTCACGCAGATCGCGCTGACCGGTGCCGCAGCGCTCGCGCGCCTGCTCAAGATCCTCGCGCGGTGGGCCGGTGGTGATCCGAACCAGGTGATCGTGACACCCAACCTCGAGTTCGCCGACGAGATGGTCGAGGGGCGCACGGTGGTGGAGTTCACCACAGCGAAGACGCTGGGCGCGCCGCTGTCGCACGAGACCCTGCACGAAATCTACCAAGAGCGCGGCTTGACCACCCTGACGTTCGAGGAGGAGATCGCCAAGATCGAGGCCGAGGAAACGGACGGGACCAACGAGCTCCTGCGCAGTGCCTCGATGGGCAGCGAGGACGAGGAAGGGCCCGAGGACGACGAGGAAGGCGATGGCGGTGGACCGCCATCGTGAGGCCGAGGTGGTGATCCTGGACGGGATTCCGGTCGTGCAGTTCGCCGTGCTCGAGATCCTCGGCGCACCCGAGGCATCGTTCCGGGTGCTCTGCGACGTGCCGATCCACCTGGGCGGTGAAACTCCTCACGGCGAGTGCCGTCGCGATCTGGTGCGGTTCGCTCGAACTGGCGAGCTGCGCCACGGGGTCGCTGTGTTCCGGCCGGCGGAGTGAATGGCAACTCGCCGACGAGTCCAGCAGCCGCAGACAGCGCTCGAGCAGTTCCTCGACGCGATGATCCGCCATCAGGTGGGGCTGCTCCGGTTCTCGGCGGGGCTCGGCCGACGGCTGAACGAGCTGCTCGACGCCACCGAGGCCGACCTGCGCTCGCAGGTGCGGATCAAGATGCGCGGCCGCGCCGGCCTGCGCTCGCCGGCGCAGGTGCAGCGCATGGAGCGGCTGCTGGCGGAGATCCGCGAGATCCGCGCCCGTGCCTTCGACGAGGTCGAGGCGGCGATGGTGGATGAGATGCGCGCGCTGGTGGCTGCCGAGCCGCGCTTCGTCGATGGCATCCTGCGGACCGTTCTGCCGGTCTCGATCACAACCACCCTGCCAGACGCCAGCCGGCTTGCGGCGTTGGTGCGAACGATGCCCTTCCAGGGCCAGAACATCCGCGAGCACGTGCGCCACATCCGCGCAGCGGACCTGCGGCGGCTCGAGATCCAGGTGCGCATCGGGCTGGTGCAGGGCGAGTCGCTGCCGGCGATCGCGCGGCGGTTGGTCGGGACCGTGGCTCTCCGCGGTCGGAACGGCGTGACCGAGATCACCCGCAAGCAGGCTGTCTCGCTGGCGCGCACCGCGGTGTCGGCCTTCGCCAACGCGGCGACCCGCGAGTGGGCGATCAGCAACGCAGAGATCGTCGACCGCGACCTGTTCGTGGCGACGTTGGACAGCCGCACGACGCCAATCTGCCGAGCGCTCGATGGCGAGACGTTTCCGATTGATCAGGTCTACCCGCAGCTGCCGCTGCACTTCGGCGAGCGCAGCCGCCGCATCCCCTTCGTCGACGCCGAGGCAGTCGGCATGCGGCCGATGAATCCGACGACCGAGCGCGGGCTGTTGCGGGAGTACTCCGAGCTCCAGGGGATCGCTGCGCCGGCGACTCGCGACGGCCTGCCGCGCGGGCAAAAAGGCAAGTTCGACCAGTTCGCGCGCGCTCGGGTGCGCGAGCTGATCGGCCGCGTGCCGGCGAAGACCAGCTATCAGGAGTGGCTGGGGCGGCAGTCGGCAGCGTTCCAGGACGACATCCTGGGCCCGACGCGCGGGCGGCTGTTCCGCCGTGGCGGGCTCACTCTCGACCGCTTCGTTGATGCGCGCGGACTCGAGAAGAGCCTCGAACAGCTGGCGATCGATGAGGCTGCAGCGTTCCGCGCTATCGGTCTCGACCCCGAGGACTTCCTTGCGCGGGCTTCGTAGACCGTTCAGACTTCCCCGCGACAACCACAACGGGCATGGTCCCGGGAGGACTTCAAGGCATGGACCTGAAGACGATCTATGAGAAGCTCGACGACATTCCGGAGTCGGTCAACTTTCGGGAGCTGTTCACCGAGAAGGACGGCAAGTTCGAGCTGACCGGGCTGAACGGTGTCAAGACCGAGGCCGACGTCACCCGCCTTTCGACTGCGCTGCACAAGGCGCAGCAGGACAACAAGAAGATCAAGGAGGGTCTGAAGGTCTGGGAAGGCTGGGATCGTGAAGAGATCCAGGGCAAGCTCGACCGCATGGAGGAGCTGGAAGCCGCTGCCGGCGACAAGCTCGATGATGCGAAGCTCGACGAGCTGGCGAACAAGCGCGCCGAGGGCATCCTGAAGACCAAGCTGTCGCCGCTCGAGCGGCAGATCCGGGATCTCTCGAAGCAGAACGGCGAGCTCGGGGAGATGAACGGCAAGCTGCTTTCACAGGCCGACACGCGCCGGCGCGAGGATCTTCTGCGCCCGCACATGATCGCGACGAAGGTTCTGCCGGAGCATCACGAGGACGTGTTCCTCTACGCGGAGCGGCACCTGGAGAAGACCGAAGACGGTCAGTTCATCGCCCGCGAGGGGATCGACGGCATCACGCCAGGGTTGACGCCGAAGGAATGGCTGGCCGAGATGCTGGAGCGCAAGCCGGGTTGGCTGCCGCCCAGCGAGGGCAGCGGCGCGGTCGGCAGTCGTGCTCGCGGGTCATTCGGCGGCACGGGCAAGAACCCGTGGTCGGCAGCCGACTGGAACCTCACCGAGCAGGGCAAGGTGGTGAAGGCGCTCGGGATCGACAAGGCGACGCAGCTGGCGACGCTGGCTGGCTCGAAGATCGGCGGGTCGAGGCCTCTGGCTGCCAAGAAGACAGGCTAGGGCTTGCGGTAGATCGGGCGGAACTGCATGCTGCGACGCGTGCTCGATGGTCCATGGCGGCTGTCGGGTGCTCCCGCGTGAGCGAGAGGGACTTCGGCGGCCCATGGCGGACCCGCCGGGAAGAGCCTCGCAAGCGGGCCGGACCATGGTGCTCGGCTCGGTGATCCAAACCCAGCAGCGAGCAAGGAACATCCACCATGGCCGTCGGGCCCCTCACGCAAGTCGCGGACATCATCGTCCCCGAAGTCTTCACCCCGTACGTCCAGCAGCTGACCGAAGAGAAGGCGCGCATCGTGCAGTCAGGCGTGCTCGCTCGGGACGAGATGATGAGCCAGCTGCTTTCGGGCGGCGGCCTCACCTTCAACGTGCCGTCGTGGCGCGACCTGGACAACGACGTCGACAACGTCTCGACCGACGACGTCGCGGACATCATCGCTGCGAACTTCGGCGCTGGCACTCCGGCGGTGCGGCTCGATGCGACGCCGCTCAAGATCGAGACCGACCAAGAGATCTTCGTGCGCCTCTCGCGCAACAACTCTTGGTCGAGCGCCGACCTCGCGGCAGCACTCGCTGGCCAGGATCCGATGGGCGTGATCGCCTCGCGCGTCGCCTACTACTGGACGCGACGTCTGCAGGCGGCGTTCATCGCCACCTGGCAGGGCGTGTCGAAAGACAACGCGATCAACGACGCCGGCGACTACGTCAACGACATCGCTGGCGCGGCATTCATCGACGGCGTGACGAACTTCTCCGCCGAGGCGGTGATCGACGCGCGCGTGACCATGGGCGACTCGATGGACGCCCTCACCGCGATCCTCGTGCACTCGATCGTCTACGCGAGGATGCAGAAGAACAACCTGATCGACTTCATCCCGGACGCGCGCGGCGAGGTGTCGATCGCGACCTTCATGGGCGCCGAGGTGATCGTCGACGACGGCCTGCCCAACGGCGTCAACGCGGTGCGCAGCACGGGCGCGGCCGGTGTCGCTGGCATCTTCGAGTCCTGGCTGTTCGGGGCCGGGGCGGCGCGGCTCGGTGTCGGATCGGCCAAGGTGCCGACCGAGGTGTCGCGCTACGCGCTCGCGGGCAACGGCGGCGGCCAGGAGGTTCTGACCTCGCGCAGCGAGTGGGGCATCCACCCGGTCGGCCACGCCTACATCGGCACCGCGCCGAACGGCGGCCCCGGCAACGGCACGGGCGCGAACCAGCTGAACGTGGCTGGCTCCTGGAACCGCGTCTACCCCGAGCGGAAGCAGATCCGCTTCGCGAGATTGGTCACTCGGGAGTTTTAGCCACTAACTTGATCGCATGCCGAAGTACTCTTCGGCATGCTCAAAGACATCGCGGACAAGAAGAAGTGCACTCGATGCCGGAAGTACAAGAGCGCCGTCGACGGCTTCTACAGGAAGTCGAACGGCGCTCTTCGTTCCGAGTGCAAGCAGTGCGCAGTCGAGAGGAATGCGCCCAAGGACGAGGCCGAACGTCGGGCGCGGGCCGCGTACTGCAAGCAGTGGCGCGAGAAGAATCGGGAGCGGCACAACGCGCAGCGGGTCGAGTACTGCGCGCGGAACCGCGAGAAGATTCGTGCGAGGCACCGCGAATGGCATCGCCTGTTTCCCGAGCGGAAGATGTTCAACCAGGCGAAGACGCGCGCGAAGTATCGCGGTCTCGCATTCGAGATCGATCTTTCGGATCTGCTTCCGTTGCCCGACAAGTGTCCCGTGCTCGGTATTCCTCTTCGCAAAGGTGTGGGGTCGAACGATCCCAACTCCTACAGTCTCGACCGGATCGACAACTCGAAGGGGTATGTTCGGGGAAACGTGATCGTCATGAGTCGGCGCGCCAACGTGCTCAAGCGAGACGCGACGATCGAAGAACTGCGAGCCCTTGCGCTGTGGGCCGAATCCGCGTTGGCTTGAGCGTGCGAGGGTGAATCAAAGATGACCACCAAGGCTCTGTTCGTGGCGGCGCTGGGATCGACCAGCGAAACGACGGGATCTCAGATCCCGTTCGTGAGGACTTCGGGCAACGTGCTCACGGCCGCCGGTCATGGTCTCGTGACCGGCTCCGGACCGTACCGGGTGAGGACGTCTGGCACCGTGCCGGCGGGCCTGGTCAACGCAGTGCGTGCGTCGAAGATCTACACGCCATCGACCGACATCGAGAACCAGACCGTCACCGTCGACGGCAAGGTCTACACCTGGAAGAACACGCCGACGCTGGACGGTGAGGTCGACGTCAACGCGACAGCGTCCATCGCGGCGGAGAACCTGGCCGCCGCGATCAACATCGGACCGGGTGCCGGCACGGCCTACGGGATCGCGATGACCCCGAACCCTCGCGTCACCGCGACGGCCGTGGCTGCTGGCGTTTTCGTCCAAGCGGTGTCGCTCGATGCTGCGATCGGGAATGCCATCCCGGTCGCGAAGACCGCAGCGGGATCTTGGGCGGCAGATGCTGTGCTGCTGAGCGGTGGAGTCTCGGGGACCGACTACTACGCGATCCGGCTCACCGACGACACGTTCTCTCTCGCGACGAGTCGGGAACTCGCGAATGCGGGGACCGCGGTTGCGATCACGACCGCCGGCACGGGGACCCATACATTGCTGGGTACCGCCAGTGCTATGGCGAATGCTCTCGAGCGAGTTCTCCTCGATGTCCTGACGCATCCCGGGATGCGCACGATGCCGGCCGAAGTGAACATCGCCAAGTTCTGGGAATCCGCCATCGAAGGGGTCGCAGTCTGATTCGGTGAAACCATGGTGAAGGGACTTCAAAGATCAATCTCGCGGGGAGGGGCAGACCGGGCCACCACGGTGGTCAAGCGCACCTACTCCGTCAGCGGAGGGTCGCTGGTCGTCGACGGTGCCGCCGGCGTCGGCTTCGGGACGCTGGTGATCGGCGGGTTGCCCGAGGGCAACATCCTCCTGCTCGGCGCGCTGGGCTACTTCAAGTTCACCGGTGCTGTGACGGCGGGCCTGACCGACACGTGGGAGGGCGACTACGGGGTCGGGACCACGCCGGCGAGCGACGGGACCATCACCGCCGCCGACGTCGACATCGTCCCGTCGACGGCGATCGCCGCGGCGGTGGCGGAGGACTCGATTCGCACTCGAGGAACCGACGCGACCGGGGCGAAGGTGGGGCAGGTGTTCGACAACACGGCCGGCGACCTAGAGCTCAACCTCAACCTGTTGATCGACGACGCCAGCATCAGCGCCGACGACGTCGTGATCACGGTGAACGGGGAGCTGTCGATCGTCTTCGTGGTGTTCGGAGACGACTGACCCCTCGCCCGGCCATGGCGAGCTGGGTAGCCTTGGGGGCATGGACCTCAAGGAAGCCCTGCTCTTTCTGGATCCCGAGAATGACGGCGACTGGACTTCCGACGGTCTGCCTCGCGTCGATCGAGTGATCGAGCTGATCGGTGGTACCGTGACTCGTCAGGAAATCACCAACGCGGTTCCGAGCCTGACGAGGGAGACGGCTGTGCATCAGCCGGACCACGAGGACGTCGAGGCCGAGCGACTGGAAGAGCCCCCCGCCGTCATCGACGCGGCCTACGTCGAACCCGAAGACGACGTGGTGAGCATGCCGGCGGCGGCGGTCTACACGAAGGTCGAGCTGATCGATCGCGCTCTGACCGAGTTCGGGCGCCAGTCGGCTGTCCTGGCGCAGCGCCGCGCGGACGTGATCGCCAAGATCAAGGACCTCGGCCGGCGGTCCGAGATGCTCAGCAAGGCTCGCGCGATGCTGCAGCGCCAGACGGGCAAGACCGCCGACACCCAGCACAGCGACACGATCCGCAGCTACCTCGACGGCGTGCACGGGGCGCGCCAAGGGCGCATCGCGAGGGCGCAACGGTTCATCGAGGCTGGGACCAACGTGAAGGACGTCGTCAAGCAGCTCGTCACCGCGTCGCCGGTCGACGCGGCGATGGCACGCCGGAAGCCTTCCACCTCGGCACTCCGCAAGGAGTACCCGCGCGCCGTGCAGCGGTAGCGTCATGGTGGTGACGAAGGACCGCGGTCGCTGCGTGCGGGGCAAGCATGGTTCTTGAGCTGCCCACGCTGACCGATCCGGTCCCGATGACCACCCTCAAGGCGGGTGGCGGTTGGTCGCCGAATGACTCCTTCGGCGACTACACCTTCGGCGAGGTCACGATCGATGCCGTCGACTACTACCTGCTAATCTGGCACTTCCAGGGCGGTGTGGTGAACCGCAAGGTGAAGGACGGCAACCCGTACAGCGGGTGGCCTGCTCACCCAACGCCGATCGTTCAATCGATCCCGCGCGCTGACGGCCCGAGCTCGATCAACGCGGACACGTGGACGTTCGTGCAGAACCCGATCACCGGGATCGTGACCGCGTTCACGGCGGTGAAGGATGGCGTGAGGGTGCTGCTCCCTGGAACGTCCGGCAGCATCAACTCGATCCAGCGCGCGACGTCTGCGACGGCGACGTCAGAACCTGGCGCGTGGTCGCGCGATCCGGACGAGATCCTGCTTTCACCGCATGCGTCTGCGCCGTGGGAAGGGCCGACGATCGTGTCGCCGACCAGCTACGAGGATGGCACGCTCGAGGAGTCGGTCCTGTACGACCCCGAGCTGCAAGCGTTCGTGATGTTCTACAGCGGGATCCACTTCAACGATCCGGAGGACGCTTGGGGCGAGACACGTCGCGATCGCATCGGTCGAGCCGTAGCACCGCTCGCTAACTTCGACACGGCGCCGGTGTTCACGCGTGATCCAGCACCGTCGAGCACGAGCTACGTGTTCGACCCTCGCACGCACGGCGGGATCGGCGGCGCGTACACCGTGCCGCCAGGCGTTGGATCGCCTGGCATGGGCACGCCTGGCACCGCCTACGTGCCGTTGCAGTCGCACGTCTCGATCGACTGGGACGGCGTCTATCACATGGTGATGCTCGGTGCGACGCCGAGCCTTTCGCAGGGAGCGCAGAACCAAAGCTGGGCGGTCTACCACTACTACAGCACCGACAAGGGCTTCACGTGGACCGCCGACAGCCTCAACCCGATCGTCACGCGCGCCAGGTTCAGCGCGTACTTCACGACTGAGACGCCGGGCTTCACGGCGAACTACTTCAACTCGCCGCACCTCTACTGGGACTTCGCAAACCGCAAGGTCTACCTGTCGCTGGCCGCAGGCCCGACGGTCTACCAGCCAGGCACGAAGCCGTACCTGATGGAGGCGCAGTTCGCGCTCGCCGCTGGCACGGCTTCCTTCACCGCTCCCATGCCGTCGATGGCGGCGAGCGGGTTTCTTGGCGCGGATGGCACGGCATCCTTCACGGCGCCGATGCCGTCGATGGCGGCGAGCGGGCAGACGGGAACCGACGGCACGGCATCCTTCACGGCGCCGATGCCGTCGATGGCGGCGAGCGGGTTCCTGAACGCTACCGGCACGGCATCTTTCACGGCGCCGATGCCGACGATGTCGGCGTTCGAGACCGAGCCGCCACCATCGGAGGACGTCTCGATCGTTGGTGGCGGTACCAGGCGGCGGCAGTCGATCCAGCCTGCGCGCTGGCCGGGGCGCGCGCTCACCGAGCAGGAGCAGGCCGTGTACTTTCACGCGCGCGAGCGCCGGAAGAGCCTCGCCGGCGTGCCGGAGATGTACCGCGCGCTGCGGTTCCCCATCCCGACCAGCCCGGTGCTGGCGGCCAGCTTCCCGAACCGCAGCTCGCCGGTGACGTTCGCCACGGCCATCCGGATCATCGACGCGGCTCCGTCGGGGCTGATCTTCGCGTTCGGCGACGTCACTACATCGCTGGCGTTCTGGGTCGACGGCGACACGATCGGCGTGCGTGCCGGCAGCAGCGGCGACGATGCCGCGATTGCGACCTTCGTCAACGCCGGCGGAGATCTGCCAGTCGGCCTCGAGCTCGATCTGGTGTTCGCGGTGCGGCCCGGTGACGGCCGCGTGCGGCTGTGGGGCAACGGCCGCGAGATCGCGCGCGCGGAGGCGGTCAACGGTCAGCTCCCGGCTGGGTGGGCTGCGGCCAGCAACGGCTCCTTCGCGGGAGCCGCGGCCGGCTCGCTACCGGCGGAAGTGACGGCTGTCGGAGCGCCGGTCGGGTTCGTGGTGATCGAGCCGCTGTCGGTTTATGCGGGAATCCCCAAACATTTTGTCTGAGGAGAGGAACGGTCTGGTTTGGCGCGGGGGGGGGCGTGGTCCGGTAAGGCGGGGTCCGGTTTTGTTTGGCTCGGAGGGACCCGGTTCGGCTTGGCTCGACAGAAACCTACCCGACGATTCTGGACGGTGCGGTAATTTCCTCGGAATGCCGAATCCCGCCGCAGCGCGTCGTCGGCTCGGCCGCGGCGCGGCTCGCGCGGTCGCGATCGCGCACAAAAAGCGCCGCGATTCGCACCGCGGATACCCCGACCTGAGCATGACGCACCTGATCCCCATCGGGGGATCGGTGCTGGTGACCGACGCGTTCCCGACGCCCGCGCGCGAGATCACGTTCAAGTTCCGGCTCGACCGGCAGAACCCGGTGGCGAACGGCGTGCTGATCACGCTCGGAGACCAGGGCAGCATCGGGGTGAACGCCGGCGACCTCGAGATCGTGACGAACGGCGAATCGTTCATCGGCGCCTTTGCTGGCGCGCCGATCGACTCGGCCGAGATCGTGGTCGCGCTCAAGCCGGTCGAGGGCAAGGTGCGCGCATGGGTCGACTCGGCGTGTTGCATCTCGGGCATCACGACGCTGTTTCCCTACAGCTGGGCGACGTCGGGCCTGCTGACGTACGGCTCGATCGCTGGCGCGCAGGTCCTCTCCGACCTCGAGGTCTTCGATCTGCAGCTGCCGCGGCACGTGGACGAGTGCGGCGACATCACGAACCCCGTCGTCCCGCCGAGCGACTTCTGCGGCATCCTCTACCGAGCTGCCCGCGCCGCCAACTTGGCCACGACCCACTTCCCGTTCCTCGGCCCGTGCGAAACGCTGTTCCCGCCACCCGTCGATTTCGACGACCTGCTGTATCGTGCTGCGCGTGCCGCCAACTTGGCGACGGAAGACTTCCCGTTCCTTGGAGACAGCTGACCGATGGTGACCCCGCTGACCAGTGCCGTTGGGCTCGCGTTCGATGGTGATGTGAACATCGTCGAGATCGGCGGCGTACCCATCGTCGGCGGCAACCTCCCGGTGGTGGTGTCGGGCACGGTCACGATCGACGAGCCTGTCACCGTCGACGGCACGGTGGCGGTCTCGTCGGTTGCCGGCACGGTGACGGTTGCCGGAACGGTGGCGGTCTCGGGCGGCACGGTGACGGTCGCCGAACCGGTGTCGGTGGACGACAACGGCGGCAGCCTGACGGTCGACGGAACCGTGGCGGTCTCGTCGGTCGCGGGGACGGTGACGATCCAAGAGCCGCTGTCGATCGACGACAACGGCGCCAGCTTGACCGTCGACGGCACGGTGGCGGTGTCGTCGGTCGCGGGGACGGTCACGGTTGCCGGCACGGTGGCGGTCTCGGGCGGCACGGTGACCGTCGCCGAGCCGGTGTCGGTGGACGACAACGGCGGTAGCCTGACGGTCGACACGCCGGCGCTCGAGAACGCGGTGGTGGCCGCTGGTCACGCGGTGTTTCCCGCCGGGGTGGTGCATGACGCCATCCTCAGCACGTTGACGGTTGCCGACAACGACTGGACGAACCTGCGCGTGACGTCGGTCGGAAGCCTGTGGGCGACGCTTGCTGGCACCGGCGGGACGCCGGTTGGCGTGACGGCGGCCGGTGGCTTGCAGGTCGGAACCGGCATCGTCGAGAACGCACCAGCTGCCGCCGCGCATCCGATATTCCCGGCCGGCGTGGTGCGCGACGATGTGCTCGGTGCGTTGGGGGTCGTGGACAACGACTTCACGAACCTGCGCGTCGACGCCACTGGCGCGCTCTGGATCCGTCCTTCTGGCGGGGTGTTCGTGGACGCGTTCTCGACTGTCGAGAACGCGGTGGTGGCGGGTGGCCACGGGGTGTTCCCCGCTGGCGTCGTGCGCGACGATGCGCTCGGCACACTGGCGGTTGCCGACAACGACTGGACCAACCTGCGCGTGAGCAGCCGCGGCGCGCTCTGGGTCATCCCCGACGGCACCGTCACCGTCGGCGGCACGGTGACGGTTGTGACCGGTCTCTTGGAGAACGCTGTGGTGGCTGCCGGCCACGAGGTGTTCCCCGCTGGCGTCGTGCGCGACGATGCTCTCGGGACGTTGGCGGTCGCTGACAACGACTGGACGAACCTGCGCGTGACGTCCACGGGCGCGCTCTGGGTCAGGCCCGATGGCACCGTCACCGTCGGCGGCACGGTGACGGTTGTGACCGGTCTCTTGGAGAACGCGGTGGTTGCTGCTGGCCACGAGGTGGTCCCTGCGGGTGTTGTTCGCGACGACGCGCTCAGCGCGCTGGCGGTTGCGAACAACGACTGGACCGAGATGCGCGTAAACCAGTTCGGCGCGCTGTGGGTCACCCCGTCGAGTCAGGTAGGCAACCCGTTCGCCAACTTTGCGCCGGCCGCTGGCTTCGATGTGATGGCCGCGACGCTTTGCGATCCTGACTCTGTGTTGCCGGCAGGCGTCAACACGGCGCTGGGATACTACTTGTCCGGAGCGCTGCGCACTGGCCCCGATCGGCTGGTGTTCAACACACTGTTCTCGGCGCAAGTGTTCAACAACACGACCACGAGCGCGAACAGCAGTTCGATCGACGTGTCCGCAGCACGTTGGCTGAACATCTACATCGATCTGGCGTTCGCGAACACGCCCACCGACATCCGCCTGATCGCGCAGTTCAGCAACGATGGCGGCACGACATGGTTCGACTGGTCGGTCGACCAGTGGGTCGACCTGCGCTACGGTCCTGGTCAGATGCCTCTGAAGGAAGTCATCCCGCTGGGCTACGTTTGCGGTGCGATGTTCCGGGTTCGGGCAGTAGCGACGGGAACCACTGCGACTTCCACCTTCACGCTTTCGATTACGTCCGACCTAATCTCGTGAGTTGGTGTCTCGTCGATCCGAAGGACGGGGCCGTGATCCCGCTCACGACGTCCGACGCTGCCAACGCGACGCGCGGGTCCACGTGGATGGGCAAGTGGTGGTGGGTGCTGGAGTTCTTCGCCAGCGGCGTGGCCTTCCGAGCCACCGCTTACAAGCCGTTCGGTGGCGGTCAGCCGACGTTGACGGTTCCTCTCGCGATCCCTCCGACGCCCGGGAATTACCAGCCGCAGGGAATCACGAACGACGGGAAGCGACTGGTCATCTCCTCGCGCGACTCTGCGGCCACCAGCCCCGATCGGTTCGTCTACTACGACACCAACGGAGCGCTGATCCGCGAGATCGCGTGCTCGGACTCGCCCGACCGCGACAACAAGCAGATCACCTTCATGGGGCACCATTTCTACGTGGTCACCGACATGCAGCCGGCGTCGCCTCGTTGGTACGTGAAGAAGTACGACCTGAACGGCAAGCTGCTGCAGATCTGGCAACCGACCGGCACGACTTCATCGGATGTCGTTTCGGGGATCACCAACGACGGGCACGATCTGTACATCGTGATCACCAGCTCGACCACGCGGATGGAGCGGTACTCCCCGCGAGGAGTTCTCCAGCGCGTCTACCCGACGCCGGGCGGCACGAAGCGTTTTCTGAACGGCCTCACCTTCAACGGCCGGCATCTCATCGCTAGGATCACCCTCTGATGGCTGCAGTTCTGTTCAAGCAGTGGATCGCGACGGCCGCCCAGGTCCTTGGTGCTTTGGGCGAGACGGCTCGGCCTGGGGCGGAGACCTACTTCCAGGCGAGCTCGCAAGGTCCGGCCAACTTCTTCTTGGTCGAGAAGCTGCGAGTTCCGGGTGTTGGCGCTGGATACATGGTCTACGACTCGAAAGGCTTCGACGTGCAGACCTCGCAGATCAGGGCCTTCTTGCAGAACCGCGGCGAGACACTGCCGGCGAACATCACCGCTTTTATCCGACCGTCGACGCCCGGCGGGCTACTCAACGACGAGGTGGTGATCATGGACGCGACCGAAACGATCAAGAGACTCTGACCATGGACGAAGAGAACAACGACGGTTCCGAAGATCGGATGACCATGCTCAGTATGGCGCCACGCATCGAGATCCCTGCCGACTCGGTGCTGCTCAAGCGCGAGCTGGCGCAGCGGATCCTCGACTACATGCAGCAGCGCCCCTACCGCGAGGTCGCGCAGCTGATCGCGGACCTGTTCAACTCCTGCAAGCGATGACCCATGGTCGCCGGTGAAGAGATCATCGCGAAGTTCACGAACCAGAGCGTTCCGCTGGTCGCGCCCGGTGTCCTTCCGACGATTCGCATCCGGCGAAGCGACACCGGCGCGCTTGTCGTGACCGATGATCCGATGATCGAGATCGGCGACGGTCTCTACCGATACAACATCACCGGCCTCGATCCTCAGCTCGACTACTCGGTGCGCGCTGATGGCGATCCGACGGCGGCTGGCCAGGTCACGTTGGCGGAGAGGTACGCGTGGGGAGTGATCGCAGGAATCGGTGACGACTACGTGCGCAAGGTGCTCACGAACCGAGCGGAGACCACCGACATCGGCGGCGCCAAGCAGATCGACTTCTACGACGACGACGCCGCCACGATCATCGACTCGATCACGATCTCGGCCGACGGGCTAACTCGGACCAATCCATGACCTTGATCGTCGAGACCGGGGCGGGCGTGCGACTGGCGAACTCCTACGTCACCGCCGCCTACATCACTGCCTACCTGACCGAGCGCGAGCGCGAGACGGCGTGGATCGCGCTCACTGCCGACCTGCAGGCTGCCGCGGCGATCGCCGCCACCGACTACATCGAGAAGGTGCACGGGCCGCTCTTCATGGGCGTGCGCGAGTTCTTCTTCGACGAGGTCGAGGCCGAGGCATCGATCGACTTCACCGGCCTGCCGGTCGCGCTCGAGACGCTGACGCTGGGCGATGTCACCTACACGTTCGTCGGCGGGCTGACCTTGCCGCCGGTTCCGAACGAGGTCGTGATCGGCGGCAGCGCTGCCGCGACGGCGAGCAACCTGCGCGACGCGATCTTCGCCGATCCGGGGAACTCCGGCATCACCTACGGCGAAGGCACCCAGGCGAACCGGCATGCGGCGTCGGAGCTGATCGGGGGGGTGGTGTGGCTGTTCGCGACCGCGCCGGGCGAAGGTGGCAACGGCACGGTGCTGACCGAAGCCGCAACGAACGTCACGCTGACGCCGTTCGCTGGCGGCCTCGACGGCGGCAGCCAGCCGCTCTCATTCCCTCGGAGCTACCTGTACGACTACGGGGGGCGCGCGGTCTTGGGCATCCCGCGCAAGCTGCGCGAGGCGACGGCGGAGTACGCATCCCGCGCGAGCATCACGCCGCTGGATCCCGACCCGTTGGTCGACCCCACCCTGGCATCGGTGCAGAGCAAGCGCGAGAAGGTGGGACCGATCGAAGAGGAGACCGTCTACGCGACCGGTACGCATCTGGTGCGCATCACGGTCCCCTACCCTGCAGCCGACCGGCTGCTGGCGGAGTACAAGGCGCCGGCGGGGGTGATCCGAGCGTGACCTGATGGGGGGTGGCTGATGGTCACAGAACTGCACGTCAGGCTCGCGGCGACCGCCCAGCGCCTGATCGAGAAGCACGGTCGGGATGTCACGCTCTACCGCCAGGAGAGGACGCCCGGGGTGGCGATCAAGCCGTGGCGCGGCGTGCCGGCGTCCGTGGCCCCCGAGTCGGTCATGGGCCCGATCAAGGTGGCGGTGGTCCCCGTCTCGGGATCGGGCTTCGGGCATCTGATCGCGAACAAGCCGGGCGAGCTCACGAAGGAGATCGCCCAGATGGCGCTGCTGGCGGCGGACTCGATCGCCGACCTGACCACGGTCCCGGCCGAGCTCGACCCGCGGCGCTACGACACCCTCGTCGACGGCGCGCACGCCTACCAGATCGTCTCGGTCGGCATGCTGAAGCCGGGGGATACCATCCTGCTCTACGTCCTGGCGCTGCAGTCGTGAGCCACACCGCCACCACCGCGCGCGATGCTGTCCTGGGCGTGATCAACGCCGCTTGGCTTGCCAGCCCGACGACCTCGCCGATCGGCATCCTGTGGGACAACGTCAGGGTCACCGAGGAGGACCTGGCGCTGATCCGCTTCGATGCCCAAGGGAATCCCCTCCCCTACGCGCGCGGGACGGCGCGGACGCTGGCGAGCAACTCCGAGACGCTCGGACCGCCCGGCCTGGCGAAGTACCTCAGCACGGGGCTTCTGGTGGTGCAGATCTTCACTCCGCCGGGGGACGGAAACGAGCTGGCCGACGCTGTCGTCGAGGTCCTGAAGGCTGCCACGCGCGGGCAGTCGGTGGGCGAGCTTTGGTTCTACGACGTCGTCGCGCCGGACATCGGCATCGATGCGGCATGGTTCCGCACCGACTTCCGGGCGTCGTACCGCTTCGGGGAGACATAGCCGTGGCGAGCCGCCGCATCCGGGTGGCGATCAACGGGATCGACCGCCATGTCGAGAAGACCGTCCGCCGGCTGCAGCTCAGGCTGTACCAGGTACTCACGAGCGAGAGTCCGGTGGACACGGGATTCTTCCGTGCTGGCTGGAGCCCGAGCAGCGGCGCGCCGGACCGCTCGAGCCCGGTCGATCCGCCGGCAGGCGGCCCCGAAGCGGCCGCGGCTGCGGCGCCGGGCCTGCAATCGCGCCACGCGCAGGCGGCGCAGGCGCTGGCAGCCTCCTACAAGCTCGCCGAGGGCTCCGTCTGGATCGTCAACAACGTCCGCTACGGCGTCTACCTGAACGCCGGCAGCAGCGCGCAGGCGCCGGCGTTGTTCGTCGAGCGGGCGGTCGCCTCGGTGGTCGCCTCGGGCGCGCGCGGGCTGTGAAGGTAGCGTCACGTCGCAGCGATCGGTAAGCTGCGGCCCCGTAGCGTTGGCATTTCTTCGGTCAACGTTGGCACTTCTTCGGCCGTAGCGTTGGCACTTCTTCGGAGGGCGTGACAAGTGGCGAGAGTTCTTACCAACAACACGGGGCTGCGGGTTGCTATCGAGTCGTCGGTCGGTGTGCTCCCGGCGGAGCCCACCTGGTCGATCGTCGAGTACAACAACATCACCGCTTTCGGCGCGGTGATCACCACCGTCCAGCGGCGCCCGATCTCGCAAGACCGCGGCCGGCGCAAGGGCGTGGTGACCGACCTAGACAGCTCGGTCGAGTACGAAACCGACATCACGCTCGAAGCCCTGATCCTGTTCGGCGAGGGCTTCATGTTCGCGGAGTACTCGAACGTCGAGTTCGAGCTGCGCGAGACCTACGGCGTGCCTGCTGTCCCCCGCCCGCCCCGCGTCGACGGCACCACCGAGGACTTCGACATCGACGCCGCGACCGCCCTGTTGGCCGGCAAGGTCCAGTGGGTCACGGCTTCCTACTCGACCCTGATCTGGACGAAGGGCTACACGAACGCGGCGAACAACGGCCTGCACGAGCTGTCGGCCGACCTCGGCCTGGCCGGCGTCGCGGTGGAGGTGACCTCGAACCTGGTCACCGAGGTGACCCCGCCGGCGAACGCGATCTGCCGGGTCGCGGGCGTGCGGGTGATGAACGACGCCGACCTGACCCTGACGGTCACCGGGCCTACGGCCACGCTGGTCTCCGCGGCAGCGATCGCGAACTGGGCGACGCTGGGCCTGACCCCGGGCCAGTACATCCACATCGGGAGCACGTCGACGACCGGCGCGCTGCAGTTTGGCCTGGGGGCCCTCGGTGTCGGCAGCTTCGGCTACGCGCGCATCACGAGCATCGCGGGCGCGACGATCAACCTCGACAAGCTGTCCCCAACGCTGATCAGCGCGGTCGGTGGCGCCGGCCTGAACCAGGACGTGATCTTCGGTCGCTTCCTGCGCAACGTCCCGACCACCGCCGACCTGGACGACGAGCGCTACCTCGAGCGCACCTACCAATTCGAGGCGAGCTTCCCGGACCTCGGCGGCGTCGGCACGCCCGAGTACGAGTACGCGATTGGCAACTTCGCGAACGAGCTCACCTTCAACCTGCCGCTGACGGCGCTCGCGACCGGATCGATCGGGTTCGTGGGGACGAACTCCGACCCGATCACCGGGGTGCGCAAGAACAACGCCGAGGAAGCGCTCGCGCCGCTGCTGACGAACGCCTTCTCGAGCTCGGCGAACCTGGCCAGCATCACCACCGACGTGATCGCGGCGGTCTCCGACGTCTGCTTCAAGAACCTGACGCTGACGCTGCTGAACAACGTCAGCCCGGAGAAGTGCTTGGGGACGTTGGGCGCGACCTTCGTCAACGCCGGTCTGTTCCAGGCCGACATCGAAGGGCAGATGCTGTTCACGTCGGCGGCGATCGTGAACGCGATCCGCAACAACACGACGGTCACGCTGGCCTGGATCCTCGAGAACGAGGACGGCGGCGTGGTCTTCGACATCCCGGCCATGACGCTCTCTGGTGGCGGCCGCGAGTTCCCGGTCGACCAGTCGGTTCTGGTCAACATCACCGGGGCGTCCTTCACCTCCAACTTCTTCGGCTACGACATCGGGATCTCGTTCTTCGACGCGGTGCCCGGCGCTCTGGCCCTGTCCTCGTGACCATGATCGACTCGCAACCAGCGGCGGCGCAGAACGGCGTCGCCGAGTTCGACTTTTCGTACGCCGAGCTCGGCGCTGCCGACTTCGAGCTTTCGATGCTCGAAGGCAACCCCGTCCTGGAGATGGTGTGCGCCGCCGAGAATCCTGCCTACTCCGAAGCGTTGCTGAAGATCGGCGGGGAGCGCCGGCGCGACCTGGCGAAGAAGGACGCGCGGCGGGTCGCCGAGACCGGCGACACCGAGGCGATGGTCCGCCGTTGGCGCGACGACGAGCAGGAGCGCGAGGACGACCGCGCCATCTATCCCGGCACCGTGGTCCGCGGTTGGCGCAACGTGATCAACAGCAAGGGCGAGCCGGTGCCGTACTCGATCGATGCCTGCCGCGCGTTCTTCGCGAAGCTGCCCGACTGGATCCTGAACCGGATCCGGTGGTTCGCGGTG
>Ga0137334_1000043_pt1 | contig 29311 bp, 54 predicted proteins | sample EasRivERMLT262_2_FD_104776 | JGI IMG/M metagenome (GOLD analysis project Ga0137334, IMG submission 104776) | Soil microbial communities from meander-bound floodplain in the East River, Colorado, USA - East River MetaG ERMLT262_2 | ecosystem: Environmental > Terrestrial > Soil > Floodplain ...
AATAGTCTGACATTTCGCTCATTTTTTAGTTCCTGTATAGGGCTGTCAAGAATCAAATCCTTACGCACTTGTCCACTTTTTATTGCAATCATGGCATTTTTGATAAAAGTATCGGCCCGCGTACCATAGAGCCATACTTCAACTACATAGTTCTTAGCGTCCACGTAACACATACGTTTGTCACCGACCGGTGCATTTATCAGTAGGCTTGCATGTGCAAGTTTTAACACCTCTGAATGGAATTGTTCCTCTTCGGTTAAATCACCCTCAACAACACGCAAACCATTTTCATAAAAAGTAACCTTTCTTTTTAATATGATACGCTGTGCCATTACCTTGCTTTTTGATCCAACCGAAACATCTCCACTATGCTCACGCATCCTACGCAACAGACGCGATGGACGCATAACACCAGGCAATAACATTATTTTAGGCATAATCAAATTTCTCCATAACGCTTTTATGATCATCTTTAATTTTATCAGATTGCATAGATGTTAAATGCTCTTTCCACTGACCAGCTTTACCTGATCGAAAGAAATGTTTATTTTTACCCTTTTCAATAAATCCTACCTTATCTTCTTGGAAGCGGAGATTTTCAAAAGAACTTTGTTCCAAAGCGAAATGCAACCGTTCCTCAAGATTATCGTTACGTGTTAATTCAAAATATATTAATATTTGGTCAAAAACTTTCAATGGATCATCAAGTATGTCCTCAAATCGTACCACAAGGGTCGGAACGTTATTATTAATAAGTGTCCATGTTTCAACGTGCTTGGACCATGAAAGTACCAGACTAGTCATATGTAATTCATCTACTAATCCCTGTTGGGGATTATTCATGAATTCTATTGTTTGGTCTATTGTCATTCCTAAATGGTGTGAAAGACTTATGCAAACGTCTCTCGGATCGCGTATAATATAAATTGCATTTTTACTTAAAGCTGTTGGTATGGTTTCAAAACCATTTAATACTACTTTTGCATTATGTGTTTTGAAACATACGTCAATTGTTGGCGATATTTTCAATTTGTTCAATAGTAAAGCTGGCCTATAAATAAAGAACTCTCCAACAGATAACTTCTCTACGCATGTTGGACACATCATTTGCAACATGCACATATCATTATCTCTTTGCACATGTTGATAAGCACTATTTATATTTAAGGGAAATTTCGTTATAAAAGCATTCAGAAACATTCTTATCCAAGTATTACCACTTTTTGGATAACTAGCTAACCATGATATCCTACTTGCGTCAGCCATACAATTTCTCACCTTCAAATTCCAATGATACATCAGTTGTAAAACGACTAGTATTAACAAAATCGATAGGGTTTGTTAATAATCTCACTTTCCATACCTCGCCTTTATGATTTGTTAATCTTATATAATCTGAATTATAATATTTGAAAAATTCCTTTACCTCCCTAGCTTTGTAAACATTAAGAATGCGGAACGTGTAATTGAGACGCCTGTTTTTGTTTGTTTTAACGAACGTTACGGTTCCACCGTCCATCGTACGTTTCAAATTCATTTCACTGACGAGATTCTCTGTATCACCGAACAGTGGACAGGGTAAAACGATTGATGTCTGAAGAAAATCAAATGGAGCCTGTAATACTACATGACAATCTTGGTCAACTGTGGTACTGTACGCTATGCTATTAAAAACCAAGGTACTAGTAGCAGTTGGGAAATCAATATGGCCTGGATTAGTATTTTGTGATAATTGTAACAGGTTACTTGCACTGAGGTTGACAACAATATTACCAACAACATTTTGACTTAAAATTAATGTGTTACTCGCATCCTCGAAAATACCACCTATGACGCCGATCGCTTGATTGGTTAAATTAAGGGCACTGAACGCTAATCTTGATTCATTTATGCTTTGAGTAAAAGTTATAACATTGATCGCTGAAACAGCGGGCAGAACATGTTGGAAGAGAACGAATTGTTGGAGTAGATCAAGGGCACTGCTCGCTGAACGCTGTGTTATTTCTAGTGTTGTGGCATTTTGTGTTAATGTTAGGGTTGATGAAGGGGCTGGGTTGAGTTCGCTTTCAAATGTTACGGATTGTGTTAAAGATAACGTGTTACCAGTTCGTATTGCTAATTGTGTTGCACTTTGACTAAATGATATTGTATTGCTTGCACTTAATATATTTGTATCGAAAAATGTATTAAGCGTTCCTGATACATTTATTTGGGCTGCAACGAATTCCTTTATCTGTGTTAGGTTCGCGACCACTAAAGCAGTGGTATTTATGGCCCCTATTAATCTATTAACGGTATATTTAACATTTGCCGTTACATTTGCATTAGCTGTTACATTTGCTTCTAATTGCTGTATTGCTTGAAATGGTATAAGAACTTGTACAATAACCGCTGAAGCTCTTGCTTTACCGCCAGTTACGACTGCTTGAGCGGTCGTAGATGTACTTCTAGCATTACCGCCTTGCGATAATACCTCGCTGACAACTGATGTTGCTCTTGATTCATTGGCCACTACGCCACCTTAATACCGAACTCCGCCGCATCCACGGCCGCAGGTAGCCACGCGGCTGACGTATCTGGATCAACTTCAAAAATACCAGCTTTAGCAGTATAGGATGTTGTCATACCTATTGCAGCACTATCGGCTTCTGTACCATTACTTCGAGCCACTGTTTTAAGGTCAGCAGCCCCGACATCTACTTTCTTACCTAGAACTTTAACACAAACGGCTTTAACTGTTACAACAGCGGCGGGTAGATTTTCGTATGCATAGGTATCTTTGTTTGTAGTAGTTGGGCTTTCCACATAAGTGGAATCGTCATCTGGTACACCATCATCATCTACCAAGAGATAATTATCAGTGCTATCGGCATCTGAACCAACAAATTGAGAACTATTACCATTGCCCGTTGGTATTAGTTGTTTGACTTGTACATCGCCCAAGAAATCATTATTAACAGAGCCGCTTGTATCAGCGATATAAAGATCATCAAAATCAATTGATGGAACGGTGGTCACTGGTATAGTTGATCCTATGACCAGGGCCGTTACACCATTATCATTCAGAAGAGTATCTTTACCAGTTGCAGCTAGCTCTGATACACCATTTATGCATATTTCAATCGTACCAGTGGAATTATGAGAAAAGAACTTCAGTTCTACATAGTACCAATTGCCAGCGACCAAGACAGTGGAAGTTGCTCCTACACCAGAAAAGTTCGTGAATGCACCGCCCGAGCGAAAGCCTGGTACTATTTGTTTCGAGCTATTAATAGCCAAAAGAATATTATACTGACTATCACCGGTACCACTAGCAGAAAGAATTCCCGCAAAGACTGCGAATCCGCTTTCATTAAAAGTGTTGACTTTAATAGCAAAACCAACAATAATGGTGCTACCACCAGCCAAGCCACTGCTAAAACTTTTTCCTTGAATGTTATTTGGCGTTTCATCATTGGTCGCTGTTCCAGGAACGATACGTAAACATTTATCCCCATTACGACCTGTTTGGATTGTTTGGGTCATGGTCCCAACGGGCTGAACATCACTGAATGCACTATATGCACCCGGCAAATCAGCCGTTTCTAACCAATCAAAGCCTTCTACTAGCTTAAGTGCCACGTTTTTCCTCTTTACTTGCGTTTGCTACACCACCTAGTTCCGGCGTTCCGCGTGCTTGGGCCTGACTCTCAGCGATCCTTTTAACGCGATCAGCGTGCTCTGTTTTAGCTTTCTCTACTACCCCTTCGGGATAACCCTTGGCTTTGCTCGCTGTTTCAGCGTCAATCAAACCAAGTTCGATGTCACTTTTGAGTTCTTCGCTATCACCAATAATAACACTTGCTTCCTCTACCTCTTTGTTAATCTTATCAAGTGTTTCTTTTGATATATTTGGTCCAATTAACGTGTTCGCTGTTATTTTGAATACCTCTTTTTTATATGTAATTGATGGATGACTTTTAGCGGATTCCTTTAGATCTTTTGCCTCATCACGCCGCTCTTTATCGTTTTGGAGAGTGTATTTCTCAGGATATTTAACAGTTGGTACAACGCCCTTACGATCCTCGTACCATTGCCAATATTTAGCTATCCTACGTTCACCGTGTTCTAGTTCCAAAGCAATAGCGGAAAGACCGGCTTCAAGACTTCGTTCATCAAAGCTCTTACTTTCACCTGATGCCATTTTAGGGGTTAGATTAGAAACATTAAGCTTAACGAGCATTCTTATATCTCGTTTAAGCTCATCTTGTTTCTGCATACTAGCTAGCAAGGGTGCTGTTGGCGGAGCGATGAACTCCGGCATCATCAGACCAAGAGGTATTCGTCTACCTGTGGTTGTTCCTACCTCGATTTCGTATTCCTTAGCAGCAACACTATCTTTTCGTTCACCGCTTTCAACGATCGTTACATCGCTACCAGCAGGTCGTCGATAAAGGTTATCAACTCGTGGATCGTATTGCTCAACATAGAAGGGAAAGTTACTTTTAAGAGCGTAGGCAATATCACTACTAGCGAGATTGAGGAGGGCAATCTGATAATTAGCTATGTTCTTTAACAAACTATGCGGAAGCTCAAATGTAACAAATGGAATCTCAGGTAAATTGATAAATTTAGGCTCTTTAATCAATTTGTAATTATTATCATAATAATTAACAACTACCTGACCATCCATCAAGCGGAAAAGTCTCAATTCTTCTATACAATTATCAGGTAGGCCGAATTCATTATATGTATGAACATAATTACGTAATAGAACCATTTTATAGGTATCGGAATAGGGATCTTTTTCCCAATTGATAATATCCTCAGCCTTATAGTGATAAATATATGGTTGAATGTCTCTCTGATCTCTAAGAGTAATTGTACCATTTAGTTCACTATTATCAATGAACACGCCAACTCGTTTCATGGTCGTTAATTCCGTCAATATGACGCGACCTATGAAACTATTCATCGTCGTACCGGCTAAATCAATACCTTTACCTATGCCGCGTACTGCTTCGTTATAATTAACACTTCCACCAGTGCGTGTTACATCGGATATGCGTTGAAAAATACTATCCTTAACTTCATCGACCGCTGCTGCAGCGAACGCTGGAACATAACTAATGCATTTGCGTTCAGCGAACTCTGGATCGCTTTCACGACTACTGAATTTCTTCAGATAACGCTCAATGAATTCGTCACCGGCTTCATAAGTGAGACGCCACTTACACCAGTCAACTTCATCGCGTTCGTAATCAGGATGCTTGATGTCGTCTATCACTATAACCTACTATTAACATTGTGCGAGTAGCCAATGGACGCTGCGAGCGGGAGAGCTATTTCGCTATAATTGCGTGAATGGGCAAAGTGATCATCACTACTACCAGCTTTGACATATTTACCAACAGGGTTGCCATCTACATCTTTCTCATAGATGCGAACCAGGGACATTATATGTCTTTTGAACTCCCTTGGAATATCTTTCGGTAGAATGATGGTACCAGTTTTAAAGCGGCTCTGACTCATATCAAGCCAACTGGTACGATCAACATTAACCGTTAATTCCTCACGATTGACATTCAATTGCTTGCCAGTGATGCCACGTGCGTAGGTACATAGATGCACCCGGCCCCAGTGGCGTGTTGCGAACTCAAAAGCTTTACGGCGTTCAGGTTGCATATCAATTATACAACTTGTGACGTTGTATTTGTTCATCAAGTCGTCTAATTGAAAGAAATCCACTGCTTTACCGACCGCTATAACTTGCGGTCTGCTTTCAGTATTAAAATCCGCAGTTGTACCACCAATGTTCCATTTCTCTATTACATAGTGTAGATATGTTCCTACGTCTACACCCATTGTTGTTAAGCCGTTACTATTAACAGTTAGCGTTATGTAGTCACCGATGCAACCGTCAATATCTTGCTCGTTAACTTTAGCTCCGTCTACAACGTGCGGTTGGCCTAATTTGCTGTTAAAGAATTCCTGTTCATCTGCTGGGTTGCTTTGTGCCCTGAAATAAGATTGAACGATATTGGATGGATGGACGGTGGAACTATACAACTGATTAATGCCCCAACCAGCAACATCTTTATCCTGGAATTGCGGAATCCACCTACCGGTGGATAACCAATTGGCTTTTGTCTCTTGGGGTAGTACGTTGTTGCACAACGTACATTTCAGGGTACTCTTCTTTGTTTCTGGGTCATCATGGTCATCTCCGACGATCACAATGCTCTCTGGCCATGTTAAATTTATATATTTACTACAGGAGGGACATTTGAAGAAGAATTCATTTTGCGTACTGTTCTTAAATGTCTCATTTATGCCGAAATTATCAATTGTTGGAGTGGATATTTCCCAAGTCTTGTGAATGTTGTACCCTGATTGCCGTTCGCGAGCCAATGGTATGTTTTCTTGATTCATTTCGTCTTTCTCATCAAGAATTAACACGCCCACCGGTACGCTTTTCAATCCAGACCGTGACTTGGCACCACGGATGTAAAGATTTGTGTTCCCCGCACGCTTGTGACCCACATTTTTAACATCACTGAACATTTTCCTTAAATGTGGGCTTAATTCCAAGGCTGGATCAAAGCGTGCAGCGGAAAAGTCACTAGCGTCCGGCGTTTTAGAGGGTAAAACATACAAACAATCGACCTGATGTATGTCAATATAGAAAAAAACCACGTTTAAGACAGTCTCAGTGAAACCCATTTGGGCGGCTTTCTGACCTACATTCAAATCATAGTCCGACATGTGCATATCAAGGAGCCAGGGATGCCTTCTAAAGCTCCAGGGACCCTCGAACGGTCTACCAAGGACGCGGTATTCGCTCGCCCATTTAGCCGCAGAGATTATACTCTTGCGTCTTAGGGCACTTGATACTCGCTCAGTTAATAGGGTTGCTAGCTCGTGCATTATTCAAAGGTAAATAAGGAACTGTGCATTATTCCTCAGCGATGGTTTCAATCCGACGTGTACTTTCTAACATTTTCTCGGATATGCTTTCAATAACGTTCGGATCATCAATATGGACCGATATAATTTGAACGAATTCCCCGGCTAATTGAATAATAGCTCGTTTTGATAGAAGGAGACCCATTCGGCCTTCTAATTTGTCACAACTAACAACCAGCTTTTCTATTTTGATAATCAAGTCTGATATTCGATGACTAGCCATTAAAATATCAGTGGCATCTTCACATCTATTAATAGTTTCCTCAACGCACATCCTAAGGATACCTATTTCCTCCCTTAGGCTTTTTATTTGTTCGCTGTCCGCTAAAGCGTATATGCGTTCCTTGAACCTCCTCAATTGATAGTTACGTTTTATTTCATTTTGAATATGTATTTCACTTTTATTATGACCATGCATTGGACAATAATTAGTGCCCTCTGCTTTATTAAACGGGCATTGCCCATTTAGAACCATACCCTCGCAACGTAATATCGGTTCATGGATATTAGGGTCATGTCTTTCATATTTATTATCAATAACTATCATCCTGCCTGCTCCATTAGATCATCTAGATCTTCGTCACTTGCTTTAGATAAAGCATCACAAATTTCATCGGCTTTTTTTAAATGGTCGGGTACACCTTTTTTACGCAAAGCCCTATTTATTTTGAAAAATACCAATGGTCCAGGCCGTCGGAGATTACGTTTGGTATTTTCACGCCCTTCATTATTAATACATTCCATAATAAAAGGTAAGAACACTGGGATAAGTTCAATTAACCATGACATTATGACGGCTCCATTGTTACAATTACCACACAATCATCAGCTTGTTTTTTACTTCCACTCAAAATACCAAAGCCATTTTCACCCCAATCTCTCCAACTATTTCTAATTATTAGGTCGTGACTTACCAAAACCAATCCCGCCCCTGTTACCTCGTGTCTCCACCAATCATAGCCATCCGCAGTAGGTAGGTCAGCTAGGATGCAACTACCTCGCTCCTCCCATTCCTCAATGACAAAGAATTCCCTAACAATATTTTTCTTCGCACTTAGCTTATTTGGTTCAGTGAAATAGGAACGTTGAATGGCGTTATCAGGCCAATCACTAGTTAGATTGATTCCGTCAACCTTTAACCTATTAAGAGCTTGGCTACCCCAACCACCACTGTTGGAGAAGTTCTTAATTGGTGCTCCACAGGACGCCGGACTATAGCTTACTACTTGACCTGTTTCTACCAAACGAATTATTTCGCAACAATGCGTTGGAGCGTTCACCCAACAATAGTTTGTGCTCGCTTGATCCTTATGGGGGAGGCCCATTTCGTTACACAGATCAATTAAGGTGGCTTTATCTTTCTGCTTTTGGCGAATTATGTCATCCCAATCCTTTTCGGGAATGCGTGGGATACCTAGATCGCCAAAACGTTTACACAATCCCTTTTCCTGGGCATCGCGAAACATACCATAATATCCTCTCCTACCTTGGTCAAGGAAATTTTGGTAGTTATTGTCATTAATTACGGGCATTGCCATATGTATATCCTAACCATAATTTATTGAGTTTTGAACTGCTCCAAAAGAGCTAATGTTTCTTCGATGCTCATTGGCAAAGGGCCGCTGAAACCTTTCCTTCCATCGCTGATAGCAATCCATGGTAAGGTTACAGCGGTTGGCCTTATTTTGAAATACGCATCGGTTAAAATAGTATTTGTATTGCGAAACATCTCTTTGGTATAGTCATCATCCCAAATGCGAAAAGCTGGTTGGCCATCTAGCTTACCGCAATTTAGATTACACCACTTCAGAATTTTGCTAGAGACGAAGATGTTTCTTTGTGGAAGTGGTAGCGTTCCGCTACCACCGGCCTCGCGAAGCATAAGGACGGTTAATACGTTTGTTGGGAAGGGGACATCGGTAACGGGTGGATCAATTGGGGGCTTTGGCGGAGTAGGGCCTATTGGCCCTACTATTTTGAATGTTGCATCGACCTTGCGAATTGGACCATCGATAACATCAAACGTCTGATCGTTGACTGTTATTTTTCTTAATGGAATAATGATACATTCAATTTTATATGTTCCAGCGTTCCCCCAAATAAATAATTTGTTTCCAACCGTTTCTGACTCAAGCGTACTTGGTACGCTCCACAGGTTGGTTCCGTTTGGACCATCTGTTAATGTTGCTACTATTTTCTTACCAACAGGCGTTTCATTTGGAACTGATATTTCTTCAGAATGTATGTTACTCGTTAAAAATAACAAAAAAAGTACGATTTTAGCACAGTTTTTTGACAAACGTTTTATCACTTTTTCTCCTTTGTTAATAAGAGGGTCCATACTAGTATACGCAGTTTTCATTGAAAAATTAACTAAAAAATTTTTGTCAAAAAAGTGTGCTAAAATCTGAAAAATTTTAAAATTTTTCAGTTAGAAATATGTTTCATGACATCTTGCTAAATTTATCATAGACCAGGAACGCTCGTACGCTCGGACCATGAATTATGATACGTGAACGCTCGGGCCATAAAATTTCCATATTTCTCGCACAGAATAGGGGGTCCAGCGTTCAGTGAACAGATGTCACTTGGTCGACGGTTGTACACCCCTCCCCTGGGTAGTGGTGATTAGTTACTAGGCAGCAACTGCCTAGTAACTAGGCACAGGCAACCGATGCTAATTTAACAGGCAGCCTAGTAACTAGGCAACGATTGCCTATGCTACCACACTAGACAAACCATGCTACATTAACAGGCATGGCATGCAGTGCCCCACGATGGGCCGTGTTGCGTGATACGCTGAACCATGTGCATTGGACGTGATACGTGGTAACACGCAACACGGGTCACGCTAGGTACTCTACAACCTATTTCGCCCGTGTTGCATGATCGATGGTCAAGCCATACTGGCATACGTCGCAATCGATCATGCAACACGGGTCACGCTAGAAGCCTTCCTGAGGCAACATGAACGATGAACGATGAACGATGAACGATGAACGATGAACGATGAACGATGAACGATGAACGATCAACCTGATCAATTATAGTACAGCACTTAAATCTATACGCTGTAACATGTTACATCGACTATGAAACCAAAGCGATCAAGGTGGTCAAATGTAGTACAAGGGGTATTTATACCCCCTAAACCCACTATATGTGACGTAAACCAAAACGGACTCAGTGTTTGCGACAGGGGTAAAAATAAAATCGCAAACGGCATGCCTCTTGCTACTACTACCATTTCGGCTGACTGACCCGACCTTGACTCAGTCGCGTGACGCCCATAGCGTGCACGCGGGGACCGAAAACATTTTGTTTTTGGTCGTCAGGATTCACGGGTCGGCGGTCAATAAGACATAGAAAGGGACAAACGAACATGCGGGGCTGAGCCAGCCTTAGGCCGATGACAAAGTGAATCACTAATAACGACCCATGGTAACATGGGGCGGGCGGTTTCAATCCGCAAACTTACAATCGCTATACGGCTATGCATCATGCGATGCTAAGTGGAATCGTAAGATAGTCAATCGATTCGTTAGCGGGCGAATTATAGAAACGTTGGGAACACGGTTTGCCACAAGCAATTGTCGTGAAGTGCAAACTATCTATCAACGTCTGAACGATAGGTTAGTGTGGACCTAGTTGCCCCATAAGGGGACACTATGAACACACAGACCATTATCCAACTTAACAAACTACCTTCGTTGCAATCTCTTGACAAGCCAGCACTGGCCATGACAGGGGAGCAAACACGGCAACGGAGTTACCTGGAATCAGTCGCGGATTTGGATGCTACAATTAACAGCATCGAACGTCGCGTCAAAAGCGAAAAGGTAGCATACGAAAAGGCTACCAATCAACCTTGGAAAACGAGCGATGGCAAATCGCATTTCACGTGCGAACAAGCCATCGACCATGCTTACGCGAACAAGTGCAAGTGGGTAAAGTGCACCGGAATCGGTATGATTTGGCACAGTTAACACTTTTCGGGGCAACTAGGCCCATACTAACCTATCAGGGGATGGTTGCTTTGGCTGTTTTAGCCTGTTAAAATGTCCAAGGGAGCCATCCCCACAAACAAGGAAACCACATGAACGGTAAATGGTATAAAGGTAACAATGCATACTACTTTGTGGACAATGAAAATTATGCCTATCGTGTTTGGGAAAATGGTAACGTTATGGGAATGTCCGAATACGACGCCACTAATCTAATACGCGGATTGTGCACTGAGATACCTTGTCCGGCATTCGGTGCAAGTGCTTTGAAAGATTTACAACGTCTATTGGAGCAATGATGACAATCGCAATCCTCCTCGTGCTTCTAGTCTTGTTACTTCTAGTCTGATTTTCGGGGCTTTTGATAAAGCCCCATAGCAACCATCCCTAATACACGAGTATTGGCTTTGAGTAACAATCGGGGCTTGCCACGATTTGTTAACCCTAGCTGATTCAAAGCACACGAACTAATCCAATTAGGTCAATTGATATTGTTAACAACCCTTGCGGCTTAAAGTGCTATTGAATGGTACGGAAGGACGCAACGTTGCCAACGCGATATGGCTTAGCGTAACGAAGCCAATACTCGTTTGTTAGGATCAACCATCCCCAATTACAGGAGCTATTACAATGCTCAAGTTTGTTGACATCGGTCGCAAAGGCTATTTGGTAATTGCCGAAATTAGCCCAGATGACAAGTTATGTCGATCCATTGGCTTTCTGGACTTAACATCGCCGATCAGACCAATGGCGACCGTTGCCGCCGACTATGTCATGGACACAGTCAATTTGTTAAATGAACGAATTGCCAGATTGCCGCCGTTCATACAACAAGCCATTGTGCCAATCGTTCGCCCGATCACCGATCCACAATTCGTGCAAGAATGGCACTACATCGAAACCAGCGAGCCATTGTCCTTGTTAAATTGAACAAATGCCCGGTCAGCCAGGGGCAATACTGGTTGAAAGCAACCATCCCTAACAGAAAGGACAAATAATGAAAGAGTACGTTGTGCGTGTTGTTATTCCCGATATTGACAATGACATATTGGGATTGGCAAAACCAATCGATGGAGCATTTCTTGAATGTCTACGCTATGCTGGTATTGTTAAAATTCACACTTCTGATACTGGCCAAGTATTTGATATTCGTTGCCCAGACGTTGTTAAAATGTCCAAAAATTGGGCAAATGCCAATGCCGACCGCATGAAAAGCTTTGGCTACAATGCCGTCGCCGCACCAGCCTATGAATGATTCCCTCCCCGGTATTGTGGGAATTAACAATGCCGGAAGCAACCATCCCTAACAGAAAGGACGAACAGTGGACAAAAGTATTCTTGAAGGTAAGTTGTCCGAAATTCGCAGAATTCGTACAGACAGCAAACAAATGTGGCATCTGTTCGCACGATACAAGGATTTGGCCAATTTCACATGTACACGCGAGCCACTTGAAGTTTTCGCGGAAGCTAAAATTAACAAATTGGCCGCCGAATTAACTACTTCGGATTTGTGTACACTTGTTGAACTACTGACACGTGCAAAGTAAATGACCCTTTAACTGGTTGTTAGGATTAACAACCAGAAAGCAACCATCCCTAACAGAAAGGTCAAACAATGGTAGTATACTACAAAATAGAATACACCATAACTAATGGTGATTCCGACAAGGAACATCTCTGTCGTAAAATCGTGGGGATACAAACAAGAAAGCAACATGAATTATTCAAACTAATTCATGAAATGCTTGAAGAAGAACACGATTGTTTTGAAAAAATCACCAATGTTTACATGGAACCGATTACAATTCATTTGTTATAACCTTTAACTGGTTGTTAGGATTAACAACCAGAAAGCAACCATCCCCAAAGCAAGCCCATCGTAATGCCTCCTTGTTAAAAGGGAGAATTTACCATGAGTTCAGTTGACGAATCTGGAAGCGTGCAACGTCTGAATGTCGAAACAAAGCATGTGGTTTTTCACCCGGACTTCCTAGTCCCCGCGATCAATCCACGTGATTTGTCCGACTTGCAAGGCGAAACACTGTACCCCGCGATCGAAGCAACAGGGGGTAAGATCACGACGGCCTTGGTGGTCTGGAAACCGGTCAATGATCAAGGGGAATTCGACCCCGATCATCCGATCTGGACCAGTGGGAACATTCACGATACCTTGACAGGTAAAGTGTTAGTTATACCACACGGCGAGCGACACAAGTATCGCATACTCGTCCAAGGGCACCGTCGGCATTGGTGTGCAAGAAAAGCACTGTCACAACCTGATGTTTGCCCGGCTGAGATGATAAAGAATCTCACCAAATTGCCGTGCAATGAAATCACTTGTACTCAGGAAGTGGCCGAGCGTCTTGCTCTGGATTTCGAGACATCGGAACCAATGCACAATTGGAATGTCATCAAGCTGATTTTCGGCTTCATGATGAAGGACATCAAGTACACCGAGATCGCTTTGTTGATGCCGCGAATGCTGTTCCGTGCTTTGCTCAACGACGGTGAAGCTAAATATAACAAGCTTCTCCGCGAGGCAAAGTCCGGTCGCGATCGCGTTGCTGCCATCAAATCGGCTCTCAAGAACCGGCTTGACCAGCATACCTACTCCTGTTACCTCTTTGGCCCAGCAATGCAGAAGCAATTGCTTTTGTATTGGCGATACGTGAAAAACGAATTGCAGGACATCGGAGATCGCTATCTGCTCGTCATGGACATGAAGTACGAATTGGTGCAAAAGCTGCGAACTTTGTACAACGAAGAAGTGAAAGTTCACGGTTGGGCACCAATTACACGAGTGGAAATCGTTGATGCCAAACCCAACGATTCGCAGAATGTTTCGTACGCTCAGACGCCGGGCAATACCAGTGTCCAAGGACGCTGGTTTGTCATCGAGGGCGGATCAGAGAATTTTCGGCAAGCTATGCTGAAAAATATGCTGGTCTATGCCAAGCCAGAAGCGGCAGAGGAAGAGAAAAAGCCACCTACTCAACAAGAGCGGAAGGCAATTATCAATTCCACTGCCAGTGGCATCGGCAAAGCCTTCTCCAAGTTCTATGATGAAAGTTTCACGGAAGAAACATCAGGCAAATACTTGGATGCTCCACGCCTACGCGTCCAATGGGAAGAATGGGCGTTGTTTTCTGAATCGACTCAGAAAGCAATGCTCGATTTCGCCGACCAATGCGATCCATTGGTTAAGGAATTGTTGGTTGCTGCCACAAGCCAAGCGGCTCCGGGGGCAGCGGCAGAACGTGTCAAGACCGCGATTGCCACGTTGAACGAAGCGTTAAAGCCAGTTACAGTTGTGTCGAAGAAGAAGTAACATTCGGCATTGTGTCGGGTGTTTGTTTAACAAACGTCTTTCGCAAGGGGGCGTTACAATGGGCTTGCTAACTCTAACAAGGAAAACGTATGTCACCACGTTACTATCGTTTATGTGTCAAACGAAATGGCTACTGGCATGAAGTGGCACGAATCGGTAAATCATTAGCCGTTTCAAGAGACAATGCCATATTGTTACTTGGCAGTTGGAACGAATTAGACGCAATTTTCGGCATGGGGAATTGGTCTGTTACTACTGACCTTTCCCTCGACTTTGTTACTTGTGTAACATCTGACATCAATTAACAAAAAGCAACCATCCACTAAACATTATAGAGTTGAGTTGCCAGTGCTTATATATAAAATGCGATTCGCGTTTATCGCATATTAAGTTACTGGCAACTCTACTGTGTGATGTTTGAAAGCAACCATCCTAAATGTCACAAAGCTGGGCTGTCAGCTAATGCTGGCCGCACTGCATGATAATGTGTAGCAAGGCATTCTGATGCCATTCAGATTGCTATGTGGTTTCGACAGCCATAACAGTGTCGCATGTCTAAAGGCCCTGACAGCCTAGCTTTGTTACATTTAACCATCCCCAAAAACAAGGAAACAGTCATGCAAGTCGAAGGCACAATTCGATACAAAGACACGTATCGAGATCTTATCAAAGCCTTAATGGGACATGAAGATGTTCTGGATAGGCCCATCATCGTGCAAATTGAATTGCCAGGAGGCATAAATTTCATTCTAGATGATGAAGATAACAAAGAGCGTAGAATATTAACGTTTGAATAATTTCGCTGGACCTTTGTTAAAAGGTCCAGAAGCAACCATCCCTAAATATGTGGTACTGGGCCATTAGAAAGAATTAACAATGTTTCACTTCGACATTACATGTGAAGATGTTCGCCTAATCGCGAACGAAGTAAGCCCAACAAGTGTAAGAGTGACGTTGTACGACAATCTCAGTGGCAAAAGTCACTTGCTACAGTCTGTTAGTTTCTGTGATTTTGAAAAAATGGTCAGTGGTATGATTTGTTGCCACGGTGACGTACCAGCGGAAAGTTACCCAGCTTTAGAAGAAATTCTGAAAGGTTGCCCGAACGAGTGTCGGCCCATTCCTTAGCGTCTAGCGTTCGCTGGTCCAAAACAATGGCCCAGTACCGTGTATTTAGGTGCAATCATCCCAGGAGACAAATTATGACAACACTGTACCTCGTTGTTAAATATAACGAGGCAAATGTAGCTCGTTATATTGGGTACGTCTTGTTAAATGGTGCAGCGTGCAAAGTCATGGAAGCATCAATTATGGAAGATGTTAATGCCTACATGAAAATGCATGGCTACACTGAATTCAAATGGCGTGTACCCAAGCAACAATTGTATCAAATGATCCGTGTAAAGGAGTGGTAATGATTCTTGACTATAAAGGATCAATGTGATGCTATATTTCGCCCTCTATGAACAATTAAAGGAGATTGTTCAATCGGAAGTGTTTGAGATCACTTTTGTTAAAAAAGATGGATCAACAAGAGTGATGAAATGTACCCTGACAGACCACCAGGAAACATTACTAAATGGACTGTGCCCTGTTTGGGACATCGAGAACAATGGGCACCGCAGCGTTAATCTTAACAAAGTGGTGCAAATGATCTTTAACGACAAAGCCTACACCATAAAGGATGAAAAATGGCAGTGTGTTTCACTTTAACATTGTTAGCTTTGTTACTTCTTCTTAGCCTTCTGCTAAAAATATAACGCTGGTCCAGCGTTCATGTATCAAGGAGACAATAGTCTTTGTTAAATGTATCAAAATGGCCGATAATCCGTACATGGATTATCGGCCATTTTTTTGTTACCTTTAACATTTCCTTACTTTGTTAATTTTAACAAAATGCATGATACCTGGCTTTGTTAATTTTAACAATTCTATTGGTTCTTTTCTAAAACCTCAATACGGCTAATCAGGTTAGTTATCTTGCATCCTTCTGCAGCTGCAATCATAGATAACACCATAATGAATATTACTCCTACACACCCCCAATCTTCGCCAATGGTGATTTGGATTTCGTGTTTATGTTTTATTTCGTCTGCCATTTTAAGTCCGTTCTGTGAAACGCCTACGCCTCTTATTACAATGCTTACATTGTACCCCACGAATCTTCTCTAAAGATTTATCCACCATTACACTTTTACCTCCGCAAATAGTGCACTCCACATTGTAATAAATACGTGAACCAAGGGAGTATGCAATGCTCTTAATTATCTTATTGCCGCGAACATCATTCAGTTTGAATTTCATCTCATACCTACAAATTTTTAAAATTTTACATGGTCCAAATGGCATGTTTCAAAGTAACAATTTAGCACACTTTTTTGTCAATCATTTTGCACTTTTTTGCACACTTTTTTGACAAAAATTTAAACGCCATTAGCGGCTCGCCTGACGGTGCTCGCCGAAGGCGTGTCGACAGTCGCAGGGCCGCTCGTTCGCCTACCTGTGTCAATGCGCGGAGCGTTCCCGGTCATCCTACGCGGTACGCCGGTCACCTACGTGGGAACTGACTGGCACGACCTTGGCTCCTATTCTTCCCCCTACTATCTTACATACTCTCTTTTTTTTCGATGGTCTAAGGATATAGAGAGAGTAGAGTCAGTCAGTAAGGAAACGTAAACGCGCATGGCGTAAGGACTTACGTCGATTGGGCATAATTGCCTATCTTACCCATCCCTATCCATATTGCCTATCGTTCACATTTAGCCAAATGGGCACCGTAAAAAAGTTTGTCAAAAAAGTGTGCTAGAAAGTGAAAATTGCTTGTCAAAAAAGTGTGCTAAAATGGTGCTTAAACACGTAAGGTAAATCTATGTAGTCAATTTGACTACAGTCTTTGGGCTAAATGACATAATTCCGAGCAAAGCACCCTTTTCATAAGTCATTTTCTGCCCGAAATTGATAATCCTAACAAAAGGTAGGTGTACAGCGTAACAAAAAACATCTCCTGTACACTGTAAATGCACCAAAAAACCTAAAATATTGAACGCACTTTCCAAATTAAAGCCCAAATCCATGGTATAAATGCCTCCCATGTCTATCACAAATGGCTCGTTGACAAAAATCTGTAACGTAGTGCTATCCAGTTGCTTAGGTAGGTAACGTGTTGATACATTTATCAGCTTCATCTATTAGTTCCTGTAACTTTTTATGAATGGCATTACGTGCCAAGTCAGCTATTCTAGCCATTTGTCGCTCGTTCGAGCGTTCATGGTCCAGCGTTCGCTCGTTCGAGCGTTCATGTTCCAGCGTTCGAGCGTTCACAAAATATTCCTCCAGCCAATCTAAAATATGGTCCGCTTCATCAATATTGTTGCACGCTAAATGCACTATACTGCCACATCTCGATATTGTTGGTTGTATCATAACAAACGTACAGTTGTCCGACTGTTTTGAATGACAAAATGCTCGAAATACCCCTCTTTCGGGGGGTAATTAGCGATATGCGACGTTTCAAGTACGCGTAAAATGGCATCAACATCAGTTAATGGAAGAAAAGTGACCCCATAATCCAATGTTAGATCGTCATTTTCCCTACAAAAGAGTATTTTATTACTCCTCACGCAACGAAACATTGCCTGTCGCATAGTCTTTCACCCGCTCAAGGTATTTATCCTTCCTTAAATTCGACAAACAGCGTAAAATCTCATCCTCAGGCATACGTATTGACGTCCGATGACGTATAATTGCACAGAATTCCATACATTCCGTAGGATGGAAGAGGAATTGCTCTACCGTAGTGTGTTTCGGCTCGTAATCTCTCCACCATAAGCGTGCTACCTCGAAGAAAAAATCCTCAGTTTCCTTTTTCCAACCGTAAATTGCTAATCGATCACTGATTTTCATCATTGTTCGTTGGTCCCTCGTTCATTGTTAATGTTTTAGCGTTCGCTGGCCCGAGCGTTCACGGAACGCTATTCTAGCGTTCAGCGTTCATGAAATTAGGTTCAGATTGTACAATTTTCATGGCTTCAATCAAACATTTGTTAATTTTAGTACCCTGAAACAAAGATTTTAAACGATTCTCCTCCGTTCGACCGTAATCGAAATTATAATAACTATTTATTGCATTGTAAGCTCCCCATAATGTGTCCTCTGTGTAATATACCTTTATTTTCTCAATAACGCTGGTACGAGCGTTCCCTAAACAAGCTTTCCAGTATTCAATGGCCAATGATAATGTCATTTCATGATATGTAAGTGGCCACATACTAGCAATCTCACGATCAATATACTTAAATTGCGAAACAACATCATCTACAAATCGACCGACTTTTTCCTCAGCGTTCAAAGTATGGCGAAATTTGCTCATGTATTTACCAATAGTTGGTAACATATTTGAACAAGTAAGCCTGTAAGGTAAAATGCCAGCTTGAATTGATGTATGTCCATTGTGACCATTCATAAGTAAGAGGTAACATTGAATAGCGTCCCCTCGTACATTGTACATTTGATCCACTAATTTTAACATACACCAAACACGAGCACCATTGTCCAATGTACCAATACTATCCAATCGACCAATATTTCGTGTAACAATTTCCGAGCTAATCAAAGCTAGTATTTCGTTTTGTAGTGGCTTGAATTTCTTCCGACACATTCCTAAGACAGCTCGGTTGTCAGTACGCAGAATATAGTAATATCCCTTGGCCGCTATTCCGTTTATTAAGAACCCTTGTTCCACGTCAACGATGAAATTAGCTCCTGCTTCCTTGAAAGCTGTTCCAACGTTCAAACAATCACTAACATCTATTCCTATCATAATTAATTACTCTTTATTCTCATTGGTACTAATATTTCGCCGGTACAAGGTAATAATGTCCCACACGTAGGACACCAATACATGCTATCAGTTGATATTTTACAATCCATTTTTGTCAAAACACATGAACATGTAGGACACGCTCGTTCCATACCCACTGTTTCAGCGTTCGAGCGTTCAGCGTTCGCTGTTCCAGCATTTTCTATTAAACAAGTAGTGCTACAAATAAAATCTCCTGGGTAAACAAAAGTTTTAAGATCTTTAACATGTCCACAAATTCGACATTGAGCTATATATTTAATGGAACATATCCTTTAGCCAACTTTCGCCATTAGTATATGCCGCGTATTGAGTGTCCAAAATACCACATCTAGCGATCGATTCCTCAAGCGTTCGCTCACGAAAGAAATGAAATGGTTCGCTAAAAATAATATCCCACAAAGCTTTGTAACATTCCAATGTTTTAATTTGAAAGGTGGGATTAATTTGACATCGATGTTCCGCAACCCTAATATTACCATGTGAACAGCAAAGCTGATCGACCGCTACAATAAAGAACGATCCAACGGGTGCTCCACAAAGCCAGGCGTAAGTTGTTAATTGTTGCGACCATGCTGCATCAATGTCATCAAAGAACTCCGCAATATTCAAACGTACGCCATTAATACGACTTATTTGTGCCTTAGAGTGTGGACCATCTTGATTGTTCCCTGGTCCACGTACCCGTATATAACCACGTTTTGGCGATACGGGGTAATTTGAACAATATCCGTTTACTTTGAAATCGAGTATTATTGGTACGTTGTTACGATCAACATACCAAACGTCTGGTTTCCCAAGTAATTTCACACCCTCAACCGTCCCTTCAACAGTGAACTCAAATCGCGGTGTAGCAGTCGCTGCCATCAATTCCACCAGCAGGTCCGCTAATGCTCCGCACGATTTATATGCTTCAAAGCAAACCAACCCAGCCTTGCGAGCGAAATCGCGATTACAAGCTTCCACTTGTGTCTCGAAAATTGATGCCAACTCGAATTGTGGGTCTAACCTACCCATTACCCGCTCAAATAAATAACTTTTCACGTATGCATCGAACGCTGAACCCACCGACATCGGTTCAGTTTGAGGCTCCCTGGGTGGGCTGTTATCAGCTAGATAATGTAGATAATAATCCTCCTCCCCGTATTGATATTTCGCAAGAGCGGACGGACTTATAAATCTTGGATATCGCATAATCCACTTGTACTCCCACCAAATGACTCGCTATAGTAAAATAACGCCTTACCCTGTCCCTTAACCAGCTTCTTGCACATCTCTTCTATTCTGTTAAATGTACCAATAATAGGCTCCTCTTCATAATAAATTACATCATCAAATTCATATGGCCAGCAACTAAGTCGTTGACCAGCGATCAAGCCTTTAGTGTAATGTTTATCACGTAAATCAACGCCCGTATCCGCGAACAGTGCATGAGCGTTCGTGTGCCACGGTCCGATTAATGATACTGACCCACCATCAATTAATGGAAAAGTGATCGTGCGTCCAGCGAACCCCGTTCGATCGTTCGTTTGACAATAGATGAATTCCGCCCGCTCAGGTACATAAAGCCAAGTAGTACTACCCTCAATAATTTTAACATATTTTCGGTGCTCAGCTTCATATGAACCACATAACATTGGCTTATTTAATATTACTTTTTTCATACACTCTCCATTAATTTGTAAAGATTCTCATCTTTAAAAACAATTCCTTCATCAGTCATTTGCATCATTAAGAAATAAAATTTCACTCCACGTAATGTAGTTAGATGTTGTAATTCAAAAGCTGATAATTCCCCATATTTCTCTAATAATAAAATTATTAATTTATGCTCTATCCTGGTCCGGCGTACATGGTTCCTTATAATCATATAAATAATCAATAGTATTAATAATATATAAAACATTAGTTATCCTCTACATTAGGTTGCGTGGCATCGAAAGCTTTCAATGTCCTCACATATTTATCAAAAACAGGTAACGCTGTTTCTGGCTGTCGTAAGAAATTGTAATATGGGTCATACCCTGTTTGTTGTGCGAAAATAAATAAAACGCATTCCTCATGCGTAATGTTTTCCTTTAACATTTTAAGTAGAGGTGCGAAATGATCCATGTGCATTTTAATAAGTTCCTCGCGGGTCATAATTTATCCTTTTCATAGCGATCCTCGAACCTGAAACAGCTATAACACCACCAACGCACGTACCAGCGTTCTCGGAACAGTACCCTTTCTTCTTGTGCAAACATAGGTCCATCACATTTTACACAAATCATATTCGCTCCCAGTGTTCAAATGTCGTACGATGCCAAAAATATGCCCAAGGATGCTGTCGATCATCAACCTGTACATGGAAACCAGGGAACATGAACTCATCGTTTATTGGAATGATGTGATTGAACCACTGGCCGAGAGCCGTGTGACCCTGTAATATTGGTAAGTCACCTATGTATTTATATCTATTCATCATAACCTGTTGGAACCTCCGTTGCTTTGTTACGTTTAATAATGGCACCCTTTATTGGCACAATACGTAGGTCGCGTTTACCTGGACCGCACCAACGGTGACCAAAATGTGGGTGTCTGTAATGCGGCGATATTTCAATATGTGATCCGACGTTCCAACCTACAACACCATTACGCTTTGCACGTTCAATAATTTCATTATTTATTACTTTTGATGCATCGCGTTTCAATACTATTTGTTCAATTAGATCAGGTTCATTGAACATTAGTCCGAGCATTATAACCATTTTCACACCATTAACACACGAACCGTATTCCTCATCATTTAATCCACCTTTCGGCAAATCATCTAATGATTGTTCAATGGTCTCGTATCCTTGGATAGGAAAAACAAGTCTGTTATAAACAGGTAAATTTTCGTTATCTATTTCACCTGTGAAAGTATAGATTTTCAGTCCCGGAACACCGTCCGAAAGTACGCGGCTCGATAGAACAGTTTGTATGCCACCCAGTTCATGTCCGATAGCAAAACGTATGTTCAAGCATTCAGGTAACAGCATTATTTTTTGCTTAACGATGTCACATGAAATATCTAACTTTGTTTTTATTAACCCTTCACCTATAAAAGGCCAGACATTGAAAAATGGTCTGCGTAAATGTATCCAATTGATTTCCGTTGCAGCCTGATAGGCTAGCACTCGTTCATTAGTAATTACACTATCTTTGTATTTCCTATAAAGATATTCATAATATCGTAATTGTTCATCACGATTCATTTCACGTATGTCACCACGTTTTGAGAAAATCTCATAAATTGTTTTATATGTGTGCCAGTTCACGTAACACGTCTTTCAATAATAACTTTGTTAGCAACAGTTAGGTCTGATTTACGGCCCTCTGGACATGTTTGATCGTCCACTGACGTTGGTCCAGCGTTCGAGTAAATTGGTTGACTCAAATCGAATCCCTCGTACGCTATTGCACCGTCTTTGCCATAACTATTACCATCAATTAACATAACAATATCATCAGCATGATACTTGTTATCATTAACACTCCGTGAACGATAGAACTCATATTCCTTAACAGTACCAATAGCATAACATGGACAGCATTCTACCGGCTCATCTTCATTTGGTGGTGGATCAGCGATCTGAATTGCTTGAGTTAATTCAGCTTCGTTCATTTGAACTAATACCTTTAACAAATCACCATAAGTCTTTATTTTGTGTATCATAATAAATCAATAGCTTTGTTAAATGGTTTTGAGATCCGATACTTTCAGTATCGATAGTAAAGGTACGCCTAGAGCCTCTTCCGCCCCTTCTTCGCGGTCCACAATAACAGCACAAGCTGCAACATGTAAGTTGTGCGATACTAATATATCACGTACCTTACACAATGATTTACCGGTCGTTGCAACATCATCAATTAGTATCACCCGCTGTCCCGCTTTATATATTCCCTCGATATCTCGAAGCGAACCATGCATCCTATGCTCAGTTCTAACATAGATCGCATTAATAGCGGCCCAGGTAACGCTCAAACGCTGTAACATCGCTCCTGTTAGAAATAACCCACTCGTTATTACTCCACAAAAGAGATCATTTCTAGTTAATTCCAAGGAATGTTGCGTAAGTAACTGTGTAAAACACGTAGTGATAAGATGTATGGTACGCGATTGTAGCATACAAGGTCGCATGTCAATATAGAAATCGCTTTCCTTTCCACTTGATAGTTTGAATTGCCCCTTTTTGAACCAACCATTATCAATTATTGCTTTAATTAGTAGTTCTTTATCTGTCACGATCAATCCTCTCTATTTCCGCTATTAACAAGGCCGCCGCACGTACCATATTACTTCTATGATCCTTCGGCTTTATATCACTCCACCCCTCTGGCCACAATCGTTCAGCGTTCTTTGGTTGATAATCAATGATACAGTACGCTGCTGCCGCGAACGCTAGTTCACAGTCATCGTTAATTATATCATCATGCTTTTCATCGTAACCCTCCACGTTTATTTGGCGTTCACGTTCCATTCCCACATCAAAAAGTGCTTTGAGCATTAGATATCAAGCTCCTTTGCTAAAGCTAACACTTCTTCATAAGTATGCTGGTCATTGTACGTACCAACTGGTACACCTACTTCGCTAGTCACTTTACGTATAATGGCCATTTGTTGCTGACCGCTGTAACACTTGCAAATGGCACCCAGTAGGCACCAACAAACAGCTGCTTTCCCCACCACGGAACATGAATCGCCATTAGCGTCCCTCGCACATGTTCCTTGCGTCCACTGACTAGCACCATTTAATAATTCATGTATTTTCATAATAAATCACTTATTAACAATCGTTTACTTGGAATGTTGCACCTAAATCTGCTACCAAATGTTTGAATTCAGGCTCGAAATGTTCAGAAAGGGCCGCTCTACCTACACCTACAATAGTTTGACTGCCACAACCTGCACATTCAAACAAATCGCCGCTCCATAACTTGTATGGCACCCACTTCTCTGCTTCAATTGTTCCAGGTTGTACGTTATTACCCTTGGGCATTCCTTCAAGGAAATAGATCCCTGTTTTAATACATTTATAAAATCGTTGACATTTAATACAAATCGGTTTCATATTTACACCCTTTTTGTTATATTTTCACCAGCGACCATCTTACGCAATTGCAACCATCCCGGATCGTAATTTCCCCAATCATTTAATTCGTTATAATGACAAGCCATTGCAGGATGCTCCAATGGACTAGCGTGCATGGGATAGTGTCCTGCTAATCGTTCATACAATTTCACATCCTCCTTCAAGTCACGCTTCCCCTCGTGCGTGAGATAGCTAACCCTAGCACATCGTCCAGCGGATACTTTCGCATAATAAGGTATATCATCAACACTAATTTTCGGACCATTTGGTATGTCATCGACCAGTGGTAAATGCCACTCGCCCCAATCAACAGCGTCCGGCGTACTTTGATCGTAGGCCGCTCGGGCTTTGTAAGCTAGATCCTGGAAATGTGGTTCAGCGTCCTTATGACACCGTAAAGCAAACAAATTCTCGAAATTAGTAGCAGAAACAATGATGGTGATCCACATCCAAGGTTCGAGTAACCTATTCGCTAATTGCTTGTGTAGGCCAATACGTTCCATTTCTTTCGCTGCCACAATAGCACTATCTCGTGCTGTTAGCCAATAAAAAAGAGCTAGACGCTTTTGCTCATCGCCTAATTCCTCGGATGCTTGCATACCTTTCTGATTCTTTCCCCAATGAATCGGTATAACCGGATCGTTGATCACGCGTTCGATCATCTTTGCTAGAGGTATAGCTCTGCTGCTGGCACTATTACGACTTAATTTACGGTGAGTCATAATCTCCGAGTGTATGAAACGTGGATACGTCCATTCCATAGTGGTAAGACGACAATTATTTGGTGCAATACTATCTTTGAGAATTTTAGCTGCGATCACGTAAAAACTCCAATTCATCTATCATTTCTTGTGTTATTTCATCTTTTGTATTATCAAAACGTTCTATTGTCAATTCCATATTATAAACAATTGGCACCTTGTATGTACGAAAAAGAAACAAACTAGTTACTGCTTTTATGTTATGTTCCTCGGTACAAATGAGAGCGGTATAAGTAGCACGTTTATCAGTAACACTAGCAAGTACCACATACCGCTTATCACGAAACTCTATTACATTACCACATTTTAAATCCTCAGCATTTGTCATATATCCATTTCCTTAACCAAAGATATCACTTCTTCATAAGTAGCATTATCATTAAAAGCTATAGGCCCACAATTGTATTGTTCCGTTGTTTTAGCCGCTACTTTAGAATATACCATATTTTCAGTGTTAGGATAACATCTTCTAATGGCACCATGTAGGCACCAACAAATGGCATTTTCGCTGGTCGCTGGAACAGGTAGCCCTTGTCTGTCACGAGCGTAATATTTTTGGGTCCAGCGTTCAGGCTTCAATAGTAACTCACTTATTTTCATATATCCAACCTCTTTACTAATTTTAACACCATTTCATGAGAACTATTGTCATTGAAAGCAAAAAGACTATATATTTGTTCCTGTAATTTTTTTACTATTTCCCCTTTCTCAGATTCATAACACTTTATTACTGCCCCCATTAGGCACCAACAAACAGCTTTTGGATCTTTAGGATCGGTTTTAAGACCATGATGATCCCTAGCCATAGCATGCTGGGTCCAGCGTTCAGCTTTCGATAGTAGCTCATTTATTTTCATTGATCCACACGTTTCTATTAATGCTTTCATTAACGAAATATAATTGATCGGGGTAATTATTAGCGAGCAATTGACAATGAACACTGGACGCTAGTTGTATTACACTTATGAAATTATTTGTTTGCTGGTGCTTCATCTGTGGCGAATGTCCAGCGATCACTACACCATTTCTACTCGCACTAACCTCGAAATAATCACTTCCCCATCTGAAAACTGGACCATCCATTATTGTTTGTGTGAATTGGCAATCATAACCGAAATCATTCCTGAATGGTTTTTTCATGGTACATCGTATATCGGGGTTTGGTTTTTGGTATGCTGTATTTTGTTGGCTTTAACAAAAACATTTTGTAGCCTAGTTCAGGATGCTCAATATCGTACATCTCCAATAAATTAACAATTCGATCATCACTCTCCAGGAGCCATAAATCGAATTCCTCGCCAAAAGTAACGAGAACGATGGACGATGCACGATTCAGCTTTCGCCTATCAAAGAGACAGAATCCCTCGTATTTAACAGTGCCTGTACAATCTTTGATCTTAAAGCTAAAGGTTTTCGTAGATCGCATCGTAACATTCTCCACAAATTCCGCTAATCAACATTTCTCTTTTATCTGAACTAACGCTCGGTAAAGCTTGTTGTATTAACATGTTTCCGCGAATGAAATTCGCGTACTCTTGGTCGGGCAATTCAATAACAATACGTTTGTTACATTTCTTACAGTTTTTTAATATTGTTTTCATTCTCTTTCATGTTTTATTGTTCGATGTTCAAGGTGCTTGCTTTTAATAATTTGTATAATAGCGGCCTTTGGGCCGATTGATGTACGTCTTTTATACTCCTTTTTATCCCATGTACTGCGTATCTCTTCACACGCTATCGCTATTTCCTCTTGCGTCGGTAAATATTTTTCTGAATTGTGCAACTGCGTACCCCCATCTGCTGTGTCTGTCTTGTTTACATTGAATGTAGTCCAGTTCCTCATCATGCTCACTATCTATACCTAATACCCTTAAAGCCGCACTTGCTTTTGGCCAATTATTTTCATCAAAAAATTCTAATTTCTCTTTTTCTACACCACAGTTAATAAGTGCCTGTCCAATGATACATCCATACTTGTCCGGTGGTCCATTTTCCACTTCCCCTCGTGTGTAGAGACAAGGGGAATTGTTATATCGAGCATTTGGATATACTGTTCCTAATCTTATCACTTCTTCTAACACATCTATTGAGTTCATAAATACCTCAAAAGTTCATCAATTATTTTGTATTGTGTAACACGTGGGTGATAATAAAATACACAATCCTTGTCTGAATTGTGAATATGAAAAATTGTTTTATTTAACGCTATTGCCATGCCCAATTCAACGTGCGTACCGCGTCCTAGTACGCCTAACATAACGAAAAAATCACAATCAATAATACCTTTTGCCTCATTGATTGCTACCTCGGTACATGTACCCTTATCAAGGGATTCTTGTTTGGTCCAATCGTACGTTATTTCATGGCCCATTTGATTGAGCCTATCACATAGGACATTATGTGCTAAGGCATTCTCAATTTTGGTAGCTATGTAATATTTCAAACATCTAACTCCTTAACCAAATTATATACTTGTTTATATGTACCATTGTCATTGAAATCAACAATATTATCATCAATCCTTCTTTTAATTTTAACACCAACTTCTAATCGTTCATTTTCGTTAGGGTAGCACTTAAACATTGCACCCAATAGACACCAGCTAACAGCTTCATTACCACGTAACCTAGAGGTTTCACCATTGATATCTCGGGCCATAACCTCTTGCGTCCAGCGTTCAGGTCTATTAAGTAACTCATGTATTTTCATCGCAACCTGCCCTATTTGTTAATTTTACACGTTTGAGTGCTGGATAGTCCGGTGGTAACACACCCATTATATCTTCAAGAATGCTCTTTTGTTCGTTATGGGACATATTAACTTCAAGAGCACGTAACACATACCCTATCAAATGGCCCAGGTATTTACCACCTTGTGTTGTGGTACATTCGTACATGCGATCGCTTTCGTTATCACTAATCATTTCAACTGTTAGCCTGTATCTCATATGCTATTTTCCTATGATATCGAGCTTTTAATGGTATACCGTCTTTGCTCAACTCTGTATATCTAAAGGTTACTTGATCCCCTATCTTAAAAAATCCTATTTCGCGTTCAGCGTCCGTGAATCCACTAAGCTCGAAAGCTTTCGTTTGCCATTGGACCTTTAACGCTCCTATTAATCCTAGTAGCTTACCTTTGCCTTCGGTCCAACCAGTGATCGTTGCTTCGCTATCTAATAATTTCTTTACTTTTAATAAATCGCCCGTTCGCTTGGGTATCCACAGCGAACTAGGATTACGTATTATCAATCCTTCACCACCTAGATCGGTTATTTGTTCAAGCATCTCATCAAGCTTAGCGATCGCAGCGTCCGTTGTACCAGGTAACCGGCTCTGTTTGTGCAAGATAACATGTTTAGTGTTAACAAATGATGCAAGCCTTGGTAATATACTATAGAACGGTAACGCTGGTGCATCGTTCGAGCGTTTAGCACTCACGTAATCACGTAGATCGGGAATTTCGAGCCTGAAATTGGGATTATTAACACGACCAGCACTAAACATTATCATATCCGATGGACTGTCGAAAACCATATATCGCACGTTGTGCCAGCGTTCATCGGGCGAGTGTTGCTTAACGATGCTCATAAGTTCTTGGAACTCTCCCCGATCAAGAAACAATTCCCCATCCAATGGAATTGGCGGTAGCTGATCAAGGAACCAATCGGGAGCGTGAATAACTTTAGCGTACCGCGTCCACAGTCCAGTGGAAACTGGTATATTTAACAAGCGATAATCTTTCGCTGTATTAGCGAACGGAATATCATTGCACGATATTCCACGTGTTATTCCACCATCCCAATACGCTCGCATACCATCGAGCTTTTCACTAACGTACCACCCACCGATACCATGTTTCTTTTGGTCAAAATTATGTGCCAACTGAAGGAATTCTCTGTTATTACTCATGATTCTATCCATATTTTACAAGCTGTTATTAGTATTGTATCAGCAGCACGAGCAGCAGCATAAGCATTAGCAGCAGCAGCATAAGCAGCAGCATTAGCAGCAGCATAAGCAGCATCAGCAGCAGCATAAGCAGCATTAGCAGCACGAGCAGCATCAGCAGCATCAGCAGCAGCAGCAGCAGCATAAGCATCAGCAGCATCAGCATAAGCAGCAGCATAAGCAGCATAAGCAGCAGCATCAGCAGCATAAGCAGCATAAGCAGCATCAGCTAAAGTTTTTACATTTATACATTGTTGTTTTATTTTTTCATTTGGAGACAATTGACTAATTATTTGTTGTACTGTTTTAATAATAACATTTTCAATAAATATTTGTTGGCGTTCTTGT
>Ga0137334_1000045_pt1 | contig 25946 bp, 43 predicted proteins | sample EasRivERMLT262_2_FD_104776 | JGI IMG/M metagenome (GOLD analysis project Ga0137334, IMG submission 104776) | Soil microbial communities from meander-bound floodplain in the East River, Colorado, USA - East River MetaG ERMLT262_2 | ecosystem: Environmental > Terrestrial > Soil > Floodplain ...
CCCAACACCGGCTATCAGGACCACAAGGGATTGACCGATAGTATAAGTGCATTCGATGTGTCCCGTTGAGGCCTGTCTGCAGCTCATGCCCTTCCGCACGACTTCCGCTGTGGAGTTGGCGGACTGCCCGGACAAGCCCTTTGCTCCTAGCAGCATGAGCATCAAACAAAACCTGAGCATAACTTCCTCCGGCATGATCGAAGTCGAACGTGGCGTGGATCTTCATCCGGTTGTTGCGCGCCTGTTCCAGGATGGGGCGGTAGCGCTGAGTGGCTTCGAGGATGCGACGATCGACCTTTTGAGGTACGGGCATCGTTAAGGCTCCTTCGGGGAAGAGTGGACTTATCTGGCCGACTCTATCCAACAACTCATCTTGGTGAAATCTGTGCCGTCAGTATTAATTGGAATTTCTTCCGTGCCACGAAAACCCGGCTGGATGGGCCCGTGTTTGAACACAAAGAAGCTGCGCGGTGTTCGTCCCGATCTTGCCGCCGCCGGTGTCCAACGCATCACAGCGAATAGTCACCGCCTGCTGGAAGGTCCTGTTGGTCGTATTCTCATAGCTCACCAGGGCGTAGCCCGTTGCGAACCTGGTGCCTTCGCCTGTCTCCCACGCTCGCTCAAGCTTAAGCGTTCCGTGCTTATCCAGCGGCTCACTCAATGCTTTGGTAATGTCTCCAGGGAGCGCGGAATCCGACGCGGGCCGACCTGGGTCACGGGCTGACTTAGCTGCCTTCTCTTCGGTGTATCGCGCGATGCTGGTGATCACCACGACGAGTACCACCGTAAGCGCAATCAGCGGCACCGGCCGTTTCCACGCCGGAATCTCAGGTTCCCGAACGGTGATTGGCGGTTTCGGAGACGCTCTTTTAGCTGGCTCTGGCGCGCCACAGTGTTGGGCACGCGACTGCTTCGGTGCTCACTTCCCTTCCGCACTCCCTGCATTTGGTTAGCGCCATGCTCAATCGCAGAAGAGAGTGTAGGAGCCTGTTCTTATTTCGCCGGTCGGCAACAGGAATCTCAAGAGTGTGGATGATGCTGAATGGCCCGCTCCAGCTGGCGTACGCACTGGCAACCGGCGCGGTTGAAACCGACAACCTCTCGGCTGGTCAGGTCACTGGGAGTGAGCAAGCCTAACGGCTCGTACGAGTGCCTTTACGAAATCCGGCATTGAGTCGCCAATCCAGCCGTCCGCCATCCCATGTCGCAAATTGCTCCGGCAATCCACCCACACCGGTCGCTCTGGCGTCGAAGAGGCCCTGATCAAGCACCACGATCGCCTGCGGCTGATCGCCCAGGGCGCTCCTTACGAGTTGTCGGCCCTGGACTTTCTGCATCGTGCACTGCATCAGCAGCATCCTCATGACCGTGCGCGCCCGGTGACTCTCAGGGCTGGAATCGTAATCGCGGCTGACCCCACTTGTCGCCCGCCGCACGATGCGGTTCATCCACTCTATTATTGTCCTGGCGCTCCTCAGCATTGAATGCGGAAGCCTCAGACTCGTCCTTCGCCATGCCGAACGCGTCCGGCAATTGAATGCGATTCGTGCCCAACTCCACTTCAAGGTGCGCAATCAGGGCATAGGCTCTGTTGGCGGAGTCTAACGCGGCAGTCTCACGTTCACGCGTTGGTTCATCTGCGCCTCCGTACTCTGGCGCTGACTCCTTCAGAACTTGACGCGCGACCCGCTTCTCGTAGTCACCTGACTGGCCTTCGATGCCCAGTAACCAGCCGACAGTCACGTCGTAAACTTCCGCGATTTTTTTCAGTGTCTCGCCCGTGGGTGCCCGCGCCTTTCCAGATAGGATCTCGTGGATGGTGGAGTACGGGACCTTTGTTTTCCTGGCCGCATCTGACGGCTTATCCCCTGCCGCATCAAGCACTTCCCTGAGCCGCGCACGCACTGTCATCGGATGACCGTTGACTTTCCCGGCTTCCCGATTAATTTATCTGGCGGCAGGATACCCAACCAAATGACGCCAGCATTTATCGCCAGCCCGATAAGGATAGAACGCATGGAAGACGCGGACAACAAGAACGATCGGCAAGCGACCGCTGGTCGGTTGTGTGAGCTGCGCAACCATCACCGGTACACACAGCAAGAATGCGCCAACGCTTTGGGCATTTCACAGTCCTCGTACGCCGAAATGGAATCTGGGCGCAGCCGTGTGCGCCGCCGCGATTTGGTTACGCTTGCCCATCTGTATGGCTTGACGGTCGAAGTTGCCTTTCCTGAGAGCGCAGAGGCCGCCTGATGCCCGCTACCCCTGGCCCCTGGCGCAAACAACCGCGTTTCCGCGGCGCTGCTGTCACCGCTGTCACAACCGAAGACGGCGAATTGATCGCGACCGTCCACGACGAGCACCAGGACGCCGAAGCCAACGCGCGCCTGATCGCCGTGGCGCCGCGCATGTTGGCGGTGATCCAACGCCAGCACGAACTGGACGCCGAGATCCAATCAGTCCTCCATGACGTTCGCGGTCTCCCATGACCCGACACCTCTCTGCCCTGCTCCGCATTTTCGGGACTGCCGGCATAGTGACGCTCGGCTGCGATTCACCGGTAGTGCCGGTGCAACAGCCAGTGATCATCTGGCCGGCCGGCCCTCCACGCGATGGCAACTGCCCGCCGAGTGATCCGCGCAGCGGCGTCGTGTTCCCGTGTAACCGCGGTGGCGTGGTGCAACCGCCCGCTGATTCGGTGTCGCGATGACATGCCGAACGATGCACCGGGAATACCTTCGGTTTTCAAGGACCGAAGGTGAAAAACAAAATGCGAATCTTTCACCGCGCAGCTAACCGCCATGAATAGCAAGCAACTGCGCGAGCGAGGTGGATGGGCTGCTGCCCATCATGGCCGCGTCGTCGATGTTGGCCGGGCAACCGGGCAGAGTCAGGCGACGGCATCGCGGGCCCGTTCTGGCCGGGGCATCGAAGCGCAGGCCTTGATGCATGTGCAGCAACTGGCAGCGGGCATCGGCACCAGTCCGGGCGTGTGGGTCGAGTCGATGCGGGCTGAAGCGCGCCGCACAGCCATGGAGCACAAGGACACGGGTTGGCTGATCCGTCGCTTCCACGGGATCCGCGACGAGCAGCTGCTGAACGCAATCACCGCGGCCATCGTGGCCAGCCGCGGCACCGAGCGCGAGGACGAACGTCGCGCGTGGGTGATCGTTTCGTCGCTGGCGACTGACCTGGTTGCGATAGACGGCGAGTTGGAACGTCGTGGCGTTGAGCCGCGCGAGTTCACTGCACACGGCACCAAGCCGGTCAAGAAGGCCGCATGACAACCAGCGAATACGCCGAGCGCACCTATCCGGAGTTGGGCGCGCTGGTTCCGAGGGAAAAGCCAACCCATGCAGGCATGGATGGCAGACCATGCCAGTGCACGCCCTACCGCCGCAGACAATTCCGTCGCGGGTGCTCGCGGGTGTGTCCATGCCACGGCGTACGTCACGCGAAGTGCCCGAATGCCAAGCCTTGTATCGGGCGCTGCGGACGGCTGACTACAGCGCACGAGACGCAGGCGTGCGGCTACTGCTCGCACTGCGCTGCTGATGGACGGTGGAGGCCGGTGCAATGACCGCGATCCGCATGCTCCTGGCCGTGCTGCTCATCTGGACGTCGATGTTGCTGGCCGACCTCGCGGTCAGAGCGCTCAAGCTCAGCGCGCGCGTGAAGCCGCGCAGGATCCCGGAGCGGTGCGGTGTGTTCGAGCGGCGGCCGTCGAAGGCTGCGGAGGAAGCAGTCAGGCTGCAGCAGGAATGGGAGCGGACGCACGCATGAGCTACGTGCTCGCGGGCATCGCTGGTGCGACGGCGTTCGCGCTGATCGAGCGTGCTGTGGTGCGGTACCTGGAGCGCAAGGACTCACTACGCACTGGTCGGCGGCGAAATACGAATTGGTATCTGTAGGTCAAGGGGCGCCGCATAAACCGGTGCGACGCTTTCGCGGGGTGGAGCAGTGGTAGCTCGCCGGGCCCATAACCCGGAGGTCGCACGTTCGAACCGTGCCCCCGCAACTGCTAACCGGATGGGGCTTTCATCGGTCCGCGATGACTCCGGGGAAGTCGCCGCTCCTGCAACCGGCGATCGGATCAATGGAGGACTGTCGGGAGAGACCGACGACTTTGCGGACGTAGCTCACGGTGTTAGAGCGCCGGGCACGATGACGGTTTCCCCCAGGTTTCCGCGTCGGGCCAGCTCGGAGGTGTCGGTTCGATTCCGACCGTCCGCTTGATGGAAAACGAAACGCCACTGATCGAAGCCCCGCGAAGGATTGCGATCGAGTGGCGCTCGCGCCCGGCGAACCGGGCAGCAGTTGTCTGCACCAAGGTATCGAGTCAATGAGCGACAAGGAAGAAGTAAGACCCCGACCAGGACGCCGCTGGAGCTCGCGCCGGTCCACGTTCGCAGGCGGTTTCATTCGCCGCGACCCGCGCCAGCTGGTGGTTTTCCCCCGCGTGGACGATCGCGAGATCAAGGTGACACGCACGCCTCCGGCCGATCCGCCGAAAGGCAAGGCAGCCTAGAAAATGGCGCAGATAAAGCTGACCAACGCGGATGCTGTCGCGCTTGTTGACGATTCTGACCTGGAGTTTCTGTCAACGTGGAAGTGGCGACTCTCGCCTGTAGGCGCTGTCTATCGCGCCAGCAATCACGCGCCGCGCTCCCTTCTGATGCACCGAGTTCTGTTGGGCGTCGTAAACGCTGGCAGGACCGTTTTTGTGGATCATGCCGACGGCAACCGACTGAACAATCAACGGTCGAATCTGCGCATCTGCACCAATTCGCTCAACCAGGGCAACAGGCGCGTGATCCAGGGAAGGTGCTCGCAACTCAAGGGCGTAACTTGGCATCGCAAGTGCCAAAAGTGGCAGGCTCAAATCAAAGTGCACGGACGCAGTAGGTACCTCGGTCTTTTCAATTCTGAGGAGGATGCGGCCCGGGCGTACCTGACGGCGGCGCGCGACTGCTTTGGCCAGTTTGCGTACAGCAATATCGAGGGGGCTGCGTGATCCCGTACGCCCGCGAGCTCGAGCTGAAGCTGACACGCGCCGAGGCGGAGCGCGATCAGTGGAAGTACGTCGCCGGCATCCTGGCGGCCGACCTGGTCAAGCACGCCGATGCCGAGCAGCTCGCGCAAGTCTACGACCGCGCCGCAACGTCTACCCTCCTCGCTCACGTCTGGCAAAGCGCCGCCGATGTGCTGCGACAGGCGGCGCGGATCCTCCGCATGCCTTGGCCAGTCGCAGTAGCCTCGCAGCGTCAGGAGCGTGCCTCGTGAGCGCGCCCGAATTCAACGGCATCGTGTCGAGCGTGCTGCGGCCGAAGCTGGCGTGCATCGGCTACGTGAAGATCGGTGGCAAAGGCAAAGAGGTGAAATCGGGAGGCGGCAAGAAGTTCAACATCCCGGAAAAGTACGATCACTTCCGGATCCGCACACGCGTGCGCGGCGCCGACAACAACTACCTGCTCGACAAAGGTGTCCACGATCGCATCGGCCCGGCGCCTACGGAAATCGACATCCGGTTCCTGTGGGATGAGCCGGAGCAGAACTTCAAGACGTCGTTGACCGCGTGGCAGGATTCGAAGGTGCGCTGCCAGGGTAACGGCGCGCGCGCGTTCGATCGCGTGCTCAACAAAGAGATCCAGTGCACGTGTCCGCTGCTCAGGCAGCACAAGGGCGACTATCCGCTGACTTCATTCCCGCGACCGGTTGGCCAGGTGCAGTGCAAGCCTTACGGCGTGCTCAGCTTCTTCCTCGAGGCCGCGTCTGTGTACGGCGGCTTCCACGTGTTCCGCACCACGAGCTGGGAAACGATAAACTCCCTCACTGAAGCGCTGAAGCTGTTCAAGAAGAACTTTGGCATCCTCTCCTGGATCCCGTTCAAGCTGATCGTCTACCCACACACCGTTTCCTATGAGGAGAACGGCCAGGCCAAGACCTCGAAGGCCTTTGCAGTTTCCCTCGTGCTGCGCGGCAACATGGAGGCTGCGTTCCAGATCGCGGCGCGCGCGCAGGCTCAGCGCGCCACGGCGCTGCAGATCACTGCCGGCGAATACACGCCCGAGCAACACGCCGAGGCAGTCCAGCAAGTCGAGCAGGAAGACAGCCAGGAGATCGTGTCCGAATTCCATCCGGCTGCCGGTACTGCGGAGTCGGATCCAGACTACGAGACGGTGAGCGAAGACGAGGAGGCGCATCCGCTGGAGGAATGGTGCCGGCTCGCGCTGCAGCTGGCCAAATACACGCCCGACAAGATCAACAAACAGATCGCCAAATACAGCGACGAGATCTCGTCGCTCGCGCTGAAACTCGAGTCCGAGCTGCCCAGCGAGTGGAAGCAGGCGGGCGAGCAGCTCGCTGCACAGCAGGCGCAGCAGCGGGCGGCGCAGGCCTCCGACCAGGCGCTGGAGCTGTTCCCGAAATGATCTTGCGCATCGCGGTGACCGAGCTGGTCCGAATGATCGAGTTCGCTCAGATCGGCAAGCGGAACATGGCCGACGAGTTGTACATCGGGCCACTCCGCGGCGATGGCATAATGGAGTTGCAGATCATGACTCCAGCCCCGCGCACGATCGGCTACATCGATATCAACGCGATGAAGATCGTCTGGCACCACTACATGTGGTGCAGCAGCAGTGGCCAGGTGCAGCGAAGTGCGAACTACGCGGTGCTCCGCGGCGGCGGCCCTCTGAAGTACTTCAAGGCCCCGCACGTCAAGCACTGGTGGATCGAAGGCCAGCAGGAGCCGCTGTCATGAAGGCCTTCCGAAACAGTCAGCTGCGGCTCTATGGCGAATGCGGTTGGGCGTACAAAGAGGCGTACGTCGACCACACACCGCCGATGCCATCGCCAGCGCTGCACGGTGGATCCAACGTGCACGCAGCCGTGCGCGCTGCCGTCCATGAGATCGTAAGCGGATCGCCCATCCTGAACATCCACGAAATCGCGTACCGCGTCGTGCGCGGCTCTGACATGGAGTACTTCGACGCGCTTCAGGTGCTCAGCAAGTTCACCGAGTCCTTGGCCGAGGACGTCGACATCGATCCGAAAGCCGCATTCCTGATCGAGGAGCGGCTCGAAAAGATCGTCGACGTGCTGGGTGAGCAGGTGATCTTCTTCGGCACACCCGATCTGGCCTCGCGTGTGACTAGGACGCGTGTCCGCATTGATGACTGGAAGACCGCCTGGGCTCCTGAGAATCGGCAGCAGTTCGAGGCGGGCAAGCAGCTGCCGCGGTACGCTCTCCTGCTCCGCCACAACTATCCGGCGTTCACGGAATTCGAGCTGGTGAAGCGGTTCGTCCGCTACAGCAACAACTACCAATCGATGGTGATCACCGCCGACGACCTGCGGCAGGTTGAGATTGACCTGGTGCAGGAGATCGCGACCGCGATGGACCGCGAGCGCAACAACGATTTCGAGGCCACGCCGGGCAACTGGTGCACGCTGTGTAGTCATACGCACACGTGCCCGCGCATCCGCCAGCTCCGTGATCGCGCCATCGATGATCTCTCAATCGAGGATGACGCGGCTGCGCAGCGCCTGGCCGGCGATGTGGTGGCGGTCGAGGCCTTCGCATCCTCCGCAAAGGAGCGTCTGAAGCGCTACCTCGGCGGCACGCACCCGAAAGGATTCATCCAGGTCGGCGAGGGCAGCTACGGCTTCGGTCCCATTCACGAGCGCGCGGTGACAGCCACGGACCTGAAGCGCGTCCTCACCGAGCAGGGCATCGAACCATCCGACAGACTGTGGCGCGTCGACCTGGATGAGCTGGACAAACTGAAGAAGCGGCTGCCGGCGCAAGCCGTGGCCGCGGTTGATGGTGTGATCGAGACCAACACCACCGCACGGTTCCAGTACCGTCGTGTTGCGGATCCACGCGTGAAGAAGACCACCGGCAGGTCCAAGCAAGTGGAGGCAGTACTTTGAAGAAAATCGCGCTGACCGTGTATCTGCCCGATACATACGACGAGTTGATGGTGAAGGCGGTGATGGCAAGCATCGCGCTTGGCAAGAATTTGCACGCGGCACTCCAGGAGGGGCTGATCTGGGGTTGGGACTGGTCGGATCCCGAAGTTGTCGAGCATCAGACGACGGTGCACCAATGAAGCGGCTCACGCGCATCTACATCGACGGGCTGAAGGTCCACGACCGCGAGGCGATGGAGGTCCCCCAGTTCCTCGCGCTGTCAGGTCCGAACGGCGCCGGGAAATCCGCAGTACTGGAAGCGATCCGGCTGGCCGTGCTGGGATACGAGCCGTCACTGGGCAAGACGCTGAAGGACACGCGGAAGCTGCTCGCCGATGGCTACTCGGACATGGCCATCACGCTCGGCTTCTCGGATGGATTCGAAATCGATCGACGGCTGGGCGCATCCACGGTCACACGCGTCCACCCGACGCGAAATGAAAGAACTGAAAAAGAACTGCAGTCGCGCATCGATCGGGAAACTGGCGCGTTTATTCCCTCCTTTGACCTGGCCGCGTTCCTGGATCTGTCCGCGGAGAAGCGCCGCGAGTTTCTGCTGCGGATCCTGCCGCGCAGCATCGCGAATCTCGACGTGGCGGAGTGGCGGCGCTGGCTAGGCTACGACGGCGCCGAGTCTTTCATCCAGTCGGCGATCACGAAGCTGTGGGACGAACACGTTGAACCGTCGGAATCGATTCTGGACGGCCTGGCCACCGCCCTGCAGCGCACAACCGAAGCATTCAACGCCGCGGAGCAGGCGCGGCGCGAGCAGGTCGCGATCGCCGAGCGCGCCGACCAGGACGCGCGGACTGCTACGGAGTCGGTCGACTACGACCCGGACCGCCTGACTGCTTTGCAGGCCGACCTGCAGGTTGCCACGGAAACGAACACGCGCTGGCAAGAAGCGATCTCGCGCGCCGATCGGGCCCGCACAGAGCAGCGGCACCGGGAGCACATGCGCGAGGTCCTTCGCTGCCGCCTCGAGGAGGTAAACGCGGCGCTCAATCGTCTTCAGGCATCCGCCGCGCCAAAGAACCCGACGCACGAGGAGTTCGGCAATGCCACCCTCCATCTGCACGCCTGCCAGCTCGAGGAAGGCAAGAAGCGGGACGCATTCGGGCAGCTCGCCGAATTGATGGGCAGCAAAACGACCGAGATGGTCGAGGTGCAGAAACGGCTCACTGCGATCGCGAATCACAACACCTGCCCGACGTGCGAAGCGGATACTGGTCACCTGGATACGGTACGCGCGAAGCTGCGTGAACAGATCGAGTACAAGTCGCAGCTGGCGTTGGCCATGCGCGCAGATCACGACCAGCTGAAACGGGAAGTCGAAGCAGCAGCGCAAGAGGTCCAAGAAGCGAACACAGTGCTCAGCTTGTTGCATCGCAGGCGCGCGGATGCGGAAGACTACGCGCGTAGGGAGGACTTACTGCAGGTGCGCGCGGAGGAGGTCATATCCGAGAAGCAGGCCTTCGACGCGCTCCCGGCGATCGAGATCCAGGAGCTGCAGGACGAAGCCGCGCCAACCGCACGGATCACCACCATCCAGAATGCGATCCGCGCGGAGCAGGAGCTCGCGCAGCGTGCAGGCAGGGCGGAAGCTGACCGCGCGCGCGCCGATCGCGAACGTCACGAGCTGGCCAAACGCACAGCAAAGTCCGAGGCGCTCGGTACACTGAAGCAGAACCAGCAGAAGCTGCGCGCGCACGTGATTGAGCAGCTCGTCGGGCCGGTCGAGTCGCGCGCCAATGAGCTGCTTCACGCCATCGACCCCGCAAAAACCTTCAGGTTCATTTTCGAGCGTGAAGGTCGTGACACGTTTGATTTTGGTTTCGAGGAAGACGGCGTGTTCCGCAGCTACGACGCCGCCAGCACGGGCGAGGATGCCTTCCTGGCCGTGGTGCTGGTCGCGGCGCTGGTGGCCACGGTGCAGCCGGCCTGGCCGGTCCTGCTGCTCGACAACGCGGAAGCGATCGACACCACGCGCCGGCGCTGGCTCCTGGATGGGCTGCGAAAGATGTCGGACGTGCTGGGCAACGTGATCATCGCGGGCTGCTGCACCTTCCCGGACGTGGAAGGCTGGACGATTCATCAGCTCGGTAGCGAGTGCGTGGAGATGGAGGCGGTAGCGTGACCACGGAAGAATATGCCACGACACAGCAGCAGCTCCTGTTCATCGGAACTCTGACTGACAATCTGGACCTGGACGGGTTCCTGGACGCGATCAGTCTGGCTCATGCCGGCGGTCCGATCATGGATCCAACGATTTATCGGCGCGGGATGCGCCGGCTTCAAGGAATTGAGCAGCTCGCGCGGGCCACTCGCGAAATGCAACGCGCGGTTGCTGCTCTCCGTTCAACTGTTATCGCGGAGGCGCCAAATGCAGGCTGAGAAGCGGCCGTTCGAAACGTACGCAGTGGTCGAGCTGATGGGACATCACCAGATCGCAGGACGCGTCACCGAGGAGTCGATCGCGGGCACGAACATGTTGCGCGTCGACGTGCCGGAGCTGTCGGCCGAGCGGCCAGGGCACACGAAGTACTTCGGCGGCGGGTCGATCTACGCGATCCACCCGTGCACCGAAGAGATCGCGCAGCAAGTCGCTGACAGGCTTGCACGGCAATACGGCTTTACACCGTTGCCGGTTGCGGTTCCGGATCTGACGCAGGCGATGGACGTGATCCGGAAAGCGGAAGCGGCCAGGGCGTCGGTGCCTGCGCTGGCGGCGGGCTACCCTAACGATGACGACGACGTCGTCGATGACGACGGCGGCTATTCGGACGACGGCTATTCGGGGTTCCGCACGTGAGCGACTTCCTCCACGCCGCGACACTGACGCACAAGGCTGCTCGGCCGCAAAAGCGCGGTCGGTTGCTGCGGGCGTTCCGGCTGGAGTGCTTCAACGCAGCGTCACTGCAGCGAAAGGGCCGGGCCGGTGTGGCAGCGAAGACCGTGGAACGCGCGAAGGCAAAGCTGCTCCTGCAGCTGTTCGGCCGGCATGGCCACGCGCGCACATGGAAACACGCACACACGATCCGGATGGTGCTGGGGCGGGTGCAGCAGCAGGAATTCGACGAAGTATTTCGATCGGAATCGACACTCTACTGAGCGAGGACATGACATGGCATTCCCTCCAAACATGAAGAGGGGCCAACGGCTGCCCAAGCACCAGGCCGTCATCATCGACCAGGTCGTGGCCGAGATGTTCGCGGCGGATCCCAGGGTCAAGACGGGAGCCGTCCAGGATCGCCTGGCCAGGAAGTTCAAGATCACCGTCGGCGACCCTGTCGTCTGGCGGCGGCTGCGGAAGCTTCGCGAGAACGGCACAGAGCCCGCACACGTTGAGCCGCACATGCCCGAGGTGGCCGAGCTCGACACGCCGCTCAGCTTCACCAGCCTCAGCAACGGCAAGATGCGCATTGCGCTGAGCATCGACCTGGAGCCGAAGTGGGGCGGCGCCATTGTCGCCGCGGTCGGTGCAGTACTGGCGTCCCGCGACGGTGCTGAGAGAGTCACGGTAGCGCAGAACGGCACACAGCCATGAGCGGCCAGCTGATGCTCGACTGGGAGCGCAGCGACGACAGCGGCATCGTCATGCACGATCCCGACCAGCTCGAGCCCGGGCCGTGGCAGCCGCGCCGGAATTTCGTTGAGGCGAAGATCGCCGAGCTGGCCGCGTCGATCGCCGAGGTGGGCGTGCTGCAGAACCTGGTCGCGCAGCAACCGGCGAACGGCGGCAGGGCCCTCATCATCAGCGGTGAGTCCCGCTGGCGCGGCGCGAGCCGCGTGCCCGGTGCGCGCCTGCCCGTGCGCCTGGTCAACCTGACGCCGGCGCAGTGCCTGACGATCGCGCTGATCGAGAACCTCGGGCGCAATGACCTGACCGCCCTCGAGGAGGCTGCCGGCTACGCGAAGTACTTCGAGTACGAGCCCGACATCACGCAGTCGGAGATCGGGCGCCGCATCGGCCGCGACCAGTCGCACGTGGCGAACATGCTCTCGCTGCTGCAGCTGCCGGACGAGGTGCGCGAGCTGATCGACGCCGGCGTGCTCGCCTGGTCGCTGGCCCGCGATCAGCTGGTGCGCTGGGCAAAGGAGGAGCCGTCCATCCGCTATCGATTCTTCCGCACGCTGCTGACGCAGATCAATGCGCGCGCGGATGCGCGTGAGCCGGTCACGCGTGTGTGGCTCGGGCCCATGGTGACCAAGCTGGCCGAGATCTATAGCGCGCCGGCGCCGGTACAGGAAACGATGGCGAAGGGCGCAGCGGCAGCGGCGCCAGCGAAGAAGGCGCCCGGCGTAGACCAGAGCAAACAGCGGGTCAATGCGCTGACCAATCACAAGATCGAGGCCTCGAGCTTCAAGGGCGCGCTGAACAACGCCACGATCGAGGATTGCAACGCCGTGCTGAAGGTCGTGAGGAAGAAGATCGGGCAGAAGAAGCGCGTGTCTGCGATCGAGAAGCGGCTGAAGGAGCTGCAGGCCGCGCAGCGTAAAGCGAAGAAGCCAGCCGGCAAGAAACGTTTCAAGCAGGAGGACATCGAAGAGCAGGCAGCGCAGGCCACTCCCACAGCGGAAAAGGAGGTGGAGCATGCGGTAGTTGAAGAGCCGGCACCTGATGACTCCGCACTCGGGTTCGCGGTTCGCGAGCCCGAGGTTCCGGCCGAGCCTGCGCATTCAGACACACCAATGCACATCGACGCACATGCAGCTGAAGTAGCCGAGGCGGTCTGCATCTACTGCGGTTGCAAGGATTCGGAAGCATGCGTCGGCGGCTGCGTATGGACGGCGGTCGACCGGGAGCGAGGCCTCGGCGTGTGCAGCAGATGCGAGCCCTCAGCTGAAGTTGCCCGCTCCGCACTGGCCGCAGACCGTGAGTTAGTCGCCGAGGGTGGCGAGGAGCCGTCAGTCGGTGGATTCATCGGTGCGCTGCTGCCGCTGCTGGATGACTGCAGCGTCACACTGGCCATCGCGCGCCTGGCCCAACCGAGCGAGACCATCTGCATCGTGGTCACGCCCAAGCAGATCCAATCCAAACAACAGATCGCCCCACTCACGGTCAGCGGCACGGCCGCGGAGCTGGAGGCGCAGCTGCTTGCGCGGCTGCCAGCATACGTCACCAACCTGCTGGGCGTGAACGCGCCCGCGGAGGCATGATGGCCAGGAAGTTCATGTACAACGGAATGGAGCTGAACGACCCGGATCCGGCCATGAAGCCGGAGCAGGTGCGTGATCTCCATTCCGTCACGCACCCGGAGCTCGCCAATGCCAGCGTCACGGGCCCGAGGAAATCGGGCGAAGACCAGATCTTCACGTTCGCACGCGCCGTCGGAGCCAAAGGTTGATGACGCGACGCAGCGAGTACTCGACGACCTCGATCGCGCGGAAGCCGGAATCGGCCAATCCGCGCAGGAAAGGCTGATCGAGGAATGGCAATCGCAGCCCGAGCCGCGCAAAGCGGCGAATCTGCTGTTGAGGGCATTGGGCGCCCGCAATCGGTTCGGCCAGGACCAGACCCGGTTGTTGCCGCCTGCGGGATCGCTCCTGCCACCGGTGTAGCGCTTCCCAGCCTGCGCGGTGTCGACGGCCGTCTGCAGCTGCGCGGTGGCGATCGCGAAGTGCTGCGTTGCACCCGTGCGCTCATGCTCGCCAGCGTGGCAACGGCTGATGACTGGGTGCGCTCGAAGAAGAACCCGCTGAAGTTCATCGAACGCACGCTGCAGCGCTGGATCAGCGAGGGCTACGGCGATCTCCCTCGCGTCAACTCGCTCGATGCCATGCTCCTGCACGACCTGGTGGCCGCGTTCTCGCGCGGCGACGAGGAGTCGGAGCACCCGAACCTCTTTTACATCGTGGTCTTCGCGGGCGCGTACGTGCCTGTCCACCTCGGCAACACGATCCGGCTGCTCGATCGCGTGGATCCGCGTTTCCCCGTCACGTTCCACGAGCTGCTGCTGCGCGCCATGTATTCGGTCACCTGGGCGTACAGCTGGCACAGCATCGAGAATGACGGGTGCGTAGAGCTGGCCGTGGGATTCCTGCTCGATGCGGAGGACAGCAAGCTGGACGTGGACGCGTTGAGCTTCGAGGAGATGGACGCGCGGGTGAAGCAGATGGTACCGGCGTCGCTGCATCGCAAGCCCTACTCGCTGCGCACACTCCGTGACCGGCTTTGCAGGATCCAGGACCCGACCGCGTTACGCCTCTTTACGGACCTGCTCGCGCTCCTCGATGCCACCCGAGGCCTGCAGAGGGACAATGAAAAGGTGATGGACCAGCTATACGACATGGATGTGATGCCGCCCTGGCCCGGCTTCTATCTGGGCATCGACGCTGGCGACACGCTGGATGGAGTGTACGATCAGTATTGCTGGGAGCGATCGCAGGCGGGTGAGGACGCGGCACCCTCGTATGTAGTCCGGTTCGACATTACCGATCTCGATTCCGTGCGACGTGCGCATGACCTGGTCGTGCAGGCCTGCCGCGTGCTGGGCATGACGAAACGGTTGATCGACAGTCTGCCCACGGTAGCTGATCCGGCCGCGCTCGTGAATGTGCTGGTGACGGTATGAACGCGAATGTGCGGATCGGCCAGTCGAGTGAGCTGCGGCTCAAGCATGCCATCCTGGTCTACGAGAACTACTCGCCGCTCGGCGGCGGCACCTACGCCACCGTCCACGGTGTGATGGGTCGTGATGGTCGCGCGCCGCGGCTGGCGGCCGGGCAGCTGGTCACGATGTCATTCCTTCAGGAGCTCGCCCACGGCCTCGGCGAGAAGCTGAAGCCGGAGATCCTGCCTGAGACGGTGCTTTGCCGCACGCCGCACATCGTGGTGTGGTGGACGCCGGCGTGCACGCGGCCGCTGTTCTTCCGGAAAGAGTCCGAACTGGGCAAGGTGTCGGGCAAACACTTCCCGCTGCCCGCGCTCGTGTGGCGCGCCGCCGGCCGGGAGATCCATATCCGCGCGCTGAAGGAATCGAAGCGGCCCGGGGCAAAGACGCCGCTCTTCAAGGCGCCGTTCTGGAACACGAACAGCGAGGGATTGGTCTGCCAGGGTACCATGAAGAAGCCGGAGGTGCTGAACACATCCTCCCTTGCGGAATGGGAGGACGGCTATTTCGCAGCCGAGTTCACGCACGTATTCGATCAGTTCTCCGCGAAGGCCTCGACTTCACACAAGGGTGGCGTGATCGGACTGTGGCGCGCGCTCGCCGGGCCGCGCGGCAACAAGAAATCGTTCCCGACTGACAGCCTGGTCTTGGCCAGGCAAACGCTGCAGCGCTTCATCGAGGGGAAGGCCGGCGATGCATAGGCTCCCCGCGAAATTCCTCGAGCGTGAGATCAACGTACGCGTGATAGGCTGCGGCGGTACCGGTTCCGCGATCGTGAGCGGGCTCGTGTACCTGCACCACGCTTTGATCGCGCGCGGCCATCCGCACGGGCTGAATGTGACGGTCTACGATGGCGACGAGATCACGCCGGCCAACTGTGTTAGACAGCCGTTCTCTATCTCCGACGTTGGGCTGAACAAGGCCGTAACGCTGGTCACGCGCATCAACACGTTCTGGGGTTTGAGCTGGAGCGCGATCGGGATGCATCTGAACCCCAAACACGAGAAGCTCGTGTGGTGGCGCAACTGCATTCTGATCGGCTGCGTCGACACGCGCGCCGCGCGATCGATCATCCACCAGGTGGCTACCAACACCTCGTCGGACTACTGGCTGGACATCGGCAACCGCGCAGATGATGGCCAGTTCCTGCTGGGACAGCCTCTGTCAGAGCACTCGACCTCACGCCGGCTGCCGACGGCCGCGGAAGAATGGCCCGAGCTGGTCGATCCTGCCAACACGCTGGATGATGACCAGCTGCCGAGCTGCAGCGCCCTCGAGGCGCTGACCCGCCAGGCGCCGTTCGTCAACCAGTTGCTGGCCAATCATGCGCTCGCTCTCCTGTCCCGCCTGTTCCTGAAAGGCGAGCTCGAGCATCGCGGTGCTTTCGTAAATCTCGCGACCGGGCGCACGGCGCCGATTCCGGTACCGGCGGCGCCGCAGCTCTCAGCAGACGACGTGAAGGAGATCCGGATGGCCGCGGCGTATGGCTGCGCGGCTGAAGTACTGCAGGATGCGTTCGGCATCGATGACTACGAGTTCCGTCAGATCACCGCACGCAGGAGGAAACGTGCCGCGTGAAGGTAAACGCCAGGAGGCGCTCTATCTCTGGCGCACGACTCGCGAGGCGGCCGCCCGCCTGGGTGGCGTTGGTGATGACCAGATCTATGAATGGATAGGCGCCGGCGAGCTCACTGCGTTCGACGCGAGCCGGAAGCCCGGCGAAACCCGACCCGACTGGCGGTTCAAGGACGAGTGGTTGGATGAGTTTGAAGCTCGGCGCACGAGGAAAGCAGCGAATGCCGCGTAAGAAACGCCGCAGGCCTCAGGCTGTGACCGCCGGTCTACGGTGGCGCCGCGGAGCCGCCTACTACGAGCGTGAGCATGCGCGGCTCGAAGGCGGCCGCATTGTCAAATCATTGCGGGTTGGCCGCGACCGCGAAGACGTGGCCATCGCGTACGCGAGCGCGCTAAACACCATGGCCGAGCGCGGCGACTGGTCGGTGATCGAACGCTGGCGGCGAAGCGAGCTGGACATCTCGGACATCTCGCGTGCCGTGCGGGAGGGCGACTACGCCAGGATCAAACGGATCACCGCGGACGGCACCCGGCTCGGTGCGGCGATCGAGCGCTTCATGCAGCGCGCCCGTGCAACGCTGGCTGATCAGTCGGTGAAGGACTACCAGTACGTGCTGGCCCAGCTCGAGCGCAGCCTCGGCGCTGACCACCCGATGGCGCAGCTGACCATTGAAGCCGCCGAGAAGTTCCTGCACGAGCCGAAGGAAACGACAGGCGGCGCACCCTGGGCGGCCCAGACGCAGTCCACGGCCCGCAAGGCGTACCGCGCGCTGTGGAACATGGTGATCGAGCAGGAGGCAGAGGCCGCCGAGAAGGCGCAGGCAATGGCCTCAGTGACGCGCAACCCATGGAAGCGGGCCCGTGTGCCGAAGCGCAGGAAGACGCGCCACGCGTTCCTGACGCCTGCTCAATGGAAGCACCTGATCAACCACGACGAGGTCGCAGGGACACGGTATGCGGCCTTCCTGGCCGCCGGCATCCTCGGGCTGCGCCGGCGTGAGATCATGTACCTGCGCACCGTCGACGATGTGATCCTGAACGGTGCCCGGCCGCGGCTGCGGATCCAGGACCGGAAGGGCGAGCACAAGTGGACGGCGAAAACGGAGAACAGCGTGCGCGATGTGCCGATCCCGACCAGGCTGCGCCCGCTATTCGAGCACCACGCGGTGGCCTATGCCGGCGAGAAGTTTTTCTTCCGATCGCTGCACCGTGACTCGCCGATCAGCGACCAGACGGCAACGATATGGGTGCAGAGCTGCTTCGTGGCAGCTGACCTGCCGTACGGCCGCGGCGATGCGAAGTCGCTCACGCTGCACTCGCTCCGGCACACCTGCGCCACTTGGATGCTGAGCAAGAACGTACCGATCACAACCGCGGCCAAGCGGCTCGGAGATACACCGGCAGTACTCCTGGACACCTACGCGCATGCCATCGCGGAAGACGAGGCGCGGGCGGACGCGGCAATGGATGAGGCACTGGTTTAAGATGAGGCCGATCGCTACACCGAAAGTACAGTTTTCCCAACACACCCCCGGAAACGTGTTGGGCCGGGCTAACCTTTACATATCTTGTAGGAGTGCAAGATGCAACCCTCTAAAACCTGCATTCCTTGCCAAATCAGTAGTTAGCGGCGACTCCGGCCACCCTCTATTCGCCCTCCGTACTGATCGGCGCACCCGAAAGGTGCCCCGAAATGTACACATTTCCCAACATGCCATCGAGGCAGGTGCGGTATGAGCCTGCTAAAGAAGGTCAAAAAGAAGGCCACCCTCTACGTCGGTAGGCCTGGCGAGCGTCACGCGCGGTCCATCACCGACGACCAGGGCCGCGGCAAGCTGCTGGGTGAGCGGTTCCGCGCGGCCGTGAAAAAGCGGACGCGGCGCCGGAAGAATGAGTGGGCCGGGCGAAAGGCGGCACGTCGATGACGGCGCCACCCATTCTCTTCCACCCCGGCGACGGCGGCGTGCGGGTCGACCTGAACCAGCTGGTCGCATCCCGGTTGCTCATCCAGGCCAACAGCGGTGGCGGCAAGAGCCGCATGCTGCGTTACCTGCTCGAGCAGACCCACGGCCGGATCCAGCAGATCGTGCTCGACCCCGAAGGCGAGTTTGCCACGCTGCGCGAGAGGTTTGGCTACCTCTTGGCCGGTCGCGATGGTGACGTGCCGGCCGAACCGAAGACCGCGAAGCTGCTCGCGCGCCGGCTTCTCGAGCTGAGCGCATCCGCTGTCATCGATCTGTACGACCTGCCGCTGGATCAACGCCGGCGTTTCGTTCGCCTGTTCCTCGAAGAGCTGATGCACCTGCCGCGCTCACTTTGGCGGCCGCTGCTGGTCGTGATCGATGAGGCGCACGTCTTCATCCCGGAGCGCGGCTCCGGCGAGGCGGAATCAACCGAAGCGGCGATCGCACTCTGCACGCAGGGACGCAAACGCGGGTTTGCCGCGGTGCTGGCCACGCAGCGCATCAGCAAACTGCACAAGGATGCCGCAGCCGAGCAGCTCAACAAACTGATCGGCCGCACTGGGCTCGATGTCGACCTGAAGCGCGCCGGCGACGAGCTCGGCATGGACAAAGAGGCGCGGCTGCAGCTCCGCGACCTGGAGCCGGGCGAGTTCTACGCGTTCGGTCCTGCGATCTCGCGCACCGTCGTAAAGGTCCGATCGGGTCCAATCGTCACCACTCATCCGCAACCAGGCGCGATCGCACCGCCGGCGCCGCCGCCACCCGCGGCCGTGCAGAAGGTCATCACGCAGCTGCACGACCTGGCAAAGCGTGCCGAGGAGGAAGCGAAGACCGAGTCCGAGCTGCGCGAACAGGTCGGACGCATGCAGCGCCGAATTCGCGAGTTGGAACGGCCCGGAGCGCAGGTATCGAACGTCGTAGCCAGTCGGGCGATCGAGTTGGCGGTCGCTGACGCAAAGAAGCAAATGCGCGGGGATGTCGAGCACGCACGCGCATTGGTCCTTGAGCAGGCGAAACGCGAGAAGCAACTGCGCGGGCAGATCGGCGACCTCGGCAAGCGCCTGACGAAGGTTGGGGCGTTGCTGAGTCAAATCGTGCCCCTTACGCAGTTTGAGCTCCAGGACGTCGCGGCCGCGGTACCAAAGGCAACGAACGGTCACGCGACACCAACGCATACAGCGCCTGACACGCGAAGCAGTCACCACCGCTCGTCGGTGCCACGCGGAAGTAGGCAAAGTGGGAGCGCGTCAGGCGAACCTCAATCAGCGACAGGTGCGCGCGCCGCGCTCGGATCCACTCCGCGCAAGATGCTCGACGCTCTCGGTGCGCTGCACACGCTGGGAGTCGAGGAAGCGGAGCGCACGACCGTTGCTGGCTGGTGCGATATCTCCGCCAGCACGGGCACGTTCCGCAATTACCTGAGCGACTTGCGCAGAGCTGGGCTGATCGAGGACCGGTCCGGCAATCGGCTCGCGCTCACCGACCTGGGTATGCTCGAGGCGGCCGACATCGATGTGCCGGACCACGACACTCTTCACGCGATCTGGTTCAACAAGCTCGGAGGCACGCAGTCGAAAATGCTGCGTGTGCTGATCGACGCGTATCCCGACCCGATCAGTCGCGAGGAGCTCGGCGCCGCGATCAACATTTCGCACACAACCGGGACGTTCCGGAATTACCTGAGCGACTTGCGCACGCCTGGTCTCATGCGCGACGTGTCGAAAACGCATGTCGCAGCCACGGACCTGCTCTTTCCTGAAGGGCTGGACTGATGATCCCGGTCCGGCAGACGAACGCGAACGGCCGCGGCAACTGCATGGCGGCTTGCTGGGCGAGCATCCTCGAGATCCCGATCGGGCGTGTGCCTGACTACCGCGCGATCGAAGCTGCCGGCGGATCCTGGATCAACACCATCAACACGTGGCTCTCCAAACACCACGAGCAGGTCTACGTCGAGCTGGAGCCTGAGGTCACCAAGGTTGTGCAGCCCGCTGGATGGCACCTGATCAACTACGGCACGCGATCGCGCGGGCATTCGGTTGTTGGTTATTGCGGTCGACCCATTTGGGATCCGGCCCTGGGCAACCCTGACTACTCGCACGGCTTTCGTGACTCCCTGGTCTACAGCTACGGCGTCCTGGTCGAGCTCACTGAAGATCTCCGAACAACATGGCAACCAACCTGGGCTGAGTGTCTCTGCCCGGCATGCATGCGAGGTGAATCGTGATCAAACAAAGTGAAGGAGCGTAAACAAGTGACGACAGCGGTACTGAACGATGTGTGGATGGTGCGCGCCGCTGAGGCGGCGACAGCGTGGCTGAACGCCGCGATCGCATCGAGCCAGGACAAAACCCGAGGCGTGCTCTACCGGACGGTATGCCTCGAATTCTTCCCCTCCGGAATCCAGTTCGTAGCTACCAACGGCCACATTCTGCTCCGGACCTGGGCACCGCGCACCGACATCGGCGATCTGCCGGCCGAGATGCCCGAGCACTGGGAGCAGCCTGATGACACTGTCGTGGTCATGGACGTCGAGAAGTTCGTGCTGGGCTTCATGCGCACACTGGCCGCGGCGTGCACCGATGATCCGGTCGACATGACGTTCACAATCGAACCAGACGAGGATCCGGAAGCACCGGCGTTGGGCGAGGAGGTTGCGCGCTACGTGCTCACGCTTCACGCGCTCGGCCAAACGCTCAGTTGCAAATTGTTCGACGAGCGCTACCCAAACTGGCGCGTGGTCCAGCACATGCTCGGCTTGGCTGAACGCGTTGACGGCCTCGTGCTGGCCACGAAGCTGTTCGCAGCCGTCGGGAAACTGAAAGGTGTCGTCGGTATCGAGTGGACGTTCACGGGCGACGAGAAAGCGATCCAGATCCGGAGCTCGTTCGGCGTACCCGTGCGCGGACTGCTTATGCCAATGCGCCGGCCGGAAGAAAAGAAAAAACAGGAGAAAGACGCCGGCCAGCTCGAGCACGAGGAGTAGGGATCAGCGATGGCCGATTCGGCAACGTACGTGCGGCTGCTCCCGACCTTCTGGAACGATCCGAAAGTGAAGCGGAAGCTCGCGCGGGAGCAGAAGCACCTGATGCTTTACTTCATGTCGAGTCCGCACATCAACATGATCGGACTCTACTACCTGCCGCTCTACATGGCGCAGGCCGAGGCAGACTTCCCGGTACCGGAAATTGACGCGATGATCCGCGGCCCGCTGTCGCCGTTCGTCACGTACGACTGGGACACGGAAGAGATCCTTGTGCACCGCTCGGCGCGCCATCAGATCGGCGAGGAGCTGCACGCAGGCGACAAGCGCATCAAGGCTGTGCAACGCGTGCTCGGAGACACGCATTCGCAGTCGCTGGTTGTGAAGTTTGTACAGCTGTATCCGGACTGGCCGCTAGGGCCGAAATACGAGGCCCTTATGAAGGGGCTTGGTAAGGGGCTTCCCAAGGGGCTCCTCAAGGGGCATGGCAAGGACCTTGGTAAGGGGCATGGCAAGCCCCTAGGTAAGCCTAAGCAGTTATCTGTATCTGTTACTGAGCAGTTGACTGGTACTGAACAGTTGACTGGTAAAGGAAAAGCGGTTGATAAATCAACCGGGGGCAAGCCCCGTGATTTGCATGCACGTTCCAACGGCTCAGCGAAACGCAGAGACCCGGTCAAGGCAACCCTCGCCCCGCTGATCCGTAAGCATCTCTGGCTGGGCAAGACACCGCCGAAGCTGCGCTCGCAGCCCGATTGGGACATGGGTCGTGAACTCAGCACCGCCAACACCCTGCTCGACAAGACCAGCATCCAGATCCCCGAATTCGCCGGCGCCATCCAGGTCGCCAGGGAAGTGCTCGAGTATCGCGAGGATGAGCCGCTCACGCTGCTGATCTTCAGCGTCGCCGGCAGGCTCGATCGACTGAACGACTGCGTTGCTGTCTGGCGGAAACGTCAGGCTCGCTTGTCCAACGCACGCGGCGTCAATGGCCTGCAACCGATCGAGGTGAACATTGGTCCGGCCCGCTGAACGCCACATCGAAGTGGCCCTCACAGACCGGCAGCCGCCGTATGCGCCAGAGGCGGAAATCAGCGTGCTGGGCGCCATGTTGATCGATGGCGAAGCCGTTGCAAAGGCGTTCGAGGTGGTCGACGTCGAGATGTTCTACGTCGAAAAGCATCGCCGCGTTTTTCGAGTCATGCAGCGCCTGTTTGGCCGCGGCGAAATCATCGACCCGGTCACGATCAGGGAGGAGCTGCAGAAGAACGGCGAGCTGGAATCCGCCGGCGGCCACGAGTTTCTCTCCGAGCTGCTCGATGCGGTACCGACTGCGGCAAACGTCAGCTTCCACGCGAAAGTCGTGAGAGACCGTGCGCAGCTGCGCCGCCTCATTCGGGCTGGCACCACCGTTGTTCAGCTCGGCTATGAACCCGGCGATCGCAGCGTCGCGCAGGTCATGGACGCCGCCGGCCAGGCCGTGTTTGACGCCGTGCGCGATGACGTTGGCGAGGGTCCGGTGTGGGTGAAGCGCGACCTGTGGGAAACGTTCGAGGCGATCGAACGACTTCAGGCAGCAAAGGGCGGCATCACCGGGCTGGACACGGGACTGCTCGACCTGAATCGCATGACCGGCGGCTTTCAGAAGGGCGACCTGGTGATCATTGCCGCTCGGCCGAGCATGGGGAAAACCGCATGCGCCATGGGCATTGCCGTGCACGCAGCCATCAGCCAGCAGCTGCCTGTCGCGGTCTTTTCGCTTGAGATGACACGGCAGCAGCTGATCCAGCGCATGCTGTGCGCGGAGGGATTGGTCGACCTGTCCCGGCTGCTCAACGGCCAGCTCAAAGATGACGACTACGTTCGCCTCGCCCAGGTTGCTGGCCATTTCAACACGGCGCCGATCTACATCGACGAGCAGGGCGACATTGGCATCACCCAGCTGCGTGCTCGTGTTCGCCGGCTGAAGGCTGAACATCCCGAGCTCGCGCTGGTTGTCGTGGACTACGTGCAGCTGATGAGCGCAACCGGCGAGAACCGCACGCAGGAGGTCAGCGGGATTTCCCGCGGCCTCAAGTCGATCGCAAAGGAAGCAGGGCTGCCGGTCCTCGCTCTCTCCCAGCTCTCCCGCGAAGTCGAGAAACGCGCTGACAAACGCCCGCAACTCTCGGATCTGCGCGAGTCTGGCAGCCTCGAGCAGGACGCCGATCTCGTGTGCTTCTTATTCCGGCCCGAGTACTACTTCGGCGAATTAAAAACAACGGGCAAAGGCAAAGACCAGCGCACCGATGACCTGCGCAACAAGGCCGAGCTCATCGTCGCGAAGCAACGCAATGGTCCCACCGGATCCGTCGACCTGTTCTTCCGCAAGGAATGCGTGCGCTTCGAGAACTGGGGCAACGCCCGATGAGCCGCACCACTCACCCCGACTTCAACAAGTGCAAACCAGAAAAACGCTGGTCCGGAGGCACCTTGTTCACTCTGTGGAACGTGCTGAATGCCGAGCTGATGCTCGAGGAGACAACCAGTGAACCTGTCTATCGCATTCTGCCCAGCGGTGCGCTGGTGGCGCTCGGCCGGTCTGACCGCCTGGTCGTGCGCATTGCGCGCTCCAGCAAGCCCACCACAGCCGAGGGCGTCGCGAAGTTCGAACAGGAGGTCGACACGTTTGCCAGGCATTTCGGAATCCAGAACTGGGACCGCCGCCACGTTGAGAGTGCGCGTGGCATTGCCATGATGCTGAGCGAGCCGCGGAGGCCCGAATGATCGAGCTCCACCACTGTTCGATTCCCGGCTGCGATCGCGAGATCTTCGGCGATCGGCTGATGTGTCAGCCGCACTGGAAGGTCCTGCCGGCCACACAGCAACAGCGTGTGGCCGAGGCCTGGCGGCGGTTCCGGAACGCGGGCGACGTGGCCAGGCAGTCCGCATACGAAAAAGAGCGGAGCGAGGCCATTCGATACGTGGCCGAGCATGAGGACGTCGACGCATGGCTGCGGGACTGATGCGGTTCTTTCAGTTCATCCGTGCGCCGTGGCCTTCCCCGCCCCGCCAGCGCCTCAACGCAATCCGCCGCCGGCTGCGCGTCGAGCACGTGTGCGCTGAGCTGCGCCGGCTCGATCGCGCTGACCTCGCGCAGCAGCTCGAGCGGGAAGAGCTCAGTCATTCCGATCGGAATAATCTCCTGGAACTGAATCGAGGTGCACGTTGAACCTGTTGATTCTGGCTATAGACCCCGGCCCAAAGGAATCGGGATACGTCTACTTCCGCGGCGGCAAAGTTGTCGAGGCTGGGAAACGGGACAACCACGAAATGCTTTGCGTGGTGACCACGTCGGTCGCGGTGATCGCAATCGAGATGGTGGCGAGCTTCGGCATGGCGGTCGGCAAGGAGGTCTTCGAGACGGTACGCTGGATCGGCCGCTTCCAACAGGCGAGCGCCCGCCCCGACGATGTGCTTCTCGTCTACCGGCACGATGTGAAGATGCACCTGTGCAAGACGCCGCGTGCGAAAGACGCCAACATCCGGCAGGCGCTGATCGATCGGCTGGGGCCGCCGGGGAACAAAAAGCAGCCAGGGCCAACGTTCGGCGTCTCGGGCCACGCGTGGTCGGCGCTCGCGATTGCTGTCACCGCCTTCGACCGAATGGGCGAGAGAGCGAGCGCATAATCATGCGACCCGACGGTGAAGGTTGGATCACGGAAACCCAGGCGCTCGAGCGACTACGCGAGCATGAGAACGAATACCAGCGGCGCCGGCGCGTTTGCCAGTGCCTCGATCACAGGCCGCTGCGCAAATACATGGGTGTTTGGCAGTGCATGCTCTGCCTGCGGCCTCGGCAAGCGCCGTAGACCTAAACCATTCAAGCGAAAAAAAGGACGGGGGCGATGATCAAGCTGGGACAGCAGGTGCGTTGCATCGTGACAGGCTTCACGGGCATTGCGATCTCAAGAGTAGAATACCTGAACGGGTGCGTGCAGTACTGCGTGAAGCCACCGGTGAAAGATGACGGCACACTGGTGGATGGCTCCTACGTCGACATCGAGCAGCTCGAGGTAGTCGGTGAAGGAGTACCGGCCAAGGTGTCCAACACTGGCGGACCGAAGGCCGACACGCCGAGCACGTCATACCGTGGGTGAAGCGAAACGGAATGCTGAGGCGCAGGGCGAGCGCGAGACGTTCACTCCCGGCGTGGTGACCCTGACGGACAACCAGACGGGCAGGTTGGTTCCGCTCTTCATCGAGAGAGATGGGAAGGTGTATCGGTTGCGCGTCTCTGCTCGCGTACGTGAGTCCGAGATGATCGACACTGCTCATGACGCCGCACGCCAGGCGGGTATGAGCTCCAGCCGTATCATCCGCAGTGGTGGACTGGTCGTGCCGGGACGAACACAGTGATGCCCACTATGCTCGCGCCTCGGAACCGGCTGCCACTTGTTGCATTGTGCCCGGCCGAGGCGCCTGTGTGCTCTGGATGTGGCCGAGCCCTCAGACTTGTCCACGCCAAGCCAGGCGGACCAGGATTAGTTCTGTGCGAGCGTTGGCTTGGGGCGAAGCGTAGTCGTCACTTGTGTGGCCAGTGGAACTACGTGATCGGTATCCACGGCCGACTATGCGCAGTCGTGCATCTCTCGCCAGCCCAAGTTGCAGTCGCACGCGATGCCGATACCGAACCTCGCGTGTTGTTCGAACAGCTCGATATCCTCGTGCGTGCGATCGTTGTGTTGGGGGACACCGAGAACCCGGAGTCGACATCATGAATGGTGGGGAGGAATCCCATCCTAGTGGGGGCGTATCCCTATCGCGGGTCCTTCCGGGCGCTTCGCTCACGGG
>Ga0137334_1000047_pt1 | contig 24888 bp, 44 predicted proteins | sample EasRivERMLT262_2_FD_104776 | JGI IMG/M metagenome (GOLD analysis project Ga0137334, IMG submission 104776) | Soil microbial communities from meander-bound floodplain in the East River, Colorado, USA - East River MetaG ERMLT262_2 | ecosystem: Environmental > Terrestrial > Soil > Floodplain ...
TAAATTTCCTTTTTGAAATCAGAATAGTTTTGAATAGATGATCAGCCTTGCGGTTAGTCGGTGAGTTTTCCGCCCGCCTTCGAAAAGGCGAGACGCTCTTCAGGGCTGAGTTTGTTGTAGTCCGCCATCGTCATGACCTTGGCTCCAGCGCTGTTCTCACTAGGCTTCTGAGCAGACTCAGCACCCGGAATGAATTTCTTCTCCGCAGCTGTGCGCAATCGTTCACGTTTGTCAGCGAGATCTTCGATCTCCACATCCAGCGCACCGATCTCACCAGTCAATTCACCCACACCCATGATCTGCTCAAATTCAGCTTTCTCAGCTTCCGTGAATTCACGAGCTTCCTTGTCCGCAGTATCCCAAATGGCTTGAGCGCGTGCGAGCTTTTCAGCGCGGGCTTTAATAAGTTCTCGTAACATGTTTAACTCTCCTTAAATGTTTTTTGTCCCGCTGCGTCCAGGCGCGCCCGCGCCTCTTGCATCGGGGTTCTATCGGAGACAGGCACCTGCCCGCCCTCCGCTGATTTGTTCTCAAGATCACTAACAGCTAATCGCTGATCGCTGACTGCTGCATTCTTGTTGAGTAATTCATTCACCACATCTTCCAATGTGGCAATGCGATCCGCCATACCCATCTGCACGGCTTGCTCTGCCATCACACACCGCCCCTCGCCAAAACCATTGCGCACCACATCCGCTTTGACTCCGCGATTCCGTGCTACATCATTCACAAAAACTTCATAGATATTATTGACGTCACTTTGGATGGCAGACCGCGCCTCTTCGGTAAGTGGCTGATATTGATTCGCTTCGATTTTGTATTTACCCGCACTGATGATGGATACCCGGATGCCCTCCCGCTCGAGCGCAGCACTAATGTCCTCATGCACGGCATAGACTCCCACTGAGCCCACATCGCCAGATGGCGTGACGACCAGTTCATCCGCTGCTGTCCCGATCCAATATGCCGCGGAGGCCGTCAGCGGATTCGCCACTGCAATGATGGGCTTGGTTCCACGGGCATTAAATATTTTTTGCGAAACTTCCTGAATGCCGCCCACCTGCCCACCAGGGCTATTGATATCAATCACGATCGCGTCAATCGCCGGGTCATTCATCAGTTTGCTGAAGCTCTGCCCGAAGCGTTCCGCGCTGGTTCCGCCTGGTCCTGAAATATTCTCCACCATGTTGGCGCGTGGAAACAGAACTCCAAATAAAGGCAGGATTGCCACACTGCGAATCTGGCGCTGCTCGGCTGGCGTGCCGCCGTTGACGCGTGCTTGGATTTCATCAGCACTTAATTTTTCGCCGCTGACGTGGCGCATCACGATCTCTTCGATGATCGCCAATTTGTTCGGCAGGATCGCCCAGGGCTTTTCCATAAATGCCTGTAATACATGAGTTCTATTGTTCATATTCAAATTCCTCTACTTCGCCAATCAGGATCGGCGTATTCAAAAACGCCATAAATTTCGCCGTTGCAGATTCAACATAGGTATCGATTGTTGCTGATAAAGTCACGTTACTCATTCCCAACGATTGCCCAATTCGATCAAATAAAAATTCAGCCACAAACGTGCGCACTTCCTTGTGCCGATCGACGCCAAACAAACGCGCCTCCGCCTCGAACAACGGCTGGAATTGTTTCTTAACAAATGCGGGATGATCCACGCTATAGAATTGATTCAGCCAATTGGCATACTCTTCATCCTGCCCCTTCGCCTGGTAACGCTTCGAAGCGCCCAACAGATCATTAGACTCACGCTTCATCACCCGCGCCACCGCATCTTTCCAGAGAGGCTGGAGCGCGCTGCTTACATCGGTGTCGCTCTCATCGACGGGCTCGCCACCACCAGTCGTTGTGCTTGTCACGGTCGTCATATTGAGCGGCTGCAACATCGCGTCCAGTCCTTTGCGTGAGTTCATGTTCTCTTTTTCGCGCGCTTCATTGCGCGACATAAACCCATTAGTAATTGCTTTGACATAGGCTTCGTAGCGTGTGGCGATATCGCCGCGCAACAAACCATCCATCAGGTGTTCGTAAAACGAACCTTCTCTGACTTTAGCTGGCAGTAGACTTACATTCAGACTCTGTTCAATACGCGTCCCCCAGGGGCGCAGCGTATGATTCACATAACCTTGTTCCTGGCTATCGATACCACTCCCCCAGCTGGTGGACTTCTCCACATCCCCGATCATATGTGGAGGCACGCGGAAGATACGTGCAACCTCGCTCACCTGGAACTTGCGCGACTCTAAAAACTGTGCATCATCATTTGGGATCCCGAGTTTTTCAATGCTCATTCCCTCTTCCAGAATGATCGGCATGTGACTCTTGTCCACGCCCTTGCGTTCATCCAGGGATTCTTTCAAATGTTCGTAGGCTTCGTCACCAAGTATCCCAGGGTGCTTATACATAATGCCAGGCTGAGCGCCATTCGAGAAAAACTTCGAACCATATTTATCCATCGAGATCGTGAGCCCAATGGTGTTACGAGCCAGGGTGATCCGCGAATAACCCACCAAGCCATCAAACCCAAATGCCGGAATATGCAAAATCTCTTCAGGCAAAAAGATACGCGACTTGCCGTCAGATGTCTGATAGATGTAAATACGCTCCCCTTCGAAGCGCTTCACTGTCATGCGATCTGGACGCAACGGCCAGATTTCAACCACATCGCCAGATTTATCAAGGATTGGTTGACCAAAGAAGTTTCCCCAGCCCAGCATATGCCCCATAACAAACTCACGGAAGATCATCGACGTGTGCTCAGGATTGGGTTGATTGTGCATCAACCGGTAATACATACTTTCGTATGCCCTGAATTTATTTCGTCCACGGCGCTCATATAAAATCAAAGGCAGTGAAGATAGATCTTCTGAAAGGATCGTGAACGCCGCCAACACCGCCGAAACCGTTAGCGAGATCTCTGGCGTGATCGTCTCTTCGCTGTAGCTACGCTCACGCACCGCTGTGCGCACCGGTCGGACATCTTTCTCCGCCAATTGCGATGTTCGAAGCATGTCAGGAGTCAAAGGCATTACTGGGTATCCTTCATGTTTCTTGAATTGATCAACGCCGCTATGTACGAAGTGATCACACTCTCGATGATCATCACTGCACCGATCACCGTCAGCGCCAAAAAGACCGAGATGTACCAGGTCAAGCCGCTGAACAACAACAGAAGACCCAGCCAATAATTCCGCTGGTTTGCGTCCATCGTACGCAACGACTCAATCAAACGCTTCATGATTTCTTAGCCGCCTCAAGGATCGCCGCAGTAAGCTTCTCCATCTCGCCTGCCAACGCATTCATCGCCATCACCAACGGATCCCCGCCGGGCAATTCGAACGCCTTTTCCAATCGCGCCTTCACGTTGTTATTCACACGCAGCGCCACATAGCGCGCCTTACCATCCCCAGTATTCGAAGAGACCCGCCCCCACACAATCCCATTCACCTCGGGATAAACCTGATACACCGTAAAAGGCAGACCATTCGAATACCCACCCACAATATTCGTCGCGGGCATGGTCTTCATTTGCAAACGAATATTCACCACACCTAGCGCCGTGTAATCCCCAGGGACCATTTGTTCATCCATAGCAGCTCCTTATGTCTATCGAAATATCCAACGTGCGATCTCTGCCAACACCAGCGCAACGGTTGGACCCACAATTACCCAGCGCCATTTCTTGCGCTCTTCATCCGCTTGCTCTTCCTTTTTGGTCTGCTGTTTCATAAATTGCAAAAAGGCTTTTTCAATTTCAGCCAATCGACCATCAACACTTTGGTTTTTGTCAGCGACCTCACCTACCACCATCAGCGCATCCCTCATCACAGATGTCATAAAACGCAGACCGGTGCGCGTGGTAAAGCTATGATCATCGCTGAGCAGCGCGTCGATCTTCTCAATGACTCCACTGGTCTTGGCATTCATTACGACTCAGTGCCTCGCACCAATTCTAAAAAGATGACAAAAAGCTTCGGGTCGAACCACGCCGAAAATTGATTCATGATCTCCAATGCTTTTATAGAGCTGTAAGCTACTCGATACGGGCGGTCAGAATTCAGTGCATCCCACATATCCGCGATTGCTACGATCCGCGCAAACAATGGGATCGCCTCGCCCTTCAACTGGCGCGGATATCCAGTGCCATCCCAACGTTCATGATGGCAGCGGATCGTGTCCATAATCTCTTGGGGTAAATGCACCGGTTCAAGTGCATCACAACCCAACTCGGGATGCTTCTGCACCTGCCCAAGTTGCGCTTTATTTAACTTGCCCGGCTTATATAAAATCAGGGGGTCAATAAATATTTTCCCAATATCATGCGCATCCGCTGCACGCCTTAACATCGTCAACTGCTCGCCCGAAAATCCTAAACGCTCGCCCATCAATAGCGCAAAATCACGCACTCGCACTGCATGATCCTCTGTCGATGGCGAATGCAGATCCCCCATCCTGCGCAACATGCGAACGAAATCTCCAAGCTGAATTTCCATGCACATCCTTGGGTAAAACAAAACGCCCCAATGACTCAATTGAGTCATCGGGGCGCATCATTCCGATCTGATCGTCCCCGTCTACACAGGGACTGCGACATTATTTCGATCATGGACGGGCAGGGTCTCCCTGCCCAATGTTTCAGATTATAACCCCATGACATAAAAAGTCAATTGAAGTTACATGCCTAAAAAGCGACAACCACCCGGCGCCGAGTGGTTGTCTACAAAAAAAGGTTGTCGAAGAATGTGGGCAGGCAATTGGCGATCAGGAACCTAGCCCGCCCCGTTCATTGTGCAGGGCACATCTTTTGCTGTTTAAACCTGATCGGCGGTTGGTCTCTTACACCCAACCATTCTTTTAGCAAAACATCAAAGTCAAGGGCGGCTTCTGGCTTGAGGGGGGCAAGCTGATCACCGCCACGCACAGTGTAGCAAATCCGATTCCAAAAGTCAAGCATAACTTCGCGCTGAGCGGAGCGTAGCGCAGACGAAGCGTCCGGATGCGTAGCCATTTTCATCTGCGCGGGATCCAAACTCTTGACAATGTAGCCATTCCCGTCTACACTTACCGGTAAGCGCAGTCACTTCAGTCTACGCCTTCGAAGCGAGTTAGTTCGAGCGTACGCAGTCATCCTCGACTACATCTGCAGACGCAGACAATTTTATCTACATCGACGATCGTGAGCGCAGTTATTCTTAGCTACCATGGCCACAGCTAAAAGCTAACCGCTAAACGCTGATCACCCGCAGCCGCAGCCATTCTCATCTACAGGATATCACCATGAATTACCCTGGCAGTAAAAACGGAGCTGGAGTCTTCCAGACCATCATCAACCAAATCCCACCGCATGATGTTTACATCGAAGGCTTCGCGGGTTCGGGTGCTATCCTGCGCATGAAGCGCCCTGCCCACGTCTCCGTAGCCATCGATATCTACACCAGCTGTGCAAACCTTTTGCGAACAGCTGCACCCGTCGGGACTGTAGTCATAAATGACGACGTGATCACCACCCTGCGGTCCGCTGTAGACAATTCCGGCTACCCTCGAGCAAACTGCTTTATATACTTGGATCCACCTTACCTAAAACGTGACATCGATGGCAAGCCCGTGCGCTCCGGGCAGGGCGATATCTACGAACATGAATTCGGCACTGTCGAACAACACCACGAATTATTGCAGTTGATCAAGTCCCTCAAATGCATGGTGATGATCTCAGGCTACTGGTCAAAACTCTACGCCCAGGAATTAAACGACTGGCGCACACTCTCCTACAACGCCATGACCCGCGCCGGTCGAGTCGCACGCGAATGGCTGTGGATGAATTACCCCGAACCCATTGCCCTGCATGACTATGCTTTCCTCGGCACCGATCGCACCGATCGGCAGCGCATCAAGCGCAAAATTCAACGCTGGGAAAAACGCCTCGAGAACATGCCCACCCTCGAAAAGCGCGTGCTCCTGCTCGCCCTCGAAAACCTGCGGCATGCCCCGTAGACAAAAACGGCTGCATGGTCCAACGACAATATTTGTGGACCACGCAGACGGAACCATCTACAGGCGCGCACGTAGCTAAAACCATCAACGCTTCAGATAATTCCTGCAGCGTAGATGGAAATATCTACCATCGATGAAAGCTAATAGCTAACCGCTAACTTCCCCCCACTCTCCTCACCCCTCTCGTCTCATACACACTCTTAATCGTCTTATAGAATCGCGCGCGCGCCATGGCACACACCATCGCGATCGATAAGTCAATACGCTTCGTCCGATCCAGACTTCTGCCCTTGTGCTGCTTCACAAACTTGATCTGCGCATTGCCATTCTTCACCACCGAAGTGTTCCCGAAACACCAACGCGCCACTGGGTGAGCTTCATGAGTCAGCGCCGGTTCCTCGATGATCGTGCCATCATCCAGCTCGAATTTGTTGCGTTGTTTCAGCAACACTTCCACCTGGTTGATCGGGTCTGTCAGCGTGGCATACTGCTGGGGTATATCGACGCAGGTCAAATGGTCCGCTTCGAGGCGCTGCCATAACATCGTCGCAAACGATTTATCCCCATCCAGCTCGATCACTTTATACTGCTTGCGCACCTCCTGAATCCGATCCTCGATCGCTGTGTAATCGATCGTGTCACCCTCGGTCGGTCTGATCCATCCCGCCGCAGCCCACTGATTATACGGCACATGATCCTCTCGAATGCGATCCTGCATATTCTTTTCAGGGATCCAACAATCCCAAATGACGCGCCAATCATCCATATCATCCTGCGGCGGAAACACCAGGCAGATCGCGCTCAGGTCCGTGGTGGTCGATAGATCCATTCCAAGATAACATTCCTTGCCCAGCAGATCTGTGCGGCTCCACTCCCCAACCGTGGTATCGAACAGATCCAACGGCAGCCACGATGTGAGCTTGGTGGTCACCCATTGATTCAGATTCAACCAGCGAAACAGACGCTCATCTGCCGGGTGCAGCTTCGCCTCATTCGCCAGATCGCGCAGGTCTTCGATCTGCAACGTGATGCCCAGCGACGGGTTTGCCGCCTTCCAGTTTTTCTCGTTATAAATATCTTCGCCGCCATACGTGTGGATGACTGGATACCAGGTATCGAGATCCTTTTTTTTATCCCCCGCTGCTCTCGCCTTTAGAATCGATTCGGCTTTCTCTTCCACTTCCCACGCGATAGACTTTCGATCAGGGTCATCGCCCGCCGTGGTGATCACCCACCAGATCGGCTGGCGCCGCGCCAACCCTGCGCCCTTGGTCATCACATCCCACAGATCGCGTGATGGCTGCGCGTGCAGCTCGTCGAAAATGCAACACGAAACATTCAAGCCATGCTTTGTATAAGCCTCCGCACTGATCACTTTCAAGATCGTGCCAGTCACTTTGTTCTCGATTATTTTTCTGCTATCGGTGATCTTCACACGCTTGATCAGCGACGGTTCCTGCTCGATCATTTCCACCAATGGGTTATACAGCTGCGTCTCTGCCTGCTCCTTATCCCCTGCTACGAGGAAGATCTGCCCGTTCGGTTCGTTCTTATCAAACAAATGCAGATTGCCCACGCCCGCAGTTAACTGACTCTTGGCATTTTTCTTAGCGCACGATACATAAACATAACGATACTGCCGCACGCCACGTGCGTTCATCGTCCCATATACATCCCACACGATCTGCTTTTGCCAGGGAATCAGTTCAAACGGCTGCCCATGAAAATCCCCCGTCAACTTCATCAGCTCAATAAACTTAACCGCACGCTCAGCCTTTTCTTTATCGAACATAAATTCAGACTGTTACGAGCTTGCCATCTGTTAGATAACCGTGCCATGTGGCAGGCTGATTTTTGCCTTTGCCCCAATGCAAAATAGACGGCGTGAGTGTTGGCATTTCTCTATTGCCATTCCAATCCCAACAAGCCCCAATAATTTCTCTAGGTATACTTGGGTTTCTAATCGGCAAAATACAACAATCCATTTCTCCTTCGCCGAGGCGAATCCCTATATGAGTCTCGCCGTTTATGAAGCACCAATCTCCTACACCTAGTTCGTCGAAATCATTTTTCAACATAGTTTCTCTTTCAATCAAGCAGATTATCCATCGGGCTTTTCGGCTTCTCTGGTTCTTTCTCCGCTGGCGCCACACCCGCCCGCGATCGCGGCGTGAGATACAACGATTGTGCCAGGCTATGAATCAATTTACGTTTACCATCCAAGCGCGCATCAAGTCCTTGAAATCTTTGCAATAAAGCATTCGCCTGGGCGAGCGCATTGAAGTAATTCCTCAAATTTTTGTTATTGGGCTTGAGTTTGTTCAACCATTTGAGATGTGTATTCCAAACTTTGAAGATCACTTTTCGCAACGCAGACAACTCAAGCAACTCTTCCTCTGCGAGACATAACTTGATCAACTCATCCGCATCAAACGCCGTGATGATCTCCCCTTTCGTTTCCTTATACAGACTCAACAGTCGAGTCCATACTGCGCTGGCGTGCTTGTGTCCAGTCAGTGCCGTGGGCGGCTTCAAATCAAGTTTGGTCTTTGGCTTCATCGCCACTTCAGCAGACTCTCGCTTCTTTTTGTCTGCCTTCGCGTCGTGCCTTTTGTTGAGAGACAAATCCTTTTTAGCTGGCATAAGATTCTATGGTCGCGAATTTTTCACATTGGGGAAAAAACTTTTTCCGCTGAACCCACGTCGGTCTAGCCCTCCCAGTGCCAGAGATTTGACTCCCCCTCCCCTATGCCTTGCTGCCATCGCGCGCGGTTTTATAGTTGTGACACTTGTGGCATAGTGATTGCAAGTTGCTCTCATGATCGCTGCCTCCTTGTCGCTTGGGTTTGATATGGTCCACGATGATCGCCTTGATCCGCTTGTGTGGATGGATGCCATACGGATCTGCGCACCATGGATGCTTGGCAATGTATGGATCCCTGACCTTCACCTTCCACTGTTCATATCCATACCCACGCTTGACTGAGTTAGGCCTGTTATCCTTCCGCTGTGGACGCTCAAGCACTGGCTGCCCAACACACTGCGGACAGCCAGCGCCTGGAGTGATCAGGATCCATGGATGCTTGGCACATGGACGCGCTGCACGTGATGGCATCAGGCGAAGCTAAAGTCGATGCCTAGCCCACGTGTATAGAACTGATGCGCGCGCCTGGTCCCGAATAACTGTATGATCCAGGTGATGACCAGGACTAAAGCCTTAGCCAACTCAAGCAGCTGAGCATCCCATGTATTGACATCAAACGCAGGGACATACTTCAACAGGACCGCAAGCCCAAGGATCGCAAAGAGATTGAATGCAGCGGACCAGATCCCTGATGTGCCAGGCGTGACAACACCCACAGACTTCAGCACATCAACAATCAGTGCGATCACAAACGGCAGACCAACCAATAAGCCAAAGACTTGAAAGGCTTGCTCCAATGGCAAGCCCATGAATGTGGCCACACTGGCAATGACCAACGCCAGCCCAGCAGGTAAACCAAGTGCCTTCAATAGTTCTTCGAGTTTCGGGTTCATAACAATCTCCTTTTTCAAATGGACCAGAATCAAACGCGCCCCGATGACTCTCGCTTCTGAGTCATCGGGGCGCGTCATTCCGATCAGGGTGTCCCGGTCTACACCAGGACCGCGACATTATTGATTTGTGTCCACAGTATACCCCTCAAGCCAATACCTTTCTATAAACCCAACGGCTTGCGTTACCCGCAAGGGCGAGAACGCAAGACCATAAATTTATTCACCAATACCTTTTTCAATCGTGACGTTGCCCTTGTCGGGTTCACGCGGTGTTGGCTGTGCTTTTCCATTTATTACCGCTGTTTCATAAGCAGACCATGACGGCTTGCCTTTATAAAAATAACCTGCCTTACCTGCGGCTTCGTTCAATGCCGCTGTGCGCTTTGATTGCCGAGTTGCTTTTGTGCTGTCTTTCCAATTCGGATCATGCTTGCGTTTCTTTTGCTTCATGCCATCTCCCATGCTTCTGAAAATTCATCATCTCGAAACAAATCCGCAAGACCTGATATTTGCTTCAAACGCAAAACTTCATCAGGTTCCATTCCAAGTTCTTTTGCTATTTTCTGATCGTTCCAATTTCGGCGGGCAAGTTCTTGCACAATCTCAGACATCGCACCTACTTGGTGTTTACCGCGTGCGCGATTGTGGCGAATTGTTGAAGCAATACGATCTGATCTATCCGTGCGTCCTTCGCTGATTATCACGACGGGCAAATGAGACATGCCAAGTTTCTTACCAACCAAATGACGATGGAAACCATCAACGACTTCATAACCGCTTTCGGTTTGCCAGACGACAATTGGCTGAGTAAAACCATCTTCAAGAATACTCAATTCAAGCAATTCCATTTCAGGCTTTGCAACTGAGTTTGGGTTGTAATCGTTTGCAAAAACTTTATCCGTTGGAACCCATTGCACAAAAGAAACTGGATGTTGTTTCGTCCACTCTAAATCATTAGTTTCCATTCCTGCCTCCTGCGCTTCATCAACTTTGTATATTTTTCGTATGCTTCGGATTTATGCTGACTAAAAGATAAGCCCTTGCACCAGTAGTCATTTCTCAAAAGTGCTTTGCAAATTCTCTTCCAACTTGGCGCGGACTTGTCAAGCGGTCCGTCATCAGGAATTCCACCAGCATAACCGCGATCTTGATACCACTTCAAAAAAACAGCGATCTTATCTTTGTAGTGTTCCGCATGTTTTGGCGGAAGTGTGTCAATCAACATTAGCGCAAATGATTGCCAAGTGTGTCCAGGTGGAAGGGAAACCGTATTCACTCCGAGAATATTCCCGATTTCTTGAGCGTACAATGCGCCTTGATTTGCTCCATTCACACGAGCGACAATCTTCCCCCATGTTTCAGGCTCGATGATGTGAAACAGCCATAAACCTTTTCGTTGGTCGTCTCCGTAGGGCTGGCAAATTCTCATTTGGTGGAGCGTGAGACCTGCTTGGTACATGCGGTCATAAAGTTTATTGTATGGCTTGTCTGGATTGCGACCCTGCCATACCCAAAGGTCTTTGGTCTTCCAGTCGTAAATCGGATAGGCGTTATATAAACTTTCGCCACACCATGTAGTCCACTGATGACCATCAATGGTTTGTTTCTTCCCGCTGGCAATGGTGCGCCAACGATTTAGACTTTCATCTGTGCGGATACCAACGAAGCAGGCAGTCAATTTCCCTTGCCCATACCAGTGTCCGAAGGCAGGCACAAATTCTTCAAACTCCATACGGTAGTGATAAAACGGAAAATAACTTTCGTCGGTGATCGCCATTTCTGGCGGCTTCCTGATCCATGCGTCTTCATAGCCATGTTCCCAGCAACACCATTGCGGCTGATATTGACTGACGCCGTTTCTTAAGTTAATTGGAAGAGCTACCCAATAAGGCTCGATATGTTCAGCGTACATATCGTAGCAGGTTTGGATGTGGTCTATCGTGAGCTTATATTGCCCTTCCAAATCCACGAACAACACGCCAATCTTGCGCCCGCGCTTGATTGCTTCCGCCATGACCAGGTGTAGCATGACAGTAGAATCCTTCCCGCCTGAAAACGACAGGTAGATTTTCGGGAAGGTATCAAACACGTAAGCAATGCGCTGTTGCGCCGCTAATAGGGTAGATATGCCAAGTGGTCGTCTATCCATTGATCTACATACTCCTTGTCAACTTCAATAATATCGCCTTCATTATCCACAATACAAAAGAAACGTCTTTTGCTTGATTTTTTCACCTCATACAAATAACCAGATTCAAGAAGGTAATGCACAAATACACCCCGCGATCCTTTGCGGTTTGAATGTGTGTAATCTTTTCTGCCTCTAAGAAATGATCTAGCGTATTTGTATTTTGGATCGACTCCTGTAATTTGAGCGACCCAATAAGTCTGCAATGGTTTTCCAAATGTCATGTTGCCAAGCCCAGGAGAAAGATCATTGGTTAATTGGGTGAAAAATCGAAGCATTTGGTCAACATCGTCACCAATTGCTTCGATTTTGAGTGACGCTTTCATGATCTCGGATTATGGCAACCAGAGCAGCGAACATGACCATCGCCGTCAGTGTATTTATCTGACTTATTAATATCAAGTTTTCCGCATGATGGGCAGGTGGTTGGATGTGAAATATTTTTCTTTATATCCTTCCACATTTCTTGGCGCATATAATCAAACAATTCGCCCCATTTCATTTCAACAACCGCGCGAGCGTCCAAACCAACAAAATAATAATATTCTTCACTCCACGAATCTATCTCGGCAGTTGGGACAACAAGAACAGAAATATTTTGTTTTGATGTCGGGGAAAGATAAGTAATTACGTAAGCAGGCTCGGATGCAATACCACCCATGTTCAAGGTAGTCTCCGTAAAAGGAATTCCCTTTGCTCTGATTTGCTCTTTAAGTGTGGGCTGATCTGACATATCAGAAATGCCTTCGTAGTGCGTCCATCCGTAATTATTTTGTGGGGCAGTTTTCATTTTTAATCTCCTTGTTTGATTTGATTGCTCAATATTACTACACGTTATATAACGTGTCAAGAGTAAACAAGAAACTCGTTTTGCAAGGAAACAGCCGAACGGTTTGCGTTAGCGGCTTGCCGATTTACGTAGAGCGAGCCAGTTAGTATCGCACTGCGGACATACACCGTTTTCAAGTGACACATCGCCGCGCCAGGTACACGACGGGCATACACCACGATCAATCATTTCGTCGGCTTCGGATTTTTCGCCAGCCTTAGGCAAGTCCGCTGCACGCCGTGTTAGCCCGCTTTCTATGATTTCAACGGCTTCAATTATGCGTTCGTCAATCTCAACGCGAACCCCATCAGCAAAAAACACCTTCTCGTTATTCTCGTCAAGTTGCAAGGTGTCAGACTCCACATGCAACACGCCAGTATACTCACTACCGTTTTCCTCAAACTCAATTCGCCATTTCTTTTTCATTCAGACTCCTTTCGAGCAAAGTAGCGGGCGAACATGACGGTTAGCACAGGCTCACCATCATCGCCCAAACCATAGCCAGCAGGACCATGTTGCCAAATTTACTTAACCAAAACGTCGCCGGCATCTCGTAATTGGTCGCACCGGGTACAGCGAAGAGATTGTCCAGCAGCACTTGAACATGCACACGTGTCACCGGTTGCTTGAGTCCACGTGTCTGGCCCGCTGCGATCAGCGCGAATTGCTGACAGCTCTCTGCGATCGGCAGGCATAAATACTGATCATCACTGGTCGGGATGTCGGCGGGATCCAGCTCGATCCCGAAATTCTCACGCAATGTCTGGACCTCATGGTCAAAATATTCCCGCAGGAATTTCAAGACCACGGGGCGATATGGATCTGCGATCTGTGCCGGCTTATTCAATTTTGTGTTCATGATACTCCTTGCCCGTTACGAGGCGACGGGCAGCGCGCATATGTTTTAGATTTCCTGTATGACCACTTTGACTCTGTAGCGTTTCATCGTTCCATCGGTTGTATAGAGCGGGATGTTGTCGATCTCAATCAGGCGCTTGACCCATTCGGCTTCTTGCACATAAACCGGTCCGCCTTGAGTTAGGAAATGTTGAAAAGCCCAGCGCATCAGAGCCGCGAGATCGTGCATGTTGTGCGCTTCCCAATATTCATGCGCCACTTTGCCGGCTGCGAAAGGGGAGTCTTCAACTGTTGCAAGTGCGGCGCCAATCGCTTGGTACTTGTGCACTTCGCTACTATCATGAAACTGCTTCAACCCCTCAACTCGTAGGACTTCCAAGGCTTCATTGATTTTGTTATGGTTCATAGTGTTTTTGAGTGGCGGGTTATTAGCCCGCCACTCTCCATTGTCTTGCCTAATCTTCGTCCGGTAACGTTTGCATGAGTGGCGGGGTTCTACCGTCCACTCGATGCTGTGTTAGGCTTCGCCATCGGGATGAGTGATGACAACTCAATCCAACGCGGCTCTTTTCCTAACTGATAATGCCATTCTCCATCAGTACAAAAATTGGGCAATGGCTTTGCGTAAACTTCATCACCAAAAAGAGACACGCCGATTATTTCAAATACGAAGCCTGCCCAATTCATAGCGCGATCTCCGAGATCAGGTATCTCTCCAACATCAAAATGCATACGTGTTTCCATAAGAAGCCTAACGGTTTAGATTAGCGGCACAAACTTAGCGCAGGATTTATTTGCGCAAAGACCATCGACCAACGGATCACCGCACACCGTACAAGTAGTCCGCTGCATCTTGTGTTCTACCGTTTCAAGCCGTTCCTGACCAAGCGCGGCGGATAACTCATTTGCGCACTCAGTAATAAATTGATTGTACCTGCCAGTTTCATCGCGCCATTTAGTTTCAAGACCACGTACTTGCTGAAGGATACCTTCTTGATATGCAAGTTCTAATTCAAGTAACTTGTGACTGACTTTTAACAAGTTTAGCTCCTGCAAAACATCCAAATATTCGTTACTCATTTGACACCTGCTAATCTAATTGACTCTGCAAGTGACATGAGAAGATCGCCAGCTTGATCTACACTAAGGTAGATAACTTGGGAATTTAACGGTTGACTTGATAATTTATCGTTCTGCCATGTGTCGTAGTCTATTTTTATAACGTTTTCTTTGAAGAAATACGCCGCAATGGTGGTGACGGTTTCAGTTTTCATTTGATTATTTATGGTTTCCTCTTTCAAATGCCAGACGGCGGTAGAAGGTTTTGTGTTAGCGACGGGGCGGAAAACCTTTTTACCGCATTTTGAGCATACATCTGTGAGGGCATAAGGTTCTTTACAGGTGCAATAAGCCCCGTCCGCTGCAAGCAGTTGTTGGGCGGCGCATTTGACGCAGACACCATATCGTTTTTCTTTGTTGGGGTCTATACATCGGCATTGCGTAATGACAACGCCGCAAAACTTACAAACTTCAATAAAGTGGCTCATTTGCAATTCCTTTCGGTTGAGGGCGAAGCCGCCCAACTATCCATATCCATCTACGGACAGATAACACTCTCCACTGGCACATTATCCAGCGGACTTTCCACACCCTTCCAACCCCCTGGCTGGAGAATATGCAAATACACCATCGTCGTCTTGATACTCTGATGCCCCATCAAGTCCTGCACCGTGCGAATATCATATCCATTCCATAAAAGGTGCGTTGCAAAACAATGACGAAACGTATGGGGAGAAACTCTCTGCGTCACACCTGCTTTGATCGCCGCGGCGCGCACCGCCCTCTGCAATCCGCTCTCATATTGACAATGTCGGCGGCGAATCTTGCTCTCCGGGTCAACACTGTAATTCTGCGCAGGGAATACCCAGAACCAACCCCACTCGCAACCGATGTTTGGATATTTTCTTTCCAGTGCATTTGGCACATAAACGCCTGGCATACCACGTTGACGATCTATATTCCAATACTGGCGTGCAATGTTCATCTGATCCATCAACGGCTTGATCAACATTCGCGGAAGTGGAACGGATCGATCTTTATTGCCCTTCCCACCGCGCACCAATATCACACCGTTTCCAAAATCAACATCCTTGATGCGCAACTGCTGACACTCCTGCAAACGCAAACCAGCGCCATACAATAATTGAGCCATCAAATGGAATGGCTCATCCTCCACACACTCCAATACGCGCCTTGTATCAAGCTGACTCAGAACCGTTGGTAAATGTTTGCCTTCCTTCGCACGGATCGACTCAACGTTCTGGATCGTAACTCCAAGAACTTCGCGATACATGAACAACAACGCATGTAAGCATTGATTTTGCGTGGATGCCGCCACATATTCCTCGTTAGCCAAGTGATTTAAATACCCTTCGATCTCTGGCTTACCCATATCTTTCGGATGGCGTTTTTTATGAAACAAAATATAACGTCGGCACCAGCCAACATAAGCCATGCCAGTCTTACGGCTGTAATGCTTCATCCGGATCTTATCCGCCACCTGCTCAAGTAACTTTTTTTCACTCATACCTGCACCACCTTTCCATATCGTGACATCAACTGCATGAATGCCGCTTGACCGATCTCCCAGCGTTCCACGTTCTTGCATCCTGGATAGCGGCATTTGATTCCGCGTGCATCGCCGATCAAATACACATCCACATCAGGCTTGACTGGTATCACCGCGCAGGTACTGATGGATACTTCCCACCGTGCCAGCGCGGTGACTCTGCGCTCATCATCCATAATAGGACGCAGCTCCCCAATGATGTGACTGTGCGGATGCTTGCATAAGTAATCGGCATCAACAGCCTCACCAGTGCATAAAAAATATTTACGTCGGGATGGTCTTGTCACAGTATCTCCAATCTTTTCAGAACAACACTTCTTCAGAAAACAAATCAAACTCAAAGTTTACTTTCAATGATACAGCGTCGAACATAATTGCGGCTCGTGACAACCTTATACCCATCCTCGAATTCCACCAAGCATGAATTCATCTTGCCACGCAACAACACATTACACGGCTGCCCGAATCGCTGAGGCAATCGCGTGTGCACTCGCCAATAATATTTCATAGCACCCTCCTCGATCTCTTCCGAAACTTCCACCCAGGATAAGGATCATCTTCGCTCTTGATCCCCGCCTGAATTGCCGGCATTCCATCAAACAGCGGCATCGTCTTTTCGATAAAACTTTTCACAGTGCCTGCAGATGGACCCGTGTATTTCGGGTGTCGTAAAGCCAACTGCAAGGCGCCAATGATCGATATCATATCAAGCATCGAAATATCAATACCGAATCGGAGTTGCTTATTGGCTTCCATCTCTGCCAACGCACGCGCCATCAAATCCTTTTTACTATCCATCGCCTTATCTCCTCTTCTTAGCGCACCGTGGGCAATATTTTTGCCACGGCACACGCGGTATAAAATGGATTCCGCATGTGGGGTTGGCACATGCCTTAGACTTTGCCAGCAAGATCGAATTCGGATGAACAGTCCCGGCTCTTGCATACACCGTAACTGCTTCTGTTTCAGCGATGAACACTGGCAGCCCATCCGACTCCGCTGCAAGCACTTCCACCGCACGGATAAACTTGCGCGATGGTGCATGCCCTAACGTGCCATGGTCCACACTCTGCACATACCGCCAGCCCCAGGGCTTTTCCTTGTGTGCGATCTTGGAGAGGCGCTTCGCAAGTTCCTGGTAAAAAGCCACCTCCCCATTTTCGCCCCAGGACGGGCGCAGCGCCTCAAACAGACTGTGCAGGTCGTTTTGGTTCATCGCGCAAAACGTGACACGTTTGTGACATCAAATAACGGCATCCTAGCCGCCGTCCACGCCGTCGCTATGCTGCACTCCAAATCCCATCTGCTGAGGCACATGTTAACGCCTCGGCAGCTTCGCCCGCATCGCATAACGGCGATCGCTGTCAACGAACGAGATCGGCGCCACCGGCGGAACAATATACGGGAACTGCGTCAGAGTCGTCTTCCACTCACTCACACTCGGGTACGTCTTATCCCGCGAAAGCGAGATCTGCACATCCTTCTTCGTCATCACCATGGCAATGTGCAGATTTCCCTTCAACTTTCTCTTCACCAAAATACCTTCATTCAAGCTGGCTTCATCCAGCATCGCTTGTAATAATTCACGTAACATAGTCGGCTCCTTCGAATCAATTCCAAGTTTCCTACGCAGGAAATTTGCACGCTTATTCAACTCCCTGATTTCCGCAATGCAACCATCGATATCAGCGCCGCGAAGGTCATTATCCGGATTTTCTTCGGGCTTGTAATCTGGGTCTTCAAGCTGTGCGAGCGCATTACGTACCTCAGGCAATAACTCTTCCTCGATAGTGGATAATTCATCTTCCCACTGATCACGGTCGTCAGATGATGGATTCATGCGCAATCGTCCTCCATATATCGTGAGTGGTGATAATCGTCACGCTCTTGGTCATCCGCTGAAAGCTGATCGCTAAAAGCTAATAACTCATCATCGCCCATCAACGAGAAAAAGACACCCTGATCCGCACTGGATACACTCACCCCATCAGCGATGATCGGCACGCCCTGGTGCAGTTCCCTTCGAACATCCTCTTCAGGGATTTCAAGCGGCGGCAAATTCTCCGTATCCGCCCAAGGTAAGCCCTTCGAACCCGGGCGCTCTTCAACCATCACCTGAATCTTGAGCCCGTTCATAACTTCACCCCTAATCCAGCTTCCACATTCTTGATCCAGCGCGCTAGGATCTTCGCCTTGGTTGTTTCCTTACGCCGCTTGACAATCTTCAACGCCGCACGCAGCACCAGCAGATCATCGCGCGTGCTATAGTGCCATAAACTCGATTCCATATCTTGAACCGATGTACCAACCAGGTCCTGCGCACGTGCGATAACCGCTAACTGCTGACCGCCAACAGCTTTCATGATTCACACTCCACTTCTTCCAAATACACCGACCGCGCAAAACCGATCACGCCGTCGCGCTCGATCTTCCACCAATCGCGATCCGATTGATCAAGCACTTGCACCACTTCCCCACTCCGCAGCCAGGTCATAACATCTTCCTGCTCACTTGCCCCAAAGCGGACATTCAATGCCTTGACTGCAATCACCCGCGCGCAAACGATCTCTGCCGATTGCGTAGGGGCAGGATCTCCCGTAGCCGTTCCCATCTGCACTGCACCTGCGGGCATCGCCGTCTGCAAACATGCCAGGCTCATCAGTGCCAGGCACATAAATAAAACAATCATCTTTTTCATTCATCATCTCCATCATCATGACCCCGCGCGCGCAGCTTCGCGATCTTATCGTCAAGCTCATCACGCGTCGGTTTTACATCCAGCCACAACCGTGGCAACTCATTCCCTTCGATGCGCCGGATCGCTAGACCGATCGAATCACTAGCATACAGACTCTCAACATGCGCCTTGATAAAGTCAGGTGATGCCCATGGCATGTTCGCTATCTGCGACGCTTTTGGTTCCCCGATCCTGCAATCTCGGCACGCTTTCAAATTGATCTCGAAGGTCACTCCGGGGGTTTCGTAATCGACTGACTCCGATTTAATCGGAGTCAGTCCCATCTTTACTACTACTACTGACTTATCTTGTTTTTCCTCTTCCATAGTAGTAGTAGTAGTAGGTATGACTCCGATTAAATCGGATTCATTATTCATCAAAGGAAACTGACGACCTTCGCACAAACACCATGGACCACGTGGCGACCGTGCGCTCAACCATCCAAGATTTACCAACAAGCGCACAGCAACAGTGATGTTGTCACCTTTGTAACCAGTCCATTCTTGCAGCTCGAGAGCAGTCAGGGCACGCCTCGTAAAGAGGAACGCCCACAGTATTGAGGCCGGCGCACCTTTGATTGCTCGAACAAAAGTTGTAGGATTTTCAAGTTGCATTGCTTGCATCGGTGTGATTCTCCTTTACTAAAAACCGCATACTATAGTGACTATGCGACATTATTATTTTTGACCATCCAGGGCACGCAGATCGCTCCGCGCACCCTGGACATCATTCCAGTCATGCACCCTCAATCTGTAACGGCACGTGCCGTTACAATTTCGCCTTCCAGCCCTATTCCAGCCCCGCGCCTGCGATCGCGCCAGGCATATACTCTGTGGCTGGTCCCTGGGCAATATTTTGCAGTCTCAGGCTGGCTGGTCAGGAAGGGTTCCCCACACCAATCACAAAATACTTGAACCTTCTTACGGCGTGGACCGAAAGGAGTCGCCCGAAGTGGGCTGCTCCGTTGTCGATTCTTTCACAACCCATTTCTGAGGGGTAGGGAAGAAGGATTTGTTTTCGGATTTTCGTGCGTGTTCTGCGATCTCCCGCTGTGCCTCCCGCGCAATATCTTCGCGTCCCTCTGGCGCCAGCAAGTATTGCAGCTTCGTATCTTCGATGATCGTGCGGCGGGTCTGCTCGTATTCGCGTTTCTTTTGCTTGTTCCGCGCTTCGGGGTCTGTGTTGAAAATCGTCCCCCAGGCAAAGATCACGTAAATGATCGAGACGACCGAGAAGGGCTCGTACAGAACTGCCCATTCAGGAGCGGCATAGCCGGTTACCTGGGCAAGCAAGTTCACGAACGATACGATGGTATTGACACCGATGAATACCATTTCGACATAGTAGAGTCCGGTTGTGATTTGGCGGTGTCTCTTTTCGATCGCCCAGTTGTGCAGGGCAACGGGGAAAGCCAGCATCGATGCACCAACTGCCAGACCTGCAATGGTCATGATCACCCGGCTGAAATACGCATCTTGCGGAAAGGCTGTCAACACAAATGTGATGAACAACATGGTTGCCGCAATGACTCCGCCAACATATACCGCGCCGCCAAATGTACGGGCGCTGCTTCGTTTATCTTCAAACTCTTTATCTTCTGCGTTCATGGGTAGATTCCTTTACTCTATAAAGGCTTTCCTGAAAGCAAAGCCTTTACCTCCCCAGTCTCACGATGCACCAAAGCAAAATCATTGAGACCAGTGGGTTCCAAACGATACGTCGCATGCATCCGATGCGCGCCCCATCTCCCCAACTTTTTCATATAGCGCTTTCCATATCGTTTCACAGTCATCTTGCCGCCCTTACTTCCCGCCTCACGCTTATTCATCGCTCATGCCTTCACACGAGCGGGGCGGAGGGAGAAGCCTGGCATGGCAGTGGGGGTGTTGTTTGTGCCGCCTGCCACACAAAATTACCAACCCGGTAAAAACGCCCGTGTTGATTCTTCAGCCGCAGTGCTGCCAGCACATCCTCATGCGTCTGCCCGCGCTGCACCTGATACGCCAGTGCAAAATTCTTGATCTCCGGGTGCGCATGTTGCAGCTCACTCCTCGTTTGATACTCAACGATCATCATGGACATGGTAGATTCCTTTACGGTTGATAGGGGATAGGTTGATCGATCCTCATCCAATTACCAGTGGGCTGCTGAACATAACAACCAGACACAGGGCTGAACGAGTAATTTAGATTCATCATTTGCGCAGCTTGCTCGCATTTGTTGCCAGGAATGGTCACAAACGCAAACCACAAAATGACAGCGACAATCGGCAATAGAAAAAACGTGCGTATGTTTCTCATGGTGGATTCCCCTTACGCGATCATCTCAATGACCGCAGTTTCCTGCGCCTTGAGCTCGATCACCTTCGCGAAATTGAGCGTCTCACCATCCTGGTTGGTCACCTCGATCACTTCGCCAACCTTCACCTGGCTCAATCTCGAAACATACACTTCAGATTTTTCTCCAACCTTCTTGGAGTTATTGGACATGCGAACTAAACTTTTCATTGTGGTAAATTCCTTTCAAATTTGAGGTAAAATATTTTTGCCCGTCGTTTGAGTGTTGGTTTCGTGGTAGATTCCTTCCGCTTGAACGACGGCGCCTTGTTTAAACAAACAACAACTTGGGTCGAGTAGTCGCGGTATTCAGTGACGTATCGAGATCATGGGGTAGGGGATATTGATCAATAAGCAGCTCCTTTCTCATACCGCATTACCCGACTCATCGATGACAAGATACGGAGACTCGTCAGACTCAAATGTCACGCGGATCTTTCCATACTTCGGTGAATGCAGATCCGTGCCAGGCTCAATGGCATGCTCAGCCAAACGCTTATTCAACTCAAAGCGACTGATCATCTCGCCCGATCCATTCACCTTGATCGAACGCACATGCGGACCGCGCGTCGGCTCCGGCTTCTCTCCATCATCAACCTGCTTCACATTATTTTTTTTTGTTTTAGCCTTCGCCTTTTTCTTCGGCACACCGATCACCGCATCTCCGTTATCAATCGCATCTCGCAGCTGGTCCAACATCGCAGAAAGATTCACACTTTTGTAAATCATGAAGTGCTCCTTTTTTCGTGTAAAATAAATCGTCACTGCTCCAACCCGCGTCACCGTAGCAGGTCCGTCCAGGTGGGGCAGTGGTACAACATCGCACTCGATGCCAGTCACATCGAGTCACATCACACAGCCCTGGGGGTTTCCAGTGCTGGCTAATGCCATTCAAAGGTGAAAAATGAACCCAGCAGAAATTGAAGATTTTCTATCTTCGGCGCACCCCTACGCCGAAACATCCAAACGCACCTATCGTGATGTCATTCCCCGCATACTAGACCAGGTGCCCGAACTCCCCAGCCTCTCAGCTGCGGAGCTTCTTCGTTTGCTATCCAAAAGCGGATGGCAGAACGCGCGTCAATGCCTCGCATTGGCAGCTATAAAAAAATATCTTACATGGGCATACGGACATCAACACCCCGCCCTCACTGCCAAACTAAAACGGATCATCGGAAAACCGCAGCGCTCACTCGACCCCCAAGTTGCTCTCAAACTACTAGCCTCATTCGACCCCTACACCGCCAAAGGCGCTCGCGATCTGGCGCTCTGTTCTCTTGATCTTGATACTGGCTTGCGTGAATCCGAACTCTGTCGGCTTCAACTATCCGATACAGATCTTGAGCATCGCACCCTGCAAGTCATCGTCAAAGGCGGGCAGTGGGAAGCCGCCATCTTCGGCGAGAACACCGCCGCCCACATTGAACGCTGGCTGCACTATCGCCGCATCGCCGATGGGCAGGGCTTCCTCTTCACCCACGTCAAAACGGGCCGGGGATTGACTCCCGAAGGCTTATACATGATCGTCAAAGAATGGGGGCGGCGCATCGATATCAAACTATCACCCCACGATCTGCGCCGATCCATGGCAGTGATTGGAGTGCTCAATGGCACATCCGAACGCGGGCTGATGGAAATGGGGCGCTGGAAGTCGTCCGAGATGATCAAACGCTACACCCGCAACCTGCGCCTTGAACAAATGCGGGGCTTTTTGGCAGTCGATCACCTCATGGAAAACGATTCTAAATCCACTTCCTAGAGGTATAATCGGGGCACGTGTTTGACTTGAGAACACACCGTTCCCCTACATAGACGAACGCTTGCTTCCCAAGCAAGATATCGTGGGTTCGAGTCCCATCACCCGCTCATTTGTCGAGGAGAGACTCCCTCGACATTTTTGTTTAGTTTTTTGTAAGGTGTCTGTCATGTGCTCGTTAGGTAGTCGTAAGTAGAATTGGGTCGGAGGCTTGCGTGATGATACCATCTGAAAATAAAGGAACGATCCTCTATGTGGAGGATAATATTGACAACAGAACACTCGTGCGCCGGATATTGCTTTCGGAAGATTATGATTTAATTGAAGCGACAAATGCGGCTGAATGCCTCAAGGTACTGGAGAACACAAAGCCAGATTTGATTCTCATGGATATCAATATGCCCGATATGGATGGGTATACTCTGACAGCCAAGATAAAGACCACACCGGGCTTTGAGCGTGTTCCCATCCTGGCATTGACTGCGAATGTAATGCGCGGCGATAAAGAGAAAACACTGGAAGCAGGTTGCGACGGTTATATTCAGAAACCACTCGATATAGACCAATTAATCAAGGAAGTCGAGCGATTCCTTGCAAGGAGCGCACATGTCTGATAATGTTTTAGATACACAACCCATTAAGAAACCCAATATTCCGAAAGACGCAACAGTTCTGGTTGTTGAAGATAATGTTGCCAATTTTGTACTGATCGCCCGTATGCTTGGCTATCTGGGTATCCATTGTGAATGGAAGACCTCCGGTTATGAAGTAGTGGAATATGCTGACACACTTCAACGCCTGGATTTGATCCTGATGGATATTCGCCTGCCTTATGAAGATGGCTATGGCGCTTTGAAAAAGATCCGCGCTTCCGAGCGTTTGAAAGCGATCCCTATCATTGCTGTCACTGCCGAAGCCAGCACTGACCAAATGAACAAAGCCAAGGACTCTGGGTTTGATGGCTTCCTTGGCAAGCCTCTAGACCCCGATAGATTTCCTGATCAAATCCGCCGCATTCTGGCTGGTGAACCCGTCTGGGAATTCAGTTAACCTACTCCCATCTCACAAAAAAATAATGAGCGCAAACCCCTCGAACACCATGCCGTTCTTTGTTACCGTATTCTTTACTACGAGCGGAAATCGCCTGCAAATCACTCAATACTCTGATCCTCAGGGAAAAGATTCGCAGGTCACGATACCGCGTGGTATCGAGTTACCCGTGGAAGAAATGGAAGTTTTCTTAAAGAGCGGTACCCTGCTTGTGGATTTCAGGGACGACCTAACCATTCCCGAGACTCTGTTAACATATCCCAAGCAATTGGGATGCGAGACTGCCGCGTATGTTCCCATTCTGCAAGAAGGGCGCCTGCGCGGTCTTGTATTAATTGGGGCTCGTAAAGGACAAATTCTTAATGAAGATGTCGTTGACGCATTTGCACGCACCATTCGCTTAACCACCACATCGCTGCTGCCGATCAATCCCCCCAGCCAACCCCTGGCAACTGATCGCCACACCTTGGAATCAAAGGCTCTCAACAACTTGCTTGCCGTGGCAGTAACTATGAAAGATCAACATTCATTGTACACTTCCATTCATGAGCAGGTTCGCACAGTCGTAGGCGACCATGGATTTCTGATCGCGCTTTACGATGAGAAGACCAATTCCATCAGCGTCCCCTATTTGTTTGAAGATGGAAGATTCTCGTCGGTGGATACTTTTCCCCTGGGTGAAGGCCTCACTTCCATTTTAATTCGCACACATGAACCATTGATGCTCGTTGAAGATACGATGAGACGCGCAACCGCGATGGGCGCCAAGATCGCAGGGAAGCCAGCTCAATCCTGGATGGGAGTTCCCCTACTAGCGCAAGGGGAACCTATTGGGGCGATTATTGTGCAAGACCTGGATGCTGAACATGCTTTCGACGACAACGATCTTCAATTCGTCACGTTGATAGCGAATCAAGTATCCAGTTCGATCTACAACATCCGCGTACTTGAACAGAGCCGACAAA
>Ga0137334_1000048_pt1 | contig 23493 bp, 33 predicted proteins | sample EasRivERMLT262_2_FD_104776 | JGI IMG/M metagenome (GOLD analysis project Ga0137334, IMG submission 104776) | Soil microbial communities from meander-bound floodplain in the East River, Colorado, USA - East River MetaG ERMLT262_2 | ecosystem: Environmental > Terrestrial > Soil > Floodplain ...
GTGTGTGAGGCTTCCTTCTACCGACGGCCAGTAGGTGCCTTGAGAGGGTGAGGCTGTAGTTATGAGAAGTGGCACTTCTGTACTTGAACTAGTTACGTTGTTGACTTCGGTGATAGACGTTACTGATGCAGCTTTGTAGGTGTACGAGTTGGACAGCCCCGACTCGGCAAATGTGCTTTTAAAGGTCAGCAGTTTGGTGGTGTCAGTGGCGTTGTATATGTCCCAAATGAATATGAGTGACTTTGCTGCTTCGTCGCTGGTTATCGCCGGCGCGTGAATATTGAGACTTGTGCCGGTATTCAGCGAGTATGTCGTACCACTGTTTATAAAAGTAATTACTCGAGCATCGCTAACATTAGACCGAAACCACCCTCCACTTATATTCCAGTTGTTCGTTGGGAATGTCGGTTCTGCAATAGATGGACTATACGGCACTTCCTGAATATTCTTGATATATCCAGCTGTACCGGATTTGTAGCGCACGTTGCATGAGTAATTACGACAATCGTAGCGTACCTGTTTCGCTTCTGAACCCACCCATCCCTTCTGACCGTCATAGGATAACGTGGCATAAGGTGGATACGGATCGCTGATTGGTATAGTAGTTGTGGCATAATCGGCCAGTTCCGAGGTCGTCATGAAATCGGTCAGCCCTGCATAACGGTCTTTGTAATAAAGAGCTAATTGCTTTGCCATATACCATTGTTCTGTATCTCCGGTTGTCGGTATATAGCCTTGTCTACCTGTTTCTTTAAAATACCAAAACGCATCAAAGTAGAACGGAATATAATGAAACTGATTGAGTGTAACCGCTTGCGTATCTTCCAACAACTGCTTAAACATGGTCTGTGCGGCAAAGATGCTAGGAATGGAATCGCTAATGCCCAAAACAGAACCGTTCATCGGACTTTGGGTCGGTTCGTTGTTGGAGCGATAGAGGCCGGTCTGTTCGACAATCAAACCTGTGATTATGTCGAAGGTATCCGACGCGCTCCCACCACCAGGAACAAGCCCGTTGGTTTTGGATGGGCGGTACAGTTGCCAAGGGAAACCGTATGAACCCCACCCATCGCCATGTTCCGGCCCTTGTTCACGAAAACCGGAAGGGGCAAGTTTGTAGCCAAGTTCCACTGACTTTGCTAACAAATCTTTATTATAGTGCCAAGCCAAAGAGCAAACCGGATATTTGCCGAATAGTTCAAAAGTCTTATCGTGGCAATCCTGTATATTCTGTTTCTCTACTGTAAGCCCTTGGCTCCACGCAATTGTTGTCGGGAACCATGCGTTATGCGGTAAGGTCACAATGTCGTAACCGTAGGAAGTCACCCATGACATAAGCTGATTCCGCAACGTCAGCATTTCGCCGGTAGTGGCAAAAAGAACCTGCCTGGATATGCATAGGTTGATCTTAGTGGTAAGGTTAGCGCGAATCCAGTCATGGATTGTAGTTATCTGCGCGGTAGTAGGGTTGCCTGCCGTGTAATGATCGGTAGCAACGCAAACTAAATTAACCCATGCTTTACTACGGGTAATTCCTACTGTATATGGAATTGTAGAGATAGGTGTAGATGATATAAAACTACCCGATGATTCATCAACAATGTACTCAACATAAATTTCTTCATCTTCATCATATTCACTATAATAATCTGCCGCCGCTGTTATTTTATAAGTATAATTTTTCCCTTTTTCTAAACCTAATTCTACTGTAAAGGTGAAATTAGTTTTTAATTCTAAACTTGCATCAGTTCGCCTATCCGCAAATAATATTAAATTACCTAAGTATATACGAGTATAAGAATTTCCATTATCTTCTGACCTATATACACAATAATAATTTGCGCCTGAAACAGAATCCCATGATAAATCAATAGCATTTACTTCTGCTACGGCTATAAGATTTGTAGGATTATTCACAAATCACCGCCTTCAAAATTATCAATAGCGGCTTCGTTATCAACAACAAATCCAACACCACCGGATGGAATACTTGAATCTGTAACTGATATAACAGAATTATTCCAAGAAGCACCGTTATATATATCAACTGAAATTGTTGTTCCTATTGCTTTTAACCTTATTTTTACAGCACTTATTGTAATATAATTTATTTCCCACTAACCACCGTCTAATAAACATTCTTCTCTGTCCCACCTTCTCCATCGACACACACACCAAACACAGTAAAATCTAAAGGAAAACTACCTAATGTTGTAGATACATTCAATACTGCTTTTTGTAAATAAACCCCACAAGTAACGCCATCAAAATAAGCGACAGCCTGATATTTTGTATTATCTGAAGGACTACTTCTTATAATTGGCCCTAAAGCACTTCCAATCACAAGCGTACCACTATCAACCATTGCATATTGATTATCTGAAAATTCAGAATTATAACGAGAACCAAAACTGCCTACCCCTCCAATAACTTTAGTACTACTAATAGCAGGACTAGTATAAGGAGACGATAACGCTGTCCAGTTGGCACCCATCCCGCCATTGGCGCGGTTGAAGTCGTCAGTGACAACAGCACCAGCAACAACAAACACCACACTGCCACCATTCACACCAGCTGAGACATTACCCGCCGCGTCTTTGGCCCATCCATAAAGCGGAACAGTTCCGGCACTTCCGCGAGTATAGGAAGTCGGAGCTGTACCAACCCATCCAGCCGCCCCTGTTGCTGGTGGTGTAGATGATTCGGTAATCAGGTAGCCGGTTACGCCTACTGCGTCGGTTGCGGTAAATGCGCTGATAGTCGCTGTCAGGCTTTCCGGCGTTAAGTCTGCAATGGTGAAGGCGGTTACTGTGGGGGCGGTGGTGTCGCCTACTACAGTTAGAGTTGCAACTAAAGATGCGCTAGAGTTAATTAAGCCATTAAACTTAATTAAACCAGTAATGCTTCCCCCCACAGTAGTAACTCCATAAGTCATACAGGCTAATGCTTGGATTAAACCTACTGTTAATGTCGAACTTAATATAGCAGTGACACTTATATCTCCAGCAAACTTTATCAGAGAGGTAATATCTCCTGTAGAATTTCCTGTGCTTAAAGCAGAACTATTTAATTTTATTAAGGTTGTTATAACACTAGCTGATACACCAGAACCTTCACTAATTCCGTCTAAAATTATTGGTCTATTTATAGCACCAAGAACTGTAGAATAACTAATAACAGTTCCCAACAAATCAGTACTTGATCCGATGGTTACTGAGAATTCCGAAGATACCACAGATAAACCTTCACCAATAGGTGTTATTCTTAATAACATCTGGTGAGTGCCGGTGGGTAAATTCGGGATCAAAAAGGAATGGACGCCAACAGGCTCATTAGCTGTAATAAGATACCAGTTAATTCCTCCATCAGCGCTCCATTCCGTTTTGTGATTTAACATTAGTTACTCCTAATCCTCAGTAACAGTCAATGCGCCAGCTGCATAAGAAGGAGCAGCATCGCCGGTGTTTATGCTCTTTGCGGCTGTAAGAGCTGCCCAATAAAGCAAATTACCTGCGCTTGATGCATCAAAGATACCAAACCAACCAACCTGTCCATTAGTGCCACCAGCTCCCCAATCACCGGTAGGAACAGGAAATGTGATAGCTACAGAGTTTGAAGTAGTTCCACCAGCTCCACTAGAGACACCAGTTCCACTTGCCTGAGTATTAGCCCAGTTGGTTCCATTACAGGCTACTTGAACTCTGGCATAAGATCCGCCAGAGACTTCCGTTCCACCACCGGCATCAGATGGAATAAGTTTAAAAAGCCCGATATAAAGATTTGTAGGTGCTATGAAAGCTGTTCCTCTGAAGATGTGGTCAATAAGTTTGTTCTCAAGATAATCAGATTTTCCGGCCATGGCTCTCTCCTTTGTTTTAAAAGTTAACTACTCTGTTCCAGTGGATACCCAAAAAATTAATTCTGGATCAATGCCTAATTCTATTAGATTTAAAATCTCTGCCTGTAAAACAGTTCCTGGTGCGTCAGATCCATTATCTAAACCAGCTAAAATTACTATATTGCTAAGACCTGAAATTCCACTATCAAGCATTATTGTAAGATTTCTATCTATTATAGCTAATCTATATACAAGATTAGTTACATAATCCACTAAAGTATTGTTCTGTGGAATACCTGAAGAGAGTTCAATAATAGATATAACACCATTAGTTGTTGTAAGTTGATAAGGAATTCCAGTAATTGTATCTATGATAATAATAACTACCGGAAAAGTATAAGATTGAATTATCTCACGAGTCTCTAAAATTCCATTACCTATGGTTAAAGAATATTGTCTTCCATCGGAGGTATCTGATACAAAATATGCAGTTGCTTTATCATTGTTAGTTCCAGCAAAAGGAAGTCCATCCCAAAGAAACTCTCCATCAGAGCCTACAGCTACATGAGATAAAAACTCTTGTGCTGTGGAATTTAGTTTATATAAAAGATTTCCTGTTGGTGATATAAAATAGCTCATAATGAACCTCTTAGTTAAGTGTTGAAAATTTCAACGCTATCTATAGCGATAAAACCACCTTAGTTGTGGGTCTGAGTTTAATCAAACCCACAAGCTTTTATTGCTTAACTAGCTAGCGGAACCCTGTCCGAAGCCATTGAGAATCATGTGAGATTTCTCAAAATGTAGCTCCATACCACACTCAGTCAGGAACTCTGATTTTTCTCCATCGAGGTCGTTAGCCTGGCGATTCGGCAGATACTTGGTATCATCAACATAGCGATATTTAATGTGTTTAGTATCCAAAATCGTCATGTCGTAGCGGGAAGAAGCATCCTGGGTAAACAGCGGGTGATGCTTCAGGACGAGCGTTCCGAAGGGGCAGACCAGAGTCTGAACTTTGAAACCATACTTCCAGGTTTCTGCACTTAGCTGGACGTTGGTTGAAGGAAGAAGCGTAAGCATCTTCTGCAGACCTAACAGAACGCCTGAACCGCAGAAGCCGATCTTCTCTGGGCTACCATAGCGGAACAGAACTTCCAGTTGCTCCATCAGCCACTGATAAGTAGTCGCGGCAACTGCTGCGGACGCGGCGAAGGTTGTAGAACCCATGCCAGTAACAGCACGGAAATCGATCTTGTTAGTGGTAATTAAACCTCTAAGACCAGCGGTAATCCTGAGTGGCTGACCGTTCGAACCAGCGGTCAGATACTTGGGACCATTGAAGAAGAAGGCCCTCTCCATTCCGATACCATGAAGCTCCAGGCATTCTTTTTTAGCCTGAGCAACATGAGGGCCTGTACGCAGACGAGTCTTGGAGGCTGTACGAGTATTCTCTAGAGAATCCCGGAAAATCTGCGTATAGTTTGCATAGTCCGACGGATCGTAGGAGATTGCCGTAGGAGAAGTATCACCCTCAGGATGCGCTGTACCGCTGATCGTAGCACTGATGTATAGGGTAGAAGTCAGCGAAGTAAAGGCGGCGCTGATCGTCTTGCCGGTGATGTACGAGTTTGCACCGTTGACAGTCGGTGCGGCTGTTACAAGAATCTGTAAGAAGTTTTTATCAACATCACCAGAAGCAGTTGCACGAACTGTGACAATATGACCGGCTTTGAAATTGACAACATCAGCTGCGGCCATTTTCACCCAGACCTGGGTACCTTGCGCTATGGAACCGGTCAGCGCAGTTGTCAGAGCATCGCTATAGACATTGGTCGAAGCAACGGTCTGTGTTGGGAAATCTTTTTCAAACCAGTGAAAGATCGGATCGGTTGTGCCTTCAGAACCCATCAGGGCTGTGAGTGCGGTCAGCGGAGTCTGACCATTGGGATAAAGCATGAGAATGGATTCCCTCCAGTTCTCAGGGCGCCTTTTCAGAGTGCCATCAGCTTCGAGGCCGCTAGAACCTCTCATTCCAGTAAAGATGCTCATAATATTCCTCCTGTTTTATTAATCGTGAATGTCGAAAATGTCCTTAGCACTTGGATCAAACCAAGTGCCATCGCCGGATGCAGGCCTTGCGTTGCCTCGTCTGGAACCAACAAAAGCCGGACGCTGTACGTCCTTATTCGTCTCTCTGGTCTGCTCAGGCGCAGAAAGACCTAGCCGTTTTCGGCACTCTGTTGCGGTTTCATCAAAGATCTCACCGTAGGTTTTATCTCCATGTTTTGTTTCCATCTCGTTTAAAGTATAACGGACGAACTTTGCATAAGGAAGAAGGTCTTTATTAAGTGTAAAGAAATTGGTAATCTCCCTGTTTACCAAGATCTGTCGATTTACCTCTGAAGAAATGTTCTGCTGTATGTTGCCTGTTATACTTGTCAAGGCTCTCTGGAAAGCCAGGTTGATAAGAGCTGGTTCGTCAATAACTCTATCAAGCTCTTCTGGAGTTAAGAAGTTTTCCAAAGTTGTTTTTGTCTGATCTTCGATCTTCTTATCTTCAGTTGTTACTTCTTCCTGGACTTTCTGGAGCTTAGGATCAACGGTCAACTGCTCTGACATAGCGATGATTTGCTGGCGAAGTGATTCAACTACATCTTCCAGCGGATTCTTATCTTCTTTCTGCTCAGTTGTTTCTTTCTTCTCAATAGGTTCAGATTTATCTTCTTTCTTTTCTTCTTTAACTTCTTCTTTAATCTCTTCCTTGGTCTCAAGCTTTTCTTCCTCTTTAACCTTCGGAAGTCCTGTAGACATATCAATAGTATCAGGATCAATCTCCGGAGGAAGTTCTTGAAAGATATCATCCATGAAACTCTGCTGTTCTGTATCAGCGATAACTGTTCCTGTACCTGCTCCACTTGCCTCTTCTGTATCTCTCATAATACGTACGTACCTGAACATAGATTACTCCTTTTCCTTAGTTATAGCTTTGTTAGCTTCTTGGATTATTATCGAAGCTACAAGCGATTTTGGTATCTGTCTGAAAAAGTCCAGCTCATCTAATTTGCCTCTTATCTCTTCCGGAGACATTTGACAGTTTTTATCTTTAAATTGTTCAACCAGGTAATCTTCCCTATCCTTCATCTCCCAAAGAAGTGCTGACCAGATCGGTCCTTTTACAAATGCTTCCCACTCATTTCTCGACCTCTCAGTTCCTTCTCTAAGCTCTTTAGGCTCCCATAAGCGATTCCAACTCTTGACCTCCTCCTTGACCAAGCTCGACAAGCTTGCCTGAAGAAACTTGATCCATAACTTGATTATCCGGTTGAGTAATGGCACTGAGCATACCTCCTTTGTTGATAAAATCACCTACATTTTTAGCACCATTTAATCTAGCCATGTGTCTAAAGATTCTTGTAATATCAAACATTCCTAATTTATCGCTAGAAAGGATTGCTTGAAAATTCCTTGTCCAAAAATCATTACCTAACTGATCAGCAGTTGCTGTCGCTCCATCTTTGTATATTACATCGAAGTCACAAAGGACGGAAAAGGGATCTATTTTAATAGGCTTATTGATATCAAAGCTTTGACCGAACTCCTCCAGAAGAACATCAGGCCATGTTCCTACAGCTCTATCATAGGTCAGTTTACTCATAAGCTGCTGTGTATGACTAGCATAGAAGTAACCGCAATCTATGAAATACTGTTTAGAAATCATCCTTGCAATATGCTCTAAGCGAGAGATAGCCATCTGTGTTGTTGCACTGTATTCTGCCGCAGTTACCCTCTCACCGCCTGAGCGTTGGATTCCCATAGTTGCATCTGTTGCTGCACTAGCTTTTTGCATAAGGTTCATAATCTGCTCAGCATCTTGCATGTTCATTCTAGTAATATCAGTGATTCCAAGCTGCATAATAGCATGCTCTACACCTCTGCCCCAGGCACTCCTGCGCAGTCTGATAAGCTTTCCAGGTGCTGGATTCTCCAAGTCTGCCATATTTACCAACGAAGGATCAACCACCAGCATATCATTGATGGCCTTTCTTACATTAGCTATATGACTATTGAAGAGCCAATTTAGAGTAGTCTGTAAACCATCGATAAGCTCCATTCTAGATATTGGCGTAATAGAATAGCCATCATAGTCCGGAGAAGCTATAACAACAGGAAAACGATTGTGATTGAGACCCAGAGGCTGTGCTCTTAAAACGATGGATTCATTGGCCACGGTGAAGAGCCAGACCTCTGGATACTCTCCTTTCTCATTACCTGGCTGTCCTGGGAGTTTCCACTCCTTAGGAATAACCTGAACGTACATATGGATTAAAGTATTATAATTCTGAACACTGGCGCTTGCTATAGAATTAACTGGATCACGCTTGGAGACACGGCTAGAGTTATCGGTGGTGTATGTAGATGTTATTGAACGAAACTTTTCTGTTCTTAGATAGCGAACATTACAAAGTCCGTTGCCGGTATTCTCATCGCTTAGAAGCTTATTATAAGATTGAAATTCAATCCAGCCACAGAAGTCCCCAGCCTGAATATTATGAATCGAGACGTTCGGGTCTGGCAAGAAACGATACGGATCAATAGCAATTGTTTCATTCCCTTCGAATAGCAAGGCATCTTTGTTTTGTTTAACCTTATTCGCACCAATGGCATCTCCCCACATGTTATAAATAGGTCGATCTTCCATTACAGTTTTCTTACCCCAAACCTCTGACCAAACAACTGTGCTTGCGCCGAGACCATAGGTAAGAGAGTCTCGCATACTAGTGTGCATCTCTAGATCACTTTTAAAACGCCTGACCTGTTGATTAGCAGTTAGTTCGAGGAGCTTAGCTGGGATGGTATCCTCAGGACCTGTACCATCATACTGGAAAATTTGATCAGTGAGAAAGGCCTTTGTAAGATAGGCCATAATAGTTTCTATAGCGGCATATGAATAGGGAACAACGATAGAGGTAGGTCTACGAGGATCAGCTTCTTTGAGAGCTTTCTCTTGCTCATCGGGTTTGATATAGACTTTGAGAGTATTATCTATTTCATTCCACTTCTTATGTCTCATAGACATCTTTCTAAAAGATTCCTCAGCCATTCTAGGAATTCTTAGAAGGATTCTTTTAGAGAGTTCGGAGTCCGGAGAAAGATCAATACCCTTAGCATATTCGTACTTAATAGTTATATCTTCCCCAAAGGTATAATCTTCTTGAACGTTTCCGCTGACTAAGTTTGGCATTGTCTATTCCTTTGGTGTTGAAAATTTCAATACTTAACTTAGCGAATTGTTGGAAGGTTATTGATAATATGAGTTGCGCTATCACTCTGTCCTGTGTAGACGTCTTCAATATAAGGATCAAACATTCCACTATCAAGCATTGGAGCGCAGACTCTTCGAAGAACTAAGCCGGACACTTTATCATAGATTATAAAATTTCTCATCTCGCAATCCCCAATATATTAACTGCGGTTCCAGCCATAGCTAGATAAGCAGTGGCTCCTGGATTAGTTTCAATCTGTAACTCTAAGCGATAGGTTTTTACAATAAGACCTTTATTGTTGAAGAAAACTTTGGCAACGTTATCAGCAATAATTGCATAAGCTGGAGAGCCAAGTGCTTCGAAAGTTACATCTAGATAGGTTTGTAATACAGCTGTATTATTAAATAAGCGCAGAAGGAATCTAGCTTTACTCTGAAAACCGTACATATCCTGCCCAAAGACATAACAAGAAGCTACTATATTTGCCATGATAGAAGCTATTGCATATTTTGATGGAATTGTTGTAAGCGATATCTGATAAGTAACTGCCCACTCAGCCGGTCCGAATATTTTTCCATAAGTTGTTGCTATATCTGTAACTACTGGATAAGAAATAGCATGATCTGCGATAACGAGAGAATCAACAAAGGCATCGCCGGTATAGATCTTTCTTCCATCTATAAAGGTTATATTATTCTCTCTGGCCCAATAGCTAATAGAAAGGTCTTGTCCGTCAACTCCATTAAGACCGTTATTCCCTGCCGGCCCTTGAGGTCCTTGGATAAGTGCCCACTGATAATCTACTGGATCAGATGATTCAACCGCGGTAGTTTTATTATAAGCAATACCTATATAAGTCCTACCAACTGGACTCTGAGATATACCTGCACCAGATTCATCAAGAGCATACTTGATCCAAGTATAAAGAGTTTCTCCGTTTGCTCCTGGCAAGCCCGGAAGACCATCTGTAGCTGTGATTGGATTCCAGATATAATCAGCATAATCAGTTGATTCGACAGATGTTTCTTTATTGTAAGCTAAACCTAAATAGAATTTCCCAACAGCTGTATCAGATATGCCTGTTGAGGGTATAGTAGCTGGAGGGATAGGTCTATCTGCAAACTTTAACCAAGTATAGAGCGAAGGACCGGCTACGCCTGAATAGCCTTTGAAGCGCGACCAGATGTAATCCGCCTTATCTGTAGATTCTGTTTGCGTAGTATGGTTAGGTGAGATACCTATATAAAGCGTGCTCTCTGTTGGAACATTATAAAGATCTGTGCCATCTTCATGATCTGAATACATAATCCATGTATAGGTAGCTTCACCATTTGCACCTGGAATTCCTTGTACACCTTGTGGACCTACGATAGTTCCAACATCATTCCAACTATCGCCATCCCAAACGTAGCCATGGCTATCAGCTAGGACAAGATAAATATCTCCTGTTGTATTGTTAGAGACTGGAAGATCAGCTACAAGTGCTACAGAGCCTTTTAGAATAATACCAGTTCCATTAATGCCGTCTATACCTCTAAACTGCGACCAGGTGTAATCAGCTGGATCTGGACTCTCTGTAGCAGTTGGCTTATTATAAGCAAGGCCCATATAAAAACAGCCAGTTGGATCGTTACCAAAACCACTTGTTCCATCACTATTCTGAGCGTATTTAATCCAGGTATAGGTTCTTCCAAACTCCATACCGGACATAGATTGAAGAGTCCCATCTGCCTTTTTAAAATAAACAGCTCCTCTGAAAACTCCATCGTTAAAAATAACTCCACCATCTTTATCAATCTTCCAACCTGTATTAGTAGCTGGATCAAAATCATTACTTTGAATAGCCCCAACTATATTTTCATTATGAACTTCAGTAAGACCACCACCAGTTCCGCCAGTGCCATCTAGGCCATCAGCTCCAGCTCTGGCGATATAATTAACTTTCAAAACTCCAAGACTGTCCATTGAAATAATAGGACGCTCTTGGGCGATAACTATTGTAATCTGCCTCTCAGTTGTCATAGCCTGTTCCTTACGTTGAGAGTGAAAAGATCAGAGGTAAGAGTACCTTCGGAATCTGTAATATCTATCTCTGCATCATAAGAACCAGGAGCAATTTCACTAAAGAGAAGTGTAAACTCTGCATTCTGCGCATCCTTCAAAATGCCAATCACAGTTGTTGTTTCTGGAAAAGTTGCAACTCTGGCAACTATCGAAACTCCAGAAACAATCATAGGAACGCTGTTCTCTATGAATTGAAGTTTAGAAGGTTTTGTATTTCCGTATACTACATCTAAAAAGATAGACATTTTGAAAGCCTCCTAAGCTGTCATACCATACTTAATAGGTGCTTCTTTTCTATCTTCTATCATAAGGCGTTCAAACTCATCAAGATTATGTTCGTGAGATGCTGTTACTGTGGCAGAAGCTTGTTGTGTGAAGGAGCGCTCACCAATATCAAACATCTCAATACAGTTAGCAAAGCAGTCCATAACATCCCAGTATTTTGAATAAGGAAAACTAAGAAGCTGAGCCTCAAGACTACCTCTCACATGAAGATCTTCGTTGTGATAGATAGCTCCCATTCTGTACAAAGGAGCAAGACCACCTACTCTTAAAGACTTATCCTTAAGAGCTTTTATTTCAATAAGATCAATATACCAATCTTGCCCGGCGATATACTGATGGAAAGGAAAAGTTACAAAGTTATTAAGACCTGTTACTTCTATTCCCAAGACATGTGTCTTAAACCTTCTAGCCATATCAACGCCAGCTTTGAAGATTTTATCTGGAGTTTCTTTAAAGTTAATGCAATCTCTGAAATAGATTTTATTCCTTATCGAGTTAAAGCCAACAGCTATAACTGCGGTAAAAGCGCTCTTTGTATTAGCTGTCTTAGCTGGATCGATTATGATAATAGTTTCGATCTCTCCGTTCTTTAGTTCGTTTTTGAAATCTTCTGATTGCTCACTATAGTAACGAAACATAGATTGCTGGAATGTTGCTTCCTCACCAGCAATAACCATATTTCTGAATTCCATGAAAAAGATGTCAAGCAATCCGCGCTGACGATATGCTTCGGCTTTGGCTCGGATACTAGTTGTAGAGATGAACTCCGGCCAGACGCTTTCATAGTTATCATTACAAGCCTCTAAAATAACCGTATGAAACTTCTCTCTATTTGCAATCAGATCAACCATTTCCTGCTGATCTGCATCTTCGAAAGTTATCTCTGTTGCTTCATCTATTAGATTGCGAAGCAGAGAATCTTGATGCACTACAGTTCCAATCAAAACCAGTCGAGAATCTGACATATCTGCATTATCCATCGCACCTATAAGATCCGAGAAGAACCACTTCTTTAACTTCTTTCGCATCTCTTCAGACTGAGCATCTTCTTTATCTTCAAGATCATCAACTAAGAACATTGAAGGACGATGCTTTCCCCACTTAAGACCGCGGACCTGATTGCCTGCTCCTTTAGCTTGGATGAAACAGAAAGGCTTGCCAGTGGCATCGACCAGTTCGATTTCTCCTTTTTCCTCTGCCCACTTTACACCTTGTAGATTGCCAAATAACTCTTTGATGATTGGACTTTCTATTAGTTCTCTGGCAAGAGTCTTTACCTTTTGAGCTGCCTCAGCCGCGGTAGCGCTTATGTAGACTATATAAGGTGCGTGTCTAAAGAGCGCTTTACGAGCGATAAAACAGAGACCTATCAAGGTAGTTTTGCCAAACCCCCTAGGAGCTGCTATAGCAACAAGGCGCTTTGAATCATCATCTAAGAGATTCAAAATAGTCATATGAAGCGGGCAGAACGGTCGAGTAATATGATCTGTAAAGAGCGTAACAGCTGTCATAGCTGTATCATCTATACACTCGAGCAAGAGCTCATCTATTTCCTCTTGGCTTAACACTGGTTAAAGATCCTGAGATTGTTTAGCTTGGGCAAGAAGAGCTGTCCCCTTTGGGTCTACTGTTTCAAGCATGACAGCATCTTGAATTGGTTCTCTAAGATTCGCCAGTAACAAAGAACGTTTATCTTTTAAAAGCTGAATACGTTCTGCATCCAGAAACGTAACAGTATCTCTGCGCTCAACCTTTGTAACTTTACCATGACCATCTCGGTCAAGAAAATCCTGAGCTAGTTTAATCTTAGCCTGGACAGTTACCTTTCCAGAGTATTCAGGATCAACACCTCTGAGTGCTTTCAAAAGCTCAGAAACACCAATCTCTGCACCTTCATGAATCTGGCTTTGGATATCTATAGCTTTGTCGGTTTTTCTTACAGATAATCCATCTCTATACTTTCGATAGACAGGAGAGTTCATTATGGTAGAAAGCCAAGAAGCTGTATAGCCTAGCCTAGAACAAATCTCAAATGGTCGAACGCCGGCTATGTCAAGCCTCGCAATCTCTTTATGAACCTCCCAGAGATGCTGTATAGGAGATCCGTTTCCGCCTTTAAGAGCTGGTATTCTTCCCATCTTTATTACCTCGATATCTGTTTTTCGATAAACCTAAGATAACATAACTATCTATGAGAGTATAATAACATCATAGCTTACATGAAACAACTAGTCAAGTGAATAATGTTGTGTTATTGAGAAGGCCGGAATCTTAAAATTTAGGAAAAAATTTTTAGCCTTAGGGATTAAAAAAGCCCTTTGAAAGAGTGGTCGAAGGAAAGTGTTGAAATTTTCAATACCAAGCTATTCAAAAGTGATCGAAGAAGAGTGATTGAAGAACTAAATAAACTATTGAAGGTTGAAATTGTACCATTAGGAAAAATTTGCGTGTATTTTAGCGAAGAGTCCCCGCGCCCAACTGGGTAAGAAAACCCCCGTACCCACCCCCGTTCTGGATTGGCATCTGAGATGCATGGTAAGAGTTGAACGAAGCAGACGTATCCGGAGTGGCCGGACAGCGGCGAATGCTTGAGAATCTCTAACATGATCTTTGACAACTGAATAGCATTACTCCAGGGTTGAACTGATGCACTCCTATGCAATCCAAGATTGAAAGGAGAAGTATCATGAGAAACCTTAATCCAACCTACACAGTTGATAAGTGTATCCACCCTAAATTGAATGGTGAGCATACGGAACTGTTCGACCTGAGCAAGCTCACAGAAGATGACATCGAGCAATACGTACTTCAGACGCTTGTCATTCGCAGACAGGGTATGCTCAGAGGCAAGAACGCTGACAAGATAGTTCTTGGAACCTGGGTTGTTCCTGAGCCTGGGAAACGGATTCCCGCTGACCCTGTTAAGACTATGGAGAAAGCTGTTGCTCTGGTTAGCAAGCTTACCGAAGAGCAGAAAATGGAGATTGCTAAAAGCATGGGCTTTGCTTATGTTCCACAAGGTATCGCTGAACCTTCGAAAGAGCTTGAAGCAGGTGAGAACGTTAGCGAACCTGAAGTCGAAGAAGAAGTCTGACAATAACCGTGTAGGAGTGTGTCAGTTGAATCCTGGAGAGTTTTGAACAAAGGAGGTGAGAACAAGTGATTAGACTTATTGATGGGCATAACTCAGTAGAGCTTGATAAGGATGATATGGATGTTATCTTTGGTGCAGTTGAAGACTATTACGATAACTACCAGTCAGCTAAAAAGACTCTTGATAAACTTAGAACTGTTTATCATATCAAAGGTAGTGAATCTTGATCGAAGGAGAGCCATTTTTCAAAGTATCGAAGGATGGCTTTCTTTGTTTCTTTTAAAGCTATGAAAGAGCGTATAGATAGTGGTAGGGTGGTAGGTACTACAATAATCGTATATGGGCCTATGCAATTTTTCATGTTTGGTGCTATTCCTGGATGGCCGACAGCTAGTTAAGTGTTTAAATTTTCAACACTATCTATTTAGCTTCGCCACAGCTCTTTAATCAAAAGGTTAAGAAGCTCTATATGTCTTATATATATATTATTAGATTTTTTTTTTTTTTCTATAAACTATTTATGCACTCCTCTAATGGCTAGTAGGATAGACTACAACCATCTTTGTACTTACCACCCAGGATAACAGACTACCCAATATGGAAAATCACATGCCACCATATACGCTTTTTGTAGGTCCTACAACTCCTACCACTTAGGTTTAAAATAATGCTTGACACCTTTCTGTTTTTATGATAATGTTTTTAAATAATATCAGCGCATGACAGGCGATAACATCTACAATAGACCAAAGGGATTATATCTCTAAAGGAGCTTATTATGACTCTGCCAAATAATTCAACCTTTATTATTCTATCTCGTTTATCATCGCACACCGCTTTTGAGTCTGTCTCAGATATCTGTTCTACTACACTTCTTTCAAAGCCAACAGTTTATCGTTCTCTAGCCTTTCTTATTGATATGTCTATTGTTATTAAAACAACCTTTCCGGCGACCGATACTCCAATCTATAAAGCCATAGCACATTTTAAAACAAGATCAGCACTTTTCAACTATTGTAAAATTATTCAAGATGATAGATTATCACAGGCTTTTAATAAAGTAATATCTGAAAGAGACCAGCAGCCTCAGCGAAGAATACCAGTTAAACAAGATACATCAGGTCTCAAATCTTCTGACTTTGCACCAAATCTATCAGGCATAATCGGGATAGACAAAGGTCTCTCTAACAATGACTTTGCTCCACCAATCAAGAACAATAAACCGTAGGGCTTACTCTGTTCTCACCAAGTTATCTTTTAAAGAAAGGAGGTGAATCTTATGAACTTCGTTCGAACAAACAAGTTTAAAGAGTTCTTTGAAAAACAGCTATCGAATTCCGGCCACTTATTATGTTCATCTGGATCTTTTTAATCTGGCTCTCTGTTTCTCTATTCATTATCTGGAGCTTTGCTCACAACTGGTAAAACCTCTAAGTTAGACGTTGAAATTTTCAACACTTAACTTATACAAACTCTTTTAAGGAGACTATCATGACCATCTTATCCTCATCCCCAACAGTTTCAACCGCAAAAGCACCCTTGGTTATTGCTCTCGACTGGTCCATCCCTGCTCAACGTAAACTCTGGATACACATTATCGAAGCCTGCTATCTCTCCTCCATTATCGAAAAAGCACCTACTGATTCAAACGATCCCGCTATTATTTTAACAGAAGCTGGAATGTCTGTTTTCAGATACAGCGAAACCAAACGCATCGCTAAACTCGTTAAACTCGCTATCGAACTCTTCCCTGAATTAAAAGACAAAGCGATTGCTTTTGAACCGGCTAATGGTATTCTCTCCGAAGTCTCTCTTGAAGACTTTTTTTTCGTACATACAGGATGAAGATTTCATGGGCTCTCTTGAAGAAGTTCTTATGAATTCACTTCCTAACATTTCAAAATCTAACAATCACTAAAAGGAGATTTAACCATGAACCCTCTTACAATGATACAAATAACTGATTTGGCTCGAATCAAGCGAAAGCGAGCTTCGCTATCTATCGCCATCGAACGCTCTATCGCTCTTAACACCGGAAAAGATGAGAGAATAGAAAAAGCCTCTTCAAACGTTGCTCGTTACACCATCTTTATTAACAAAAAACACACACTTGCTCATATTATTCCTAAAGGCGATGAATGCTGGGTAAGAGTACCAATCAGAGCGAAAAAGCTAATCAAGGAGTCGGACTTTACAATAGAACTTTACTTCCAAGTCCGTATGGGTTCATATCTTTTGTGATACAATAAATAGGAGGAGAAAGAATGTCTAATCCCTTAGAACACCTGCTTCAAAAAATGATAGGTGATCCATCTTTGATGAAAAAGATTGCTCTTCTTGTAGCTTCAAAGAGCAAAGAATCTAAATCAAAAGCTCTCAAAGAGGCCGGCAATCCCGCTCATGTTAATTGCCTAACTATCCACTGTAAACTCTGCGGTTCTATTGAAAAGGCTTTTATCCGAATGGACTGGGATAAAGCAGATAAGATCTTTCGTTCCGGATGCTATCATATGGATAATGTCTGGACTCATTTGCCAACCTTTCAACTGATCCAAAGAAAGCCAACTTGCAAGATTTGTTTCAAAGAGCTCTCTAAGCTCGAAAAAGATGATCTCATTAAAAGGCTTATTACAATAGCCGAAAGGAAACAATGATGCCGCCTAAAGGATGGAAACGCCCTGTTTCAAAAGCAATAGATCCGCAGGGGGATATAGTTGCATCTCCCACAATAAAAGATGATGCCTATCTAAGGAGAAATCCAAACACTCTTATTCAAATAGACTGTCTGGAGCAATCGAAGAAGGTTGGAGTAGCTTCTCAAGTTAATTTCACTGCCCTAGAAATGCAAGAGAGTTTTCTTCGAGGCTATAACAAAGGCTTTTTAGAAGGCTATACTAAAGCGAAAGAAGAACTACTATGAGAAGAAAAACTAGAGTCCTCTCAGTCCGGTTAAAACTAGACGCTCTACAAAGCTGTTTCGATCTCTGCGAAATGCTAGGCCATCCAACAAATGGTGCTTCTGGCGCTATCGCTCGATCCATCGAAACACTTACCGCGGATTTAAGGAACAAAGCAGTTATACCTACATACACCGACAGCGAACTAGAACATCTTGTAGCAGCTTTTATTGCTTCTAGGAATCCCACATCAATGGCTTCTTTGGAAGGCATATCTATGTTTGAAGAATCCTCTTCGATTGTAGAAATAAAGAAGCCAGCTTGCTGTAAGCCTTTAACAAATGAAGACTTTGCTCCTTCAATCCTAGCTGTTGAAGAGGGCGAAGTTGATGAAGCTTTCGAACTTTCAGAACAAACTGAGTACGAAGAGCTTATCGAAGAGAGGATTCGAGAAGTTCAGAGAGAAGAAGAAGATGAGCTTTTGAGAAAAATAACCCTTGGTTAAAAAGGAGAACTATCATGAAAAACAGAGAAGCTTTTAGAATTCCTAAAGTTTTCATTCCGGCGATGCAAGAATTAATCTTAGTTTACAAAGAAGCTATTAAAAAAGGAGTGTCTAAATCAGATATAGATAGCTCGACACACAGCAACTGTCTCCTTTGCGAACCATCTAATACACATGAAAGCAGAGAACTTTATGCCTGTGACGGCTTTGCTGGTTCCTGCGAAAAGTTCGGCTGTCCTTGGATTGTAATGACCGGAGAAATTTGTGATAGCTTTATAATAAACGATCCAGATACATGTTTAATCTACAGAACTACTGATAGTAATATACAGAAAAAGCGTATCAAACAGCTTCGATATTGGATAAGAGTTTATAAAAAGGAGGTGGAGAAGCATGCCAACTTACAACGGTAAACCAGCAGAATACATCGGAGATGGAGTTTATATCATCTATGATAGTTTCGGCTACTGGCTTCATGCCAACGATCTAGAGAGGCCAACTGATAAGGTTTATCTCGAACCTTCTGTCTTGCGCTCTCTAATAGCTTTTGCAAAACTACAAGGAGAACAGCTATGACAAAGCGAATAACAATAGCATCTTGTTTACAACAGATAGCTTTATTGCAAAACGATCTTCAAGAAGCAAAAATAGCTAACGGTATTTTAAGAGAACAAAATGATTTCCTAAAACAATACAGTGGAGCTGGTCAACTCGGAGCTATACACTGCACAGTCCAGAGGCTTGTAGAGGCCGCAGCTAAAATCATCGAATCTACAGAAAGGATAACAAGATGAAGACTTTTGAAGAAACTCTTAGCATCGGTATAGAAGAAATCCCCTGCAGAGTAACCTTTGATTTCTGGAGAGGCTTCTCTGGATCCTTTGAAGAACCACCGGAAGAGCCTGGCATTGATATCCTTAACGTCTATTGGAAAGATACAAACTTCGATATCTTACCAGCACTCTCTAACAAAGCTATTGAAGAAATCGAAGCTATGCTTTGGAAAATCAGAGAAGATAGCTATCAATCAGCTATGGAAGAAAGAGCAGACAGTCTCTATGAACAACAGAGAGAAAGAAAGGCAGGCCTGTTATGAACATAAGAGAACGAGCGCAGGAGTGGATAGATAGACATTCAAGCCAAGGATGCACAGGTTTTACGGGAAGCATAATCATACGCGACCTGCTGGCCGAGATAGCCCGGCTGGAAGATGCTTTTAAAGAGTGCCATACATTGTACGAACAGTCGGCTGTGAGATATTTTGAGTTAGGCGGTGATGTGATGAGTGATTACAATCAAAACATCACAAGAAATGAGCATGTTGATTGCCCTGATTTCCGAGATAAAGCCTCAGCGATGTTGTGGCATTGCGAAAAAATTGCGGAGTAGCAAAAACAACTAGATGAACTCAGGGGAATCATCGGCCCGACATTCACGGTTGAGCAGATGGATGCCGAGATAGATCGCGCAAGGGCAGAGGAACGGGAAGTGTGCGACAACTGGTTAAATGATGTTGGTGCTGAAATCCATGCCAATAAACTCCGGCATGGCTGGAAAGTTACAACGTCCGAGGATTGGGAAGATAAACACGAAATTCCCGCCGTTCTGATGCTGATAGTTTCCGAGGTGGCTGAAGCACTGGAAGCGTTCCGCAAGAGTAACCATCTCAACTTTGAGGAAGAACTGGCAGATGTAGGGATTCGGTTAATCGGTCTTTCTCACGGCATGGGAATCGACCTCAAAGTGGCAATTATGGCAAAAGTTGAGAAGAACAGGCACAGGGAATTTAAACACGGTGGCAAGCGGGTGTAACCGCCATAAAGAGTAGACAATGATCTTTGAAGAGTGGTGCAAGCGGCAGTTTGAATCTGAGCATCAATGGAGTGGATTAGTAAATTCCCATACGCAGAGTATAACACAAAAGTACACACTAGAAATACTCTGGTGGAGATAAGGAGGAAGATAGAATGTTCAAAGACTCAGTAATAGTAATAGCTCTTATGATGATAGCTGGAACTAGTGGCTATTTCATAGGAAAAAATGAAACCCAACGCTCAGCTGAACATCTTTTCTTAATGGCTGAAATAAAAAAGGCTTACGCCTTATCTGCTTTAATAGAAACAAAGATTGCAGGAGCAATAACAGATTATAAAAGACCACCTATTAAATCAAAAGGAGAATAAAATGTTAATTCCTGAGAAGACAATTACCGAAGTTGTTCGACAGATCTTCATACCCCTAAAAAGATCATTCCTCTGTGCCAACGTAGATTGTTCTGTAATCTATGATTGTACAGCCCAGCATTGTCCTGCTTGTGGCTCTAAACAATATATAAGTTTGGATAAAATTCTTAATAAGATGGAATAATTGATTTGACACCTTATATCCCATATGATACAATTTGGCTTCATTGATGGAGTTTTAGAAAAGATTGGGGAGTTTTACCTTCTTAAAAGGTAGCAATTAAAAGAAACTAAAAACCAAAAAAGGAGATTCAAAAACATGGCACTTACCATCGTTACCGCAAAAGATCCTCAGCTGGATCGCTCTGTTTCCGTCGAATATAACTTCGGCTCGACCCTCGAAGAAGCCATCGCCATGTTCGGCCCTGAAGCAATTCTGAACGGCTTTGTTGCTGATGCCAAAGTCGGTCTCCAGGCTCACATCAGAGCGAAGATTCGCGGAACCAAAGAGAAAGACTCTGACGTCCTGAAGCAGTACACCGACGAAGAGATCAAAACCAGTGCATCTGAGTGGAAGCCTGGAACCAAAACCCGCGAAGCTGCTGACCCTGTCGCCAAGCTTCGTGCTCTGCTGGACAAACTGCCTGAATCCGAGCGCGCTGCTATCATCGAAGCAGCTATGGCAACTGCCGAATAGTTCTTCATCCTTCGAAAGAAAGTTTTACGAAGCCTCTCAGGTGTCCCCAATCCATCTGAGAGGTTTTAAAAAACCTTTTTAGTAGCTCAACATTATCATGGAACAAAGAGAATAAAATGCAACCTTTATTTGATTTATCTAAATGCGTTATGAATAGCCTTCAAATGCAATTAGTTATTTTAAATAAATGCTTTAAATGCAAAGGTAGCTTGATAATAAGACAAGACTTTGAATTTGCTAATATAGTTTGGAAACAATGCTTAAAGTGTAATACACTTTTTGCACTACCTAAAGGGGGAAGGAGGTGAGAACAATGTCTGATTTTAAATTATTTCCAGAAGATTATTTTGAAACTTCACATTTAAAAGATCTGTTAAAAGCAACTAAAGCTGATACAACACAAAACCAGGAAAGTATTGAAAATTTCAACACTATCTTAGAAGAACAACAAAAGGTGCAGGTCTTCATCGCTAACAAATCCGGTCATGACTTCAGCGATGCAAACCGTTATGGAGAAGCAAACTATGTAACAACAGGCCAGATCAATCGCTTTAGTGTGGGTTATATGGCTAGGAAGTGGATGTTGGCGCTTTTGAAGAGCAAAAAAGAAGATTATATTCTTTTGACCTCTTTAACCATCTTAACCGTAGTTGGAGCCGCTATCTTCGGCTGGCTTCATGGTCGTCTAAATCTTCTAATCTTCAGAAACAATCGCTATATGGCTAGGACTATTATATTCGAGCAATTAAGAGAAGCCACTATCGAACACGAAAGCGAGGTTTAAAAGATGAATCCCTTCGAAGCACCCGTTATAATAGATAAATCAAAAGATCATCTAAGCGGTCTTACAACTATTGGTGGAAATCGCTTCTACGATAACTCTATGTTAGATACCATGCGTGTTTGTCCTAGGCGCTTCTATTTTAGACACATCAAACACTGGGAACTTGATGGCGTCAGAGCAGCTTTGATCTTCGGTTCTAGCTGGCACTCCGGCATGGACTATTTGTGGCAGAACCCTTCTTGTAAAATCGATGAAGCCTTCGATGCTTTTATGAAGATTTGGAACGCTTCTGATCTTCGAGACGCTGACGTCTTTGATCTCTATCCTCGCTCGCCTCAAAGAGCAAAAGATATGCTTATCAAATACCAAGAGCGTTATGGTAATTGGCTAGCTAACAACATCGAACTGTTAAGCGTGGAAAAACCCTTCATCGTTCCTCTCTCAGAAGATAAACAAAATCTCTTCTATGTCGGTAAACTTGATAAACAATATCGAGAATATCGATTCATCTACACCTGCGACCATAAGACCTCTTCTTCATTCAGTACAACATGGCTTAATAGCTGGTCGCCGAACGGCCAGGTAGATGGCTATCTCTTTGCCGGTCATATGGAGTATGGTTCTGAATTCAAAGGCGTTGTTATCGACGGAGCTCTTGTTCAGAAAACCTCCATCGACTTTAAAAAGATCCCTGTCGAACGCCAGATTGATATGCTTGATAACTGGAAGTGGGAAGTCCTGGATTTAATCGAACAGATCTGGTACTACGAAACTCTCCTTGTCCAGTATCGTAAAGCTATCGAGATTGGTCAAGTTCACAGCCCCTTCTTAGCTACATATCCCAAATGCACTACGTCTTGTACTTCGTACTATGGCGCTTGCCCATATCTGGATTTGTGCAAATTCATTCCTAATCCAGAGATCTATAAAGATGAAGAGCCTCCTGCAGGATTTATTAAATCAACCTGGAAGCCTTTTGAAGTTGATGAAACTCCTGAAGGAGAATTTGTTGTAAAGATCTATGAACACATCAACGAAGCCTAAATCAATGCTATCGTTATCGAAAAGGAGAATCTCATGAAAGCTAAATTTGCAATAGTTAAATCCCATAACAATGCTTTTAACAAGCATAGAAAGGTTCGCTGTGGTTGTTCTGGTGATGGAGATTTAACAGATTCAAAACAATTTAAGCTAGATCAAGAAGAGGGCAAGCGTTGGAAAAGAGCAGACTTTTTTAACCACAATGAAGTTGAAGAGTATTGTAATATCTGCGAAATATTTAAGTGGTACACGATCTAAAGAGCTTAAAAGGGCAAAGTCCTATCACTATCGCAAAGGAATCTAAAATGAAAAAGCTACCAAGATGCAAAAAAGGCTACATCTATCTCGGCTCTCATGACTTAACAACAGAACATGAGATTAATTCTGGGACACTAAGAAAAGCTCAATGCCTTTGTACTAATGAAAACTGGGCAATAGATTATCAACAAGATGCAGTTGCTTATACAGAGCGTCTTTATCACGGTGATTCTATAAGTGCTGATGATCTTTATGGATTCGAAAAGTGTCCTAAATGCAGAACTATCTATTGGGGCTTTAAAGAAGGCGGCTCAATAGCAGATAATAGTAAATTCCTAATGAGGAATATAAGACAGAGGGAGAAAGATAATGCCTAGAGCTAGCACTTTAAAAAATATGCAGAATCCTAAGATTCTAGTCTACGGAAAAGCCGGCTGTGGAAAGACTAGTCTGTTTCGAACTATTCCTGGCCGCAAGTTCCTCTATATGTTTGATCCTGCTGGTCTTAACAGCATCCATCCTGGTGATGATATTGAGTTCGAGTCGTTTCTAGTCGATGTAGTACCAATGTCTGTTAATA
>Ga0137334_1000051_pt1 | contig 19576 bp, 10 predicted proteins | sample EasRivERMLT262_2_FD_104776 | JGI IMG/M metagenome (GOLD analysis project Ga0137334, IMG submission 104776) | Soil microbial communities from meander-bound floodplain in the East River, Colorado, USA - East River MetaG ERMLT262_2 | ecosystem: Environmental > Terrestrial > Soil > Floodplain ...
TTACCAAAGTCGCTTTGGTGGCTTGTATGCGCAAGTTGGTAGTGATCCTCAATGCCATGATCCGCAGCAACACCGCTTGGCAAGCTCCCATCACCACTTGACACCCAACACAGTTGCTTCGGGGATTTGTAAAATTTATTTCATAATCTATAGTCATTGCACGCCTTCGGCGTTTTTATGCTTGGGTGAATTCGGCGCAGAGGATTCCAAAATAGCCATTCACTTCATACGAAAGCAGTTTTGCTTGCATGGGATTATCTTTCAAAATGCCTGCCAAAACTACTGACGGCCATAAACTGTCAGGCTTGCCGTCTTCGACCAGATCCATATCAGCGTTGAGCAATTCATCCAAGTTCCCGTTGCGGATCACATCCTGCATCCAGGCATCATACTTTGCCGAGGCGGGATCGAAGCCATACGGTCCATTGGCATCGTGAGCATGACCCTGGTCTGCGCTGGCGATGAAGGCGATGCGTTTGTCTGACGCTTTGATCACACGCCCAATGGCGCGACCGAATTCGTAGTGCGTGGCTAAGGGTAGATCACGCATCGGGGAACAATGGACAATTTTCGGCTTAGGCGTGAAGCGATGTCCCATAAAGTAGAGCGGCACCACGGCACCCCAATCCAACGGGATGTAGCAAGAGTCACCGCCGCTTGCTCCGTATATGTAACGTACCACCGGCACATTCGATGTTGTGGCTTCATCGGCGAGATCATGGGCGAGATCCGAATCCATCTCAAAATCAATTTTTACATCCGGCGACCAATCTGCAACAGCTCGTTCAGCTACGCTGATACTCAACGCCTCCTGCACACGAAAGCCATGCGGATTGATGATCACGATGACTTCAGGCGCGAGGGCTTGCAAGTGTTCGCCCATTGCGAGCATGGTCTGGCGGGTGAATTCGACTTTGGCGAGATCGTCGATCAGATCCCCAGCGTGCGGGGCAATACAGGCAAAGGTCAATGGCATGGTAACTCCTTTGTTACATTGTTTTACATTTGTTTCATTTGTTACATGGAGTATAACTGCATTGGGAATAAGTACTTAAGGGAATCGAATCAACGCGTGTGGGTGTTATCTGTAACATACTCTTCGTTGAATTTCGATCTTGAATTTGTTACTATATTCGCATGCCGAGGAGGTTCGCCGCACAAATACTGTTGACACTGCCGCCCACCCAACATTCCAACCATCACATACAAGGAGAATACTATGCCCAAGCAAATTGCCCGTACGCTGCTCACTGGTTTTTTAGTCATCCTGCTGCTCTTTGGCGGGATCAACATGGTCACTGCCGCCAAGCCCACGCCCACTCCGCCGCCCGGACCATCTCCCACACCTGCGCCCGCCACACCCATGCAGATCTTCGGCGCATGGCATTGCGGGAATCATTATTGTGACTGGAGCCTTGTTCGCAATATGACCGAGTTCGATGCCGCCAATCATTGGCTGATTGATCGCGGCAACGGTCAGCCCTCTGTGAACCTGGTGGTGTTGAGTTTCGTCAACCCGTTGAAGATGCTCAATCAAACAGATACCGGACTCAACGGTATGATTCCCATCGGTATGAATCAGGCAGTTGTGGATTATTTCAAGAGTCATGGGATTCGGGTCATGCTTTCAATTGGTGGGATCACATATACGGATGACTGGGATGCAGCCCTTGCAGACGACCCAACCCAACTGGGGTTGAATGCCGCTGCAATTGCCCAAGCGATGGGTGTCGGCATCGAGATTGATTATGAAAACAGCAGTGACCCGAACATTCCCGGGGTGCAGGCTTTTATTGATGCATATCGTTCGGTGCTGCCTTATGATGCCACTGGTAATAATCACGCCAGACGCCTGACTATTGATGTGGGAGCGGGTGATCGCTGGCTGATCGCGTTGAATCGTCATGCCACGCAATACTGGCTGATCTCTGCCAACCCGGTCCTTGATTATGCCAACGCGATGGTGGGAGGTACTTCCTCTAGCACACCTACTGACTGGCAGGAACATGTGGATGGCAAGCCGCAATATTCACCGCCTGTCCCGCCGCTGGCTCCGGCAAAGTTTACTGGTGCGCTGTATCTGAAAGGTAATATCGCGAACTGTACTAACTTTGCCTCTTCAGAGCAGAAATCATATGCCAATTTCCTGCAAACTCGTGCACCCAACGGCGCAGGGACGACTGCCGGTATGTTAGGTTTCATGTTCTGGGCAGCGGAATATCCGTCCGCGCGGCGCGGTTATACTGCGACCGTCCCACCGAACAGTTGTGAACTTGGGATGGGTGTCGCGGCAACGACATTCAGTATCCCGCTTCCCATGCCGCCTTTGCGTCAGCAGTAAATTTATAAGTATATAAATGAGTAGACCTCCGAGAAAGGCTTCGGAGGTCTACTCATTTAATTTCATTGTGATCTACTGACAAGCCATAGATTGTTTTAGGATGGGCAAGCCAAATGCTTCATAGACAGGCACACCATCCCATTCAGGCGGGATCGGTAAACCCAGCATGTAGGCAGCGGTGGCGGCTGTATCCATCGTGTGGACTTGGGTAGTTAATACTTTTGGTTGAACACCTGGACCAGAAACGATCCATGGAATGGTCATGTCTTCGGATAGGCTGGAGCCATGAGTTGTGTCGTGTCCACCGTGATCGGCAGAAATAATAATCAAAGTTTCATCGCGCAGACCGCGCGCATCCAATTCTGCGAGGATCTGTCCCAGTGCTTGATCAGCACGAAAGATGACGCTGAATTGTTGCGGGGAAAGCCAGCCATGCACATGTCCCATACCATCGGTGGTACCAAAATGAATGAAGAGCAGACCAAAATCCTGCGGAAAGTTTGCGATCAATCTTTCGGTGAGAATCAGGTCACGGTCGTTGACATACACGAACGTATCCATGCTGGCGGGTTCGGTAACCTGACGCAGCTTTTCCTTGCCTACATACATCACTGTTTGCAGACCAGCAGCATGGGTGATATCGAACAGGTCGGTGCCGAGAGCATAGCCTCTTTCCGGGAGGTAATCATTCCAGTTCACACCATGTTTGGATGGGCATGTGCCTCCGAGCATGGACGCATGTGATACTAATGTAACGCTGGGAAAAACGGTTTGTGCATTCAGAGCATATGCACTATTTTCCATGAGCGCCAAAAGATTCGGCATGGGCGCAAGCGCAATGGCATCAGGGCGGAGCCCGTCAATGGACAGGATCAGCACGCGGGAGGCATGCGGCGGAGGCGTGGGAGTAAATGTCGGTGTGGGGGAAAGTGTCTCTGTCTGAATGGCGGTTGCCGTCAGTGTCGGGGTTTCCGTTAATGTGGATGTCAAAGATGCTGTAGGCAGAACAATATTCGTGGGCGCGAAGTTGGGCAATTGACATGCCATCACTATCAGCAGGACGAACGGCAGAATTTTTGACTTCATGGATGATTATCTTATCCTAGGAATGGGGCGGCTGGCAATAGATAAGTTGGAAATAAAAAGAGCACTCCGACATTCAATGAACATCGGAGTGCTTATGGATTATTTATGCACTTCGAACGGCGCAGGGGTTCTTCTGTTCAGCAGTTGGAAGATGATTTGAGCCGATTCAATGGCGGTCGCGATAAAGAGCGCCAGGAAGAATGGGATCAACACGAAACCAGAGATGGTTTTTAGTGTGTCTGGCGAAATGGCCGCCAGGGGCGTCCCAGCCACCGCGGCGGGCATGATGGCGATGATGGCAGGACCCGTCAGCATGAAAAATGCCAGGAGAGCAGTGCCCAGTTTCAAGATCAGGGAAACGAGGCGCGTGGAAGTCTGCCAGACACCCTCACGCAGGAGATAGATGTTAAATCCGATCTGCAAGGCGCTGATCAAATTCAACCAGGGCAGATATCTGAAAAATGCATCGGTTAACATCGGGATGAACGACCAGGTTTCATCCGAGAAGATGATGAAGCCGACTTTATCTGGATAGGCATTAAAGATAATCAGGAATGCCACGGAAAAGAGAATTTCAAAGATCTCTTCGCCGATCTTCACCATGTCTGGGTCTGGCTCTTTTGCCAGCTCTTTCGGATCCCACTTCTCAGCCTCTTCATCGAATTTGGTCGCGGGCGAAACTCTTTCAATGATCGCAAACACTAGCACGATGTTCCCGAACGCCGCAACGGCTCCGCTCATGAATTCAAGAAAAAGCTTGCCCAAAGCCGTGACCATCTCGGGCTGGGTCATGCCACTGCGGATCACAGTGAAGCCAAAGGTCATCACCATCACACCGAGCAGGACGCTCAGCACGATCTTGACCACCATCTCAAACATGGGGAACAAACGCGGACCGATCAAATAGGGTGTGGTGTGATAGGATGCGGCGACCTTGCGCGGCTCGCCATATTCCTTGAGCAACTCGATGACTTGCGCCTCATTCGATGTCCCAGCCTGATTCCGTTCCTCGAGCATATCCAACAGCGTCGAGCGGATCTCGGCTTCGATGTCGGCGCGTTGCCTGCGGGGCAGGTGTTTGCCGACTTCGGCAATATATTTATCGATTAAGTTCATTTTGTTCTCCTTGCCTCATTATTTACGAGGCGTTTTGACTTAATAACAGAGTCGACCATGCTCCACAAATAGATGCCCGCAATAACGGCGGCGCTTATGTCAATGTTCCATCTAACCATCTCACGCAACTCTGATAACCCTTCCGCATTATCCAGCATTGGCAGGAAAGCCGGGCTGATCAAATCCTGGGTTATGACAAGCATGGCGAGATAAATGATCGAAAGCGTGCCCAAAATCACATTGGTTACGTGAGTGCAGGCGTCCAATTCCCAATCTTTAATTTGAACACTTCGTGAATTAGGGTCAAACCCATGAGCACAAAAAAGAGCGGTAACCAGAAGTTCCATAAGTTTGGATGCAGAAACGGCACGGGATTAGGCTCTCCGCGAAAACTAGCAAGGGTAGAGGGCAGAACAATCCATACCAGCACAAACAAAATAGAGGCAATGTCTATCACCGTCTCAGGGATGCTGATCTGGCGCGTTTTAGGCAATAGCGGTAGATCGGCTACTGTCCATTCACGGTTGTTTTGACGGGAAAGCTCGTTCGGTGGTACTTCATCGGAACGTTCCAGGAAAACAAACACGATGGTTATCCAGAACAATATCTGCAACCCCACACCGAATGCACTGCCAACCGCCTCACCGACCGCATTAATAAAATCCAGAGGATCTTTAGTCAGTGTGAGAATAAATATCACCATGGTAACAACAGGTAATGCGGTCACCAAGACGCGCTGGAGGATTTTCACGTAGAACTCATACCAACTGGGACCAATCAGATAGCGCTTGGGTGGCGAATATTTTTCCGCCAGCAATGCGGGGTCGCCCAATTGCTGAAGGACTGCCGTGACACCCGCTTCATTCGTCACTCCAGTCTGATTCTGCTCATCGACCATATCTTCCAACATCGAGCGGATCTCGGCTTCAATATCATTACGATCCTTGTCTGGCAAATGCCTGCCAACCTGGGCAATATATCTATCAATAAGACTCATATCATTCTCCTTCTTTACGACAACATTTGACTCATGGTCGCGGTCATCGTGGACCATTCTTTTTTGAGTTTTGCCAGCACAGCCTTACCTTGGGTGCTGATGACGTAGTAACGGCGCGGGCGGGCTTCATCCGCGATACGCCAATCGGACTGTAACAGTCCCTGTGCCTCAAGCCTGCGAAGCAGGGGATAGAGCGTGCTCTGGTCCACTTCCAGCCCCTTATCGGACAGCGCCTTGAGCAGGGAGTAACCATACTCTTCTTTGCTCAACTGGCTCAGTACCGCGATGGAGATCACACCGCGCCGCAGTTCCAACAACATGTTTTGTACAAGTTCATCGTTTTCCATATGTCACCTATAGTCGCATGATACTGTATATCATACAGTATGTCAAGAACGAAAGTATGGTGTGATATAAGTAAAAACCGGCGAATCATATGATTCGCCGGTTTTTACTGCCCCATTTGACTTTACGTTATTTATCTTTCTTTTCAAACTTTCTGATGAACCTGTATACTGGCGGGCCAACTAGGAATGCGATCAGGATGAAAACGAAAAACGCTTCCTTCCAGCCGATCGCAAATACAGGTTGACAGGCAATAAGTGCAAAGATTATTACACTAACGCTAGCTGGAATTTGACCGCGTTGCTCTATTCGTCTCTGCATCTTAAGCCAACCTGTCCAAAACGAATTCTTTCACACGTGTTGCAGCAGCAATCACATCTTTCCTAAATCCTAGAGAAGCTTCACCTTTGGGATAACGAGAAGCTATTGAATATCCTTCTAATTGGTCCATATCTGTACGCAAAGTTTCGAATGACTTATCAAAAGAAATGCAAGTTTCAAACAAGGCAATTAATTTGTGCTCACTTGAAAATGAAACTTGACTTTCCTGTAAATAGGCTTTGAGATAATTCTCGACGGCTTGTTGACAATGTAAGCCCGTTGTCACCGGCAAAGGACCGTCAACAGAATTTAAAGCAAAGCGAGCAGCGCCAAGGTCTTTATCGCCTTTTAAAATCCAACTTCGAGTTTCTTCATACATGGATAAATACCAATACTACTTCAACATCGGCATTTTTATCCCGTGACGCTTCGCCGCTTCGATGGCTATTTCATAACCTGCATCCGCGTGTCGGACCACACCCATGCCTGGATCGGTGGTCAGGACTCTTTCCAATCTTCGAGCCGCTTCAGGAGTCCCATCTGCTACGATGACCTGTCCCGCGTGTTGCGAATAGCCCATGCCCACGCCCCCCCCATGATGGAACGAGACCCACGTTGCGCCGCCCACGATGTTGATCATCGCATTGAGGATTGCCCAATCACTGATCGCATCCGAACCATCTTTCATCGCTTCGGTTTCACGGTTGGGCGAAGCGACCGAACCGGAATCCAAATGATCGCGTCCGATCACGATCGGCGCTTTCACTTTTCCGCTCGCAACCAACTCATTGAACATCAAACCCGCTTTCGCGCGTTCGCCATATCCCAGCCAGCAGATGCGTGAGGGCAAGCCTTGGAATGGAACTTTCTCGCGCGCCATCTTTAACCAGCGATGCAAGTGTGCGTCGTCAGGGAACAATTCCATGATGGCTTGATCGGTCGTGTAAATATCTTCTTTATCGCCCGATAGTGCCACCCAACGGAACGGGCCCTTGCCTTCGCAAAACAGCGGGCGGATATAAGCAGGTACAAAACCGGGGAACTCGAATGCATCGCTCACGCCGTTGTTATAAGCTTGTTGTCGAAGGTTGTTGCCATAATCAAACACTTCCGCACCTGCGCGTTGAAAATCCAACATGGCGCGCACGTGCTTGGACATCGAGTCCATCGCCATCTTTTTATATTTCTCAGGATCAGACTTACGCAACTCATCCGCGGCTGTGACCGACAACCCGGACGGCACATAGAACAACGCTTCATGCGCCGACGTTTGGTCTGTCACTACATCGGGAATGACTCCGCGTTGAAAAAGTTCCGCGTATACGTCTGCCGCGTTGCCGATGAGTCCTATCGATTTCGGGATTTGTTTCTCTTTGAACTCTTCGACAAGCGTCATCGCTTCTTCAAGCGTATCCACAACCATATCCACGTAACCGAGCGCACGACGGCGCTCCGCGCGTTCAGGGTCCACTTCAACGATCAACCCAACACCTTCATTCATCGTAATGGACAACGGTTGCGCACCGCCCATCCCGCCGAGACCGGCAGTTAAAACGAATTTGCCTTTTAAAGAACCCCAACCCTTGAGTTTTGCCAGCGCGCCAAAAGTTTCATACGTGCCTTGTAAAATACCTTGCGTGCCAATGTAGATCCATGAACCGGCAGTCATCTGCCCGTACATGATGAGTCCCTTTTTGGCGAGTTCATCGAAGTGCTCCCACGTTGCCCAATGCGGCACAAGGTTAGAGTTGGCAATCAATACTTTCGGCGCGTCCTTGTGACTCTTGAACACCACCACAGGCTTGCCTGATTGTACAAGCAGTGTTTCATCCTCTTCCAGATTCTTAAGCGATTCAAGAATCGCATCGAACGATTCCCAATCGCGCGCGGCTTTCCCACGTCCGCCATAGACAACGAGGTCTTCGGGCTTTTCTGCCACTTCAGGATCAAGATTATTTTGAATCATGCGATAGGCGGCTTCACTGAGCCAGTTCTTGCAGGTGAGGTCAATGCCCCTCGGGGCGCGAACAACTCTGGGTCCAGACATGATGCGGTCTCCTTGTCCCCGCTTATTTGAGAGGCTGAGGCATCCAATAAAGGGGATATATCAAATGAAAAATCCCTCTCGATTATAGTCCAGAGGGATTTCAAGGTTTTCTATGGATTGAGCAATGTAAGACTGCTTATAACCTGCTCAAATTCTGGAAGCATGGTGTCTTTAAATCCAAGGTCTGTTTGAAGATCAATGATAAAAGTTCCAGAAGCCAGACTAAAGAATATCTCTCTATGATAGAGGGTCCCGTTGGGGCTGCCTTTCCAGTTTTCTTCAACGACCAGGACGCGTGTGCCATCGGCCGTCTTTTGAAATGTGGATGACAAAAGCTTGTACTCTTTAAATGGGCTCTTCTTGCTTCTTTCGGATTGAGCCCATTTTTCCAGAGTCCTGAAATCATCTGGTTGGTAGCTGACACTCATCACTGATATGATGCCGTTCGCTACATGGTCAGGACGGATATCGATGGCATCCAGGCGAAAGTAATCCGTATTGGCGCTCTGTAGTTTGGTAAGTCTGTCGTTGATCTCAGGGCTCGATAGAACTTCATTTAGAGTAAAGGCTCTGTAATATTCATCTTCGTTGGGACGGACCACCAGCCAACCCGATGGTATGGTTAATTGAATCCCGGCTTTTGAATCAATGAAAAGGGTACTCTGGTCTTCAAGCGTAACCAGGGAAGTTCCGGTAATAGGCGAAAATTTGGGTGTTGAAGTCGGGGGGATCTGTGTTGGAATTAACGCTTGCTGGGTCTGTTGTGCCGCTGCTTGTGCAGTGCTGGCGGCATCTGTTGCCAGAACGCTTGGATCAATGGTCGGTGCGGTCGGTGCCTTTTTTCCAGGGAATGTGCAGCCCGTGACTGCCACCAATATGACGATCGCGTTCCAATACAGAAAAAATTCTTTGCGCTTCATTTTTACCTCCAAATGTAAAAAATCCCTCTCGATTATAGTCGAGAGGGATTGTCTTCCAATATTCGTTATGCGACTTGCTGCGTCATCAAATCGGCGAAGTTCGTTTTCTTCAACCGGGTTACCAGTTCATCCTGGGCATCGCACCATACGGAACGAATGGGACAATTATCTTCAAATGAACATACGCCATCGCCTTGCACACATTCATTGAGTTGAATGGGACCATCGATGGCTTCGATGACTTCCAGCAGGGTGATCTCTTTGGGGTCGCGTGCCAGCGTTACCCCGCCGCGTGCGCCGCGGGAGGTATGGAGCAAACCCGCGATCGAAAGCTGTGAGATGATCTTTGCCAAAAATGAAGGGGGAATATTCTGTTCCTTCGCCACGGCACTGGTGGCGGAGCGCTCGGCATTACCGGCGCGTGCCAGATGTAGAACTGCGCGTACTGCATAGTCCGCCTGTCGGGTGATTTGCATAAAGTACCTTTCCTCTCGAAAAACAGAGAAACCTTGTCTCTATACACGATTTTATTGTTTCTGTTGGGAAGGCGCAAGTGATAGAGGTCACGGATGGATTATGACCTTTTGCTCCAAATAAGACCTTTTTATGGGGTATATACCCCATAAAAAGGTCTTATTTGGAGCAAAAGGTCATAATCCATCCGTGACCTCTATCACTTGCGCCTTCCCAACAGAAACAATAAAATCGTGTATAGAGACAAGGTTTCTCTGTTTTTCGAGAGGAAAGGTACTTTATGCAAATCACCCGACAGGCGGACTATGCAGTACGCGCAGTTCTACATCTGGCACGCGCCGGTAATGCCGAGCGCTCCGCCACCAGTGCCGTGGCGAAGGAACAGAATATTCCCCCTTCATTTTTGGCAAAGATCATCTCACAGCTTTCGATCGCGGGTTTGCTCCATACCTCCCGCGGCGCACGCGGCGGGGTAACGCTGGCACGCGACCCCAAAGAGATCACCCTGCTGGAAGTCATCGAAGCCATCGATGGTCCCATTCAACTCAATGAATGTGTGCAAGGCGATGGCGTATGTTCATTTGAAGATAATTGTCCCATTCGTTCCGTATGGTGCGATGCCCAGGATGAACTGGTAACCCGGTTGAAGAAAACGAACTTCGCCGATTTGATGACGCAGCAAGTCGCATAACGAATATTGGAAGACAATCCCTCTCGACTATAATCGAGAGGGATTTTTTACATTTGGAGGTAAAAATGAAGCGCAAAGAATTTTTTCTGTATTGGAACGCGATCGTCATATTGGTGGCAGTCACGGGCTGCACATTCCCTGGAAAAAAGGCACCGACCGCACCGACCATTGATCCAAGCGTTCTGGCAACAGATGCCGCCAGCACTGCACAAGCAGCGGCACAACAGACCCAGCAAGCGTTAATTCCAACACAGATCCCCCCGACTTCAACACCCAAATTTTCGCCTATTACCGGAACTTCCCTGGTTACGCTTGAAGACCAGAGTACCCTTTTCATTGATTCAAAAGCCGGGATTCAATTAACCATACCATCGGGTTGGCTGGTGGTCCGTCCCAACGAAGATGAATATTACAGAGCCTTTACTCTAAATGAAGTTCTATCGAGCCCTGAGATCAACGACAGACTTACCAAACTACAGAGCGCCAATACGGATTACTTTCGCCTGGATGCCATCGATATCCGTCCTGACCATGTAGCGAACGGCATCATATCAGTGATGAGTGTCAGCTACCAACCAGATGATTTCAGGACTCTGGAAAAATGGGCTCAATCCGAAAGAAGCAAGAAGAGCCCATTTAAAGAGTACAAGCTTTTGTCATCCACATTTCAAAAGACGGCCGATGGCACACGCGTCCTGGTCGTTGAAGAAAACTGGAAAGGCAGCCCCAACGGGACCCTCTATCATAGAGAGATATTCTTTAGTCTGGCTTCTGGAACTTTTATCATTGATCTTCAAACAGACCTTGGATTTAAAGACACCATGCTTCCAGAATTTGAGCAGGTTATAAGCAGTCTTACATTGCTCAATCCATAGAAAACCTTGAAATCCCTCTGGACTATAATCGAGAGGGATTTTTCATTTGATATATCCCCTTTATTGGATGCCTCAGCCTCTCAAATAAGCGGGGACAAGGAGACCGCATCATGTCTGGACCCAGAGTTGTTCGCGCCCCGAGGGGCATTGACCTCACCTGCAAGAACTGGCTCAGTGAAGCCGCCTATCGCATGATTCAAAATAATCTTGATCCTGAAGTGGCAGAAAAGCCCGAAGACCTCGTTGTCTATGGCGGACGTGGGAAAGCCGCGCGCGATTGGGAATCGTTCGATGCGATTCTTGAATCGCTTAAGAATCTGGAAGAGGATGAAACACTGCTTGTACAATCAGGCAAGCCTGTGGTGGTGTTCAAGAGTCACAAGGACGCGCCGAAAGTATTGATTGCCAACTCTAACCTTGTGCCGCATTGGGCAACGTGGGAGCACTTCGATGAACTCGCCAAAAAGGGACTCATCATGTACGGGCAGATGACTGCCGGTTCATGGATCTACATTGGCACGCAAGGTATTTTACAAGGCACGTATGAAACTTTTGGCGCGCTGGCAAAACTCAAGGGTTGGGGTTCTTTAAAAGGCAAATTCGTTTTAACTGCCGGTCTCGGCGGGATGGGCGGTGCGCAACCGTTGTCCATTACGATGAATGAAGGTGTTGGGTTGATCGTTGAAGTGGACCCTGAACGCGCGGAGCGCCGTCGTGCGCTCGGTTACGTGGATATGGTTGTGGATACGCTTGAAGAAGCGATGACGCTTGTCGAAGAGTTCAAAGAGAAACAAATCCCGAAATCGATAGGACTCATCGGCAACGCGGCAGACGTATACGCGGAACTTTTTCAACGCGGAGTCATTCCCGATGTAGTGACAGACCAAACGTCGGCGCATGAAGCGTTGTTCTATGTGCCGTCCGGGTTGTCGGTCACAGCCGCGGATGAGTTGCGTAAGTCTGATCCTGAGAAATATAAAAAGATGGCGATGGACTCGATGTCCAAGCACGTGCGCGCCATGTTGGATTTTCAACGCGCAGGTGCGGAAGTGTTTGATTATGGCAACAACCTTCGACAACAAGCTTATAACAACGGCGTGAGCGATGCATTCGAGTTCCCCGGTTTTGTACCTGCTTATATCCGCCCGCTGTTTTGCGAAGGCAAGGGCCCGTTCCGTTGGGTGGCACTATCGGGCGATAAAGAAGATATTTACACGACCGATCAAGCCATCATGGAATTGTTCCCTGACGACGCACACTTGCATCGCTGGTTAAAGATGGCGCGCGAGAAAGTTCCATTCCAAGGCTTGCCCTCACGCATCTGCTGGCTGGGATATGGCGAACGCGCGAAAGCGGGTTTGATGTTCAATGAGTTGGTTGCGAGCGGAAAAGTGAAAGCGCCGATCGTGATCGGACGCGATCATTTGGATTCCGGTTCGGTCGCTTCGCCCAACCGTGAAACCGAAGCGATGAAAGATGGTTCGGATGCGATCAGTGATTGGGCAATCCTCAATGCGATGATCAACATCGTGGGCGGCGCAACGTGGGTCTCGTTCCATCATGGGGGGGGCGTGGGCATGGGCTATTCGCAACACGCGGGACAGGTCATCGTAGCAGATGGGACTCCTGAAGCGGCTCGAAGATTGGAAAGAGTCCTGACCACCGATCCAGGCATGGGTGTGGTCCGACACGCGGATGCAGGTTATGAAATAGCCATCGAAGCGGCGAAGCGTCACGGGATAAAAATGCCGATGTTGAAGTAGTATTGGTATTTATCCATGTATGAAGAAACTCGAAGTTGGATTTTAAAAGGCGATAAAGACCTTGGCGCTGCTCGCTTTGCTTTAAATTCTGTTGACGGTCCTTTGCCGGTGACAACGGGCTTACATTGTCAACAAGCCGTCGAGAATTATCTCAAAGCCTATTTACAGGAAAGTCAAGTTTCATTTTCAAGTGAGCACAAATTAATTGCCTTGTTTGAAACTTGCATTTCTTTTGATAAGTCATTCGAAACTTTGCGTACAGATATGGACCAATTAGAAGGATATTCAATAGCTTCTCGTTATCCCAAAGGTGAAGCTTCTCTAGGATTTAGGAAAGATGTGATTGCTGCTGCAACACGTGTGAAAGAATTCGTTTTGGACAGGTTGGCTTAAGATGCAGAGACGAATAGAGCAACGCGGTCAAATTCCAGCTAGCGTTAGTGTAATAATCTTTGCACTTATTGCCTGTCAACCTGTATTTGCGATCGGCTGGAAGGAAGCGTTTTTCGTTTTCATCCTGATCGCATTCCTAGTTGGCCCGCCAGTATACAGGTTCATCAGAAAGTTTGAAAAGAAAGATAAATAACGTAAAGTCAAATGGGGCAGTAAAAACCGGCGAATCATATGATTCGCCGGTTTTTACTTATATCACACCATACTTTCGTTCTTGACATACTGTATGATATACAGTATCATGCGACTATAGGTGACATATGGAAAACGATGAACTTGTACAAAACATGTTGTTGGAACTGCGGCGCGGTGTGATCTCCATCGCGGTACTGAGCCAGTTGAGCAAAGAAGAGTATGGTTACTCCCTGCTCAAGGCGCTGTCCGATAAGGGGCTGGAAGTGGACCAGAGCACGCTCTATCCCCTGCTTCGCAGGCTTGAGGCACAGGGACTGTTACAGTCCGATTGGCGTATCGCGGATGAAGCCCGCCCGCGCCGTTACTACGTCATCAGCACCCAAGGTAAGGCTGTGCTGGCAAAACTCAAAAAAGAATGGTCCACGATGACCGCGACCATGAGTCAAATGTTGTCGTAAAGAAGGAGAATGATATGAGTCTTATTGATAGATATATTGCCCAGGTTGGCAGGCATTTGCCAGACAAGGATCGTAATGATATTGAAGCCGAGATCCGCTCGATGTTGGAAGATATGGTCGATGAGCAGAATCAGACTGGAGTGACGAATGAAGCGGGTGTCACGGCAGTCCTTCAGCAATTGGGCGACCCCGCATTGCTGGCGGAAAAATATTCGCCACCCAAGCGCTATCTGATTGGTCCCAGTTGGTATGAGTTCTACGTGAAAATCCTCCAGCGCGTCTTGGTGACCGCATTACCTGTTGTTACCATGGTGATATTTATTCTCACACTGACTAAAGATCCTCTGGATTTTATTAATGCGGTCGGTGAGGCGGTTGGCAGTGCATTCGGTGTGGGGTTGCAGATATTGTTCTGGATAACCATCGTGTTTGTTTTCCTGGAACGTTCCGATGAAGTACCACCGAACGAGCTTTCCCGTCAAAACAACCGTGAATGGACAGTAGCCGATCTACCGCTATTGCCTAAAACGCGCCAGATCAGCATCCCTGAGACGGTGATAGACATTGCCTCTATTTTGTTTGTGCTGGTATGGATTGTTCTGCCCTCTACCCTTGCTAGTTTTCGCGGAGAGCCTAATCCCGTGCCGTTTCTGCATCCAAACTTATGGAACTTCTGGTTACCGCTCTTTTTTGTGCTCATGGGTTTGACCCTAATTCACGAAGTGTTCAAATTAAAGATTGGGAATTGGACGCCTGCACTCACGTAACCAATGTGATTTTGGGCACGCTTTCGATCATTTATCTCGCCATGCTTGTCATAACCCAGGATTTGATCAGCCCGGCTTTCCTGCCAATGCTGGATAATGCGGAAGGGTTATCAGAGTTGCGTGAGATGGTTAGATGGAACATTGACATAAGCGCCGCCGTTATTGCGGGCATCTATTTGTGGAGCATGGTCGACTCTGTTATTAAGTCAAAACGCCTCGTAAATAATGAGGCAAGGAGAACAAAATGAACTTAATCGATAAATATATTGCCGAAGTCGGCAAACACCTGCCCCGCAGGCAACGCGCCGACATCGAAGCCGAGATCCGCTCGACGCTGTTGGATATGCTCGAGGAACGGAATCAGGCTGGGACATCGAATGAGGCGCAAGTCATCGAGTTGCTCAAGGAATATGGCGAGCCGCGCAAGGTCGCCGCATCCTATCACACCACACCCTATTTGATCGGTCCGCGTTTGTTCCCCATGTTTGAGATGGTGGTCAAGATCGTGCTGAGCGTCCTGCTCGGTGTGATGGTGATGACCTTTGGCTTCACTGTGATCCGCAGTGGCATGACCCAGCCCGAGATGGTCACGGCTTTGGGCAAGCTTTTTCTTGAATTCATGAGCGGAGCCGTTGCGGCGTTCGGGAACATCGTGCTAGTGTTTGCGATCATTGAAAGAGTTTCGCCCGCGACCAAATTCGATGAAGAGGCTGAGAAGTGGGATCCGAAAGAGCTGGCAAAAGAGCCAGACCCAGACATGGTGAAGATCGGCGAAGAGATCTTTGAAATTCTCTTTTCCGTGGCATTCCTGATTATCTTTAATGCCTATCCAGATAAAGTCGGCTTCATCATCTTCTCGGATGAAACCTGGTCGTTCATCCCGATGTTAACCGATGCATTTTTCAGATATCTGCCCTGGTTGAATTTGATCAGCGCCTTGCAGATCGGATTTAACATCTATCTCCTGCGTGAGGGTGTCTGGCAGACTTCCACGCGCCTCGTTTCCCTGATCTTGAAACTGGGCACTGCTCTCCTGGCATTTTTCATGCTGACGGGTCCTGCCATCATCGCCATCATGCCCGCCGCGGTGGCTGGGACGCCCCTGGCGGCCATTTCGCCAGACACACTAAAAACCATCTCTGGTTTCGTGTTGATCCCATTCTTCCTGGCGCTCTTTATCGCGACCGCCATTGAATCGGCTCAAATCATCTTCCAACTGCTGAACAGAAGAACCCCTGCGCCGTTCGAAGTGCATAAATAATCCATAAGCACTCCGATGTTCATTGAATGTCGGAGTGCTCTTTTTATTTCCAACTTATCTATTGCCAGCCGCCCCATTCCTAGGATAAGATAATCATCCATGAAGTCAAAAATTCTGCCGTTCGTCCTGCTGATAGTGATGGCATGTCAATTGCCCAACTTCGCGCCCACGAATATTGTTCTGCCTACAGCATCTTTGACATCCACATTAACGGAAACCCCGACACTGACGGCAACCGCCATTCAGACAGAGACACTTTCCCCCACACCGACATTTACTCCCACGCCTCCGCCGCATGCCTCCCGCGTGCTGATCCTGTCCATTGACGGGCTCCGCCCTGATGCCATTGCGCTTGCGCCCATGCCGAATCTTTTGGCGCTCATGGAAAATAGTGCATATGCTCTGAATGCACAAACCGTTTTTCCCAGCGTTACATTAGTATCACATGCGTCCATGCTCGGAGGCACATGCCCATCCAAACATGGTGTGAACTGGAATGATTACCTCCCGGAAAGAGGCTATGCTCTCGGCACCGACCTGTTCGATATCACCCATGCTGCTGGTCTGCAAACAGTGATGTATGTAGGCAAGGAAAAGCTGCGTCAGGTTACCGAACCCGCCAGCATGGATACGTTCGTGTATGTCAACGACCGTGACCTGATTCTCACCGAAAGATTGATCGCAAACTTTCCGCAGGATTTTGGTCTGCTCTTCATTCATTTTGGTACCACCGATGGTATGGGACATGTGCATGGCTGGCTTTCCCCGCAACAATTCAGCGTCATCTTTCGTGCTGATCAAGCACTGGGACAGATCCTCGCAGAATTGGATGCGCGCGGTCTGCGCGATGAAACTTTGATTATTATTTCTGCCGATCACGGTGGACACGACACAACTCATGGCTCCAGCCTATCCGAAGACATGACCATTCCATGGATCGTTTCTGGTCCAGGTGTTCAACCAAAAGTATTAACTACCCAAGTCCACACGATGGATACAGCCGCCACCGCTGCCTACATGCTGGGTTTACCGATCCCGCCTGAATGGGATGGTGTGCCTGTCTATGAAGCATTTGGCTTGCCCATCCTAAAACAATCTATGGCTTGTCAGTAGATCACAATGAAATTAAATGAGTAGACCTCCGAAGCCTTTCTCGGAGGTCTACTCATTTATATACTTATAAATTTACTGCTGACGCAAAGGCGGCATGGGAAGCGGGATACTGAATGTCGTTGCCGCGACACCCATCCCAAGTTCACAACTGTTCGGTGGGACGGTCGCAGTATAACCGCGCCGCGCGGACGGATATTCCGCTGCCCAGAACATGAAACCTAACATACCGGCAGTCGTCCCTGCGCCGTTGGGTGCACGAGTTTGCAGGAAATTGGCATATGATTTCTGCTCTGAAGAGGCAAAGTTAGTACAGTTCGCGATATTACCTTTCAGATACAGCGCACCAGTAAACTTTGCCGGAGCCAGCGGCGGGACAGGCGGTGAATATTGCGGCTTGCCATCCACATGTTCCTGCCAGTCAGTAGGTGTGCTAGAGGAAGTACCTCCCACCATCGCGTTGGCATAATCAAGGACCGGGTTGGCAGAGATCAGCCAGTATTGCGTGGCATGACGATTCAACGCGATCAGCCAGCGATCACCCGCTCCCACATCAATAGTCAGGCGTCTGGCGTGATTATTACCAGTGGCATCATAAGGCAGCACCGAACGATATGCATCAATAAAAGCCTGCACCCCGGGAATGTTCGGGTCACTGCTGTTTTCATAATCAATCTCGATGCCGACACCCATCGCTTGGGCAATTGCAGCGGCATTCAACCCCAGTTGGGTTGGGTCGTCTGCAAGGGCTGCATCCCAGTCATCCGTATATGTGATCCCACCAATTGAAAGCATGACCCGAATCCCATGACTCTTGAAATAATCCACAACTGCCTGATTCATACCGATGGGAATCATACCGTTGAGTCCGGTATCTGTTTGATTGAGCATCTTCAACGGGTTGACGAAACTCAACACCACCAGGTTCACAGAGGGCTGACCGTTGCCGCGATCAATCAGCCAATGATTGGCGGCATCGAACTCGGTCATATTGCGAACAAGGCTCCAGTCACAATAATGATTCCCGCAATGCCATGCGCCGAAGATCTGCATGGGTGTGGCGGGCGCAGGTGTGGGAGATGGTCCGGGCGGCGGAGTGGGCGTGGGCTTGGCGGCAGTGACCATGTTGATCCCGCCAAAGAGCAGCAGGATGACTAAAAAACCAGTGAGCAGCGTACGGGCAATTTGCTTGGGCATAGTATTCTCCTTGTATGTGATGGTTGGAATGTTGGGTGGGCGGCAGTGTCAACAGTATTTGTGCGGCGAACCTCCTCGGCATGCGAATATAGTAACAAATTCAAGATCGAAATTCAACGAAGAGTATGTTACAGATAACACCCACACGCGTTGATTCGATTCCCTTAAGTACTTATTCCCAATGCAGTTATACTCCATGTAACAAATGAAACAAATGTAAAACAATGTAACAAAGGAGTTACCATGCCATTGACCTTTGCCTGTATTGCCCCGCACGCTGGGGATCTGATCGACGATCTCGCCAAAGTCGAATTCACCCGCCAGACCATGCTCGCAATGGGCGAACACTTGCAAGCCCTCGCGCCTGAAGTCATCGTGATCATCAATCCGCATGGCTTTCGTGTGCAGGAGGCGTTGAGTATCAGCGTAGCTGAACGAGCTGTTGCAGATTGGTCGCCGGATGTAAAAATTGATTTTGAGATGGATTCGGATCTCGCCCATGATCTCGCCGATGAAGCCACAACATCGAATGTGCCGGTGGTACGTTACATATACGGAGCAAGCGGCGGTGACTCTTGCTACATCCCGTTGGATTGGGGTGCCGTGGTGCCGCTCTACTTTATGGGACATCGCTTCACGCCTAAGCCGAAAATTGTCCATTGTTCCCCGATGCGTGATCTACCCTTAGCCACGCACTACGAATTCGGTCGCGCCATTGGGCGTGTGATCAAAGCGTCAGACAAACGCATCGCCTTCATCGCCAGCGCAGACCAGGGTCATGCTCACGATGCCAATGGACCGTATGGCTTCGATCCCGCCTCGGCAAAGTATGATGCCTGGATGCAGGATGTGATCCGCAACGGGAACTTGGATGAATTGCTCAACGCTGATATGGATCTGGTCGAAGACGGCAAGCCTGACAGTTTATGGCCGTCAGTAGTTTTGGCAGGCATTTTGAAAGATAATCCCATGCAAGCAAAACTGCTTTCGTATGAAGTGAATGGCTATTTTGGAATCCTCTGCGCCGAATTCACCCAAGCATAAAAACGCCGAAGGCGTGCAATGACTATAGATTATGAAATAAATTTTACAAATCCCCGAAGCAACTGTGTTGGGTGTCAAGTGGTGATGGGAGCTTGCCAAGCGGTGTTGCTGCGGATCATGGCATTGAGGATCACTACCAACTTGCGCATACAAGCCACCAAAGCGACTTTGGTAA
>Ga0137334_1000054_pt1 | contig 18317 bp, 20 predicted proteins | sample EasRivERMLT262_2_FD_104776 | JGI IMG/M metagenome (GOLD analysis project Ga0137334, IMG submission 104776) | Soil microbial communities from meander-bound floodplain in the East River, Colorado, USA - East River MetaG ERMLT262_2 | ecosystem: Environmental > Terrestrial > Soil > Floodplain ...
ACCGTCAGTGTGAGAATCAGTGTGGGAATCACCATGAGCATCGTTATCGCCATGATCAAAATCATCATGATCTGGCCCATCTGTGTGGTCGATGTGCACAGCATCATCATGGTCATCATGGTCATCATGAGCCACATCACCATGAGAGTCTCCATGAGCCACATCATTATGAGTATCCGTATGTGAATCACTGTGTGAAGTGTCGTCATGGTCTTGGTGGTCTACATGAGCCACATCCGAATGAGCCGTATCACTATGAGCTACATCTGAATGTGCTATGTCACCATGTGCCGTATCTCCGTGAGCTACGTCATCATGTGTATCTACGTGAGCGAGGTCGTCATGGGAGAGATATTTATTTGTGGCTCCCTGTTTAATCCAACCCATGAAGGTGTTTTCCACCCAGACTGAACCAGATTTGGCGCTCGCACGAACTCCCTGGTCTGGTCCATAGACAAAGTATTCCTGTGTTGCACCTTCGTTGATATAGTGCAGGTCATTTCCTTCGACCCAGACAGAACCGGCCTTAGCTCCGCCACCTGATACACCGACGAGGGTGCCAGCAAATCTCCACTCTCGATTAGAGTTATCGATGAAGTGGAAAAAATTTCCTTCGACCCAGACAGAACCAGCGATTTTGGCCATTAGCTCGTCGCGAATTTGTCTACACCAACGGGAATTACGAGTGCATCTTTGAAATATCCCTTGCGAACCTGGACCGCAAATGAGCCAACGTCGTAGGTATTGTCAGTGGTAAAGAGAACCGACCCAGTCATAGTTAGTCCTGTGAGTCCAGTAATTGTTCCCCCTGTGACAGCGATTGCGTTGGATGCTTGGACACCCATTGTGCCAATGCCAAGAGCAGTACGAGCTGCAGCTGCGCTAGAACCACCTGTTCCACCAGCTGTGATGTCCAAGAGCACATCTGCCCATGAGACTCCATTCCATTGTTGAAATCTAATAGGAGCACGTAAAAGCTTAATTGCTCCAACCGGTGGATTAGTCGGTGCGTTCAGGAACATCGTCGCTACGTCGACTGTCCTGTCCTTCATCTCCAGGAGAAACACGTCGTAGTTGGTTGTTAATGTCGGGTTGCTCCAATTTGCCATTTTCTGCCTCTGCTCTGAGCCTTGTGATGACCTTAGACATTTCAGAGACTTGCGTCATCTGCTGTTTTAATGCCTGGTCCGTGAGCGCGCGTGAGACATAGAGTTCGCCGATGATTTGGTAGAGCTCAGCTTCTGTTACTTTAATCATGGTTGAGTCTGCGCCGCCTTCCACGCAGCATAAGCTGCGACAACTGCTGGAGTCCACACGAAGTTGCAGAGTGCTCGAACTCGTGCTGGATAGGCTGTTACATCCTCTCCAGGTTCAAGGACTGTGCGAAAGAATGTTCGATTGATTTCGGTTGTCCCATCATTATCAAGGATGATACGAGCACGACGAATCTGCATTCGTCCATCCTCAAGAATCGTGATGCTGTCGTATGCTGTGCGTTCGCTGATAGCCATACAAAATCTCTACGTCGAAGTCTGATAATGAGCGGAGAACAAGAAGTCAGAATTGTTTTGAAGCTGCGCCTGCGTGACTGTTGTTGCTTGCTGTCCAGCCGCTGCCGCATATATCAAGTTTGCCGCCGACGTGCTAGGAGAGCCATAGGCTGATAAATGTGTGACCGCAGCAGTGAATCCTAGCCAGTAGTGCATGAAAAATCCACCATGATTACTTGCGGTAGCATCAGCTACGAACGGAAGTCCATTCAAGAGAATGATGCCAGTTAGCGCATTCACAGCTGTAATAGTTACTCGACCCTGAAGAAACACCCATCGACCAATCTTCTGGTATCGCCCAACCTGTGCTGAATATGTAGGAGCGCCACTGGTGCCCGTCAGAGTTGGTGTAAACGTGCCTTCCTCATAGTCATCAAGTATATTTGCATCGCTGCTTGCGTTTTGTGTAGCTGGAAATTTGAGCTGGCCAAGTAGTAAGTCAAAATAGCCAGCCGAGTTCATCTGAAACTGAGTTACTAGGGTTCGCGGATTTGAGCCTGCTGTTGCTCGGAAATAACTAAGAATTCCAGTAGCGCCAATACGAAGAACTCCTCCATCTACCCCTGTATCATCAAGATTCCAGTTTGTGCCATCGTAGCCTAAGTTTTGAGTGATGTGTAAAGCACCAGAAATTGGTTGTGAAAAACGGGACTTACTAGCTCCTGCCGAAAATAGAGCAATAAACTCTGGACGTGTTTTAGTAATCTGCTGGTTTAATGTGAAAATATTAGCCACGTCCAGATAAGCTGTCAGCGCATCTTGTCTAGCTCTTGTTATCACTCCTTCGGACAGAATTGTAGCGGAAAGCGGCAGAGGGACCCAGCTTGCCCCGTCGTTATCGGATTTCTCAAAAATGTGAGTGCTCTGATTCCAGCGCTGCCACATTAGATTACACCACGAGCTTTCCAGTCGGCGACCTTAGTAACTCTATTTCCAGTAGAGTCTAGAGCAAAGACAAAGAAGTGTGTTGGATTTGCTATGTCCACGAAATTGAAGATTGCAATATATGGCTCATTGGTAGATTTGATTGTTACCGTCAGGGACTCTATATCCTTGAAAGCCTTGTTGAAAAAGACTTGAGTCCCTCCAACGTCAGTAGATAGCGCAGTTACCTCACCACCATCATTCTCTCGCTTGACGTCAATGGATGTGGTCAACTCGCTGAGTTCGATAAGCGCCTTGTCATCAACACCAGTGAATTCAAGCTTAAACTTTAGATAACGAAACTGAGCATAGAACTGAGAAGAACCGCTCACGAAGGAGGTATAGCTCACGTTGTCATTTGATACTGCCATTTTAACGACTATGGCAACAGCAGATGCAGGTGTAATCACATTGATGTTGTATGTGATTATAGCTATGAGATTATTAAGGATAACTCCATAGTCTACGACCTCTTCGTAGGACCCAGTAGTCGAAGACGGCTGGATGTAGATTGGGTATCCAGCGGTAATCTGATTCTGTGGAGTGAGCCATGCTCTGGTAGTAAAGTGATCTTGGTATGTTGTAGCGACCCAAGAGCAAAGTAGGACTAGAGTTCCAAGCCGATTCCTAGAATGCGTATTAACCTTAGTCCCAGAAAACGTGCTTACACGACGATCCTGCAAGGCAAAGTCGGGTGGTTGATTGACCCTGACTGGTATGAGCGTCTCAAGCCCTATATTTCCTGCTATATCGACAGCAGTAATCCCATAGGTATAAATGCCTGATACGGTCTCAAAGATGGTCGCGAAGGTTCCAGGTGAAGTCCCTATCTGAACTCCATCCTTTGTGAGAATGAAATACCTAATGTTAAAAGTTGAATCAGGTGCAGTCCAGGTCAGCAGGACGTTATTATCAATCACCTTACCAGTGATGTCAGGAGCAGGAATCTGAGTGACCGAAAAGATAAGTGGTGTAGGTGTGACTGAATAGGCATCGTTAATGTCCAGTGTCTTGATGAGATAGGTATGATCTCCGTAGAGCACTGGATCAATATCAGCTGTGAGGTTAGTGGTCCTGAATTGAAAGTCTGCTGTCTCCCAAACAAGTCCTTTACGAACCTCATACTGGACAGCGCCGGATACACCACTCCAACTAAATCTAACTGTCGTTCCTGTTGAAACTGCACTAAAGGATAAGGGCGAGTCAATCGTAGAGATACCACCAGGAGGTAGAGTTGACTGCTGAGTTAGTGGCTCTAGCTCTACGGAAATCTCAAATAGTTGACGATTGAGAGTTTGCAGAGCTTGCCACGTCCTAGGGTCTGTATGCCTAAGAGGTTCGATAAGCAGTTCAACGTCTTCCCTGAACATTATCCCTCGGGCCGCTCGTCCCAGACAGGAGTGGCAAACAACGTAAACTTGGTCACGTTCATCCACTCGTTTGCGTTTGCTAGTCTCAGCTTAACAGCACACCGCTCGCTAGTGAAATTGAAGCCACGCATCAGAGGCTTGCCTGGAGCAGCGCTAAGAGATAGTCCCTGAGCGTTAGCAGTTAATGCGTTATCCAATCCTCTAAGGGATATGAGTAGATTGCCTGCACCCTTGGCGCGCAACCTTATCCCTGTGAAATGGTTAACAACATCATCCTCTGGACCAACTGGGTAGAACGGGAACTCTACATAACTCTCTATGGCTGTTAGACCATCGAGCAGATTAGTCTCATCTATGTTGTAGACGTTTCCAACATATGCACCAAAACGTGGAACAGGCACGCTGTTTACGACGTCTACCGTAATACTCTGAGGAGCCCATGGAAACGACCAAGTAGTCCACTTGATCGCTTCATCCGAGTAGTCCCCAAAGAATGTGTGGCTTGGCACTACCGCTGCGTCTAATGGAGCGACCACGTAGATATGCTGTCTAACTGGGTCAATCGCGACCTCTACTGTATGAAAAGCGGCCTGGTTGATACGATTCCACTGGTCCTCAAAATCTCCAGTGATAACCGTAGCTTGACTGAATGTGCCACCAAACATTCGCAAACCTGTCCTGTCTGCTACAAATATCTGGTCTTGCACATTCTCACCGAAATCAAGAGACTTACCTAAGCCATGACACTCAGTTCCCACGCTCATGTCAACAGAATTGACCTCCCAGAAAGCAGCTTCGTCACCATTGTCTGAAGTAACGTAGGTCCTCTGCGACTTGAACATGACTAACTGAGTGCGATACTCACAGCAATTCTTGACTCCACCGCCAGAGTCGCCAGGATTGCAAGTGAGAAAACCTTCTACCGCGTTCATGCTTTCTGGCTCTCCAGACTTACTCACTCTAACAGTAGCAGGATTTAGGTTTTCCCCCCAAACAATCATTCTCCCACGATAGAGCGATATGCCTACTCCAGCAGGAATCTCAGTTTCCTGTTCGAGTAGAAACGTCGCTTCATCTTGCAGGTCTGCGTCGTAGAAATTGACAGTGAAGTTGACAGCTGTGTTATTTGGAACACGACCTCCAGGAACAAAGTAGTAAGTCTGGTTAGCAAAGTCACCAATGAAATTGGGAAGTAGTTTAGTCGCTACTATATGTCGAGCTACCGTTCCTGCAGGACCTATAGCAAGCACTCCTACGTTGGCGCCGAATCCACCTACTGTCGTATGTTGAACGAATCCACCAGGTGCTGTGATATAGCCAGTTGCAGTCTCGAAGGCTACACCATAAGCATGGATTCCTGCCTCGATATTACCAGATCCAACGTCCTCTGTGATAGTCAGCGTAAAGCCTGACGGAGCTGACCCTGCTGCTGGAAGGGCTGTCCCTGCTCCAGTGTAGACATAGACTTTTTCCCCTGGTAGGCCAGTCAGTCCATTGTGCGGAGTGATATAGGCACGGCCAAAGATAGTAGCCATGCTGAAGTCAGACATAGCCGCTATAGAGAGGATGGGTGTTGAAAGGTTGGTTGAGTCGTAAAGTAATCCACCACTAACCAAGATCAACAGGCGTTGAGCCTCTCCCACCCTCTTATAGACAGCAATCCTCCGGATGTTAGCCAGAGTTAAGGTAGAAGTTGTTCCGTATCGTGTGTTAAACCCTCCCCTCAGGAAGCGTATGTTTAGGCTGTCGATGAAGAAGCCAGCAGGGACGACATCATCCTCCCCTCGGTCGAAGGTGCCACGAAACGAATCGATTACAAGGGGAGCGTGGTCCTTCATTACGGGACCAATTCAACGACGTATGTGAAAAAGACGTCGACGTGGGTCGCCGTTGTTACGTCGGCCCCAGTCTTGCCAACCGTGATGGCTGTGTTGGCGTCGTTACGTGTGAAGGACGCTCCGTCAGCCAGAAGCACTCCGTTGGTCACAGCTCCAGCCCTGAGCAACGTGCTCTGAGTCGTACCAGCAACCAAACCGGCCATGAGCTTCCTGGCCGATGTGAGCGTCCCAAGAATGTCAATTGACGTGTGCGCCGCTGCTGCTCCGCCAACTGCGAGTAGAGCAGCATCAATCATCCGATAGGCGAAACGAACGCCAGGAGCAGGAAGGAGCGTCGCTCCAGCGTTGACCTCTGCGATTGTGAATCGTTTTCTGATGCTGATGGTGATGCCGACGTTGACATCTGTGAAGGAGTAAAGCAGATTTCGCTCGGCCCAATTCTTGATCAAAGCAATAACGTTTTTCATGTTTTTCTCCTGTCCTTGGAGTGTGCCTTATGCACGAGGGTTGCCCCTCACCCCTATAGGACTCTGTAACGTGTTCTCCTTCGCCTTACCGGGATCGCCTGTTTACGTTTGACCAACGTGGCCTTCAGGTCCTCCCAGATAGTGGCGAGATCCGAGTTTAGCGCAGACGCGCGCGTAGGATTCGATCCAAGCAAAAGTGCAGCCAAAGATGCTAGACGTTGTGCCATCCATGTCTCAGAGTTGAGAATTAAGATGGTAGATGCTGCTCCAGTAATAGCACCGAGAGACTTGATGTATTTGATCTTTACTTCCCGAGCCACTGTAGCTCCAGGAAACTTTATCTCCTCCTCTCGCCAGGCCCAGAATCGCAACGATGAACTCTGGACTACAGTTGATCCCCATTCCTGCTCCTCCATGTCAACCCAGTCATCGTCAGTTCCACCATCACGGCGCTCCTGAAGATCAACCGGATAAACAAGATTAGCAGGCAGAAGCGCTCCCTCTATCAGCGCTAGAGTTCCAGGCGGAACGTCAATAGCAGGTGACGTTATTTCCTTTGCCGTCGACACCCCTATGGCATTGAGGCGCGTCTGAAGCTCCTTATAGGTCTTGTCCATCAGACCATACATAGGAGTATCAGGGAAGATAGCTCCTGTTGGATCGTTCAGCAGAATCCTCGCCGACGTCAGAACTGTGCTTGCTAGTAGAGGCATCTTGCTATATCAATCCACCCTTTGCGATGGCGTCGATGCACACCATCTTTGCTTGGAGCAGATCCCTCAGCGCAGCCGACCGATGCGCACAACGAGGAACATTCGTGAGGATGGTTTCGGCCATCTCCAGAAAGCGCTCCTCAACGAGCTTGATGGTCACCACCTGTCCTTCATTGACAGGGACTGACTTGAACACAGTTACGACGTTCTCCATTGAGATTTCAGCCATAGACTCCTTAATGTTCGCTCAGCGAACTATTTAGCAGGTGCCACAGTCTGGAGCAGTTGGTCGATAGTCTTGAACTCCTTCGTCGCCCGCTCGATGTTCAGGATGCCGTGACATTGGGGGCAGACGATGGCGTCGTTGTTGACCTGGGAACGGCAGAACTTGCAGACGGTCAAGGCTCGCTCGACCATCGTGTCAATGTTCCACTCCTTCTCCATGCCGAGAGCAACTGCCGCGAGTCGCTCGATATCGGAGACCATCCGGCGCATCCGGTACTTGCCCCAGTTGTCGTCGGCTTGAACGACCAAGCGCTTGAACCACTCGTTCTGCAAGGCACGAGCTCTTTCCAACGCCCGTGTCACCTTCGCGTCGATGCCGTTCAAGATCTCGCCAATCTTGTATTGATCCTTGAGCCAGAAGAGACCAGGCTCGGCTACCTCGGACTCGAAGCCACTGACCGTGGTCTTGTAGTCCCGACAGATGGCCGCAGCGACACGGTCCGACGGCTCTGGAACGACTAAGGCAGGTCGGTGCTCGTCGATGTAGACCGGGAAGCGTGCGCGTGAGACCCAGAGAACTTCGCAATCACGCATGGGATTCTTCACAGCCTTGATGATATACTCGGAAGGCTGGAGTCCCGGCTTGTGCTCGCAGAGAGGTATGGGAAGCAGAGAAACGACGGTGCTGATGTCAACGTATTCTTCCATGATTACTCCAGTCCAGTTAGAGGTTTGCTGCTTTTCTCGACATACTCCTGCTTGAACGCAAGCTGTCGAGTGCTCACGAACGCCGAGTTGTCCCAGATAAAGAGCTCCGGCCTTTCATCCTTACCAATCTCACCCTCGAAATATTTCGTTTCTTCTTGCTCTTCAGCGACGCGAGCAGCTTCGATATCGCTTGGTAGAACCTTCGTTGGGTTGTGGAGTTTCCAGATAACAAGATCGACGATTCTTTGATTGCAAGGGAGCGGATTTCCCTCTCCATCTCTGAACGGGAGCAATGTCTCATAGCTTCCATTCCTTGCCTCGACCAGTTCTTCGCTGATCTCCTTCAGAGCTTGAACTCCCGCAAAGAAGGTCAACCTCTCAAGGACCCAACAATCTGGCTTGATATACCAATATTTCGGCACCGTCCGAACCGCAGTCACTTCGCGAATCATGATGTGACCATACCAGTCCGTGAACTTTCCCTTTCTCGTTTCGTACTGGTCACCTGAGAAAACCACCCGATAGATGGGTCTGCCGTCCAACACCCGATACTTCGACAGCAAGTCTCGATTGATCATTTCGATCACCTGCTTCTCAGTTACCGATGTGTTAATCACGGCAGACCCTCTACTCTAGGCTACGGCAGCCAGATACCACTTACCGGTCGAGGGGACGTAGGTCAGGTGAAGAGGCCTGTCTACGACCGCTGTGACCGCTGTTGCGATATTGCCTGCCGCGGTGGTCGTGAATGCGCCCGTGGGAACCAGGATGATTTCTCCTGAGAACGTCGCCCACGGTGGAGTGATGTTGACGACCGCTGCCGTCCCTGTCACTCTGTGGATACGATGCGTCGGGACAATCGTTGCTGCCGATGCAAGGTCCGCACCGACACACTGATTGTGCTCATTTCCCGGCGCCCATCTTTCGGGATTCGGACTTGACATGCTATCCTCCTCTGAAAGACGGCTTAGTAGCCCGTCGGGACCGTCAGGTCACTGATATAGCTAGTGGCTGGCGGTCGGTTGGTAAACGTGTTGAAGGACGCGACCAGATAGAACAAGGTCGCTGCCGCAACACCTCCGGACGCTCCGCGGACCTCGAACAGACGCCGACCTTCCTCCTCGTAGAATCCGGCCGGGTTCATCTCCGCACGACCCCAGACCTCATCCACGACGAAATCGATGCGCGTCTTGTCCCAGTTGAAGTGCTTCCTCACCATCACGCCAGCAATCTGCTGGACGTCGAAGAAGAGGTCGAGGCCTTCCTTAGCCGAGTCGGTCTTGTTGATTTGCGAAACCAACTGGCCGAGCTCTTCATAAGCCTGGACCTGGCAGGGATGCATCCACGCCTTGAGCTTGAGACCGTTCTCAAGTCCAAGACGCTCGCCGATCTTGTTCAGCGCGCGACGTGGATGCTGGAGTGCGAGCGAACCCGACGCCGTGATGCGATTCGCTCGGATTTCGGGGAACGTCGCTCGGTCGAGACCAAGCCATGTCCCTGTGCTGGCGTTGTTGTGATGATAGGGAACTCCGAGGATACCAACAGGATTCGCTCCCGTCAGACCCGAAGCCACTACCTTGTCGCCAGCCGTGATTCCGGTAATCGCTCCACCTGCGATGGTGATCTGCTTGGCTTCGGAGTCGACCAGTGTGACTGATCGCTCGTCGCCGGGTGTCCGTGGTGTGGCCAGGGTCGAATTGTAAATGTTGACCTTCTGGCCGTGACGAATGAGACGCGTTCCGAAGCCATCAGTCCCCAACGTCAACACGTATGGGCCTGTGCCTGCGACGACCGAGACGGTTCCGATAACACCGTCTCCTGCCGTCATCAGATTGGCATCGACCATGCGCCGGAACTCCTTCATGGAGTTCGCGAGCAGGTGTCGGACAGAGTTGACTACGGACTTCCGAGCGTCGTCCGTGGCCCACTGAGTCTTTTTATGCCATTCCACAGCATACTTGAAGTTGACCGTTGACACCGTGGCTTTTTCAAACGTGGGACCTTCTCCACGCCCGAGGTCGCCGCCTGCTGCATCGAAGTAACCGAAGAGACCGCCGGGCCGAATTTCGAGCGGCACTCGCATGTCCCTCGCTGATACCTTTTCCACCGGGCGCTTCTCGACGTTCGCATAGAACATCGCATCGCGCTCGAAAAGAATCGGCACTTTGCTGGCTACTCTTTCGAGTTCAGCAGCGACAACTTGGGTCTCTGTTTGAGCCATGTTGTCCTACTTTTTCAGATGAACCCGGCTCGTATCGTCCCCAAGAATATCGGCGTCGGAGGTCTTCTTCCAATCGATTTTGGAAGGATCGACAACCCTCGAAGATGACCTCGTCGCCCGACCGCCCTGTGAACTAAACGTGCGCTTTCTCTGCCTCTGTCCTGCGTCGCCCTCGGTGCCGGGTCTGCGACCCCCGATGGCCTCATCCTTGAGACGATTCCTGATACCTGGAGCCACAGCCTTCGCGCGTGAGAGCCACGCATTTTTTATTCTCTCTTTCGAGGCTGGGCTATAGCCATCCTCTCTGGCTTTCGACCAGAGGGATTTGAGCGTGTTTTGAAGGGTTTTGTCCTTATTGAGCGTAGCGTCTAGCTCTGTCTTGGCTTCCCTGACGAGCATCCGTTTCTCGAACGGCGTGAGTCCATCCAACTTGTTAGCCAGAATGGAATTGACAGAAGAAGCACACTCAGAGCCAATAGACTGGATGGCTCCGGAGAATCTCTCCTGCTGGTGCTGTTGACGTTCCGTGTGCAACTGACGTTCAGCCTCAGACGGTTCCTTCGCCTTCTCTCGCTTGGTGATGTCTGGAACTTCGCCTCCGTTGGCCCAGAGGAAGTTTGCAATGTGTCGCGCAGCCAGGAATAGATTCTTGTCCTTGGTCCTGTTGCCATAGTTCTGTGCATGGTAGAGCAGGTCCTCGACGATGGGATTGGCCAGCGCGCGATACGCTTCCTCATACTCGCCCTTCTGGAGCGCAGCGGGAAACGCTTTCATCAGCTTGACGAGAGCCTTCGGAGCGTTCTCACCGATGGTCTTGATGAGGAACTCCGGATTCGCCTGATTAACGAGAGTGCTCTCGATTACGTCGTATTCATCCGCTTTGGACTTGGCATCCGCAGCGGTTTCCGGGTCGGCAAAAATCTCCTGATACTTCGGAAGCTGAAAGAATGCCGCCTTTAGCTCTGGGACATCCTTGAAGATTCCTGGGTATTTTGTGTTGATTGCCTTGAAGGTGACTCGACCGTCGGCATCTCGCTCGATCTCACCTGTTTTGCGAGGTTTGCCTTCAGCTCCCTCTTCTTCCTCTTGTCCCTCTTCCTCAGCATCTTCTTCCTCCTCTTCTTCACCTTCTTCACCTTCCTCGCCTTCGGGAGTTTCTTCTTCCTCTTCTCCCTCAGCTTCCTCCTCTTGCTCACCTTCTGGAGGAGTTTCTTCTTCGATGTCGGCTAGGTCTTGCTGGCCTTCGGATAGACCTTCGCCACCACCAGCATCACCGTCGGGAGGATCAAAGAAAAGCTGTAGTTTCTTGAACATAGGTCACCTAGTTGTCGATAATGTTAAGTCTCGCCGATGCGGTCCCTCCGACCACGCCGACAGATGCACGAACACGGAGATATTTGAACGGACCGACGACTTTCTTGATGACCTTGGAGCTGACCGCGGCCCACGCTACCGTCTCCAGAAGCGCCCATGTTCCAGCGAATAGAGGATCATCTGATTCTTCCAGGACGAATGAGCCTGCGCTAGTCCCTGCCCCAAAGGTGATTATCAGTTCAGCGTAGACTGCTCCCGGCATTTGCACAGGAACACTCGCTGTGTTGAGAGCTGATACGTCGGTGAGAACTGGTTCGTCGAATCGCACTCTAGACATTGGATTCCAATCCTTCCTCGCTCACTTCTTCACCTTCTTCAGGTGCGGGAGCCATCATCATTTGCTCGAACAGAAGATGCTCGTTAAGATGAGCTAAGACATTGGCATAGCCACCAGGATTGTTTTCCTTCGCGTCGAGGCCAACTTCAGATTTCAGCCAAGACCTACAAATTTCAGCCTCAATCGAGTGATTATCAAGCTCTTGTGTAACGGGGACTGAACTATAGAGTCCAGTAGGATTCTGAGCAGTTGGCATTGTCTCCATCGGCTCGGCCACAATGAGCTGAGAGATTTCATACAACTGCTTGTTTCTGTCATCGTCCCCTGGGATGTAAAGTTCTGGAACGCCGATAGTCGAGGCTATTAGGCCAGCATTCTCAGGGTGCCTAATAACAACATTGATGTCCTCATTCCCCATCTGGATAAGCTGCATGACGATGTCACGCTTTTGCGCCCATGAGATTGGGAAGGTTTCTGAGATTTCCGGCTCTACTTCTCCGACTTCTCCAGTTAACTCTGCCTTACGAATCCACACATTCAAGAAGTTGCTACCCTTCGAGGTGACAAACTTCTCGTCCTCTTGCATATTCGTAACGAACGACTGGACAGCTTTGCCCATGACACGCGCCCAGAACTCTTGGATGATGAGCCAGGTCGACGAGAGACGCTGGAGAGCTGAAGCTTTACTCTCCTCATACTCACGAGCAGTCCCACCACCACCTTCTTGGACACCGCCGTAGACCGATGGATACGAGCCCATAATGAACTGAGCCATCGATTCTATGCGGTCGGCAAACATCTCGACTTCTCTGGATAGCGTCGATGCTTTCATCTCGAAGAAGCCTGATGAGAGTCCTTGACCTCCCGGTGGCATGTTGGCTGGAGAAATCTGTCCTGGACGAGCCTCTTGTTTCTGGTAAGCATCGAAGTCCAAGACTCTGCCGTCGGCAAAAATTTCCGGAATGCCAAACTCAATAGTCTCCAACGTGATGTTGGCAAGTTCGTTGGTAATGTCCTGCATGGGGACCATCGTCGACCCAATCGCTTCAGCGTGCAGGACTTCAGACAGTGGATTCTCACTAATAGTCCAGTGATCATCCAGCTTGTCCGAGAGAATCTCAGCGACTATGCTACCGTTGATGACGACGCCGTAGACTCCATCAGGATAAAGCTCCCTGAGAATCAGCGCATCGTCTGTATCCTTCTCATAATAGTTGTAGGCCCAGGGACGAATCCAACAGCGCTCCACTGTGCAGAGATCGCGTGGGAAGTCATTCTTGTAGTGACCAGAGACGCGCATCTCCTTCTCATAGGTATCCGGATAGGAGCTTGAGACAATGAGCTCGGCAATCTCCGGATAAATCTCCTTCATCATGTAAATGGATTCTTCAGTGATGAGCTTGAGCATCGGGACAGAATGCTGGTCCTTACACCAGACAGGTATGGAAACGTTCATGCCACCGTAAATCTCTAGGCACTCACGATTCTTCGGCTGCTGGTTGGTCCCTACTACCTGCTCCTGCATCTCCTGCATGTCATCGTGCTCAGGAACGACCATCTGACCACACTGAGGACACTGTTGCTCCTGTGGCTCTACTCCTTCCATCTGCTCCATCTCAAGCATCTGGGGGTCAACCTCCTCTACTCCGAACTCCATCCCACAATTCGGGCAGTAGGACGCGCGCTTGGTTACAGGAACTTCGCCATACTCAGGAGTCTCTACGATGCCAAAGCGGCTATCCTCCTTGTTCTCGTTGTAGGCAAAAATGACACCCTCATTATACATGATAAAGAGGGCCTTCATGAGGAGCAGACGTGCCTTGTTTTGTCTCTGAATCAGCTCGGCGATGCGTGATCGAGCCTTAGCTGCCATGACATCTTCATGGTCGTCTGCATCCTTGGGGAAGAATCTAACTGCCGGGAGACCAGACGAAAGCGCGCCAATGAGAATCTCCCCGTGAGCCTTGTAGACATTGATAACTTTGGCGAATAGAGCAGGGTCAATGTCGGCTTGAGGATCGTTCTCTACAATGTCGTCGGCTGTCATCCAGTCGTGCGCAACTTCAGACCAGGCAAGATACTGAAGTCCATTCCAGTAGTGATAGTGCTTCCTCCACTTCTTCATCTGAGTTTCACGAACAAACTGCTCCTGTCGACTGAACTCCTGGACGATGCCGAGTAGAGCTTTGCCCTCAGGTTCGTCGTGAAGCGGAGTAAACTCCTCCTCAGAACCCTCCATCGCAGCTAAATCCTCTGCGACTTCAGGCTCGACAACAGGTGGTTCAAGTTCGACAGGAGCCATTTTGTTTTCCTTACGTCGTCAGCGTTGGCTCGGTTGGAATCGTGACCGGCGACGGCGGCAACGTAGGCTTCGGCGCTCTGACATTCAGTGACGCCATGACAGCCTCACGAAGCCGTGCATTGTCGACGATGTCCTTGCCAACTGCAATCTCCACCGTCGCGACAGCCGTGTCAACGAGGGTAACGATTGCGGTCTGCCATTCCGGACTTCCCGCGGTCAGGGATTTGAGGCTTTCCGCCAGCTCGATAAGCACCATGACCAGGGGTAATGCCGTCGCGAACCTTCTCCATCTGTCCATTTTTCTGACCTCCGTTTACAAATTCATCCACCGTTTTGTTCGTTGTGAGAGCTTCCTCGACTACAGCTGCGATGCTCCCGATTGGAACGCCTTTCACCTTGACACCCTTGATTTCAAGGATGTTGATGACGCCAAGTCCAATCTGAAGCGCTTTGAGCCACTTCATACGTTCCTCCCAACCACGACGTAGCCCATCATCTTGTCAGCACGACCAGGAAGCATCCATTTCTCACCAGATGCCAGAGTTCGAGCGTCGACGAGGCCAACAACCGGGTCATATGCTGAGACTTGGCACTTCCTGAGTGCGGTGCCGACATGAGTCGTATCTTCTCCCTCGGGTCCAATGTTGACACCAAGTAAGACGCCAACAAAGCGACCATCAGGTCCAAGGGCCATATAGTTCTTGTTGACAGAGCCTCCAGAGTTTCGCTCCCAGAATCCCTTGCCGACTGCACCATTGAGAGGTAGAGGATGTATGTCACGTCCATTGTTGACGACTTGCCAATTCTGAAATCCCTCTGGCATCCACGGTTCTACAGAGTGGAGCGCATCAATCATCACATCGATGTTAGGGACCTCATCGAAATTCGCCGGTCTTCCTCGTTCTGGGTCGACCAGTCCAGTAACTCCGGCGCCAACGTGGAACGTGAAGAATCCACATCGGCACATATGGGAGAGGAAGCGATAGAGTGCAAGCTGGCGAGGATCGTCCAAGATTCCAACACTAGACGCTGGACCGGGACCCTCTTGATTTGAGCCAACCCACTCACCCGACGCAAAATCGTAGGCTTGTCGAACTTGACGCCAGTGAAAATCTGCATCGTTTCGCTCCGTGTGCAGAATCCAGACATTGCCACCGCAGGACTTCATCAAAGCTTTCCACTCATTCCAGTCGGCCATCGGATGAGATAGGCCAATCAGGTTTGGAACTCTCGACCTCAGATAGTTCGTCATGTTCTGCAACATTGGACGGTCTACCTTGTCAAGTCGGGCTGCTTCGTTGACATCCTCGATGTAAAGAACCTTGTGCTGCCTATCCTGCTGGACTACATGAGCGACCTTCGCAGCGACCTCCATGTGTGGCGCATTCCTGCCACCGACGAGCGTTAGCTGAGACCTCATCCCACGCTTGTAGACCTCGTCAATGGTCTCTGCTATGATAGCCTCATAGTCTGGCCAGCTCGGAAGAATCTCTCGACCTGCCCAATCTACCTCACAAAGAAAGCGGATGTAGTCAATCTTTTTCTTCTGGCACCAATCAAGATTCCTAAGGATGTGCTCACGTTCGCTTTTAAATCCAATTGGTGCCCAGAAACACGTAATCCCCAGATAGTGATGCAGACCTTCGTCATCGCGCACGGCAAACCGGTCTGCCTTGACAATTCCCGTGCGCGCCTTAGGGAAAACGCGTTTGAGCTTAACGATGATGTTGGTGTCGTGACCCTTGACAACCTGACGAGCCACACAGTCATAGGTCTCGTTCGTCTCTCCGAGGCCAGGAGCGTTGACGTGCAGCGTGTAGTCGGCGTCAGGCCAGTGAGGAATACGCCAGCCTTTGTTGCCGGCCATATCCGTGTCGTAATCGAATATCGCATCAGCGAGGACAGGATTCTCTTTCAAACCCTCTATGATGCGAATATTGATACGAGGTATCGGATGACCGTCCTCATCGCGAACCTGAATCTGAGCCATCTTTTAGGTCCTCCAAGTCCTGAGCTACTTCGGGGTCTTCTTTGTCAACGACCTTGTTCATAGCCGTCGCATCGTGCTTCTCAACTTCTGCTATCTTGTCTCGCCAGTGAGCTTCTCTGTCTTTCCGCTCAAAGTCTGCTTGGACTGACTTCCAGGGTTTTCGCACAGAAATTGGCTTGGGGATTGTTCCTGTTTGGTTAGAAACCTGTCCAAGACCCAAATGGGAGTTGACAATCTCCCGCTGCTGGTCAAGCAAGCCATCCAACCTGGTCTCGTTTCGCTCAAGCAGCCTCCTGTGTTCAATCGTCAACGCCAGATATTCCTGCTCCCAACGTATCGCTTCGATGTCGCTCCGATGTAATTGTTCGCGCAGCGAAAGTATTTGCGTTATGAGCTGGTTCCTAGTAAGCGTGAGGACGGAATCTTCTATGACGTTGGACGCTTCGAGGAGTCTTCGAGAACTGCCTCTCGTAGCCGGCCATCTGACGATAGTAAGTATTCCAGTCCTGAGTTTTCTCCAGCCTATCCACAATCTCACCGAGAGCACTGTGTTTGAGATGAAGCTTTTGACTGAGATTACAGTAATCATCGATAGCCTTGATTAGGTAACGACCACCATCGTAAGGGTCGTCTCCAACGAATTCAGCAACGTCCTCTTTTTTCTTAACCGATTTAATGTCGTCACTTGGATAAACGCAAGCCGGTATTGTTTTACGAAATTCTGTGCAGCCCTTACAGACTTGAAGACGAGGGATATCAATCTCGGGTTCTTCTGGCTTAAAAAGGTCACAGTATTCTCGATATTGTTCGGGGCCCCGATTTCTGAGGATTGAGAAAGCCGCTTCATCAGAATATCCATCCGCAGGAACAAATGATGCGGGCTTCGGCCTCCATCGGAGGAACTCGTGCATAAGCAGTTTACCACCGATACGGTCGTTGTCGGCTCGCTCAAAGGGCAAACCGGTCGCTTCGATGATCTGCTCTGCGATTGTCTTGTCTTCTCCACGATGTCCCCAAGCACTTGGATCTAGTTTACATGCGACGATGGAATCTCGCTCGTTCTGACAAAGACGGGCGACATCTGCTCCCCAGACAGAAATATTTGTCTTGGACCAGACTCGTTCACGGTATAAAAGGGCACGTCGATTTGGAAGCACAGCTCCCCATCCCACCCAGGTTCGGCCAGGACTAAATCCCCAGTCGCAAGCGACGATTCGAGGCAGGTAAGAAGGGGGATTGACGTCGTCAATGACGTGACAGGCATTATCAGGCTCGTCCTCGAAGCGTGCTCCGTAGAATGGGTCTCGCCACTCGCTGAAGACCTGCCCTGCGAAAACCCACCAGTCACCAAAAACCTTAGCACGATACTCAGCCTCAGGCAGAAGCCGTAGACGCTTGAGATAACCGGGGTCCTTAAGAAGAAGGTGTGGATTATCTGTAAGCAGTGCTTTAACGAAGATGCGATACGTCTCTGCATACTCGTCGTAAAGCAGCTCACCACCATTTGGAGCAGCCTCAACGAAACGCTGCCTAACCCATAGATGACCGATATTACCAGGGTTAGTAGCAGCGCGAACGATAGGAGGAACTCCGTCAATGAGAGAACGGACGCGAGAAGTGAGGTAGATGTAACGGAACTGACTAAAAGCAGTAAGCTCGTCAAAGCCAAGATACTGATACTCGTTGGTGTCGTGATCGCGCGCGTCCTTATCTGTTTCCAGATAAGAGAAGCGAATCTTAGCACCTGAGGGAAATGTGGCGACGTGCTTGGTCTCGTCATAGCGTGCGCCCAGCATCTTGTAGATGGGGACGGCGCGCATAATGAGAGAGGCTTCGAGCTGAGGGAAGGTTTCTCTGAACAGGCAACCATGAAATTGGGGGACTTCGTGGAAGCCGTATACGATTGGGAGCATGTAAAGGAGTTCAGACTTCCCACCTCCGACAGCTCCACCGTAAAGGGCTTCAAAGACCTCGAATGGAATCTGAATGAACTCCGTCTGTTTATCATGTGGTCGCCAAATCTTCTCAAACCTACCCGAGGCAACGACAGGCACTGTCTAGAACCCAGGCTCCATACCCATCTCGTCTGGAGCAAAGGTTGGCTTACGACGTTGGCCCATCCCGCCAATCATCTCCGGTATCGGCGCACCTTCTGGACCCAAAGGACCCATCGGTCCCATTTGTCCAGGCGGCTGCATACCCGGAGGAATGAGGGACTGAGGAGGCAGGTCCTCCTTCATGTCCATCGGTCCAGCGATGCCACCTCGCGATGCATTCCAGAGACGGCTCCGCGGTGCGAAGCGCTTGGCGCAGGAAACGTCGGATCGATCTCGCTGGGGAAAGCTCGAAACTCGCCAG
>Ga0137334_1000055_pt1 | contig 18265 bp, 22 predicted proteins | sample EasRivERMLT262_2_FD_104776 | JGI IMG/M metagenome (GOLD analysis project Ga0137334, IMG submission 104776) | Soil microbial communities from meander-bound floodplain in the East River, Colorado, USA - East River MetaG ERMLT262_2 | ecosystem: Environmental > Terrestrial > Soil > Floodplain ...
CCATCTCCACCATCTCCACCATCTCCACCGTCGCCTCCATCATCACCACCGTCATCACCAGCATCACCATCTCCAGCATCTCCACTATCTTCACCATCACCAGCAGCAGCATCTCCATCTCCAACATCAACTCCAGATCCAGTATCGACTTCACCACCTATATCAGGTTCACCAGGTTCACCAGTATTAGTACTCATATCAAATCCACTCATATCAAGTCCTGGCTCAATTCCTGGAGGGGATCCTAATTCAGTAGCAAGTTGACCCATAAAATCATTTAATTCTTGTTGTGCTTTATCAAATTCATGACTTTGATTTGCTATATTTGCAAGAGATAGTCCAATAGCAATTGGATTTCCAGACATTACAGCAAGTCCAAGTTGTCCTATTTGTGCATTAGTAGGCCCTTTACCACCTGGACTACCTCCAAGACTTCCTGATCCAGTTCCAGAATCACCAACATCGCTAATATTATCAATATCACCAACATTACTAACATCATTTAGCTCAATTTTTGCAGGTGCAGGTTTTACAACTTGAGGTTTAGGTGGAGAAGCTGCAAGTTGTGGAAGAGTTATTCCAGGAGATATATTAGTTCCAGGTAAACGAGCAGCATTTGGATTTCTTGCTGGAACTTGTCCACCATCAGCAAAGTCAAAGAAATCACCAAAGTCATCAAAAAAATCTCCAAAATCATCACCGGTATCTACTGGAACATCTGTAGAAATATCTGCTGGAATATCTGCAGAAACTTCAGATAAACTATCAGATGAAGAGATAAGATCTGCTGAAATCTCTCCTATATTTGTATTATCAATTGGAATAGCAGTTGCTATATCTTGAAAAGTTGAAGCTTCATTTGTGAAATTTTCATTTATAAAAGTTTCACTATTTGGGAGAAATCCACTTGGTTCTCCACCAAATGTTATACTTGGATCTGAAACTCCTGGACTATTAAATTCATTAAGAGATTCAGGTTCTTCACCTTCAGAAGCATTAACTTTTCTTTTTCTTGTAAATTTATCAAATATTGAATACCCAGTAAGCCCAGCCCCAATAACATTAAGTCCTTTTGCAGCAGGAGCTGCATTTGTTTTAGTTGTTGTAGTTTTATCAGTTTGCATTTTAGCAGTTATAAGACCAGCAGCAGTTTTATTATTTGAGGATAAAAAGTCAAGTTTAGCTTGAGCAGCAGCACCAGCCGCTCTTGCTGTTGCTTCATTTGCTAATTGATGCACAACTGTTGAACTATATGCTCGTTCTCCTGCTCCAAGACTTTGTCCAAGAATAGGAGCAAATTCTTGTTTAGCTCGACTCATGATATTTGCTACCATATCATCTAAGTATTCACTATTATTTACACCTAAAATTTGGTCAAGCAAAATTTGTTGTTGAGCATCCGCAGAAGATGATGTGCTGGATTTAGTGGTAGTAGTTCCAGTTCCATACAATCCACCAAGTTGTGTAAAAAGATTACCTAAAGAGGTAAGATCTGAATAACTACCACCAGATACTCTAGGTTCAGCCATTATTTTACTCCTTCGTGTTCCAAGGAAAAATGATTTCCATCTTTAGTGGAAAAATCTCCACCCCATCTACATAGTGGATGTAGTGATTTCCAAAAATCTCCAAGAGGACGATATGCTTCTGAATCTTTTTGGTAAATATCTTCATCACCTGGTAGAGATAAATCTTTAAAAAGATTCCAATCTCTTGCAAGTCGAATTCCGTGTAATGTATTTCTTATTCCTCTTCCTTGTTTAGCATAAAGTGCAGAAAGCTCAGGAGGTCTATGTGCTTCTCCATCACTTAACTCATAATCATTAGCATAACACCACAGTATGAAAACTCCCTGTAGGTAAACAAACAATCTTTGCTTTTCTCCAAGTGTCATTTTTTTGGTCCAGTTTTATCTGTAACAATTTTAGTTACAGTGTAGGTATTTGTAAGTCTAGCTGCTTCAATAGCAATGAGACAAGCTGCTTTACTATTTAATTCTTCAGTAGACCACTGAATCTCACCATTTTGATCATTCACAATACGGCCATGCCACTTTCTTGTAAGTTCATTGTGAACTACTTCAAAGTGAGTTGTTCCAAGTTCTCGTATTAAAGGTTTATCCGCCACATTACTCCCAGAGTCTCTTAAGTAATTCCATCTTGTCAGCTCGCACATTCAAATTGTCATCAAGAATACCACCAGTGTCATCACTATTAGGAGTCCAGCACCAGTAGAAAGTATCCGTCATACCTTTACTAATCAGATAATTAACAAAAGCATTTTGCCACTGTTTATCTTTAATTCCTACACCACCAACACCATAACGGCCACCCCATTCACCAACAACAACAGCATGATTTGGATAGAATTGACCAAACAATTGTTCCCAATTCTCTGGAAGATTATCTGGGAAGTTAACAGCATCAAACTCATTCTCATAGTAAACATCAGGACCGTAAGAATGAGGGGAAAGAACAAGTTTTTCTGCTGGAATAAGAAGTGGTGCACGTAACTGTGGTTGAAAGTTCTCACCCCAGTTGATTGGAATGTTCTTTTCTGGACCTTCAAAGTTATCACTAATTCCTTGAACAAAGATTAGCAGATTTGGATTTGCAGCAAGTATTGCAGCTGCTGCTTTTTCTGCTGCATCTTTCCATGAGACTTTACCAGGTGTTGGTTTACCCCAAGTTACAAGATCATGGGGTTCATTGAAAATATCAAGTGCAAAGAACTTAGGAAGATATGCATAACGCTTTGCAACAAATACAAGATCACGTATCCAATTAGCTTCACTGTAGGGTTGTTGATTCCAAGTTTCTACCCAACGGCCAGCTCCGTAGTGCAAAGGTTCTCCAACAAACCAATGAAAGTAAAGAGATCTTCCACTAACAGAGTGGAAATCAAGCATGATATACAAGCCAAGTCTGTTTGCCTCTGCCATCCAAAGATCTAAGAATTGGAGTGGTGTTAGTCCTGTAAGTCCTGGATTTATTCCTGGATCAACATATCCACGAGCAGAAGCAGGCGAGTAGAGTGTATCTGGAATGAATGGAACACGAACAGCATTAAAACCAGCATCTTGAATTTGCTTAAGTTGAACTTTCCAATTTTGTCCCCACATCCATTGTGGTTGAAGTGTTTTAGCAACATTGAACCCAAAGTGAGAAACACCTTTTATGCGAAGTCTAATACCTTCAGGTGTAAAAAGTTTACCAGCTTTAACAGTATAACCGCCTAATGTTGGAATAGGAGGAATAGGTGGAATAGGAGGAACAACCACATCACAAATGTGTTTGAAAACTTCCTTTTCATTCACCAATAGCTTAATTGTATCACTCATTGTTTTTTCCTGTGCTTGCTATAGTCAATCTCATTTGAAAGATTTTCTTGATGTTCTTCTTTCAAATCTTTTACTTCTTTGCGTTCTTTAAGAAGTGCTGCATCTCCTGCTGCTTGCTTGTAAGTTTTCATAAACTCATCCAAGCGACTGTTAACAGCTTTGTGAGTTTCCTGTGATTGAGTTGCAGCATCTCCTGCTTTATTACTCGCATTCCAAGCCATTAAGAAAGCTGGCCCACCAGAAATAAGCGCAAGTGTAACAGTTAAGATAATATATCTCCAACTGAGATGCCTGCGCTCTTCTTCTAAACCTATATGTTCTGGCTCAGCCATACTACCGCTTCCACCAGTAACCGTGGTATCCAGAAAATCCAGTAGCAAGCCAGATAACGAGAGCAATCACTACAATGATCCATACTATATTCTGCGGCGGAGGCGCATTACCAAAAGCACCAGTAAGTAAGAGAATAACTACTATTAGTAGTATTAGTTCGATACCCATGTTACGTTCTCCTTTTATGCACCTACGTAATACGAACAATTACCGCGATTAAGAACTGCTAAGCCAGCAGCAGGCATAACAATTGTTGTTGCTGTATTTGCAAGTAAGCTTTTGAGTGGACTACTTGGTTGATAATCAATATCTTCAACTGTGCCACCAGCAACCATTGCATTACCATTACTCCAAGCAGGTGTGCCAGGAAGATTGGTGGATGTGATAATAAGTGTTGCAGTTCCTGCAAGTGCAGCAGTTGCATTACGGCGGCAATTTAAGTAAGTAAGATAGTGAAAAAGTCCTGCACCGGCGGCTGGAAGTGTAATAGTTGCAGCAGTATTTGCAGCAGCAGTTACTGTTACATGCTTAGTAGCAGGAACTGGACGACCATAAATAATCCAATCAGAAATTGAAGCACGTGCAGTAGCTGTGATATTTCCAGAAGTATACGCAGAAATGCGTGCACGAACTCTGCGAAGTCCAGAAACACCTACTGTATAGAAGCCACTCATAGCAGCAGTACTCACAACAGCAGCAGTATATTCTTCTGCAAGAACAGCCGCAACAATTGTTTGAAGATTAATGAAAGCTGGTAATGTAAAGTAATTAGCTCCATCCAGTGTGCCTTCAAACACAACTGTAAGTGCTCCAGCAGCAGTTCTTAGATCAAAAACTGCAACTGCTTTACCATTTAAGTCCATTACAATTTCAGCATTGAGAGCACCAAGAAGTGCACTTGAAACTCTAGCATCAGTAATTACACCACCACCAATTTGGTCTAATTGGCCCTCAAATGGATTACCTCTTGCGTCAACAATTTGTGGCATGTTAAGCAGCCTTCATATAGTTGATCTTGAAATCACCAAAAAGCATGGTGTTATCCAGAGAAAAGATCTCAAGAATAAATTGTCCTACTCCTGCTATGGCATTAAATGCTACATTCCCCATACTTGGATGATTTGCATCTTCTTGAGCGCAATTACCCCAAGAAACAAGAATTCTATCAGTAGCAGCAACAGCTGCATCAACTACAACTATTTCTGCTTCTATTGTAGGAGTTGCTACGTTTACTGTGGCAGCAATTATATCTGCACTTCCTCCACCACCTCCACCAGCAATAGTAACTGTAAGAGTTCCACCTGCCTCTACAGCAGCTACTCCAGCACCTACAAAGTTAACAATTCCAACTCCACCAGCTACACCTTGATTTACACCTTCATCTTTAAACTGAATATTTTGTTGTCTAGCAGCAGCAGCACCAAGAACATCATAAGCAGCATTTCCCTCAGCTGGTGTTAAATACTGTGGATGAGGATCTCCTGCTGCTTCGTGTGCAACTACAACTGCTACTGCGGCTCCTAGTGCATCATAGGCTGCATTTCCCTCCGCAGGAGTCAAAAAGAGAACATCTGCTTCAGCAGAAGTAAGATACTGTGGATGTGGATCTGGAGCAGCTTCATGAGCTGTAACAAGTGCAGCAGCAACTCCAGTAGATTCTTTCCCCGCCAGATCAGCAACTAATCCAGTAACTTTTGCTTGTGCAATTGCTCCAACATTAGCTTTAAGTTGACCGGCAGTAGCAAGATCAAAAGTAATCTCACTTGTATCTGTTACAACTCTCTCAGCAGTAAGTCCTCCATGGAGAGCACCAACTATATATTCAGCATCAGTTGGTGCTCCCCCACCGCCCGGCATTGCTGCAAGCATCTGTGCCCAAGTAATTTTGAGTGTAACATTTGCACGTTCAAATACCAACTCATCTCCAACTTGGGGAGGATTACCATTTGCAAAAGCAGAGATTGGTTTAGAAGTTGGAGGCATTATGGAGTTGCTGACCCTTGAAGAATTGCACCAATATCAGTACCTCCACTACCAGCACCACCGCCACCACCAGCTAATCCCATTTCATTACCACCAAACATCATATCTAGAATGTCCTCATTCCATTCTTCTTCAGTTTCATCTTCTTCTCCAATTGCTTCCTCAGAAGAACCTTTTTGAACAATAATAATGGTATCGTTTTCTGAAGCAGAAGCCATTACTTGTTCAATAAGATACTCTGTTTTACTCATATGTTCTATCCTTATGAACCATATTACCAAGTTGAATTTCAGATATTGGTTCTTCAGTTAGATACCGTAATTGAGCAGGAGTTGGAAAATTTACTTCAGCACATCCGGGAGTCTTAGGATGTTTAGCTTTGTAATAAGAACCATCTGAAGCAATAAATACCCGATCAGGAAGAACTGGTTTTACTTCAGGAAGTGTTTTTCCTGACTTAGGATTAGGATTAACACCAGCTGCATTTTGTTGTATATTTTTAAGCAAATCTGCATCCAATGATTTAATGTTTGCTTTATCAGAAGCTTGTGACATTTGGATCTCCTAAAAGTTAATGTTGAATATATTGCCCAAGTGTAATATCAATATACGCTATATTTGCTCGAATACCAATTCCCAAAAATTGTTCTAATTGCCCTGCACCTACTGGAGCAGTAACAGTTGCAAGTCCTGGAGTAGTTTCAGATAAATAAAATGCTTGGCCAGGCAAGATTCCTACAAGCTGAAAAATTCCTTGACTCAAAATTACTTCACCAAATGCACCAAGAGCTACTCCATTTATAATATTACAATATCCATGTGCTGGTTTTACTGATCCTGATGTAGCACTTGCTTTACGAGCATTAGCAATTCCAGCTACATTATGAATGTTAACAAAATCACCATAAGAAACTGCTTCTGAAAATTGACAATAAAATCTTCCTGCAAGACTTCTTAAAATTGTTTCTATTGGAGATACTACATTCCATTGTTCTGGAGATTGTTGTGTAACTCCAACATATTGTTCAAGTGCTCTTAATAAGATATTTGCAGTTTTAATAAATTGTCTATAAAGAATAATAACTTCAGGATGTTGAATTTCATCTGGTGCTGTTACTGGAAGTCCTAAATTAACTTCAGAATTTATATTTTGACTTTGTGACATTACATACGTCCTACCTGATTAAATTTCAATTGCATTGAAGAAAGGCAAAAAGTTCCTTTAAATGCAAGTGTATGATTTTTAGCATTTACAGTTGAGTTATACTTTCTATATGTATCGGCATTTTCAGATAGAAATGGAGTAGTTATTTGATCAATAACTTTTCCATTTGTACTTGAAAGAAGAACTAATGTAAAATTTGCCATATCTTGATCAATATTTTCTACTTCAATATCATCCAATTGAAGTAATCTTTCACGAATATATTGGTATTTACCAAAAACAGCTACTCCACTATGATTTGTACCAATTTGATCCATTTGTACAGTAGTAATTGTTCCATCTTTAAGTAAAAATGCAAGAGTATCTTTAGGTTGCTCAACTGTTTCAATTTGAGAAGTAAAATCTTCCCAAGTAGATTCTCCTAAATTTTCCCAAGTCAATTCACCAAGCATTTCCCAAGTAATTTCACCAGAAAGATTTGGAATAAAATACTCAAACGCAGCAACATGAGTAATTTTATATTTTCCCCATCTTTTAATAGATAAATCAAAAACTAAAGCATGAGTTAATTCAGTAATTCCGTAACTAATAACAAGAAATCGTTTTCCTACAATAGCTATACTAATATTAAGCAATGAAGTTAACTTTGTAGTAGTAAAAGTATTTGTTGTTTCATCAAAATCTTCAAATATTTTTGAAGTTAGAAAATCAGTAACATCTGGATGAATCATTGTAGCTTTATTTTTATTAATTAATTGAAGTCCTACTTTTGTCCAAGCATAATGAACACCAGTATTGTTTATCCAAGCCACTTGTGATTGATGCACTAATCCAGCACTTCCATCAACTTCATTATATGTAAATGGAAAACGAATATTTTGTGAAAATGAAGCACTTACTATATTTGCTGTTGTGTAAATAATAAATCCATCATTAATTTTTAAACAACAAACAATTTTTCCTTGAAGTCCTTCAGGAATTGAACTTCCACTTCCAAGTGCTGGATCTGGAGTGAAATCAAGTTGATTTATGACTTGAGAACGATAAATTGTGAAATCATCATAAAGAAGTAAAAATCCACTTGACTCACAAATACCGTTAATAAGAGTAGGATTAATTCCAATTAAGGTAACTGGCTCAAGAAGATTGGTTATTCTATTATATTTATAGCATCCAATTCGTGCAAAATAAATATACGTTTGACCATTAAGATATGCAATAGTTATATCCGCATTAGTTGGATATGAGATAATTGGGCTAACACTTTGCCAAGCAGTATTATTTGCATTATAAATGTAATTAAATCCACCACTTGGTGAAAAGAGAAATTTATTTTCTTCTGGATCTTTAAGAAGAAAAATTCCATTAAAATTAGTAACTCCAACTAATCCAGCTAATTTCTGTGTATACCCAATTGATTGAATTCCTTGAACTGTAGGAATTGCATTATGACAATAATAAAGTTGAGGAACTCCCTTATTATCATCTTTATCAGATTCTCCAATTATTGCAGTTTGTCGAAAAGCTTGATCTTTTCCAACACTAATAACTGTTTGTCCCTGATACCGGGAGAGAAATGGATAAAATCCAGAAGCTAAATTAGCTTGATAAGCTATTTGTGACATAACTTATGGTTTCTTTAATTCTGTCTTAAATCGTACAAAATCAGGAGAATCTAAAATTTGATCAACTAATGACTTTGGTGGTAAAGGAATAAGTTCAGGATCAGCAGCTTCTGGAACATTACCAGCAGCAAGCCAATCTTTCAATTCTTTTACAAATGGAGAATGTTCATCCAGTTCTACCAATGAGCCTTTCTCAAATTTTGCTGGGAGCTGTGCCCCATCCGAGATACGAGTGACTGCATTGGTGTTTGTAAGTTTGAACATCAGGAAAGCCTCGCATTTGCAGTAGCATGGATATAATACATCACTCCTGAAGCAGTACTTGTATCAGCCTGAATTACCACGTTGTTCATACTAGACAAGATAATATTTCTATTTGTATCTGCAATATTCACCGTATCCCTCCAATTAGCATTGGCACTTATAGGATTATAGGTGGTAACAGTAGGGTCAGCACGCATCGTACCACGCCAATTTGCAATGCAGCCCGCACTAACAGCGAAAGCATAGTCTGAAAACAACGCCCCACCATTCACGCCAGTTGCCTGACCAATAGCTTGTCCTGGATTGAAAGTTTTTCTATAGTACCTTTCAATTCTTCTTAATTCTTCTCCATAACTTATTTCTTCAAATTCTGTTGCAACTATACCTTTTTCCAACTGAATACGACCAATATAACCAATATTCGCCACATTGGACATAAAGTTTGCTTGAGTAGCAACTGTATAGAAAGCTCCTGCTCCCCATATATTAGCAGCAGCAGCTTGAAATCCAGAACCTCCAGCAAGACAGAAAGATAACTGAAGCCCAATACCATTTGTATACAACCAAGTACCTGCTGTATCAAGAGTAAGAGTAACAGTTTTACTTTCTCTTGTGTTTGCAACATTCTGTGTAACAGTTCCTACATAAGAACGGTTTGTTGCACTATTCTGAATTGCAATTCCATAAACTCCAGCAACAGAAAACTTCATATCAAAAGATATTGTAATCTGTTTGGCTGTAGCTGTTCCAGTACGAAGATCAGCTACATCGTATCCTTCAATGGCGTGCTTAAGAATGTAGTAATCCCCAGCAGCAATAGCAGCATCTATTGTAGTGCAGGTTACTTCTAAACAGTATTGAGAAGGAAAGTCTGGATCAACAAGTCGCCGAACTTTAAATACTCCAGTGCCAATAAGACTGGCAGTCCAACCATCAACTGTTTGAACTAAGGCTCCAGCAGTATATAGTGCTCCTTCTTTCTCTTGGTCAAATCTCCAGCTACCATTGTAAATTTTATTCTTTCTAAATCCTGGAAAATTAACAGGAAGCCCAATAAGTCCAGCAATATATGCTTTTAATGCACGAAACTCTTCCGCACCTTGTTTAGCGCCTTGTTGATCAGTTGGAGTTGCAGCATTAAGTGGATCAACAATATAAGTAGGCATTTAAGTTCCTTCTGTAACTATTACTGCGTTGTTTACTCCTGCAGCAATAATATTGACAGTATTTGTAGGAGGAACAGCAAATTTCTGAGGTTGCCCAGTTGGATTAGTAGTTCTTGAACGAATACAAAGTCCATTAGCAACAGTTGCAGCAGCTCCAAAATTTACATAAATATCTTCAGTAGCATGATTATTTTGAATTTCAAGATACCTTCGAGAAGCATTTGCACCAAGAATTTGCTGACTTGCAACTTGAATTGTAACAGGGTAATTAACTAATGTTGCTCCACCACTACCATTAGTATCACCCCAAATTGTTTGACTCATTTCTTATCTCCTATTCTTTAACTTAAGGCAAGTCGAATATTATTTGCTTGTAAAGATGCTAGTTCTTGACTTACTGAATCTTTAAATCCAGCAGCCTCTTCATTTTTACCAATTGAAAGAGCTACTCGGTAAGCAACTTCAGAAGCAATTAGTTGTGGATAATCTACTGCAATCCAACTCGCAATATTTGCTACTGGTTCAATAATTGGATCAGCAAAATATCCAATAAATACTTGAGAAAGTGGAGTTGAACTTCTAATATTTATAAACTGACCACTTTCATAAAATACATCATTAAGATCACCACCATAACCATCAAACATTCTGTCTGGACTTCTTTCTGTAAGATCACCACCAGCAGAAGTTCCAAGAGTTCCAGATTGAGGATCATAAGTTGTTAAGCCATTCTGATCCGTAGTAACCCATTTACGGATATACATCATCTTACGAACTCGTGTTAGCAATTCTTTATTTATTTGTTGAACATAAAGTTGTCCAACTTGTTGCATTGAGTTCATAAATAAAGAATTACCACCAGTTATTTCCTGAACTACAACTGCTGAATTTGCAGTAGGAAACATGTATCGTGCTTCAATAAGATCTTTCTTCCAAACATCAATTCTATGAAATTTAAGTAAAGCACGCTGAACGCGCCTACCAATGACATCTATCAAATCAGGACGCTTTATATCATCCTGAACATATTGATAAATTCGTTCGTAAGGAGTAGCCATAGTAAGCGCGTCCAGTTTTCAGTTAATTACTTAAATTCAGTTACTATTACTGATTGTCTATAAGATATAGTTAGTTCTGGTGAAGTTTGTTTTGGATCTAAAATACAATTTTTAACACTATCAACTTTCGCTCCTGTTTCAGTAACAACAAGTGTTACTATTGCTTTTTCAGGCCCAAGATTTTTAACATGTATATTAAGTGACATTTAATTTTCCTTAAGAGCCTGAAATTGATGGAGCAGCACTTTCTGAAATTCTTTTTGCTTCCATTTCAGCTCTAATTTGAGCTACTCTGCCATTTGCATTTCCAGCATTAGCTGGAAGCACTCTTGCACCTTCATTTGCAAAAGCATTTCGAAGTGCAATATCAGCAGTGCTAGCATTTGGATCAGTAGGTTGTCCATCTCCACCAGAAACACCAATTTCTTGTTGAGCAACAAGATTATTTCCAACAGCTCTAGCAAGTGCTGTATCTTTTGCTCTTAAATCTGCTTCTGAAAGAGCATTTTGTTGAACTTCCGGAACTTTTTCAGGAAGTTTATCTTGAACAAAAATAAGTGGATTTCTACCAAGAATTGCATCAAGTTCTTCTTGGTAAACTTGATATCTTAAACGTCCATTATTAGGATCCTCCTGAGTAGTTCCTTGAAACTTACCAGGAGCACTCTTTTCATTGATATCAGTGAAACCAAAAGCAAAAATTACATCTTGTCCATCTGAAAAACAAAATCTTGAACCAGCAACTTTAGAATAATACCGTTTGGAACTCATTTGATACTCCTTTTTAGAACAACAAAAAATAACCGAGAGAGGAGTTTCCTCCCCTCCCAGTTAATAGCTTGGATTAACCAACAGCAGCAGCAGTAAAATTATACAGAATAGCAAATGCTTGAGGATTCTTAATCAAACAAGTCATTTCCGTAGTAAGTGTTCCACCAACAGCATCAATTCCATCTTCACCCATAATATCCAGGGCTTTTGTTTTACGATTACCAAGGTAAGCAAGGTTGAAAGAAGCAAGATCAACAACAATACCCATCTTAGCAAACGAAGATGTAGAACCATAAGCATTCAAAAGAGGATGCTCAACGATTCTAATAACACCGCGAGTTAGCTTGGCAGTATCAAATTGCAAGCCATACGATGTTTGTCCATTTTGGACGAAGTAAGCACTGTTTAGACGGAAGATGTTATTTAGAACTCTACGCGCAAAACCACCAACAAACATAATACGCTCATTCCCAATCATTTGATCCGTTCTTACATTGAATACTGGATCAATTGCAGTTTCCAATTGGGTAAAAGTAGTAGTTGCACCAAGAGTTGTTATATTAGAAGGAGCCAATGAACCAACAATAGAAATTATACCATCCATTGTGTGGAACAACTGGTTATTCTTCATTCCAAGGAACTTCTGACCCCAAATGACACCTTTCTCCATATCAGCAGAGTGGAGAGCAGCACAATCCATTTTGGATTCAGCAGTATTCCCTTCACCAGCAATCATTTTAGTTTCAGCAGCCGTTCCGCTAACTGCCCAAGTATTTCTGAAAATCTGGGTTAAGTTAGTTTGAAGAACAGTGCTGATAGAAACTGCCAGCGGACGAAGTGAAGCTTCTTCAGACGCATTACCTATCTGAATACACAAAGTGCTAATGGGAATAATTGCCGGAGCAATATTACCAACTCCCCGTTGCACTTGAATCTGTGTAGTTCCCAATACACCGAGAACAAGCATTACTTCAGTTGCAGCTCCATCTGGGCGTAGCAACATCCCAGGAATAATATTTGCTGTCGAAGTAACTGACAGGATATTATCCGCAATTGCAGCTTGAGCTGATAGAACTACTGAGGGAAAGATCATTGATTTGCTAAAGAAGCCATGTTGGAACTGAACAGCAGTTTCAGTTCTCAACATACTCGTCATTGCAAATAAGGGAGCATCCCCCATTGGCATGAAGCGAGCAATCATTGCTGCAAATGATTTCGCAGCTTGATCTTTAGTAAGTAAATTAGAACCAACAATACCCGTGGCCATTGTTCATCTCCTTTAAACGTTAGTTCCAGAACGAAGGCGCTGGACTGTAACGGTGGGAGTAAACAACACCCCTACGTTATCTGCCGTAGCGGTACTGGCAACACTTACTGTAATTACTCGTGTATCCAAATTCACAGCAGTAACTACTGCCGCAGCACCAATACCAACACCATAAACAGACATTCCAGGTGTTACGTTTGCAATAAAATCTGCTGGAACGTTTGTCAATGTAAGTGTAGTGTTAGTAGTTGTTACTGGAATTGTTATACTAGGAGCTGAACTAAGAACTCGAAACAAAAATTCAGCCCATAGTGCTGCAGCAACTGTCAACGTACCAAGAGTTTGAATACCAGCAGTAGCTGGTGCAGCAAAAGTAGTAATGCCAGAATTTTCATTTCGAAATGTTCTACGAAATGAAGAGCCCGGTTGTAATGGTTGTACGTTTGCTGGCCATTGTGTTTGCACACTCTGACCTGGCAAACTTCCATAAAGTGCATTATCAGGAGGTGAAAGTTTATTAAGACTCCCAATAATAGATTTTATAATTGCATCAGCTGATGGCAAAGTAAGAGTAAATGCAACACCACCAGTTAGTGCAATAAATTCACTACGAACCAATTCAGAAGCAAGTAAAGCTTGGTTTCCAGTAAGAGGATAGCCAAAAATAGGTTGTTCACTGAGGTCAATCATATCCCCAGGGTTCATTACCTGTTTTAGGTTCCCCGCATTAATGAACGGTTTGCCTAACATTGTTTAAATCTCCTAATAAATTAAAGTGTAATTTCTGAACCAGATTCAGACTTAGTACCGTTTAGTTCACTTTGTAGCCAATTCTCCCAATCTGCATCTGGTGAACCTTTTCTAAGTTTGTCTGCATTATTTGCTACAGGACTATCTTTCTTTTCCTGAGCACCAGTAATGTCAGCAGCCATTTTAGAAAAATACTGATTCACAGCAGATTCTATTTGACTAGGAGATGCTTTAGTATAACGGGCTTGGAATCTAGCTCTTACACCTTCAACAAGAGGTGCGTAAGCAGGGTTTTTCATGATAGCACTAGAATCGGATAAACCATTCTGCACCATAATATCTTTTACGTGTGAAGGCACCTTCTCAAGGAAACGCTCTTGAGCATTTGAGATACCTTTTTCGGCAAGTCTAGTGCTAGAATGAAAAGCGACAGTTACGGCTTGGCGACCAACATTGTTAATAACATCAAGAAGAGCTTTAGTAGCTTCTTCTCCACCAGCAGTAATCTTTGTGAGTTGCTCAGGAGTAACGGACTTAGTAAAGTCCATTTTACCAACCATTTCACCAAGTTTTCTAGGATCAATAACTGGGAGAAAAGAAGTTGGTTCTTTCGGTTTGGGATTTTTCGGATCTTCAACTTCATTTTCCCATAACTTACCAAATTCCAGCAGGGGGTCATTCCCTTCTTTGTTTTTACTATCAGGATCTGGATTATTATCATCAATTTGATTTTCTATAGGATCTGGTTGCATTCCAGATTTAGGTTGTTGTCTTGCATTAGGATTAGGTTGATTTTGTGGTCCTTGATTTGCTTTATTATTAGGATCTCCAAGAGATTGTGCAGGAACAGAGGAAAATGGATTTTTTAGTACGCTTGACATGGTTTAGGACTCCTGTTGTTTATGAACTTGTTGACTTGCACGAGTAGCGATAGTATCAATTGTTGCTGCATTAACTGGATTGATTGAAGATTCTTGTTGTTTAAACACACTTAATTCTGAAATTGCTGCTTTATGAGCATCAAATATTTCTTGAATCATACTTAATTTCCCATCTAACTCAGCAATTCGTAAAAGAAAGCTTCTATCAAGAGAGCCTTCTTCTGGAAGTAAAGTAGAACCTTTTTCTTTGAATATTTCACAATATCTTGTTTGAAGAAATGCAATTTGTAAAGTATTAAGTATTCGAGCATTTATTTTTTCTTCTTGAGAAAATGCAAATTCAGAAAAGATACTATCAGGACGTAGTTGGGGCATTTTTAACTCCTGGTTTAGTAGGTTGAGGTGGTTGTGGCATTGGGCCTAATATTTTAGCAATCTCTTCTGGAGTTTTCTCAGATTTAGCATAATTAGTTGCTGCATTCTGCCAAGCACCAAGTGCAAGTTCATATTGACGCTGTTCTACTGATTTCTCAAATTTACTAAGTTTATCAACTCCAGATACTTTCATCAAATATGAGAAAAGAGGTGGAAGATCATACCCAGTAGCAATCCCAGGAACAGATGCAATAGTTTGCATTCCTGCTTGCATCTGTTCAGTACTTACAAGTCGCTGAATTGGAAGAAGTCCATCACCAACTTCAAATTCAGCAGCAATTTCTCTCATTTTAGAAGGATCAACAGTTATCATCTTTCCTTCAGTTCTATTGTATTTCTTACCATTAGGTGCAAACTGAAGAATATTGTTCTTAATCATTTCTTTAATTGGCTGCATCCCAGTAGCTTCCCACATAATAGCTTGAGTTCGTTCTCTGGAATTAGCATTTGCCATAGTTGTATCAAATTCACTTTGAAGTTTATTACCTTTTTGGAATTGACCAACACTTACCTTATTTTGACCATTAGCACGCATTCCCCATTCAGCAACTCCATTAGCTCCTTGCATCCAAAATTGCACATTTTCATTATGAAAAGGAATTTGATAAATAGCTTCCTCTAATTTCCTTCCATAAGCAGTAGGACGAAGTGGAATCTTTGCAGAGGGGTTTGGGGAGTTAATATGATCAGGATCAACAAGAAGTGGATTGTATAACATTCTATCAGTTACAACTCTACGAGCACTTTGAAGTGTTGCATTCCATAAAGCTGATACCATATCTTGAAATGGCATTTGATTTTCAGCTTGTGACTTTGTTTGATGATCAAGATTATCCACAAGTGGTTGTACAATAACTAATGGAAGGTAATTATGAGCATTTGGTATTGGTGCTGCATAAACCATTACACCATTTACACAAATAAGTTTCCAAACATCAGGAGTTTGATCTCTTGGAGCACGAATACCAAATTCTGAAGGCATAATACGTGCATACAATTTAACCACTGTATACATATTCTGGTATTCAATATGGTCACGAGCATTATCAGTAACCCAATTAACCCAGTTAAAGGCTCCATCATACCAATTTTTATCTCGAAGTATAGCTGAAGGATTAATATAAGGAGTATAATATGAAACATCCCAACTTGGAGCTTCAAAAGCTTTTACATCATTCTTAAGTCTACTTTCACCAAGAGATGCAAGATACATTTTAAGTTGAATTCGTGTCATATGACGAATATAACCACCAAATTCACCTTCTATATGACATCTATGAATAGGAACTCGTGGATCATAAATAGTATTATATGGATCTGGAGCGTAAATACAGTTACCTTCCCATAGTAACTGCTCAATAGTAACACCTCTTTTACCAGAACCATTCATTGGTTTATGTAAAATCTGCGTATCCCAATCACATTCAATAGGAGCAAAGTTATACTTAGCACCATTACGAAATGCAATATTGAATTGCGCAGCCCAACCATAATGTATTTGATCCTCTCCTACCAATGTATTCCACATAAGTGCAATATCTTCATATTCTGGATCAGTTACAAACTTATACATTGGGTAATCAAGAAGAAATACATTGGTAAGGAATGATACAGAGTTCTCCACACTCTCCATAATCATTGGAACTTGCATATTCTGGAGTTTAGTTGGATCTCCAGCTTTATTAGCTTTCTGTGCTTTACGTTGTTCTTCTGTAAAGTCTTTCTCACGCATATACGCACGATCAATATCTTCAAGTCGTCCTCGTAATTGCCAACCTTCATCACGAACTAAAGCACAATTTTTGATATAATCAGCAAGATGTTCTTGTGCTGAACTATCTATACGAAGAATATCCACATCTTGCGCCATAATATCCTCTTTAAGTTTAGAATGAGCAATTTTCGGATTCAGTTAAAGGGCGAGCACTATTAGCAGTTACCATTTCTGGTTCATATGGCATTGCCATAAGTTCAGAATATTGTTCAACTACTTTCTTACAAAAAGTTAAAAGATCCAAACACGTATCTTGATTATTTCTTTTAAGTGGTTGGAACTTTATAATTTCATTAATAATGACAGGACGAACTTCATCCTTTACATGAACTTCTTTCGCAATCCAAGATTTGAGTGATTCCATTATCTTAGCATTTTTACTTTTTATACCAATATTAAGTGGCATAAAATGAAATCCTTCAATATTGTTATCTGTACATATCTTAGTAAACCAAAAGAGAAGTGATGCTTGATAAGAAGCATTTTCAACACAAATAAGTCTTGTTTGAGTCTGCACTCCAAGTATCAAAGCTTGCTTTATAAGTTCTAAAGGAGAATATTTCGCAAGCTTTACTTTCTCAAGTGTTGGAATACCATCAAACAAACCTACTAATCCAATTCCATTGTAATCAGAATTGGGATTATCTAAAGCTGGATCTATCACAATTGCTCGGCCGAACGGCATTTCATCTTCATCAAATGGAAATCGTGGTAATCTAGTAATATCAATTCCAACTTTAAGTCCTGCATTTTCATCATTAAGCTTTTCAGCAAGAAATACTTCTGGATGTCCTGCTCGTAAATCTCTTTCATACTCATCAAGAAGTTGTGCAATTGGTTGAAGTTCTTCCCACAATGAAGAACCATCAGCAAGAATTGCTCCAACAATAAAACTTAACCAATCTGAATTATTCTTAAGTTTTTTAAGAATACTTCCAGTAGTAGGATACATATTTGCAACAAAGATATACATACAACCAAATGGAGAACATGCTTTCATCCATGTTCCTAACATATCTTCATACATCTTATTACTTAACTCTTCATTTTCAGAATCTTTTTTCTTTTGATAATCTTCAAATATCATTACATCTGGACGTTCATTCTCTAAGTTTAATCCACGAATAGAACCACCAGAACCCAAAGCACCTAAAATTATCTTTCTTCCACGAAATGAAAATATCTTACAATCAACTCTATCTCTTTCAATATTAACATTCCATTCACCAAATAATGTTGTAATATTTGGACTTGAAAGCATTGTGCATACATCTTTAATAATATTTTGTGCATGATCTTCTATGTATGAAATAATCATTATACAACGTTTATTTGTAAAGAGAATAAGAAAAACAACCCATATTTTAATAATAGTTGTTTTCGCAAATCCTCTTGGTATTCCAATTGCAAGTTGTGGAAATGCTCGGGGGAGGTTTACTTTACTTTTAAGAAA
>Ga0137334_1000057_pt1 | contig 17862 bp, 30 predicted proteins | sample EasRivERMLT262_2_FD_104776 | JGI IMG/M metagenome (GOLD analysis project Ga0137334, IMG submission 104776) | Soil microbial communities from meander-bound floodplain in the East River, Colorado, USA - East River MetaG ERMLT262_2 | ecosystem: Environmental > Terrestrial > Soil > Floodplain ...
GTCCGGGCCCCGCTGCGGGGCAGCCAGGGGCCTTCTCGCGGGCGCTGCGCGGTCCTCGTGGAACGACTCCTTCATCGGCAGGCCGGGGGCGAAAACTGGAGCACCGGGGCTCGGATTCCGGCCGGGCAGTCCCGATGCGGGATCACCGGACCAGCGCTGAGAACTCCTCGCCGACGCCGACGGCCCGACCGCGTTCGGACAGTCGCCAGTTCTTGGTCGAGCCAGCGACGAAGGCGACCTCGATCAGGCCGAGCTTGGACAGGAGCCGGAAAGCGGCGGCGCGCTTCGCGCGCGGGATGTTGTGCCAGAGGATTGCCGGCGACGACGAGACGCGGCGGAGGTCGGCGAGAATCCTGGCTGCTGCGGTGATCGTTTCCATGATCCTTCATCGACATTCCACCGGATCCCCTGGAGCACCGGGCCCGCGGTTGTCCCGCTTCGGGACGGTCCCGAAACGTCCCGAGCGTCCCGAAACGTCCCGGCGGGACTGTCGGGACCGCTCAACGCCGACGGCTCTGATCGCGCAGGTCCAGCGCCCGCGCCGCGCGGTCGGCCTGCTCCGTCGTGAGGGCCTCGCGGAGCGCGGCGGCGCGGAGCGCGGTTGAGTGCCGCGCGGCCGCGGTCTTGTGGGCCCGAGCCCAGTAGAGGGCCCGGAAGTACTCGCGGGTCTCGGCATCCCCGCACAGCTCTAGTGCTCGGTTGAACCAGCTCATGGACACCCTTCTCGGCGCGCCGGGGTGGAAGACTTGAGCGGCTGCGCCGGTTTCTCTTCCACCTTGGGACTGGCCTGCCAGGCCGCGGACACGCCGCGGACACGCCGTGTCCGTTTGGTGTCCGCGGTACGGTCGGTACCGCTTGGGACCGCTCACGCTTTCTCACGCTTTCTCATGCTTTCTCATGCTTTCGCAGTGGTTCCGCAGCGGTTCCGCTGCGAATTCGGTCGAATTCGGTCGAATGCGGTCGAATGCGCATGTGCGGCCGCCCGCCCGGCGGCGGGCTCTCAGCCGAGCGGCCTCGTCGCGTGGACGCTGACTCCGCCGCGGCTCCAGGCGACGCGGGCGACCGCCTGCTCGCGCAGGACGGCGACCCCGCAGTCGGCGCAGTCCTCGTCGTACCCGTCGTCGTCGTCTGCGTGGTAGTCGCAGGCGACCTGCTCGACCCACTTCGCCGTCATCGGCTCCACGGTTGCCCCCTCGGGCGCGTCGGCCTTGATCGCGCGCAGCGCGCGGAACTCGTCGTCGGTGAGGTGCTGGCGGGCCGAGACGGAGGTGTACCCGGTGACCGCGCCATCGCCGTAGCCGGCGTGGGCGCGGAGCATGCGGCGGATCGCCTTCGTGACCTCGTCGGTTCCTGCGTAGCCGGCCGCGTCCCGCTCGCGCAGCTCGGCCGGCAGCCGGGCGTACAGATCGGCGTACTCGGCCTCGCGCACCACCTTGGCGCGCTCGTCGGCCGCGATCTTCGCCGCCAGCTCCTCGCGGAGCGAGGGCAGCTCATCGTCGATCAGGGCCTGGCGCACGGCCTCGGCCTCCTTGACCGCGGCCGCCAGCTCGGCGACGGCCTCGGGGCTCGCCCAGTCCGTCGAGGCGTAGGGCACGCACGGCACCTCGATCGTCCAGTGCGCCATGGCGCGCACCGGGTCGTGCGTCGCCTCGCCGGCCCGGGTCAGGCCGACGACGATCTCCTGGGTGTCGCGGGCCGAGATCGCGCGGTAGATCGCATCGTCGGCGGCGGCGCGTTTGGCCGCGCACGCGGTGACGTAGGCGTGGTGGCGTGCCGCGCGCTCGGCGTCCATCACCGCGATCGACGCTCGCAGGTCGTCGATCGTCTGCCCGATCAGCACCAGCGGCCCGGTCGGCGCGCCGTTGCTGTAGGCGGTCAGCTCGCGGTGGTGCACCGAGTGGTGCTGGCCGACGATGCCCTCGGGCTCGGTCTGCAGCCCGAGCCGGGTGGCGTCGAGCGCCGGGTCGTCGTCGGTGCGGCGCACAGCGACGGCGGCCAGGATCTCGCGCTCGCACTCGATCAGATCGGTGGGGTTGACGTCGAGCACGACGGTCGGGGTGGGCGCATTGACGCCGAGGCGCAGCGCCGCGGTCTGGTCTACGTTGAATCGGATCAGCATGGGTTTCTCCTGATCGCGGCTCTCGGTCACCCGGGACCTCCCCAGGTGTGCCCCGCGCGCCACCGTGCAGGCGGCCGCGATGCGCGGGATCGGTGCCCGGCGGCGGGCCTAATAGCGGTCGTGCTGGCAGCTCGCGCAGTCGCCATCGCGCTCGTACTCCTCGACCGACCCGCACGAGCAGCCGGTCCAGGTCCCGCGCCGGCTGCGCCGGCTCGAGGTGGTGTTCGAGGGGCGCCCGCTCGCGGCGATCGCGCACAGACTGATCCCGTCGCCGGTCCACAGGACACGCTCGATCCGCTCGGACTTCTGCTCGCCCGAGCGCTTCTCGACGGTCACGACCTGGCCGACCGTGACCGAACCGTCCACGCGCACTCCCCAGCTCCCGTTCCGCAGTTTCGTGTAGGTCGCCATCTCTCTCTCAAGCTCTCCCTCCGGGGCCCATCCCCCGGTAGGTGATCTATCGGCAGACTACCCCCGAACCTTGAGCCTGCGGGTTGGCTTTTTTGCTCGTCCCGAAGCGGGACTACCGCCGGGCGTAGTGCGCGACGAAGTCGGGGTGGACCAGGTACCGGGACGCCGCCGGCGCGGTGCCGGCGCCACGGGGCCGCAGCTTGTCCGCGGGCTGGATCCAGCCGGCGTCGGTGAGCAGCGTCAGCGCCGAGTTGAGGCCGTTCAGCCGCGCGACCTGCTCGATACCTGATCCCGAGCGCAGGTCGCGGAACACCGCGGGGCGGCTGAACTCCGGCGGCGCGCCGCGGCGGGCGATCCACTCGAGCACGCGCCGCGCGACGCGCAGGTCGGGATCGTCCTGGGCGAGCCCCATCGTGCGCTCGACTGCCTCGACCAGGTACGGCATCCACGCGCCGAGCACCGCGTCGAGCACGTCGGCCGACGGCGCGCGCGAGGCTGGGTCGGGCGTCGAGAGCACGTGGAAGAGCATGGCGAGGCGGAGCGCGTAGGAGTGGATCTTCGGCGCCGAGCTGCCGCCCCAGCCCACCACGCGCTCCGCCTCGCCCGCGGGGTCGAGCCGGGCGCGGTCGAGCCAGCTCTGCAGCCACGCCTCGAGCCGCGCGACGTTCTCGATGCCGAGCTCGACAGTCGCTGGCGAACTCGGGATCGGCAGCTCGAGCAGCCCCTGGATCGCCGCCGCCCAACGTCCGGCGAGATGCTCGGGCACGGTGCCGCGCACGAGCGCGCGCTCGGGCAGCGCGCGGTGGAACACCGCGGGCAGGAACCGCCACGCGAAGCCCTTCTGCCGCGCCTGGTCGTCGGCGAGCATGCGCAGCTCGGAGACCTGGGTGCAGATCGCCATGGACAGGCATGGCCGCTGGACGAACCGCCCAAGGCGACCCCGGCCAACGCGGTCTTGCTGGATCGGCTCAGCCGAGAAGCCCTTCACCCACGGGCTCGCGCCGACCAGCGAGCTCGCGTCGAGCGCGTGACCGAACACCGATCCTTCGGGGTCGAGGATCAGGCAACGCCCGCCGTGGCGCTCCAGGAACTCGACCATCGCCTCGGTGGTGAAGTCGGATCCGACGACGCCGCGCATCATCGGCGCAGCCGCTTCGACCTCGAGCAGCCGGGCCTGCGTGTCGGCGACGGCGCCGTTCATCTCGTCGCGGTGGACCGGCGAGTCCTCGGCCTTCTTCCACGAGGTCTGCGCGCGCCGCTTGGCGCGCTCGTGCTCGGCGCGGGCGACGGCGATGGCGGCCTGCCACTTGCGCCACGCTTCGGTATCGTCGGCGCGCGCCGCGGTCTCCCACTCGTGGAATGGCGCAGCGATCGCGCGGTAGACCGGGCTTTTGCCGCCGCCCGACTCGAACGCGCACAGGGTCCAGATCGCCGCCGGCTCGACCCAGCCGGTACCGGTGAGCCGCACCTGAAACACGTTGCCGCACGCGCCCGCGGCGGCGCCGATTGCGAGCAGTGCAGGGAACTCGACGGGGACCTGCTGCAGACGGGCGACCTCGACCACGAAGTCGCAGAGCCAGCTGAGCGCTGGCGGAAACGCGCGGTCGATGTCGATCTGCACGTACTCCGACCCGTTCCGCGCGAGCGGCTCTGGCTCGCGCCAGGGGACCGCATCCTCGGCGGCGACGACGATCGGTAGGGGGTGACCGTTGCTCTCGTGGACGTCAGCGACGACGGGCGCGGGGCGGTGACCGTAGGCGGCCGCGAGCTTGTGCAGTGATGCGATCGTCTTCGGATCGCGGTGCATCGTCGAGAACGAGCGCCAGTGCAGCCGGCAGTCAGCCTCGCCTTTGTAGACCCGCTCGCCGTTCGGGCGAACGGTGCTTGCGGCGCGGCGCGACCACTCGTGAAACAGTTGGAAGCCCTGCTCAGAGGCGCGCGACCAGTCGTGCAGGGCGCCGCCGACGTTGAGACACCACTCGCCGTACCCGATCGTCGGGGGGATGCACACGAGCGCTGCCCGCACGCGCTCGATTTCGTCCGCAGGCAGGGCGTCGGGGGGTGGTGGAACCGGTCGTGCTCTGGTGGTTGGTGGGGATGCTTCGGTGGTGTCCCGGGATACCGGGACACTGGGCGTTGGCTCACCAGCGACGATCGCGAGCAGCCACGATGGTGCAGGACCGAGGTGCTCGAGGTCGCGCACCCATTGGTAGGCGCTCCCGCTCGCGTGCGATGACGGCGGCGCCACCACGTAGCCGCCCTCGCCGCGGACGTCGATGTGTTGCAGCCGCGCGCCACCGGGGAGCAGCATCGCTTGCTGGCAGCGCACGTGCAGGCTCTCGTCGTACGCGAAGAACAGGTGCAGCCCGCCGCCGCCGGTGCGAGCCTCGGCGCCGCTATGGTCAGCGTGGAGACCATCGTGCTCGCGCCAGAGCGCCGCGAGCTCGGCGATGCCAGGCGCGCCGTCGGCATCGACCGCGAGAAGGCCGGCGCCGGTGGCGAGCCCGACGTTGCAGGCCGGCACCTGCCGCCACCACGCCGCGATGCGGCTCTCGGCGTCGGTCGCGTCGAGCACGCCGCGCGGCGCGAGCCGGCCGTGCGGGTGCTTGCCCGGCGATCCGCACGACGATGCGAAATGGCACTGGCAGCTACCGTCGGCGCGCACGCCCCACACGGGGAACACGCGGAATCCGGCGGCGGCGAGTTCGATCGCCGCATCAAGAACCGCGCTCACCGCCGCGCGGGGAGCGATCGGCCGATCTTGCAGGAAGGAACAACCACCGAGACGAGGAAGACCATGGATGCCCAGTGTCCCGAGCGGGCTTCGGTTCTCCAGCGCGGACCGTGTCAGATTCCTGCGAGCGCGAAGTCGCGCTCTTGGAGCACCACAAGGGGTTGTGGGATCTGGCAGCGCCTGGCCGCTAGCCGCCAGGAAGTAGCACGCCGTCGGGGTCGAAGCGGCCGTCTTTGTGGAGTTGGTCCCAACCCCGGATGCAGTTGGTGAGCATGACCACGACACGTTCCCCGTTCGATTCCGGACCGACGATCTCGTTGAGAAACGTCTCGAGGTGTTCATCGGAACTGTGCCGGCGCCAGAGACAACCGAGTTCGGTGATCAATGCGGCCTGTTCCTCGTTCGGTCTGCTTTCGTACGGCCCCCTCATGGTCTCGAAGATCTCGAGCGCACGCTCGGCGCTGTGCTTGAGGTGGGCGAGGTTGCGGAGGCGGCGGGGCATTTCAGAACGGCGCTCCATCTGTCCGGTGTTGAGGGCGGCAAACCTGCTCAGTCCGAGAAGACCCAGACGCGGCGGAAGTGGGAGCGGCCGGAGTGGCGCAGGTGCGAGATGAGGTCCTCGACATCGCAGCGCTCGTCGAGCACGTGCACCTCGTCGGGCTGCAGGCCATCGTCCTCGGGAACGTGGGTGATCGACCTGTCGGCGCGCAATGCTGGCTTGTACCACACCTCGACGAGGAACCGGTGCTCGGCTCCTGGGTTCTGCACGCGGTATGTCGTCATCAGAACGGCGCTCCAGAATCGGCGTGCTGATCGCAACCGGCGTCGACCGCGCCGGCAGGGACTTCCGCTTGCCAGTGCACGCAAGTCGTGCCGCAGTAGAAGTCGCAGGTCACGCACGATCGGTCGACAGGGTATCGGTCGAGCGCCATGCGCACGACCTCGCGCGCGAGCCCGAGCTCGAACCAGTCGAGCATCGGCGCTTCGCCGGGACCGACGCGCAGATCGGCGTTCGCGTGATCGAGTACCGAGTTCATAGCGCGCAAGACCTCGCTCTTTTGCTCGGCGGTCATGCGCGGCCACGCGGTCGGACTGGACTGATGCAGGAATCCCTTGGCGCTCATCATCGGTCCACCTGCTGGAGCAAGCACGAGTCGCAGACGACCATCCGCCGGCGACCTTTCGGACCGATGATGCGCAGGTTCGTCCGCGTGCCGCAACACCAGCACTCAGAGCGCACGTCGGTGTCGGTGAAACTGCGACCGCCGCGCATCAGCACAAGCCACTCCTCGACGAGCATCAGCGCAGAATCGCGATGAACGTCCGAGACGTAGGTCGTGTACCCACCTTCGCCCAGCGAGCACAGGAACAGCAGGAACTGCCATCCGTCGGGAAGTTTCTCACGGAGCACGCGAGCCAACCGCTGCGCTGCGACCTCGGCTTCTTCCAACGTGGCGCGTTTCTTCTTCATGTCAGGCCCTTTCTTGATTCGTCGATCGCCCAGCGCAACCGATTCATCGCGGTGATTCGGCTGCGCTGGTTGCATCCCGGGTGGTCGAGGTAGTGCTCGGCCTCTGCTCGAAGTGCTTCGAGGCGGCGCGATCTATCTTCGACGAGACGCTGGCCCTCTTTGAGGTTGGAGACTATCCGCAGGAACGTGACTCGCTCCATGGTGAGCCTCGTCGCCCACTCCGGGGCGGTTGCTTGCAGGTACTCGAGCAGGCCTTCGCTGATCGTGTTATCGGTCACGGCGACACTCGTTCCTCGGCGATCATGTGCAGCTTCTCGCGTTGCTTCTCGGTCAGGTCCTCACCGCGCTTCATGCGCTGAGTCAGCGACTCGACGAACTCGATCTCCCACGGCGTCAGATTCTCGCCGCGCTCGTCCAGCTCGTCGAGAACTTCGCCGTCTTGCCAGCCCACGAACCTATCCATCGAGGTCCTTCTCCGTCGCTGATCCGAAGGCGATCGCCATGCCACCGGCATGGATGATCTCCGTCAGCTCGCCATCTGAGTCGTAGTAGAGCAGCCGGCGCCCTGGCGGCAGCCGTCCCTGCGCCACCAGCTCGCCCACTACGTGCTCGGCGTCGTTGGTGACTGATCGGCAGTCGGTCCCGGCGTCTCGTATCACGAGCGGCAGCTCGTCCAGAAGATCGTCCTGCACGATCACGTACTTTGCGTGATTCATCGGTGCATCCATGTCAGACGTTTCTTTGCCCGAGTTGCCGCCGTATAGCAGAACCGCGCGCGGTCCTCGAACCCTCGGTAGGTGTCGTCGTAGACCGCGACGTGCGGCCACTCGCTGCCTTGCGCCTTGTGCACGGTCAGGCAGTACCCGAAGTCGAACAGCAGATGGCCTTGCGGCGGCTGGTAGCCGCGCTGGTCGAGGAAGAACCCGCGCGTGTCGACGAGCACGGGGCGCGACTTCTCGCCGTACTTCTTGCTGTCGATCACGATCTCGGCATGCAGCAGCGAGTCGCCGTGAAGCTCGCCGATGCGCAGATCGACGACGAGCCCGTTGAAGACGCCGCGCTTGTAGTCGTTGCGCAGACACACCGCGCGCACGACCTCGCCGCGCAGATCGGTGAGTACTGCTGGCACGTTGTCGTCGGCTTCGATCCTGAAGTACTTGCTTAGCGCGATCCGGTTGAGCCAGTGCCGCGTCTGGTTGCGCCAGCACAGCATTACGTCGGCGCGCAGCGCGTCGTCGAGCACCGCGTCATGGCCGCGAGGGTCAAGCCACCGCTTCTCGACCGCACCGCGCGCATCGGGCAACCACTCTCCCTGCCGGAGCGCGTGCGCGAAGTCGAGCAGCCCCTCGTCGTCTTGGCGGTGGATCACCGAGAGCGTGAAATCGGGCTCGCGCATGAGCCCGGGGTCGCCGCCGACCGGGGCTAGCTGGCCGTGGTCGCCGACGAACAGCATCCGGTACCCTTCGCCGCGCAGGTCGTCGAAGACAGCCTGGTTGATCATCGACGCCTCGTCGATGATCACCAACGTCGGCTGGTGCTTGATGCCGGCGAAGTCGAACAGCATGTCGCCGGCCTCGTCGATGCCGGCGTAGTGGTAGGCGAGCTGGTGGATCGTCGATGCGTCGACGCCCTTCTCGCGTAGCCGCAGCGCTGCCTTGCCGGTCGGCGCCGCGACGACGACACGGGAGCCGAGGTGCTTCAGCAGGTGGAAGATGATCGTCGTCTTCCCGGTTCCAGCGTGTCCAGCGAGCGAGAACCACTGGCTATCCAGATCGCCACGCCACCAGGCGGTGACGCGATCGATCGCCTCGCGCTGGTCGGGAGAGAGCTCGATGGTCATTTCCGCACCTTCACAGGCCGGTCTTTGCAGGATTCTGACCCCAGCGCGCAGCGCGCGCCTTGAGCACCGCCTCGACGACATCGATGGGAACGTTGCCGAAGACGTCGTCGTTGTCGACGTCGCACTTCCACTCCGTCGTCAGCGCCGCCACCACCTTGCCGAGCAGCCAGTCGCGGTACGTCATGTCAGACGCCGGCGTGCTGCCTGCGGCGAACGGAACATCTTTTGGATCGGTCATGTTGCTGGTTCCTCACTCGAGAAGGTCGGACGGATCGCCGGGCTCGGCGTCGTCCATCTCCTCGACCTCGACCGACTCGGGGATGATGGTCTGGCGCTTGCGCTCTGGCACGCGTGCGATCGCGTCACGCAGGACTGCCATGAAATCGGCGCGGTCAACCGCGGTGGTGGCAGTGAACAGCACCGCGCGGTGATAGAACGGTTGCTTGTTGCTGGTCATGTTGTCGCTTCCCTTCGGTAGAGCGATCGACTCACCCGGTCGTACTCGCCATCCAACACTACCTCGATGGCGGCGGGCTGGCGGATCTCTTCCTTTGCGCGCGCGAGCAGATCGTCAACCGTCGATGGCAGCGGCGCTGCGCCGCCGTGATCGGTCCACCACCCCCCCGCCTTGCGGGCCGCGTAGCCGCCGTGCTCGGGGCAAACCCATTCCGAGTATGTCTTCATCCCGCAGTAATAGTCGACGCGCACCGACGGCGGACGGTCCGGCTTCTCGTGCCGGCGCAGGTTCCAGCTCGACACGCGACAGACCGTCGGCTCGTTCGCCCCGGGATCCCATGGCGCAAGATCGCTCGCGGTCGGTTCGTGCTCGCGCACCGACTCGTAGCCGCAGTGCGGACATGTGCGAGTGCGCAGCGGAACCTGCTCGTCACACAGCGGGCATGGTCTCGTGAACACGTGACCGCACGGACAGACGAGCGCGCCAAGCGCGACGAGCATGTCGCACTCCGGGCAGAGCCGCGCGAGCACGCCGCCACCTTCGCCGCGCGGCCGCGGCCGCACCTTGTTGATCGGGCCGTGCCGCTGCACGTTGCCGCCGAAGTCGAGAAGCATGCAGTCGGTCTTGCCGGGGAACTTGCGCATCCCTCGGCCACAGATCTGCACGTACAGGCTCGCCGATTGCGTCGCGCGCAGCATCGCGATCAGATCACACCGCGGTGCATTGAACCCGGTCGTCAGCACACCGACGTTGACGATCGCGCGCAGGTCGCCGTCGCGGAACGCGCGCACTACGGACGCCCGCTCGTCGGCCGGCGTGTCGCCGAACACCGCGCGCGCCTCGATGCCGTGGTCGGCGAGCGCGGACACCACCAGCTCGGCATGGCGGATGGTGGTGGCGAAGAAGAGCCAAGCCTTGCGGTGCTGGCCGAGCTCCACCACCTCGTCGACCGCCGCCTCGGTGCACGGCAGGGATGCTGCCTCGAGGTCGTCGGCCTTGAACTCACCGGCTTCGGTGCGCACTCCGGCGAGGTCGACCTGGCCTTCCTTCGGCGCCTTCGCGACGAGCGGGCACAGGTACTCGGGCACCAGATCCTCGAGCCGCACCTCGTAGGCGACTGCCGTGAACATCGCGTCGTCGCCCTTGTGCAGGTAGCCGCCGTCAAGCCGGTAGTGGGTCGCGGTGTAGCCGCACACGCGCACGCGCGGGTTGATCGCGCGCAACGCCTCGAAGTACGTGCGGTACCGACCTTCGCCGGTCTTGGGCACCAGGTGTGCCTCGTCGACAAGCACCAGATCGAACGGCCCGAGCTCTTCCGCGCGGCCGTAGATCGACTGGATGTTGGCGAACACCACGCGCTCGCGCGCGTCGCGGCGCCCGAGCCCGGCGGAGTAGATGCCGACCGGACAGAACAGTCCTCCGCCCCAGTGCCCAACGAACTCGTCGTAGTTCTGTTGCACGAGCTCCTTCACGTGCGTTGGAACCACGAAGCGGCATGACGGCCAGGCTTCCAGAGATCGCCGCACGAACTCGGCGATGATCAGCGACTTGCCAGCGCCGGTTGGTACGACGAACAACGGGTTGCCCTCGGGGTTGTTCGCGAACCAAGTGAAGTGCGCCTGCACGCACTCCTCTTGGTAGGGGCGCAGCTCAAGGCGCGGCATCGCCGCCTCCGGTGATCATCCGATCGACCGACTCGTTCCAGAGGACCGCGCCGTCGATCGCGTCGATTTCCTCGCGCGAGTAGATCCGGCCCTCCACGTAGGGGGCGATGCCCTTCGTCTCGTCGAGCATGACTGCCTTGACCTCGCCGCCCGGATTGAGCCCGCGGCGCGTGGCGTTTTCCAGGGCATCGACGAACGTTAGACCGTCGATCACCAGGCCGCCGAGGAATCCACCCTCGTCGGCGAACGAGAGCCACCACAGCAAGCGCGGCATCAATCCCCCTCAGAGAACTTCTCAGCTGCGATCTGAGCCTGCAGCTTCCGAAGCGTCAGCTGCAGCATAGCTATCCAAACCGCGTGAGGGATAGTCTCGCCGCTCTTCACGCCGCACTCGTTCAGCACGTCCTGCATGAACGCTAGCCGGTGTCCCTGGAACATGACGAAGGGCTGCTCACCGCTGTCCATCCTTCGTTCCTGATCCATGAGCAGGCGAGCCATTTCCGGTGTGATCTCCACGTCACTGTTCCTCCGTGAACAAAAACTTCCGCACGTCGTCCTCGGTCGCGACTGGTAGCGAGGTTGCGCGCTTGTCGCCCATCCCGGCAAACGCTTCAGCGAGACGCACAAGCAACGGGCCCGGCGAGTTGACCACGCTTGCCCCTTGCAGGAGCCGGCCGACCACCTTGTGAACGAACTCCCACGCATCGTCACGCGAGCAACCATCGCGGCGCGCGATCTCGCCGATGGCCTGGTAGAACACCTCGCGTTGGTGCGGGCTCATGTCGAAGCGTACCAGACGGATCTCCTTCTGGTCGTCGCCGACCTTGACGGAGATCGAGAACACGAGCGCCGTCTGCCGGCCGCGCGGGCAACCGTTGCGGGGTAGCGCCTCGATGTCCTTGCGGGTCAGGATCGGGAACGCCGCGCGCAGGTCGCGGAACAGCGGTGGCGCACCGGCCGGTGGGACCTTGCCCCGAAACAGCATGAGCACCGTCCGCATCAGATGCTTGTCCGCCTCGGTGATCGGCAGGTTGCCGCCCAGGGCCAACGCCCGAACCACGGATTCGTACAGCGCGACCTGATCGTCGTTCATCGTGTAGAGCCGCAGTTCCTCGCGAGATCCCGGCATCAGCTTCCGGACGGGGATCACGATCGTGCGGCGGACGTTAGCCATGGAATCGCAGCTCTTTCGCCTGGTCGGTAACGCGGCTCCCGGTCTCGGTCTGGTAGGTCACGGACCGATCGTCATCGTCGGCGTCGACGATGTCCCACGGCAGCAATCCTGGGACGAACACGTGCGCGTCGCAGCCGGCGCGCTGTTCGTCGAGACCGAGAATCTTGTCGTGGTGAGTACACCACCACGTTCCATCGGGCAGCGTCGCCGAACTCGTGCACGTCCGGCAGTTGCGCTCGATCATGCCGACCTGCCGCTCGTGGCAGATCGGTCGATGCGAGCAGAACTTGCACTCGTGCCAAGCTGGATCCTCGGAGATCCGAGATAGCGGTTGCGGCGCATCGACGACGGTTGCCGCCTTGCGGATCAGCGCCTCGGCGTACTCGCGATCGAAGGGCACGCGTTCGGTGTAGATCGTGTCGGTGTCCTTGTGCACGCAGATGTAGAGCGCGCGGGTGAGACCGAGCCCGAGCATGTAGATCTGCATCTGCGCGTAATGACCTGGCTGCGCTTCGCGCACGCCGAGCTTGCAGAGTTCCTTGAACCGGCGCTCGTTGCTGGTCTTCACCTCGAGCAGGTGCCAGGTCTTTGGTGCCTCGATCACACCGAGCACCGCGCCATCGCTGCCGCCGCCGATGTGGCCGCCTGCGAACGTGACGCGCCACTGCTCGCCAGTCGACGGATCGACCGCCTCGACGCGCATGCCGATCGCGCGCAGGTTCGCGATCACGCGTTCCTCTTCGCGTTGGCCGGTCTCGAAGAGCCGCAAGATGCGGCCCTCGAACCCGGGCGCCTGCGCCCAGTGGAACGAGTACCACAGGTGGCGCAGGCAGTTCTCGTCGCCGATCTGCGAGGCGCCGAGGTGTGGGCGCCGCCAGTCGTTCTCCGGCAGCCGCTCCCGCGCCTCGTACCAAGCGTAGATCGCGGCTGCCGTACGGTTCTGCGGAGGCGGCAGCTTCGCCATCGTCAGTCGACCTCCGGCGGTTCTTCGATCTCCGGCGGTTCTTCGGCCTTCTTCCGCCGGCGTTTCTTGGGCGGCGGCGTCTCGGTGCTGATCGGTGGCGGCGCGACCGGAGCACGTTGCCCCGACCGCACGTGGATCGTGCCTGAGCATCCCGGTGCAGGGCACGGTTGCGGATCGTCCGGCACGGTGTCGACGCCGAGCCGGAACCGGAGCTTGTGCTGGCGGTTCTCTGCGCGCCAGCCGTAGCCACGACGCAGGATCTGGTCGCAGTAGAGCTCCAGCGTCGTGTCGCAGATCGCGGGCCTGCCCATGCATCAGCTCCCGGTGGTGTTACCCGGCGGCCGTTGCCACGGCGGACCGCCACCCGGGGCAGGCGTCGCCCCCGGCGCAGTTTGCTGACGGGCCGGCGGCGGCGCGGCGATGCCTTGGGGCGGCGACATCACCTCGCGCCCGACCGGCGCACCCTGCCCGAACTTCGCCTCGATCGATTCGTAGCCGGTGACGTCGTTGCTCGCATCGAACTCGCCTTCTGCGGCTCGCAGCTTCACGCGCACGGCGATCGGCCGGCCGTGCAGCGCCTCCGTGTCATCGATCACCGGCACGCCGACCGACCGGCAGATCTTCGAGAGCTGGCCGTTGGCGATCTGCACCGTCTGCGGGTTGTCGTGCCAGAGGTTGAGCCGGTTCCAGACCTTGCGGCCCTTGCGCTCGGGGTGGCGCCGCTCGTCGATCTCGTGCTCGATCCACAGGTACTGACCGCGCCCGTCCTTGGTGCGCCGCACCTCGGTGCTGGTGATCGTCATCGCGTACCACCCGCTCGGCAGGGGATCGAACGCTTCGTGGGGCTGGTGCTGCGAGCTGTCGTACGTTCCGCCTAGCTTGACCATGTTCAGGACTCCTTTTTCGTTTTGGTTTTCGGTTGGGGTTGGGGTTCTGGTTGGGGTGTCGTCGGGACGACGATGCCGTCCTGGAATGCTTGCCAGGACAGCGGGATCTCGGGTGGCAGACCGTAGCGGTTCTTCGCGCGGAAGGTCGGGCGCCGCTCGGTGTACAGCACGCGCTCGCCGACGCCGACCGCGCGCGCACGCTCGCGGTTGAATCCCTCGTCGTCTCTGACGACGTGCTGTCGGTAGTTGGCGAACAGAACGCAGTCGGCCCAATGGTCGACGGTCGCGGCGAGGCGCTTGTGCAGCCGCAGGTCGTACCGGTCGTAGCTCGCTGACTCTGGGTCCTCGAATTTCACCGTCTCGCAGTGCGAGATGAGCACGATCGCCATGTTGCGTTCGTTGCGCAGTGCGTCGAGCCACTGCAGGAGAATGTTGGCCTCGTCGACGGCGTAGCCGTAGCCCTTGCCGTAGCCGAAGTCTTCGATCGTCTCCTTGTGCCACTTGGCGGCGGTGTGCTGCCACAGGAACGGCTCGAACGCGTCGAGCGTGTCCAGGACGACGGTCCCGAAGTCGTGGGGCTCGTTGCGCAGGGCCGTGAGCGCCTCGTAGACCTCGACGTAGCTGCGCAGGACCGGGTCGCGGGGACGCGGCTCGAATCGTTCGACGCCGAGCATGCCCTGGCCTTCCTCGCAGAAGAGGAAGATCGGGTTGGGAGCGCCGGCGGCCCAGCTCGTCTTGCCGACGCCGCCGACGCCGTAGATCACGACCTTGGGCGGTTTGATCAGGACGCCGCGCGCGATGTTTGAGAGGGAAACAGCCATCACGAAGCCTCCCGTGCCGTGGCGACGAAGCGATGGATCTCGACGCCGACCTTGCCCGGCTTACGCGTCACCACCGCCGCGACATCGGCCCACGCGCTCGGGTCGCGCTGCTGTAGCTCGCGCGCGTCCCTCGTGATGATCTCGTACTTCGCGCGGAACACCGCGCGCCCGGGATGATCGGCCGGCAACGTGCGCCGCAGCTTCGGCCACGCCTCGCTGTCGACGGTCGTGTTGACCGGCTGCTTCAGCACGACCTTGCACGTGCCGGCGGCGCTGGTTCTGTCGTAGGTTTTCTGGCCTTCGGCCAGCGCGAAGCCGGTCGCACGGATGATGGCTTCCTCGGCGGCGATCCGGCGTGCTTGCGCGTCTCCTTCCTCCTGCTTCGCTCGCGCCAGCTCGGCGACGAGCGCGACGAGATCGTCGCTCTGCATGGGTTCTGCTCCTGGGTTCGGGGTTGCTTGCGGGTCTTCTCCCCGCGGTTCTCTGAAGCCTACCACGCGCCGCAAAAAAAAGCCAAGTCACGAAAAAGCGCGACCCCGAGGCGCGGGCGACGGGGGGGGATCCCTCCCACCCGTCCTCACCCCCACGCTTCGGGGCCACACCCAGGGGCCGATGAACCGGCGGCCCCTTCTCCCAGGAATCTACCGCGCGTCTTCGGGGGACCGTAGACCGCCCTGCGGCGACCCCCGACCCCCTACCTCGCCGGCGACGAGCGGCGTCATCCTGGGTTTCCTTTGCCTGCTCACATGCTCGCGAGCGCGTCGCCGGCGCTCAGCACCTCCCCATCGTCTTCGATCCACTCGCCGTTGTCGTGGTCGCGCCACGGGAAGCCGACCAGGTCGGAGGCAGCGACGAGCGCAGCCTTGCCGAAGAACGGGATCCGCATGCGCATGTCGGTTACCTGCTCGCCCTGGATCGTCACCGTCTGCGGCTCGTAGTCGGGCGCGATCCGCTCGCGCAGCTCGTCGTACTGCGGGCCGAGCAGCCAGAGCAGACCGGACAGGTGCGCGATCGATCGCAGTGCAGACGATGCACGCCCTTGGTTCGCCTTCGCCCATGCGTGCGGAAGGTACTCGCGGATCATGTAGTGCACCTGCTCGACGGTGCGTATCCGGTGCGCCTCCCACGTCGTCTCGGTCCACGGTGAGTCCGCGCGCAGAAACGGCAGCGCTTGCTGCCATGGCAGCGTGTCGAGCAGACGCGAGCGCTCGACGCCGAGCAGATCGCCGCCGGGGGCGAGCTGCTGGATGCGAGCGACGGTCTCGATGGCGGATCGGGGAAGGTCGGTCATTACCGAGTCCTCCTGACAGCTGCGCGGTAGCGCAGCTCGACGACGAGCAGTACGGCGGTGGCGCCGGCGAGAAACGAGAACATCAAAGCGAGAAGGTCGGTCATGGTTGTCATCCGAGAAGTAGGTGGAAAAAGTTCGCGCCGCTGCGCGAGCTCCAGTGGATCCACGCGATCCACTTGAGCCGCGCGGCGATGTGGTCGGGCAGCCGCGATCGGTCGACGATGCCGCAGAGCGCGGTGGTGTGCGGGTGCGGGATCATGGTCGGTGCAGCTGCGGGAATGCCGCGCGGAACGCTGCGGCCTCGGCCTCGGCGTCGGCGATGCTCGTGACGATCCCGTCCACGTCGACGGTTGCGTACGGGATCGCTTCCTCGGCGATCGAGTCGCACGGGTCCTCGCTGCGCGCCGGCTGGTAGTGCTCGACGATCTGGAAGAGCACGAGCGAGCAGCCGCCCGCGCCGGCGGTGGGGCAGCTGACCGTCTGGCACTGGAATACCGGCTCGCCGGCCTCCTCGCTCCAGTCGCTCGGGACGAGCACCTGACGGCACTGCGGGCACCGGGCCTCGTCGACCGCGGGGAGGCTCACAGCGCCACCACCAGGGCTACCAGGAGGGCGCCGAGGCCCAGCCCGAGCTTCAGGGCCGTCGAGAGGCCCTGCGCGCGCTGGGTGCGCTGCTGGGCGCTGCGGAATGCGGCGTGGCGGCGCTCGCTCAGGGTCACCTGGCGGGCGTCGAACTGGGCCATCAGGTCTGCGATCGTCTCGGTCTTCTTCGTGGTCTTCATGGTGTTCCTCACACCCCATCTATCGGCAGAAGGGGGCCTCGAACTTGAGCTGTGGGGATCGGAAATCGGGGCGGGCACGAACTGCCCGCCCCATGGGCAGATCAGTCGGCGTAGTAGTGCGCGTCGAGCACCGCCCGCGCGAAGGCCGGGCAGTGCAGCGCGTAGTCGGCCAGGCGGCGCCGCTGCTCGACCGTCGCGATGGTCGGCGCGAGGTCGAGGCGGTCGCTGGTCGAGGCGTGGACGGCCCAAGCCTCGAACGTGTCGGCCTCACCGTGCGCCGCGTAGTACGCGGCGCGCACGACCTGGCGCAGGGGGTTCTCGCCGGGGCCCACGAAGGAGCTCGCCGGCGGGAACGCCGCGGCGGGCGCGACCAGCGCGAGCAGGAGGGCGAGCCCGCGGATCGGGCCGCCGAGCCGCCGGTTGATCAGGACGGCCAGCGGGTCGCGCGGCTCGCGGGCGAAGCCGCCGGGCTGGCGCAGTCGGCGCGGCGAGGCCCATCCGCCCTGGTAGACCGAGCGGGGCTCGCTCAGCTCGAGCGGGCGCGGGTCGGTGTGGAGGCACGCCATGAGGCGCGCGAACAGTCGGTCGAGCGGTCGTAGCAGATCCATCGGGTTTTCCTCTCTCGCGGGCACCATCGCCCGGCATCTCCCCTTTCGGCTGCCGTCCCCTCCGAACTTGAGCCCATGGCAGAAAAAAACGGGAGGGCCGGACCGTTGTCCTGCCTGACCTTTGCGGGCCCGGCCCTCCACTTTCATGCCCGTGTCACTCGGGCAGAATCAGCTGCCGCCGGCGGGCGGCGGGAAGAGTCGCTGCATCTGGTCGACTGCAGCCTTGTGCCGTTCGGCCGCGGCCACAAGAGCGCCGTTGGTCCGGCCGCCGTAGGTGGTGACCACCTCGTGGATGATCTTCGGGTTGTTGCGGTCGGGCCACTTGGTGACCAGCGACTGGTCCTTGTCGGCGGAGTTGATCGCGTGCAGGACGGTGCCCTGAGCGTCGCGGAACTCAGCGCGGATGTGGTCTTCTTCACCGAAGAAGAGCCACGCGCCGGTCACGTCGCCGATAGTCGTGGGGACCGTGGCGAAGGCCGCCACCGCCGCTCCACCACCGGGGAGGTTCACGAGTCCTCCCTTGCCCTGCGCCGCGGCCGGCAGCGCGAGCGCGAAGGCGAACAGCAGGAGCGCGAGCAGCCGCCCCGGCAGGTGGATGATGCCGCCGTTGGGGCGGCTGATTTCTACGATGCGCATCGA